>Ga0070694_100001014_pt1 | contig 15963 bp, 33 predicted proteins | sample KBSK1251metaG_FD_65470 | JGI IMG/M metagenome (GOLD analysis project Ga0070694, IMG submission 65470) | Corn, switchgrass and miscanthus rhizosphere microbial communities from Kellogg Biological Station, Michigan, USA - KBS K1-25-1 metaG | ecosystem: Host-associated > Plants > Roots >... | reverse complement strand
CACCAGCAGCAGGCCTCCGACCGCAACGGCCCCGACTGCAACCCACGCCGGCCACTTGCTGAACGGCGAGAGCCGCTCGGCAGGCTTAGGTGTCCGACGCTTGTGGGCGCCGACCTTGAGGGTTTTGTTGGTAGGAAGTACGTGTAGATCAGCCATGATACGGGTCCCTTCCCGTTCCTGGTCAGCTCGGCCGGCGCTGCGTCAACAGCCCGGTCGGGCGCTGCCGGCGGCAGCGTTCCCAAGTCCGCCGGTGAGGGGAGAGCCCTTCGGGCGCCCCATTTGTGAGGAGCGCCCTCCGGCTTCAGTAGCGGATGTAGTAGTGGTTGCGTGCGGCTCGCCACGCGTCCCCGCTGGAGTGGATGAGCAGAGGCCCGAGCACGAACGCCCAGACGGTGACGAAGAAAGCCCCGCCATTGGCGCCGTGCGTGAACTGGCCGACCGTGAGCAGGGCTCCGGTCAGGCAGCAGGCAATGCCCGCCAGCAGGAAGAACAGCGAAACGAGCCTGTAGAAGAAACGTGCGACCATGATGAGCCCCCCTCCTTCGGGGCGTTCCGATGTGTCCGAATGGGTGGAGGGGAGGACCCGAGTGGGCGGGACCTTGCAGCCCCGCCCTCCAGGCAGTCAGATGCGGCGCGCTTTTGGCTTCACGGGTGCCACCATCGCCAGCAGGACGAGGATGGCCACGCCGATCACCGCGTGGGTGGCCGCCTCGCCCGAGACCATCGCGGCGTGGCTCACTGCCCTTGCCGACGGCGTCGACGGCCGGCGCCCGTTGGCGCGGGCCTCGATCAACCAGGCGCTGGCGGCCGTGACGCTGGCCCATCGCCTCTGCAGGTCTTCGGGGAACTGTCGATGCTGCTCGGGAACAAGCCCAGCACGGAGGGCGAACTGCCGGACTTTTATAAGTGGTTGCGGGGGTCCGCAACCGCTTACACAGTCTGACCGCCTGCCGGTACGGCTGGCGGCATGAACCTGCCGCCGCCGGCAAGGACGCCAAGCCGGAGACTGCCCCGGCAGAGGCCGCGGTTGTCGCGTAGGCAGCGCTGGCGCGGCCCGTCTGTGCCTTGGATAGTTGATGCCAGGGGGCTGACCTCAACTTTCCCCCGGCCGAAAGGGCCGATTTTCCGTGGGTTTTGGGGATTGCAAAGTTGATGTCAGCCGCCTGACATCAACTTCATGTCAGCGGGGCGCTGGCGCGGCCCGTGGCGGGCGATCTTGAGCTGGACGGCGCCAGAGCCCGCAGACAGAATGCCGGCCGCGAGCCCGACCCTTCGTGGATTACCACGGACGAGCACCATCCGCTGTGGTAGAAGACATCCATGTTGGCCCGTGAGTACATCTCTGCCTCGGCCTTTGACCCTGAGGAGCGCGACCTGATCCTTGGGGCGTTGGAGGCCGCTTGGGCGGAAATCGAGCATCACTTCTACGATTGTCCGCTCTCGGTTGAACCTGCTCGCGCATGGCTCGCCGACGAGATTCTCGCGGCAGTTCAGCAGAAGAGCAGAAGCCAGGACGAACTGAAGAATTTGGCCCTCCAGGCGATGGCCATGCGCTACCGACTTGGTCGCGGCGCTTCGGAGAGGACGGGCGGGCGCGCGCACAATGCGCGATACTGGCGTGCTTATACGGACGAGACCCTCGCCAAGGCGGACCAGACGACCGACCCTGAGTGCAAGCGGCTCCTACTAGGTATCGCCGAAACCTACGCGCAGCTCGCCAGACACGCGGCAGCAGCCGAGGCACGGAGTCAGCCGAAGCTGCAACTCAAGAGAAACTTTGGCCGCTGACCGCCGAATCGCCGGGAACGGGTGGCGGCGGCGCTCTCCCTCTCCCCCGCCGCCCGGCTAAGGGAGAGAGCAGAGAGCGGCTCGGGGACTTGCGCTGAAGCCGCCGCCACCTCCTATAGATGTGGTGGCGTTCTCGTGATCGCCATTGATCCAGGTCAAGATCGCAGCCAGCCCCCGGTTGAGCCAGGGGGGGCGGCCCGTGGCGGGCATCTGCACCTCTTTGCCGGCAGCTTCCCATCCCGCCAGATGGCAGATATGGTGCCCACATCCATTGTGTTGGGAATTCCTGTTATGCCTCGCCGACTCGACAACGCCAGACACTGGCGAGCCCGAGCAGAGGAAGCTCGGGACCTGGCAGAACAGCTGGCCAATCCTGAAGCCAAGAGGATCATGCTCGGGATCGCGGTCAGTTACGTCGCCCTGGCACAAATGGCCGCCGAACGGGACACCGCCAGGCGCGGCCCCTGACACCCCGCCGGCAGGAACGGCCGCTGCAGGGCCGCCCAGGAGCGACCCGCGCTATTTCAGCTTGCCGTCTTTCAGGATCACGCCGGGGCCGTGCTCGGCTGTTGGGTCGACGAAGGTCACTCCGGCCTTTTCGAGTGTGCGCCGGAGATTGCCCGCCATCTTCAACTTCAGGTCAGCCTCGCCCGTCTCAAATCGTTCAAGCGTGCGGTTGGACACGCCGGCCTTGTCGGCAAGCTGTTGCCGTGACCAGCCCAACATGGCCCTCGCGCCCCGTAGCTGTGCTGGCGTCACCATGGGGCGACGGGTACGGGGCGTTGTGCCTATAGCCAACATGTTGGTGGATTCATCCTTGCGGACGTGGATTTTACACGTATATCGTGGATCATCTACCAAGGGTCAGGGAGTCCGCCCAATGTCTCTTGCCACCAAGGTCATGGCCTTGCTCGCCTCGCTGTCGCCGAGCGATATCGCCGAGCTGTCGCCGTTCGAGAGGCGCCGGCTGGCCGATCTCTGCCGCCACGTCGCCGAGCTTGCCGAGCGCGACGATGACGCGCCTAAGGCCGGGGTGTTGGCGCTGCTCAAAAATGGGGAGCGCGCGCCATGAGCCGAACCACGTTCGCCGCGCCGAACGACGTGCTGCGGCCGCTGCACTACTCCCGCGGGCACGAATGAGGGGGCGCTCGCCGTGAACGAAGCTGTGACGCTGACTTTTCTGTGGGTCGGCCTCTGTATCGCGGTCGGCCTGTTCGCCAACCGCTACGGCCGCTGGGGATTCGGGTGGTTTGTGATGTCCATGATCGTCTCACCGTTGTTAGGATTCCTGTTCGTTTTGGCGCTGGGTCGGCGAACGGCGGCCTGAGCTTACCGAGCGGCAGCCCGTCCCAGCGCGCCTGGCCATCACGGAGCTGGCACCTATGAACGAGATCGAGATCCAGTTGATCGACCGGCCCGACGGGCTTGGCTTCTTTCGCGGAACCGCGCGCCGCGGTGACGCCGTGGTCCACGTTAACATCCTGCCGCCCGAACACCTGTGGGCCGGCTGCATCATGCTGGAGGAGCACAGGCCCGATCCGACGCACTGGCAGGTATTCGCCGACGGCGAGCTGGTCGGACGCATCGAGCGGGAGGAGGATGTCGGCGCGGCGCTTGTGCCGCTGCTGAGCGAGAGGTAAGAAACCCGCTGCGCATCGACATTTTCAAGTCGCTACGTGTGCTTATCATCTTGCAGCAGAGCGATAATCTGCCATAATGATGATCGTCAACTTAGTTCAGGAGATTTAAACATGGACATGCCGAAGATGACCGCCGAACAAGGCAGAGCTGGAACCTACCAGCTGACCAGCACCTACGGCCTGGACGAGCACATCACAGCCGAGCACTGGTACTGCCTGCCCATCGCGGCAATTGGTCGTGAGGTGCGCGTCGGCGACATGGCGCACGTGCGGTTCATAGTACTGGAGATGGAGTCCAATCACGTGGGCCGCATCTGCAAGACCAAACAGGGCTTGGCCGTGCATGTGGAGATCACGGGTTGGCGTCTCCCCCTCAGCGAGGTTGATGTCCTGGGCCTGGTTGTCGGAACCGCGCAGGACTTTCGACACTGAGCAATGCATGCCGCGGGCGCGATCACGCCCGCGGTCCTATGCTTAAGGAGGGGGTCTTGCGTGACCTACCCAATGAAGAACGTGAAGCGCTGCAGCGTGAGGGCACCGCCTTCCACGAGGCGGGGCATGCGGTAATGACCCTGTGCCTGGGCGGCATCATCAACCACGAGGGAGTTGAGATCTCGCCGCGCTGGTATACTGGCTGCCGCTTTCGTTTCCGCAAAGACGACCAGCTTCTGCGGGAGCGCACCCTTGTGCTGAACTCCCTGGCCGGTTGGCGATCCGAGCATCTGCATCATGGCTTGGGAGGTGCGCGCGATGGTCAGGACAACGCTGAGGAGCTGCGCACCGAGCTGTCCGAGATCCGCGCCGGCACCTACGAGGACGATGAGCTCGATCTGCGCGACGACGACACAGACGCACTTGAGGAGATGCTGAGGCGAACTCCAGACGCAACCGACGATGGCATCATCGCTCGTTACGCCGAGTACCACACCCTCTGCTTGGCGATCTTGCGGGAGCCCGTTGTCTGGGCCGCGGTGAAGGCCGTGGCTGCGGGGTTACTCAGGTCGAACTCGCTGACGTTCGACCAGGTGGCGATGGCCATTGGCGGCTCGACCGCGCCGCTCAGGGAGGCCGCCGAGCGCGTGCTGCCATGATCCGAAACTGGTCCACAATCCCCTGGCTGGCCGCGGCGTTCGGCTGCGGTGCGATCGACGCCGCGGCGTGGGCCATCCCGGCCGCTGCCTGGGGTCTGACCTCGATGCGGATCGAGGCCATGTCGCCCGTGGTGGACAGGTACGCGGCCGTGATCGGCCGGGTGTCGGCTTGGGGGCTGTTCGGAGGGCTGGCCTTCGTCGGCAACAGCGTGTCCAGCGGCGCGGTGTTCCTGGTCGGCAAGGCGTTCGCGGCCATGGTGGTGTGAAGAGCGGTCCGCGCAGCTCCCAACACTGGGCCGGTGCCCTTGGCGGTCGCAGCTACGGGCCGCGCCCACCTACTTGGGCAGCAGACGCGACGCCACCACATCAAGGAACGGCTTTATGGCATTCGATACTTCTGCGTCATCGAGGAGAGCGTCGCGTCTTGAGGAATCTTCCTCAAACAATGCCTGGGTCGTAAGTACGACCAACCGCCGTTCCACACTGCCCCCGGGTGAAAAGAACTGCACGCCCCTATCCTCAAGGACCTTCTCCACCAATCGCAAGGGCGGATGCCATGCAGGATCGTTCAACAAATCCCTGACGATGATGTCCGCAACAGCGCCAAACTTCTCCTGTCGTTCCTTGAACTCCACTCTAGTCTCCAGCGCGCGATCTGCTCGCTGAGCCTACCAGGCGCACACTTGTCGGTGCCAGTGGCGCGCCGCCGCAGGTGACGCCGACCGTCGCGGTCTTTTTGCAGGAGCGCCTATGCGGCTCGTGCATCTCAAGACTGAGGGCAGATTGCCCACCTCCTCGTACAACCTCGTGGCCGAGGGTGGCGACGTGATTGGCTTCGCGCAGCTGCGCCATCGGGCGAGCCAGAACCAGGACCTGCCGCCGGAAGCCGGCAACCACGTGTTCTACACCATCGCGGAGCCGCGCCGGGGCCAGGGGCATGGCAAGACCCTGTTGAGGCTGGTGCTGGACGAGGCACGCCGCATCGGGTTGGACCGTGTGCGACTGACGGTGGACGACAGCAACCCCACCTCCAGGATCATCATCCAGGGCGCCGGCGGTCAGCTCGTGGGCGAGTTCGTGTCCAGGACCGGCAAGCTGTACCGCTTGTTTGAGGTGTCGTTCTTGCGGGTTGCATAGCTCAACGCAGCCGCCGCGTCTCTGAGGCACCCAGGACGGCCGCCGCCCTCCGCCGGACCCCAACCCCCTCTCCCCAACCCGAAATCGACGTCGGTGACGTCCTGGCGCGTCCTGGCGACGGTTCTGGCGAGCCATCATACGCGGTCGGGTCGCGACGGGGTCAGACCCCTCGCATCGGCGCGCTCCTCGATGACCTGGGTGCGGGCCAGTTCCGCTTCGTGCTGGTCCATGAGGCTCTCCCACCTGGAGAGCCAGCTTGAGGGTGTCGTCGCCTTTGACGGCGGGCACGGCCGGGCGCTCGATCGGCGCCGAGATCGTTGCATGTCGTGTTCCGTGTTGGGGGGGTGGAGCTGCTATCGCCAATCGCGATGGCAGCTGTCGCGCCCACGGGAGGCCGATATGGGAATTCCCATATCGCAACAGAGTCGCGCCCGCGCGCGCGGCGGGGTACTCGGCGCGCAGGTCATGAGTACCCTCGCGCCAGCGTGCGCCGGTAGGGCTCTGGACGGCGCCGGAGCCTCCGGCCTACCTCAAGAAGCGACTGAGAGCTCTGTCCGGTCCGGAGGCTCCGCGGCACGTAGGCGCGCCCTGCGCTGCTTCGCCCTGGCCGCGCGCTTCCTGGCCGCTTCCTTCGCGCGGTGGGTGTCACCCTGCCTCGCACGGTACGCGGCTTGACGCTCCGCATTGGTCGCCGGGCGCGAGCGAGCGGTGTCAGACCCTCTTGCCGCGTCCGTAACGGCATGTGCAGGCTGCACCAGCGCAAAAATTCTGGAGCGTGCCGCGTCCGTAACGGACACCGGAGGCTCCGGCGCAGGCTGCACTGGTGCGGGCAGACTGGAGCGTGCCGGCGGAGCCTCCGTGGATGGCCCCGCCAGGGGGGCAGAGGGTCCTGGGCGTGCCGGTGATCGCGTCGCCATGCTCTGATGATCGACGGCCCGCGGCTTGCCGGCGGGCTTGAGTTGCTTTGCCATGTCTTCTTTGGGCCAGAGGCGATCGACGATCACGTTCGCCGCCCACACGTGCGCCGCGAAGACGGCGACGACGACGAGCACGGCGAACGTGATCCAGATGAGGGTGATGAACATGGCACTCGGCCGCATAGCCGAGCGCCGGGAGCAGGTCAAACGGGGTCAGTCAATCGTGTGACACCCGGGACACAGGAACTTGCCTCGCCGCGCCCGGTCGGGCATTTCCTGGCACACCGACTTGCGGTAGCGTCTGCCGGTGCGTGGGGGGCCAATGTTGATTTGCCGCGAGGCCATCCAAGACCTGCCGCTCACGCGCTCCCTTAGCTTTGCCGTCGTTGATATCGAGGCAGCCCGCAAGCGGGCATAGGGCGGCCCCTGCCGCGCCTTCATCGACACCACACCATCGAGCAGGGGCTCGACGCGCTGGAGGCGATGCTGCGAGGGGGCAGCAAGTGATGCTGCACCGCCACAAAGCTTCATCGTGACCGACGAGGGGCTCCAGCCTACATTGAGCCAATGAGCGTGGTCTCAATGCGGACGGCAGCGGCCTGGCTGCTTGCCCTCTTGACGCTGGCACTGCCACCGGTCGTGCGCGACAGCGACCGCGCGGTCTGGCGCCCCGATGCACCCTACTCCTACGCCACACGGGATGATGCCAAAGTACTGCTGCCACAGGCGTCGCCAATGGGTGGCACCAAGCGACAGCGCTATTCAGGTGGCGGGTCTGCTGTCCTGCTTCCGCACACCCCGAATCTTGTGGTCGACCGCTGGGCGACGTCGACGTCGAGACTGAGCGAGCTTACCGTCAGGCTTTGGCCTCGCGTGGGCCACGAGCGCGATCCACCGGCAACCTGATCGCACGACTTCACCCACAACGGACAACTCGACGAGCCCGCCGACGCTCACCTTGGCCATGTCCAAGTGAGGAACGGTGTGCATTGCCCCATGAAGGATCGAACAATGTCCATGGAACCGCCTAAGGACGAGGCATCACCCATTCGCAAGCTCGCGCCGGCGGAGGAGAAGAAGGGAGTTTTCACCCTAGGCTTCATCGTGCTCGGCTTCTTCATCCTGAATGCTGTGATCATCGCCGTGCTTGCCAGGTGACATAGGCTGGGAGCCGTCGCCTGGGCGCTGCGGCTCTTGCCTCCGGGGTGGACAATCGGCGGAATGGAGGGAGCTATGAAGCCCTTGTCGTCGGGCACACCCGAGATCGGTCTCGGTATTTTCGCCTGTGTAGTCGGAGCACTGGTCGGAGCCCCACACTTCGTGTTCGGCGCTGGTGATGAGCCAGGATGGCAGCGGTGGAAGAGGAAACGCGAAAAGGGCTTCGGGTAAACTTACCCGCTGGCATTCCTGTGCTGACGCGCAATATATTGTCGTGCATGAACGAACAAATACTCACGCACCTCCAGAAGCTGGTTGACCAACTGGGACCGGGTCTTTGGCTCGAGTTGGACGACGCTGCATTCCGCGGCTTCTTCGGTGGAGCACTGCAAGAGGGATCTCCCGCCGTAGCTGCGGCCACCCGCTTCGCAAGACAGAACGATGCCACCTTTGTTTTCGATGCGAAGCTCGGCACAGCCAAGTTCGGCAGGGCCTACTTCAAGCAGGATGGCAATGGCTAACCGCCGCAAGCGCCCCCGCGACGCCAACCAGCTCGCCAAGTCCATCGTGGACATAGCCACAAGACGCGGCGGAGTGGCGGCCACGATGGCCGTCAATTTCTACGATCGACAAGGCAGCGGGACCCGACGAGGGGGGCAGGCCAGGTCCCGCTACGCCCCGACGCGCTATGGGGGATGGGATGCGCGCCAGGTATCCGGACGACTGAGTGATGATGCGCAAAGCACCGTCATTGCCGAAAAGCACAGCATCGCCCCGCTCACGACGCTGTGCTCTCGTGTTGCCACTCCCCGAAAGCGGACAGTGACGAACTCCGTCAGTTGTAATGTTGCTTTAGCTCCGACGTCGGAAACCAGAGGGCAATGCTGCCATAACCAGTAACAACCTGGTTAGCGAAGATGCCGGAACTCAAGACAGTGGCTTTCATCAACCACCTAGGCGCCTCGCTCGGCACTCTCGTCAACAGTTGGTACGTTACTGCACCAAGCCCTCGCAGAGCCGCAGTCGCATTGGATTCTTGTTGATCTCGATCAATGCCAACATTATCGCGATGTGCCGTTCAGGTCCTATAGGGCGCGAGCGACAGACCGTGTCGAGCTTGCGCTCTCATTCAACCATGGTGAGAGGCAGTGTCGGTGCTAGCTCAATCGTCTGTGTCGAATCGGCTGTTGTCGTTGCTTTCATCCGCGGATTTTGCGCTCCTGGCGCCGCATCTCGAACCGCTCAAGCTGGAAGTCAACAAGACCGTCGTTCCGGCCAACAAGACGATCCAGCACGCCTTTTTCCTCGAGAGCGGCATCGTCTCTGTCGTGGCGTCGCGCGCGGACGCGCAGAGCATCGAGGTGGGCATCTATGGCCGTGAGGGCATGGGAGGCTTCCCGCTTCTGCTCGGCTCGGACCAGAGCCCGCATGACCAGTACATCCAATTGGCGGGCGCCGGCTACAGGATTAAGGCCGCCGCGTTTCTGCGTGCGGTTCAAGGAAGCCAAACCCTCAATCGCCTGTTGTTGCGCTACGTACATGCCTTCACGACGCAGACCGCGCAGACAGCCCTGGCCAATGGCAGCTCCTACATCGACGAGCGTTTGGCGCGTTGGCTGCTCATGTGCCACGACCGAATCGATGGCGACGTGCTGCCACTCACTCACCGGTTCTTGTCGATGATGCTTGGCGTAAGGCGCTCCGGCGTGACCGACACGCTGCACATATTGGAGGGCAGGCGCCTCATTAGAGCGACGCGCGGCGAAATAACGATCCTCGATCGGGCCAGACTCGAACGTCTCGCCGGTGCGTCTTACGGCTTGCCCGAGGCGGAATACAGACGGCTGATCGGAGAGTTCTGATCGACAGGATGAGTCGCCGCCAAGGCCAGCGCTTCGGGTAGATTTACCCAGACCGGTACGGGCACGTCGTTCCCTTCCCAGACAGCACACAGGTCCGCGACGAGACCGCCTCCAAGGAACGATTTTCAAGCGTGAACGTTGTTGTAAGCGACCGGCGCATTGCTGCAGGAACGAACAATGGCGACCCCGAACGTCAGCTCTCTCGAACGTGCTTTCCAGTTGGCCCGGAACGGGCAATGCAAGACGACTGCCGACATTCAGTTGTGTCTGAGGTCTGAGGGCTATTCAACCGATCAGATGATTGGTCCAATCCTGTTGAAGCAGCTGCGGGCGGTCATCAATGACAAATCATGCCCACCGGCTGAGTGCCGCAAGTTATAAGGCTTCCCCCCCCACCCCCGGGGGGCTCCCGTGGTTTCTGGCCATGTGCCGCTGTGCGGCATGCGCGCCCCATAAAGGCGGTGACGCGGCATGGTGCCATCGGCGCCGGTTCGTCGCAGGGCTCAGGCGATGAGGAAGGTCCACTCGCCGGCGGCGGGCTGAGAGCGGACTCACCCACGGGTTACTTGGCAGCGTAAAGGGGCCGCCCAAGCTCGGCGCGGGGGTGAGGGTACTACCGACAGTTCGATGACGCCTCGCATATGATCGGGGCCGTGGGCGGGCCGGCAGCATCGCCAACGGGAGGGGGACGATAGAGCCGCACCCCAACCAGGCCCAAGATCAGGATTACCGGAACCCAAATGGGTACGTACTTCATGAGAACCTCGACTGTGCGGCGCCAGCGACGCGGAGAGGCCATCTACGCACGTCCCCCAGCATGCATAAGCGCACACACCCTTCTGACTGGCGAGATTCGGAAAATGCCTACTGCGGGTAACCTGCTAGGCCCACACGGGCGCGGGGCTCCCGCGTACAGGGCTGCCGAAGCTCATCGATCGCGCGGTGGCCGGGGGCGGCGCGTGAACGGTGGCGGCGGGCCTCTACCTCGATCCCACGGGTCACTGCAGGAGAGGCAGGAGGATGGCACGGGGAGGCTTCCACTCTGTCCGCCGCCACCGAGGGGGACGTTACGCGTCTCCTCGGCAATGCCTTTGACGTAGGTCAACCGGTGGTGGGCATTTCGCCGCGGCTAGGCCGATAACGCCGGCCCGTCTACAGCGAGGAGAGACAGATGCAGTTGCTTGGCGTCCCACCTGAAGCTCTGACCTGTCTGCCTCAACTGACTTTGGCGGCCTCAGGGAACGCCTCGGCAAAGCGCAAGTTCTGATTGTTCGTGTAGCTTGCGCCAGATCCATATCTCTCTAGGTAACGGATAGTTTCGTGCGTGTAGTTGCCTGCCTCGCGGCACGCACGGAAGAGCGAATCGACTTCATCGGCGATCGCCACAAGCGTGGACCTCTCGTCATTCGTGAGGACATCTACGCTGTCGACGAAGGTCATGCAGAACGCCTTCAAGTCGTCGAGCTCTCCACTTCCAAAGGCGTTGTCCGGCCATTTCACTTGTGCGCCGATCCTCCCTTCTTCTGCTAACAATTCGTTCCAGCGAGCCCCCTTCGGGTCGCGCATGTCCACCGGGTTCTTGCCAAAGAGTAAGCCCCTCTCCCGCGCCAAGGCTTGCCTCTTGGCTTGCACGAGATTTCTCACGACGCTGAACGATATATGAGCTAGATCGTGCGCAATGGCGCGGAGATACACTGTCTTCGTGGATGTGATCTCAGTGGGCGAAATGTCCAGGCCCTGAAGCAGGGCCGTTAGCTGGGCTGCCCGTTTCTGCTTCGACGAAAGGGCTTCTCCGCCCCACCTTCCAGCGAGAGCAGCCTGCGAAAATAGCTGCTCAGCCGACACTAAGGCGATGCGCTTCAGGTTTGCAACGATCGCGTCCGCCTCATTGACGCGCTCGCGCAACTTTGCTTCTAACCCAAGAATCTTCAGGTATTCCACGAACGGCAGTTGGCTAAAAAGGACTGGGAGGATGGATGCTGCGATGCAAACCCCTGCAGCAGCTACCTTGTCGTGATAGGCGAGATAGAGCGCTAGGACAAAGGCTCCTATGCTTAGGAATGCAAGAAGAACGTTCACAATGCGACGCAAGATTGCCCCTCCCATTCCGCCCACGCCGGCGAAGTGTTCGCCTCTACCCATCACCGGTAGTTGCCACGAGCCGAGACAGTGCCACCATTGATGTCCACGACCGCAGTCCAGTCGCCGTTGCACGCGTTCACGAACTTTCGCTCAGCCGAGAAGCCGTTTTCGAAGACAACTCGCACGTCGTAGACGCAATTGCCCGGAAATAGGAATATGCCGACCACGCTCTGTGGGCCGAGGATAACCGCCCCGAGATGGTCATTGCCCCAGCTCCCTGGAGAGTTCGAGGGGACAGCGAACACGCGCGTCATGATCGCCCCGTTCGGGGTGGGGCTCGCGTTGCGCACGATAAGTATGGGAATCTGCTGTTGTTGGAGCTGCTGCGCGTAGGCGTCCGCAGTCGCAGCAATGGCAAACAGCGTGGCAACAATAATGCGCATGTTTCAACCCCCCATCTGTACAATGGAGCACACTGTACATTAGAGGGTCATATGCAAGCAAGCGCGATCAGAGTCTGTCTCTCAGCGCACCTTTAGCCGTTACTCTGTCTCCGTGCCGCCCCATGTTCCACCGGTAGCTCTGGCACAGGGTGCCGCCGTCCGGCACCTCCCAACCTCCGTCGTCGTGCGCCCTCCTCGGCCATGTACATGTACCGGAGCGTCGCGATGACGCTTTCTTTACCTGTATATTCCGCATAATGTGGGTCCGCCGTCTGTTCATATGCTGATGTCAACTCATCGTTGTTGCACAGTGTATGGAGAGAGCAGATGGAGCTGATGCAGGCTTCCCACCAGTGGCGCAGCCGCCCCGATGACGAGCGGTTCATTTCACTCGGCGACATGAAGGAGCACTTCGACCGCATCCGAGCGGAGTCGCGCCAGATGGTGTCCACCACCAGGCGCATCGAAGCCCGCCCCGCCGGCGAAGATAACGACGGCATGGAGCTGCTGGTCGATAAGCTCGACGAGCCCGTCAATCCGACCCATCACGCGTTCGGCCAGCTCGCCCACCCGAGGAACCAGGCGCGGCCCGACGCGAAGCGCTCCGGCTTCACGTGGCCGCAACGCCAGTCCGTCAGCACGGTCTTGATCGCGAGGGACAAGCGCTCGCGGGTTTCGCCGAGTCCCTTGCGCAGCGCCTCGAGGAACGGTGTGGGGATGACGACCCTGCCCCCGCATTCCCAGGTCAGTGTCAGGGCATCGACGCTCTTGTCCGCCTTGGGCCATTCGGACGGAGCGGCGGCGGGCGGCGGCTCGATGTCGAAGGGCTCGGCGATGGTGAGCTTGCCGGCCTGCCAGCGCTCATGAGCGGCCAGCAGGGCCTGCCGCTCGTCGTCGGCGCTGACGTAGCGGGTCCGCTTGGCGAGATCATCAAGCCGGGTGCGGGCTTCGATGAACACGGGATGGCGTTCCAACTCGACGACCCGGTCACGTGGCCACAGCTTGGCGCTGCCCGCCTTGGCCGGCTCGCCGAGGAGCATCTTCAGCCAGCGGCGAGCCCATCCGCGATCGAGCATCTCGGTGGTCGTGAACCACTGGGTGCGCTCGAAGGTGCTGGCCATCGCTACGCGCCCTCCCCCCGCAGCCGCCGCAGGTTGGCGAGCGCCTCCTCCAGGTGCTCAGGCCCAATCCCACCCCGCGCCCTCAGCCTCTCGCTGGCGGCCATGGCGCGCGCTCCGGCGTCCGGATCGCGCGACAGGCGGTCTGCCTCCCGCTGCTGAGAGGCGTGCGCGCGCGCCAAAGCCGTTACGCGCGCTCGCTCCTCTGGCGTTGGTGGCCGCCGCTCCGCCGCCCAGGCCCGGACCTGGTCGTCGATCGAGTCCGCGAGCGGGAGCGGCGCTGGCGCAGCCAGAGCGCCGCGCGCGCGCGCGTCTGAAGAGAGAGCGCGCGCTGCGCGCGCTCTCTCTTCATGACTCAAGTGACTCACAGAATCTGGCTGGGCTAAGCCCTTGATGCCGCTGCCTGTTGTATCGCCCTCGTGTCCGGGGTCACCCCCCGTCGTGTCCGGGGTCACCCCCCCATCGTGTCCGGGGTGGGCCGTCGTCGTGTCCGGGGTCGTCCCAACGGACCCCGGACACGTATACGTGTCCGGGGTCACCCCCGGCCTATCCGATGTCGCGTCCAGCCACCACGCGAGGCTGAGGCCGGGCCGCGCCAGCGCGCGTGGGATCACCGGCCAGTAGAGAGCCGTGTGTCCCGGCCTCTCCTCGCGGCCCAGCAGGCGCAACTCCGCTAATAGGCGACGCACACGGCGGACCGTCCGCTCGTGTAGGCCCAGGGCCGCTCCGATCCGCGAGGCCGAGGCATAGCTCGCCCCGCGCGGGTTGTCGGCGAAGGCCACGTCGAGGGCGTACACGGCGCGGATGTGACCGACCAGGGGCGCGCGCATCCGCAGTGCGATGCGCCGCTCGATGTAGATCGTGCCGTCGAAGGGGGCAAGAACCGTCGCTGGGAAGTCTTCAAGTGGACGATTGCACTCAACACCGTCCTCGCCACTGCCGCCTTGACGAAACCTAAGCTCCCAATGGCCCTTTTGCTTCTATCCGTCCTTGCGTCGCTTATGGGCGGCTTCCTCATCGAGCACTACGACCGCCGAATGACGAAGGCCCGTGACCGCGCCCGCAACCTTGTCGAATGGATACGCACCAACGCCTATATCGACATGTACGCAACGATGGGCGAGAACACACTCATTCCCACGGGAGCCAAGGACGCCTTCGAACGTAAATTCTTCTTCGGTACCATCGCGGCATCGGTGATTGCTGTTGCGATCGCTTTATCGTTGAAGTAGCTCCGCCCACCCTGGACGGACAGGCCTTCAACACCGATAGAGCCGCCAACCGGCCGGGCCGGTCACACCGACCAAGGTGACGCGGCTCTGCTGAACGCGATGATGATAGCTGGGGGCGTTAGCCGCTACACTTCGCGAGACGCCTGAAGTACTCGCCTCGCGCCTCGTCAAAGCACCTTCGCAGCTCCTCCCACCGGTTCCGGTGCGATGCGCTTCCTGCACCCATCAACCGCCAGGGCATATGCCTTCTCGCTCGAAGGTCGGCACCGCCGGTTTCGCTCAACTTTCTCCTGAGCTTCGCGAGCGGCTCCGGCGCGCATCGCAATCGGACCTTCACCATGACCAAGGTCGGGCGAGGAGCGCGATCCTATACGCGTGGTATGGGGCGAGTGCAGAGCGCTACTGCGAATGCTCGCACCTAGGGAGAGTCCCCATGAAGCGATACGCGATTTCAAGCTTGATTGTCGGGCTCGCCGTTGCCATCCCGGCATTTGCCGACGACAAGGCCGACGTGGAGGCTGCCATCGAATACTGGGGCACGTCCGTCGCTGACGGCTGCATCAGCGACCCAAACAAGATTGCTGACCTCTACGCGAAGGACGGCGTCCTCTGGGGAACCCTCTCTCCGTCGATCCGGAGTGATCCAGCCGGTATTCAGGCCTACTTCAAGGATGCATGCACGAAGTTGCCGAAGCTGACGGTCGAGTTCAAGGACCATCTCGTCCGGGTGTATGGCGATACCGCCATCGATAGCGGCACCTACGTCTTCTCCTTCGAGAAGGATGGCGCCAAGACGGACTTGCCGGCGCGCTATACGTTCGTGCTCGTCAAGGACGGTGACCAGTGGCAGATCGTGGACCACCACTCCTCGGCAATGCCGAAGGAGGCGACGCCGGCCGCCATCGAGAAGCAGGACGGTACAGGTAGCCGCGCCTTACAGTGAGGTGGGCTGGCGCAGCGCCAGATCGCAACGGCCAGGGCGCCGATCGCCGCCAGGATGACGGCCGCCTCGCGCCACGATGGGTGCCGGCTTCGCCCCGGCCGATCAAGCGTCGCTGTCGCGCAGCTCGCCGGCGGCCGGGAGCTGATTGCTTCACTTTCATGCGCCCCGTCGCTCAGGGCCATCACAGGTGGCACGCCTTCCGGCGCTGAGAGGAACACTTGGGTTCTCCGGTTCGTGCATGGCTAGGTACCGACGCGCTCGTCGGTGCCTTCCCACACGAATTCGCCGTACTCGCCCACCGGGAAGCGCTTGCGGCAGCGGGCGCAGTAGGTGTCGTAGTAGAAGTTCGGATTGCGAGCGAAGGTCTCGGCAATGGACTGCGCCATCTTCGTGGCAATGCCGCAGCCAGGTGTGTTGACACGATTGAACTCGGACTGCGTCCAATACCTGCCGGCCAGAGGTGCGCGCTCGGCGCCGTAGAGCTCGAACTTGACGTAACCACGGCCGTCATACCGCTTGTGCTCCTTGTCAGTGAGGTCACGCAGGTTCTTG
>Ga0070694_100001013_pt1 | contig 15987 bp, 6 predicted proteins | sample KBSK1251metaG_FD_65470 | JGI IMG/M metagenome (GOLD analysis project Ga0070694, IMG submission 65470) | Corn, switchgrass and miscanthus rhizosphere microbial communities from Kellogg Biological Station, Michigan, USA - KBS K1-25-1 metaG | ecosystem: Host-associated > Plants > Roots >... | reverse complement strand
CGTCCGATCGCAAATCGGATGGTGGCTCCCGGCCAGGCGTCGAAAAACGCCTGGAGCTGCGGGCTGACAATCGCGTGCGCGCTGGCCGGCTGAAAATTCGCAGTCGGATTGAGCGGATCGAACGGCGCTAGCGGAATCGAGTCGTTGGTGAGGGTCACATAGTAGGGATCCGTTACCGACGAGATGCGTCCCGGGACGATCGGGTACAAGGCGTTGCTGTTGAAACGATCGACGCGCAGCCCGGCAATGAGCTCGAAGCCTCCGAACCGCGCGTGATCGACGATGTACGCGCCGAACCGGCTCGGACGTTCGGCATAGGCATTGACGGCGAAGGCGGAGACCATGGAAGGCGCGCCATACCGGCGGGTGTCGATTCGCGCGAAGTCGAGGCCGGCGAAAACTGCATTCCCGGGCGCAGACTGCCATCCCAGCGAGACGCGTCCCTGCCAGCGTCGCTCGCGGCTCAAGTCAAACGGGCCGTCGACACCGCTCGTGAAGAACGGTAAGAATTGATTCTGTTCGACGGCGTACGGGTTCATGCGGTAGGGCTGCGCGGACAGCAATTGGTTCTGATCGAGGAACGGCACCAGATCATTGCAAGCTGCTTGACCCGCCTGGAGGCACTTGATCTGAGCATCGTCGAGGTATGTCACACCGCGATATGACGTCCCCGCGATCGTCACGTCATGCACCGTCGAGAGGTCGGTAACGAATTCCAAAGGATGCAGCAGGAAGCCACCGATCGGCTCGCGCGACTCCGCTTCCGACTCGAGCGACAGGACACCCGCGGCGCGCTCGTCGCGCTGGTAAGACAGATTGACGTTCAGGCTCAGCGGCTGCGCGAGGTGGTGCGCCCAATCGAGCACGAACACCCGGCTGGCCGTGCGGGTGGCAAGGCGATTCTGGGCGTTGTAGAGTGCCGTAAAAGGAAACTCGCGCGCCTGCTCGCGCCCCGCGAGCACCGTCAGGCTGACATGCTGATCCCTACCGTATAGTCTCTGGATCTTGGCTTGCAACACGTGAGCGCCCCTGGTGGTGAACGGAACCCGCAGCCCGTGACAGGCGGCGCCATTACTCGATTCATCGCAGTACCCCGAGTACTGCGCAAAGCGCGGTATCGCGAGATCGATCGTGTCGCTTGCCGGATTCCCGAAGTCGATCGGTTGGCGAATCACGGTATCGGTGCCGCTCACGATGTAGACCGGCGCCTGCTCATCGCGCAGCTTTTCCGTCTCGAGCGATTGTTGGCCCGTCAGCGCGAACGTGGCGAAGCCGGTCAACCCCAGCGGCAGGGACCCGCCCGCCGTGACCTCCAGGCGATGAAATCCGATGCTGCGCCAGAGATCGGGCCCAGCGTCGTCCGCGCGATAGCGAACGCCGCCTCTCCATTGTCCTGTGGCCGTCGGAGTGACGATCTCGAGCAGACCCGCCTGCGCCTCACCAAGGTGTGCCGGCACCAGGCCGGTGGTGACGGCGAGGGACTCGATGCCTCGCACTGGCGGCAACAGCTCGGCGTCCAGCCGCTGCCCGTTCCGAATCAACGCCCCATCGACGTACACCGCGGTTTCGCCGTTCAGGCCACCGCGCAGCGAGAACGCGCGGGAATCGGTGAGACCGTACACCCCGCGGACCAGAACCGGCACCTGGAGCACGTTATCGATCGGCAGCCGGCGCAGCGTCGCCGAGTCGAACACGGCTGTCGGCTTGTGATGGGGGATGGACCGACCACTGTCGGGTGCGGGGTCTTGCCCAAACAGCGGCGCCGCGACAGCCAGTGATGCAGCCGCCGCGGCGCCGAGAACGCACTCGAATCGCATGGTTCTATACTACACTCCGTGTTCCTAGTGGTGCGCTAGAACCCCGGAGCCGACGGGCGCCTCGGTCTCGAAGATCAGGTGCCCAGCCTCGAAGCGCGCGCCGCGGAGCGCCAGACTCACCACCTCGCCCAATTCCTGGACCAGGTGAACATCCAGAGTCTTGCGGACTTCCTCCGGGAGATCGTCGAGATCGCGCTCATTGTCCTTGGGCAGAATCACGGATGTGATCCCCGCGCGCACGGCACCGAGCACCTTTTCTTTCACGCCGCCAATCGGGAGGACCCGACCGCGGAGTGTAATCTCGCCCGTCATCGCGATGTCGTGACGCGCGGGCCGGCGCGAGAGCGCCGACACCAGCGCGGTCGCCATCGTGACGCCCGCCGACGGACCGTCTTTCGGAATCGCTCCTGCCGGGACGTGCACGTGAATGTCCGTGTCCACGAATGCGCCATCGGGAATCCCCAGCAGGTCGGCGTGCGACTTGGCGTACGTCAACGCGGCGCGGGCCGACTCCTTCATGACGTCGCCCAGCTGACCGGTGAGCACCAGCTCACCCTTACCCCGCATCACGCTGGCTTCGACGAACATGATGTCACCGCCGACGGGCGTGTAGTACATGCCCGTCGCGACGCCCACCTGGTCCTCGCCCGCCATCCGCTCGGGATGAACTTTGGGACGCCCGATGAGGTCCGGGATCTGCTCCGGCCCCACGACGATGCGTTCCGCCGCACCATCGGCGATCTTGCGCGCCACCTTGCGACCCAGCTTGCCGATCTCACGCTCGAGCTGGCGCACACCGGCTTCGCGCGTGTAGCTCGCAATGATCTCGCTGATCGCGGCATCCTCGATCTCCAGCTGGTCGCTGGCCAGACCATTCTCCTGCAGCTGCCGCGTTACGAGATAGCGCTTGGCGATCTCGAGCTTTTCCCGCTCGGTGTATCCCGCGAACGTCACGGTCTCGAGGCGGTCGAGGAGCGGACCGGGAATGTACTGAATGAAGTTCGCCGTGGCGATGAACAAGACCTCCGACAGATCGAACGGCACCCCGAGGTAGTGATCGGTGAAGGAGTCGTTCTGCGCGGGGTCGAGCACTTCGAGCAGCGCCGCCGCGGGATCGCCCTGGAACGAGATCCCCAACTTATCCACCTCGTCCAGCAGGAAGATCGGGTTCTTGGCGCCTGCCTGCTTCATGCCCTGGATAATGCGGCCCGGCATGGCACCCACATAGGTGCGGCGGTGGCCCCGGATATCGGCTTCGTCGCGCGCGCCGCCCAGCGAAATGCGGACGTAAGGGCGTCCCATGGCGCGGGCGATCGACTTCGCGATCGAGGTCTTGCCGACGCCCGGCGGGCCGACAAACAACAACGTCGGCGCGCGCGCAGCACGATCATCCTCGTTGCCCGGCGCTTCCGACTTCGGCTGGCGCTGCCGGAGCTGGCGCACGGCGAGGAACTCGAGCACCTGATCCTTCACGTCCTGCAGGCCGTAGTGATCCTCCTCGAGAATCTGTGCGGCGCGCTTCAGATCGAGCGACTCCTCAGCCCGCTTATTCCACGGGAGCTCGGCGATCGTCTCCAGGTAGGTGCGGATGACCTGCGCCTCCATCGATTCGCGTCCGGCGCGCTCCAACCGCGCCAGCTCACGATCGACTTCCTTGCGGGCGGCCTCGGGCAGCTCGAGCGCGTCGAGTCGCTTCTTCAGATCGTCGGCTTCGGCCGCCTCTTCCTCTTCACCGAGCTCCTTGCGAATGGCCTTCATCTGCTCACGCAGCAGCATCTCGCGCTGGCGCTCGCCCAGCTCTTCCTGCACCTGCGACTTGATGTCTTCCTGCGCGTTGAGCACCGCGATCTGACGCTGGACGTGCACGAGCACGCGCCGCAGCCGGTCTTCGACCGCGAGCGTCTCCAGCAGCTGCTGGCGCTCCAGAGACTGGATATCGAGGTGTCCGGCCACGAGATCGCCGAGCGCCCCCGGGTCCCGCACGCCCTGTAGCACCTGCTGCACGACCTCGCTAGGCAGGCCCGACTTCTGACCCAGCTCCGCCGCACGCTCGCGAACCTCGCGATGCAACGCTACGAAGGCGGGATCCTTCTCATTGAGAGGGGGAAGGTCCGATGTAGCCCGAACGGTCGCTTCGAGATAGCCGTTGGTTTCGGTATAATGGACCGCGGTGCCACGGCCTTCGCCGTGGAGGATGAGTTGCACGCCGCCGAGGTTGCGCTGCACCTGGCTGATACGCGCGATTGTCCCGGTCGTGTAAAGAACGCCCGGCGAAACCTGGTCGACGTTTTCTTTCTGAGCGACCGCAAAGACTTTGCGCTCAGGGTCCTTTAATGCGGCTTCGATCGCCCGCAGCGTCGCGGGACGACCGGCGCCAATCGGCGAGGCGACGCCCGGAAAAAGGACGGCGTCACGCAGCGGCAGAACGGGAAGTGTCATACGATCGGACATGGAGTCTCCTTTGGAGCAGCGCGAATGCACCCACTGTGCCACCAAAAAACGTCGTTGGCGGCAGGTCCGTTCCACCAAACGCCGCCAAAGCGGCGGGGGCTGCCAACTCGACGCGAGAAGGCTAATCTTAGGCCGTGATTGATCAGTTGGCGCAGCGGCTGAGTCAGGCCCTTGGCTCGTCTTTCACGCTCGAAGGCGAGATCGGCCGCGGCGGCATGGGCGTCGTCTACCACGCGCGCGACGAGCGGCTCAAGCGGAAAGTGGCCGTCAAGGTCCTCCCGCCGGAGCTCGCGTTTCGCGAGGAAATCCGCATCCGCTTTCTGCGGGAAGCGGAGACTGCGGCGCGCCTATCGCATCCGCACATCGTACCCATACACTCCGTCGGGGAAGGCCCCGACGGGCTCGTGTATTTCGTGATGGCCTATGTGGATGGTGAATCGCTCGCGGCGCGTCTCAAACGCCGCGAGCGCCTCCCACCCGAGGAAGCACGCCGCATCCTCATGGAAACGGCGGACGCGCTCGGTGCAGGACACGCACTCGGCATCATCCACCGCGACGTTAAACCCGACAACATCCTGCTCGAAGGCAGCCGCGGCCGAACGGTCCTCACGGACTTCGGCATTGCGAAGGCACTGACGTCGACGACCGGGCCGGGAACGCTCACTGCGACCGGCGTCGCCATCGGCACGCCGCACTACATGAGTCCCGAGCAAGCCGCCGGCGACCGCGAAATCGATGGGCGCTCCGACATCTACAGTCTCGGTGTGGTCGGTTACCAGATGCTGGCCGGTGAGCTCCCGTTCTCGGCGCCAACCGTTCCGGGCATTCTGCTCAAGCAGATCACCGAGCAAGCACCGGATCTCAAAGACCGATCGCCGACCTGCCCGGACGACCTCGCGTCGTGCGTCATGCGCTCGCTCGAGAAAGAACCGGAAGCACGTTGGCCGACCGCCGATGCGTTGCGGCGCGCGCTCGAATCGCGCAGCGCGCCTCCGTACCGGCCGTCACGCCGGACGAGTGGTGGGGGGGGGGCGGGCGGCCGCGCGCTGTCGCGCGGAATAGACACACGACACGAAGGAGGCGGGCCGCCCGCGCGGATGTCGGGCGGCGGGCGTCCCGAACGCCGCCGCGCGACACGACCGGCACCCAAGAAGGATCCCAAGCGCGATCTCACACCGAGCGGCGAGCCGCGGATGGTTGCGAAATTCCGCGACTCGTTCGTCTCGTGGGCGTCCGTCTGCGGTGGCTTGATGTTCATCGATATGATGATGGGCAACGGCCTCGGCCCGCTCTCGCTGTTTCCGACCGCGATCTGGGGTGGCTTCGGCCTTCTGCCGCAATACATGAAGCTCTGGCACGCGGGCTACTCCTGGCGCGACGTGTTGAATCGGCCGGCGGCGCAGGATGCGTTCGGAGCCTCCTTGGGTGCGCGCCGGAATCTCGGCCCGGCGCAAGCCGATGAGTTCGGCCGCCAGGCCGACACGGTGCAGATGGCGCGGAACGACCGCGAAGCGATCCTGAAGATCATGGAGCGCGTACCGACGTCCGAGCGCAAGCTCCTCCCCGATGTGGTGCAGACGGTCGATGCGCTCCTGAAGCGCGCGGAGGATCTCGCGCGCATGCTGCACGGCATGAGCGCCGATGTCGACGATGGCGCGCTGGCGAGAATCGAGTCACGTATCGACGCGGTGCGCCAGCACGAAGAGGGCAGCGAGCGGGACCGGCAGATCGATCTGCTCGAGCGGCAACGGCAAACGCTCAGTGATCTCCTGACTCGTCGCCGGCGCGTGGAAGAGCAAATCGAGTCGTGCGTCCTGGCCATGCAGAACGTGCGGTTTGATTTGCTGCGCCTGCGGTCCGCCGGCGTGGCGGCGGTCTTGAGCGACCTCACGCACGCGACGCAGCAGGCGCGCGCGCTCTCCCGCGATGTCGATCATGTGATTGCCGCGGCAGGTGAGATCCGCGACGTGCTCAGTGCGTCTCCGGCACCCTCCGCACAGCGGCCCCCGACCTCTCAGTCCCCGCCCCAGGGCTCCCGGTTCCCCCAGAGGTAGCCTGCTGATCCCAGCACTGCCGCACGAGTGCCGGGCCATTTTCCCGCGATACCGCAAAGTCGAGCAGCGCTACAAAAATGGCCGCAGCATCCTCACATCGGCCGGCACGTAACGCTGCCGCAGCGGCGAGCTCGCGGTAGCGCGCCGATCCAGGCCGCCGATCCACGGCGTAGCTGAGCAGGCTGTCCGCGAGCGGCGCCGGTGCGTCGAGCGCGATCTGGCCGAGTGCCTGTGTGAGAAACTCTCCAGCGAAGGGATGGCGATACGTCCCGCGACCGGCTGCCAGCGCACCACGCGCCTGGAAGGCCGCATCCCGCCAGCGGGACCCGCGCACGGCGACGAGTGAAAGGGCGGCGCGAAGCTGGGCCGTGTCGCCGCCCGCGACCAACGCTTCTCGCAGCGCCATTTCCGCGAGCGGCCGGTTCCGCGCGGCGGCCAGCAACGCGCGCATGAGAAACGCATCTGCCCGCGCGCCCGCTCCGCGGGCGAGCGCGACGCCGAGGAGCGAGTCGGCAGCCACGGTGTCGCCCATGGCGAGGCGCACACCCGCGAGTCGCACGAGCCACTCCGCGACTTCCGGTTGCGCTCGCCGCATCGCGTCGAGGTACGGGAGCAGCGCCTGGTCACTGCGCCGCGCCGCGAGCACGCGGATCATGTCGAACGGCGCCGTGCCGTCTTCGCTACGCCCTAGCCGCACAACAGAATCAAATACGGCATAGACCGACGTGGTCGGATCGAGGAACCGCCGGGCGGCGACAAATTCGAGCCGGGGCCGATCGTCGGTGTGATTGAAGCGCGCACGCTCGATCAAGCGGGACACACCGGAGTCGCCGAGGAGCAACCGGCCGAAATACTGGTCCGGTGCATCGATACTCAGCCATTCGGTGCTGATGTCGTGCAGGCGCCCACCGGGACCAATCAACTGGCTCAACCACTGCCGATCATACTGCAACGGCCGCGCTGAACCGAGCACCAGCAGGTCCGCGGTTCCCCCGAACCACACATTCACGTGCGGGAATACTTCGTGCAGGCTCCGAACAATTCCCGCCACAATCGGCAGCGGCAGCTGATACAACTGCACCCACTGACAAAACACGCCGTCGTCGGAGAGCCGGCTCTTGGCAATGCGGAAAAACTCCGGCGTGTACAGTGTGGCGATACCTGCGATCCACGGGTTCGACGGCTCCGACACGATGACGTCGTAGCGTGCGCGGTCGAGCTGTAGCGCGCTGCGCGCATCGTCCAGGACCAGATCGATGTTCGACCGGAACAGGACTGAATCGTTCACGCCGCGGAACAGGCTGTCCGTCCGAACGACCTCGGGCTCGATCTCGGCCACCTTCACCCGCGTCATCCCGGGAACGGACGCAAGCACCTGAGCGGTGACGCCGGTCCCGTATCCGATGAGGAATGCGGAGGCTGCTCCCGGCCGAGCGACCACGGGGGCGAGACCGATCATGATCTGGGTATCCATGTCGCCACGATCCGAGGCGTCGACTTTCCCGTTCACCCGCAGCGAACGCCCGGCTTCCCCTTCCCAGACGCTGACCGTGGCATTGCGCCCTTCGCGAAAGGTGAGCTGCCGAACGCCTCGGTGAGCGAGAAACTGGCGCCTGGCTTCCTTGCTCATAGGCTGGCGCGCATAGATGGTCGGCCCAAGATCGATCAAGCGCGTGCTCCAGCCCGGCCCCGCGAACGCGGCGACTACCGCCACCATGCCGAGGATGCCCGCCGAGAGTACCCGGATCCGCAGCCTCTTGTCTTCCTGCGATCCCTCGGCAATTCCGCGTGCCGCGAATCCGGCAAGCGCGAGCGCAGCCAGCCCGTTGATCACGAGCCCGACGCGCAGCGTCGCCTGCGTGCCCAGCACGACCACCAGGATAAACCCGGTCAAGACAGCGCCGGCGATGCTCCCGATGGTATTCAGCGCGTAAGCGACACCGACGTCGGAGCCACGCGCCTGGCGGGGACGCGCCGTGAGATCGGCGAGCAACGGAAACGTCATGCCCATCCCGATAGCCGGAATCAACACCACGGCCCCAACCGCCACACCCATGAGCAGCAGGCGCGAAGCCGCGGTGAGTCCGGCAATCTGAAAGACCGCGATGATGTAGGTGGGCAAGAATCCAAAGAATAGAAACAGCAGGGCGGCGCCCGTCGCGGTGATCCCCTGCGCCACGCCGGCTGCTGCGGCCGTGTCCGTCGGCGGCAGGCTCCGGCGAGCCACGATCACGCTTCCCAGCCCGATGCCCAGCAGGAAGACGAGCAGAATCAGGGTAAAGGCATAGGTCGACCCTCCCACGATCATCACGAGCACGCGCGTCCAGGCGATCTCGTTGAGGAGAGCGGCGAAGGCTGTAAGGCCGAGGAGCACTACGGCAAGGCGGTGGAGGGCGGTGGAAGGCGGTGGGGGGGGGGCGTCGACGTCACCCTGATGCGAAGGCGGTGATACTACCGCCTGTGCTCGGCCGTAACGAATTGCTGCGAATCCGATCGCCAGGTTGAGCGCGGCTGTAAGCAGCAGCGATGCCCGCACCCCAACGAACTCGATCAGGAAAAAGCCGGCGAATGCGGTGCCGGTCATCGCGCCGAGCGTATTCAAGCCGTACAACCGACCCAGTGACGGCTTGAGCAGCGACCGGTCATCACCCATGAGGGCTCGCGTCAGCACCGGCAGCGTGCCACCCATCAAAGTCGTCGGAATCAACAGGACCAGAGCGGCCAGGCCGAATCGCAGGGCTATGCTGGCGCCACCTTGCAAGGCCATCGCACCGGCGGCGCCGATGTAGATCCAATGCGCAAAGGTCAACACGAGAGGCGAGATGAGGCCGAAGACCCCGATCGCGATCTCGAGCCGGCCGTACAATACGGCGGGGCGCGCGGATCGGTCAGCGATGCGCCCGAAGCCCCAGGCCCCAAGCCCCAGGCCCCCCATATAGGCGGCCACGACGGTCGTGACCGACTGAATCGTGGAGCCGAATGATTGATAGAGCACCCGGACCCACAGGAGCTCATAGATCAGCCCAGTGGCTCCGGAGAGAAAGAAGAGAATGCTGTAGACGAGTGCCGGCTTAGAACGCATGGAGCTCGCGCATGGCGTGCGCGAGATCCTCCACCTGGGGAAGGATGTAGTCCTCGAGGTTGGGAGCGTACCCGACGAAGGTGTCGGTCGACGCCACGCGCTTCACGGGGGCATCAAGCCATGGGAAGGACTGATCCGCGATGCGGGCAGCGATCTCGGCGCCGTAGCCCCACGAGTACGCGTCCTCGTAGGCCACGATCACCTTGTTGGTTTTCCGAATGGACGTCTCGATCGTTTCCCAGTCGACGGGGGACAACGATCGCAGGTCGATCACCTCGACACTGATGCCTTCTTTTTCCTCGAGCTCTTTCGCCGCGACCAGCGTGCGCTGGACCACCGCGCCGTACGTCACCACGGTGAGTCCTGTCCCTTCACGCACCACTTTGGCCTTGCCGAAGGGGATCATGAAATTGGGGCCGGGGTTGGGAGCCTTGTTGTAGGTCTGGCGATACAAATGCTTGTGCTCGAGGAAGAGGACGGGATCGTCGCAGCGAATGGCGGTACGTAGCAGGCCGTTCGCGTCGAGGGCCGTGGACGGACAAATGACTCGCAGGCCGGGCACGGAGGTAAACACGACGGCGCCGGTTTGCGAGTGATATACGGACCCGCCCTTCAAGTAGCCGCCGTACGTCACGCGCACCACCACCGGCGCGCTGAAGTGATTGCTGGAACGCCAGCGGATGGTGGCCAGCTCGTTCCGGAGCTGATGATAGGCGGGCCAGATGTAATCGAAGAACTGGATTTCGACCACGGGCTTGAGGCCGCGCGTCGCGAGGCCAACCGCCCGGCCGACGATGTTGGCTTCGGCGAGCGGCGAGTTGTAGACACGATTGCCACCGAACTGCCGCTGCAATCCCCACGTCACCTTGAACACGCCGCCCTTGCCTTTGACTTCCTTGAGATACTGCTCGCGACTGACGTCCGCGACATCCTGGCCAAAGACGAGGATCCGGGGGTCGCGCGCCATCTCGTCCTTCATGCACGCGTTGAGCAGGTCGACCATTGTCGTCGGCTCGCCCGTAAAGTGCGGATCCTCTTCCGTATCGAACTGTTCAGACGTGGGATCCACGTCGGGTGAGTAGACCCAGAGCGTGGCGGTATCCGGCTTGGGCTGCGGCGAGGCAAGCGCCATATCGGCGGCGACCTGGACCTCTTCCTCGATCTGTGTCTTGATCGCGTCGATTTCGCTCTCGGTCGCGACTCCGTCCTCCAGCAGCCGCTTCGGGAAGGTGATCAGCGGGTCCCGCTTGGCTTCTTCCTCGCGCTCACGGGACGGCTTGTAGAGGATTTCGTCGTCGGAGAGGGAGTGCGAATACGGCCGAATCACGTGCGCATGAACAATCGCTGGTCCCTTGCGCTGCCGGCACCATTCGGCGGCGCGCAGCATCGCCTGATACGACACGATCGGATCGTTCCCGTCGACTTCCTCGACCAGCAGGTTGGGGAAGTTGCAGACGAGCTTGGAGACCGACCCTCCCGCCGTCTGGACCTCGATCGGCACCGAGATGGCGTACTTGTTGTCTTCGATGAGGAACAAAACCGGCAGTTTGAGATTGCTGGCGCTGTTGAGGGCTTCCCACCACTCGCCTTCGCTCGTCGTCCCATCCCCCGCCGAGCAGTAGACAATTTCGTCGCCATGGATGGGCGGGGGGGACGTTTCCTTGATCTCGTCGATCCGGCTGTAGCGGAGCCACGCTTCGGCACAGCCAACGGCCTGAAGGAACTGCGTGCCGGTGGGGCTCGACTGGCTCACGATGTTGAGCTGCTTGTGTCCCCAATGCGACGGCATTTGGCGGCCGCCCGAGTTGGGATCTTCGGCCGCGCCGACCGCCGACAGCAACATCTCCGTGGGCGTCATGCCGACCGTGAGACACAGGGCGCGATCGCGGTAATACGGATAGAACCAGTCGTATCCGGGTCGCAGCACCTTCCCGGCGGCCACGAGCACGGCTTCGTGACCCGCTCCGGAGATCTGGAAGAAGATCTTGTTCTGCCGCTTGAGCTGAATCTCCTTGTCGTCGATGCGCCGCGACAGAAACATCAAGCGATAGATATCGAGCAGATCAGCCTTGGAGAGCGTGGTGGGGAGCGGTGCTGCCTTGCGAGCGGCGCGCTGACGGGTTGCCATGCCCCAAAATAGCCTAGTGCTGGGCAGGACCGGGAGCCGGGGGTGGGCCGAGCCGCTCTTGCAAGTGCGCGAATTGCTCGACGGCGACGCGAATCGTCCGGTCGTTGCGCACAAGGAACTCTTCCCGCGCGTCCAGTCCCCAGCGCACCTCCGCCGTGCGCGCCGCGAGAATCCGCGCGAGCCGGCGATCGAGCAGGCTGTCGGTGGCGGCCGCGACCCCCAGGCGCGCGCGCACCCGCGTGAGAAACGGCGGTAGCAGCCTGGCGCGCCACTCGTTTTCGGCCGTGACCCACGCCGCGCGTGCGGCAGGCGTTGCGGGCAACGTCTGCGCCACGCTGTCGGACACGGCGTCATCGAATCCCGAATCCGCCGCGGCGCTCCACCAGACCGGCAGCGGCGCGGTGATCGGCACGACGATGTCCGGAACGATCCCACCGCCGCCGCGCACCGGCCGACCGGCATCCGTCTTGTAGACGGTGGCAGTGTCTTCTTCGGCGCCCGACTTCCCGGCAAAGCTCAAGTACTGCTCGTACCCGATGCCGCGGTAGCGTCGCTGAATGAAGCGGCCGCTGGGCGTGAGGACGTGGCCGATCGTCAGCCAGATGTTGTCGCCCGACGGAAGCAGAAAGACCGACTGCATCAACGCCTTGCCAAAACTGCGACGCCCCACGAGCAGCGCACGATCATGATCCTGGAGGGAGGCGGCGAGCGCCTCGGCGGCGCTGGCGCTGCGTTCATCGATCAGGACGATCAAGGGGATGTCGCGGAACGCTCCGTCCCGTTTGGTAACATAGGTCGTATCGGTATCCCGTTTGCGCCCGCGCGTGCGGAAGACGACGGAGTTCTTGCGCAGGAACTCGCTGGCGATCTCGACGGCCGACACCACGACACCGCCGGGATTGGAGCGGAGGTCGAGGATGATGCGCTTCGCGTGCCGGTCGCGCAGCGTGCCGAGTCCGTCATGCATTTCCTCAGTCGCGTTGCCCATGAAGTCGTCGAGGCGGATGTACCCCGTGATGGAGTCGACCATCCGCACGATGGATACGGAATGCACCTCGAACGGATTGCGTTTGAGCGTCACGCTGAAGGTGTCGGGTTCGAGCCGCGGCCCGCGCTCCAAGAGCAGCCGAACCTTCGAGCCGCGTTCACCGGCGAGGCGCAGCTCGAGCGTCTGAATCTCGAGCCCGGCGACCGCGGTGTCGTTCACCGCTACGATCCGGTCGCCCGGCAGCACGCCGCCCTTGGCGGCGGGGCTGCGCGGCACGATGGTGAGCACCGTCGGAACGCCCTCCACGTCCTCCACCGCCAGGCCGACGGTGAACAGCTCCCCGCGCTCCAGGGCGTTGCGCCTTTGCCACTCCAGCCGTGACACGTAGTAGCTGTGCGGGTCGAGCGAGCGCAGCACGCCGCGAATCGCGGCGGCCACGAGCTCCGTGTAGCTGACCGAGTCGGGGTAGTTCAGACGGATGTGGTTCAACACGCCGGAGAACGTTTGCAGCTCTTCATACGCGGCGCGCTGCTGCGCCCGCGCGGCGTTGGGAATCCCCCCACCGATCGCCAGCGCCATCACCACCACGCGCCATCGCATCCTCGATCTCCTTCGTTCGCTCTACCAGCGCTCCATCTTCACATCGGCGAGAACGCTGTGCAACTCGTTGAAGGTCACCGAGCGGGCTGCCGCGGGAAGTACGGGGCTCGTGTACTCGGTCTGCGCCCCGCTCACTTTGATGCGGAAGTTCGCGAAGCGATTCTCACCAAGGTCGGCCGAGACCAGAACCCACGCCTGAAACTCGGGGGGAACGTCTTGTTGCGTCACCCGCAGCCGGACGCGATGCCGGCCATCCGGCGTCGCTTCATCGCCCCAGGCGACGTGGTAAGTCGGAATGGCCGTGCCCTTGACCCATTGATCGAAAAACCAGCTCATGGAGGCGCCGCCGAGGTGGCCTTCCACCAGGCGGCGGAACTCATCGGTCGTCGCGCTCTTCCCTTTGAACGTGTCGTGGAAGTCGCGCATCATGGCGCTGAAGCGGTCGTCCTTCTTGGTATTCAGGTCGAGCATCATGATCCGCAGCATGTGCATGACCCACGCGCCCTTTTCGTAGACGTACGCCTGATACGCGTACGGTCGATCGGGTGAGGCATTGCGATACCCCAGCCACACGGCGCCGTCGTTGCGATTGTTTTTGATGTTGTTCGCGTATTCGTCCAGGAATTTGAAATACTCCTTGTTGCTCTTGCGGATGACCTGGAGATACCACAGGCCGGAGAACGAGGCGACGCCCTCGGCCAGCCACTGATCGCGATAGGTCGCCGGTCGCACGCCGTTGCCCCACCACTGGTGCGCGACTTCATGGGCGCGAAAGAACTCGTCGAAACCTTCGATGGCCGTGTTCTGAAACGTCACCCACGACAAATCGATCATTCCCGGAAACGACACGCCTTCGAAGTAAGGGATTTCGGTCACGTAGAAGTGGTCGTACAGCGGCGGTCCGAACGCGAGCGTGAACCACTTGAGACTATTCGCGATGTCCGCGGCGACCGTCTGCTTCATGTTGCGCTGCTCGGGGAACATGTAGACATCGCTGCGCAGCAGCTTGCGAATTTCGCGGTGCGCCTCTTCGGAGATCATGACGTCGAGCGGAGGTGAGCCCTCGAACTGGGCGTGATAGGTGTCGAACAGACCGAGATTGAACGTGGCCCATGGCGTCGGCTGTTTCGCCACCCAGCGCGTCGTCATCACTTTGTCCTTCACGGTGGAATCGGCCAGCTGCCCGACGCTGGCGATCGGATACCAGGCGGGGCTGTGAAATGTGATGTCGAACGTGGCCGCGGCGTCGCCCTGTTCATTGCGGGGATACCAGTCCGCCCCCGGATCGATGAAGAACCAATTGACGTAGCGATCGATCATGTCGCCGTGATAGAACACGGTGAGCGTGCTCGAGTCACCGGGTGCGAAACGCCGCGCGTTCCGCACCCACAGCTCATCGTCATCATCAGCCTTGAAGGCGGGTGCGGGCGTGCCATCGCCCCAGCGCGCGGAGTCCACGCGCAGTTTGGGATGCAACCCAAACCGGAGCCACGGACCGACTGCTTCGTCGCCCCGCAGAGTCAGTTGAGCCGACGCCCGGTAGTCCAGATCGGCGCTGCCGGTGGGCGTGAGCCAGACTTCCACTCGATAGTGCGGTACGGCCAACCGTTGACGAAAGCGCCACATCGCGGTCGAGACCGGCGACTGCGTCTGCGCCGGCGCGAACTGCGTCACGACCTGCCAGTTGGTCCCCCAATGCCGCTCGCTCGCCGGTTTGAACAGCTGCACCGATTCGACCTCTGCCGGATCGAATTGGAACAGCAGGGGTGACCCTTTCACTCGCGTGAGCCCTGCGAGGAAGAAGCCGCTGGGGTCGTCGTTCAAGAGCGCGTCCAGGACATCAGGATCGAACGTCTGGTCTTCCTTTCCTTTCAGACTCTCGAGCAAATCGTGAACGTGGCCGCGCAAGTCGCCGGGAATGTCTCCCGTGGCGGCGTGGAAGCTGAGGCCACGCAGCTGGCTGACCGTCGAGTCGGAAAAGATCAGGATGACTTCCGAAACGCTGTCGTCGACGGCGGGTGAGCCGATCAACCGGCGCAGCGTCTCCTGTTCCGACGGATGGCCAGGCTGCAACGCGAAATGGCCGGAGCCGCGGAAAATCGCTCCGACGGTTCGGCCTCCGAGCGGCGACAGCAGATAGAGCGTGCCCTTCGATAAGGTGAGCTCGGCCGCGTCGCGTCGCAGCACGAGCTGGTTCACGTCGGCAACACTATCCCGGCGCGGCGCAAGCGCCATGATGTCGCGGTAGCGATCGACGTATGCGGTGGACAGACCGGTGTCCGCGGTGACGAGACCAACCGCGGCGACGAGGCTCAGCGTAAGCATCTGTGGCTCATCCGTGACGGCGGAAACCGAAATCTGGGCAGGATGTCAAGAAATTTCGAGGCTATCTTATCTGTCGCCATGGACGAAGCCGCCAAGAAAACGATCCTGCGTCACTTCCCCTACGGCCTGTACGCCGTCACGGTGGCGCACGACGGGGAAGACCACGGCATGACGGCCAACTGGCTGACGCAGGCGGCGTTCGAGCCGCCCATGATCGTGGTTGCCATCGAAAACACGTCGAAGACGATCGCCCTGATTCGTGACTCCCATCACTTTGCGATCAACCTGTTTCTGACCGGCCAGCGCGATCTGGCCGGCAAGCTGGGGCGCAGCTCCGAGCAGGCGCCGCAGAAGCTCAAAGGCATCAAGACAAAACCGGCGCCCGTAGCCGGGACGCCGGTGCTGGTCGATGCGCTCGGCTGGGTGGAATGTCGCGTCGTCGCCACCCTCCCCGCCGGCGATCACACGCTGGTGCTCGGCCAGATCGAGGCCGCCGGGGTCGAGCACGAGGGCGAGCCCCTCACCCTGCAGGAAGCGGGACT
>Ga0070694_100001011_pt1 | contig 15997 bp, 10 predicted proteins | sample KBSK1251metaG_FD_65470 | JGI IMG/M metagenome (GOLD analysis project Ga0070694, IMG submission 65470) | Corn, switchgrass and miscanthus rhizosphere microbial communities from Kellogg Biological Station, Michigan, USA - KBS K1-25-1 metaG | ecosystem: Host-associated > Plants > Roots >... | reverse complement strand
CGTCCGCCTCGCCGACTTCCTGACCGAGCGCCTCGGCATGAGCCTGCGCCGCTGCCAGGCCATCCTGCGGCTCGAGCGCGCCCTCGCGCCCCTCCCCCGCCTCGCCCGCGCGCTCGAGGCGGGCGAGCTGTCCGTGTCGAGGCTCGAGCTCGCCGCCGCCGCTGCCACGCCCGAGACCGAGGCCGACTGGCTCGACCGCGCGAAGCGCCTCCCCCTGCCGATCCTGCGCGAGGCCGCCCGCGCGGCGAACGCGGCAGCGAGCGCGGCAGCGAGCGCAGCCGCAGCAGCAGCGACCTCCGCGCCCCCCGCAACCGCCGCCACGCCGGCCGCCGGCTCCCTCACCGCTGCCGCCAACCCCGCGACCGCCGCGGCCAGCAATGATTTGCCGCTCATCGAGCAAGATGACCCGGGCCGCGTCATCTCGTTTGTCGCGCCGGCGCCCGTCGTCGCTATCTGGCACTGGACCCTCGACCTGGTCCGCCGCGTGGCCGGCCAGCAGGAGCCCGCCTGGCGCTGCGCCGAGTACCTCGCCGCCGAGTTCCTTTCGGGCGCCCCCGAGACCGCCAGCGAGTCAACCCGGCCGCCGGAGGCCCGCCCTCCCACTCCGGGACCCGATCCTGCCGGGCAGGCTGCGTCCACGCCCACGCAGGATCCCTACCTCGCTTCCCCGGATGCCGCCACCCCGGACGCCGCCGCCACCGCGACCGGCAGTCGCACCGGCCCCGCGCCATCCGCCTCGGATGAGCGCGGAACGTCCGCCTGGCTCGAAGCGGCCTCTGTCGTGCGCGAGGCGCTCGCCTCCATCGGCGCGTCGGCCGATCCGGAGGCCATCCTTTCGATCGGTGCGTCGGCCGACCCCCAGGCCATCCATACGGATGGGCCGCGGCGGGAGTCCGGCGCGGAATCTCATCCCGACGACGAGCTCGACGCCTGGGATCTCGACGCCCACCTGCGGCGGCTCGTTCGGCTGCGACAGTCGCTCGCCTGGCGGCAGGGCCGCCTGCTCGCCGCAGTCGCCAGGCTGAACCTCCATCACGACCTCGGGTTCGAGACCTTCGATGCCTGGGTCGAGGACCGGCTCGCGATGTCCCCCCGCCGCGCGCGCTACCTCGTATCGCTCGACCGCCGACTGCGCGACCTCCCGCTCCTGGCCGACGCCTACCGGCGCGGCCTCGTGTCGTGGTGCCAGGCCCGACTCCTGATCCGCGTCGTGCGCCCGCCGACCCAGTCCCGCTGGATTCGCTATGCCCGCCAGGTGACCGTGCGCCGCCTCGAGGATGTCATCATCGAGTGCGAGGTACGCGCCGCGGAATCTCCGCCCACATCGGCCGCCCCCCTCCCGCCGGCACACATCAGCGCGTCACCCCTGCCCCCGGCCGAAGCGCGTCCCGAGGCGTGCCCGACCGACGCGCCCCCCGACCCGCGTCCCGACGCGCGCGCCAACCCGACGCCCCGGCACACGTCGGCGCCTCCCCTCGACATGGCGTCGGTCAGGGCCGCGAGCCTCAATCTGATGACCCGGCGGCGAATCTCTTTCTGGTGCCCCCTGGACGTCGCGTCCCTCTGGGACAGCGCCCTCCGATCCTGCCGCGCCGCTGCAGGACGAAATCTCGAAGACTGGGAGTGCTTCCTGCTTCTGGTCCAGACGATGCGCGAGACCTGGGAAAACCAGGAAGACCCGCACTGGCGCCGGCGCTATCACATCTTCGAGCGCGACGGCTGGCGCTGCAAGGCGCCGGGATGCACCTCGCGCAGCGGACTGAACGAGCATCACCTCACGTTCCGCTCCCAGCAGGGGGCCGACTACGCGGCCAACCTTGTGACGCTCTGCGTCGGGCACCATCAAGACGGGCTGCACGCCGGCCGCATCCGCTGCTTCGGCAGCGCCCCGGACGCCCTCTGGTGGGATCTGGGCGCGCGGCCGGGCCGCGAGCCCCTGGCACGTTACTTCGGCGATCGTCTCGTCACACGCCGGCCGTTCGTGCCCGCGGGGCTGCACAAGCGCGCCCCTTCGCCGCACGCCCCCTCGACGGACACCCGCCCCCCGCTTCCGAGCGCCGAGCGCGCCCCCTCTCAGCTCACCCTCGCCGGGAGCGCCCGCTCCCCGCGCGCCCCATCCGCGGTCGCGGCCGGCGGCTGAGCACGGCTCAGGAGGCCGCGACCAGGTGCGGAGTCGCGACCAAGCAAGGCTCTGCGAACTGTGACTGGGTAAGGCTCTGCAAGCTGTCGATCCCGCGCGGTCCCCCGGCCGCGGGAATCGCCCCGAGAGCTCAGGATCTTTGACAATCGATCGACCGCTCCCGCGGTGCTCAGCCGATCGGCTGCTCCTCCGTTTTCCGCCGAGCGGCGTGCATGTTGCGCATGAAGCAGATCCAGACCCCGACCATAAGAAGCCGCGGCTAGGGACCGCCAACCACCGTCCCCGTGAAGCCTCCGTCCTCGAGGATCTCCACGGCGGGCCCCGCCAGTCCGGAGAAGGTGACCTTCTTCAGGTTGACGGTGACGTCCATGAACACCGCCGCCACCCACAGGCCGCCGCCACCCCCGGTGATCTCCCCGCCGGTCACGGTGAACAGGCCGTTGTCCTCGCCGGCCAGGCCGAGGCCGAAGTAGTCGTTGTCGACCATCACGTTTTGGCTGATCTCGTCGACCTCCGCGAGGAACATCCCCATCTGGTTGCCGACGAGCCGATTGTGCGAGATGACGATCCCGGGCCCGGCGGCCCCGATGCCCGCATGCTGGAGCTGGTTGAAGAAGTCCGGCCCGCAGTTCTCCGGCATGTCGTCGGGGCAGATGTTCCCGCTGACGGTGTTGTGGGCGATGGTGCCGGCGGCGCCGGCCACCAGCTCGATCCCGTCGGTCGGGACTCCACCAGCATGTCCCGGTCCGGCAACAATGTTGTGGATGATGTCCGCCCGCGTGCCGGCCCCCAGCGCGATGATGCCGACTGACTGATAGTTCGTCACCTCCGAGTCATGGATGCTGAGGCTGGCGGGCGGGCCGCCCGGCACGGATGTCCCGATGGAGAATGCCGTCCCGCTCCGTGGACATGGCGCCATCGGGGTGTTCTGGATGTCCCGGACGGCCGCGAAGCCGAAATCGAGGTGGGCATTGGTGTGCACGCGGATCCCCCACCTCAGGACGCCGTCCTCGCCACAGGCGGCGGCGCCTGGCCCGCTGACGGTCAGCCCCGACATCGAGACCCTGGCGCCGCCGTAGACCTCCACGATGGATGGAGACCCGAGGGTGTTCGGGACGAGGGTCCCGGGGGCGCGGATGATCGTGGTGTCCATCCCGGCGCCGACGATGGCCAGGTCCTTCGAGATGGAAATCTGCTCGGTGTACGTCCCCGCCAGCACCTGCACGGTGCGCCCCGGCTTGGCCGCGTCGATGGCGGCCTGGATCGTCGGGTAGTCGGTCGGGACCACAATCGCGGGCGGTCCCGGTCTGGATGGAGCGGCAGATGCGTCCTGCGACGTGGCGTACAGCGAGATCGCGAGCGCAGCGATGGCGACGAGTTTCATGGAATCCTGGGACATGTTGGCACCTCCGGCCTGATTAACGAAAATATGCGGTGATTCACGACACATGTCGAAGGGTATTTGGGCCCCCGCCGGGGGCATTCGGCCACCTCGGATGGCCAAAGTACGGGCTGGCCAACGTACGGGCTGGCCAGGCTCGGGATGGCCAAGGTACGGGATGGCCAGGGCTCGGTATGGCCATGGAACGGGAAGGCGTAAGCAGCGGTCGGGGAATCGGCCTGGGGCCGTTACCGAGCCTGCGCGTCCGGCAGTACGCGGACCGCGGTGGTCATCTTGAGGGGCGGGCCGTCCACGCTCGGGTATGTCAGCTCGACGAAGAACGCCGTCCAGCCGGTCGCCGGCGCGGCGACCTTCGCGAGGTACCCACCGTCCGGCTGCGGCGGGACGTCGGTGCTGCGCCACACCGGCCCGAGTGTCTCGAGCCGGAAGTCGCGCGCCGCCGGGTTGGTGGCCTCCCACAGCTTGACCGCGGCCGGGGCCTGGGCACCGGAGGTGCGAACGCGAATCGACCCGTCCGGCTCGAACGTCCAGGTGAATTCGGGGCGGGTCTCCCCCTTCACGATCGACCGGTAAAACGCCAGCACGCTCTGGTCCACGTCGGTCCCGCGCATCGAGTGATCGGCGTTGGGGACGTAGCGCAGGTGTTTCTCCCCCTGCAGGTCGTCGAAGTAGAAGCGCGACGAGTCGGGAACGAAGAACTGATCGCCGGTGGCGTTGATGATCAGCTTGGGCATGGTCAGGCGGGCGCGGTACTCGTACGGGTCGACGATCTGCCGCAGTCGCCGCATCTGGGGGGTGCCGAACCAGTCGGGGACCCCCATCTCGACGTACGACTGGATGGCGGGCGCCCAGAACCCGTAGAAGTCGTGATGATGCTGGAACGAGGCCTCGACGTTCAAAAGGTCGATCACGATCGGAACGATCCCGACGACCCGCCGGTCGGCCGCGGCCGTGGTCCAGGTGGTCCAGCCACGCTTCGAAGAGCCTGCGACGACGAAGCGCTTGATGCGCGGGGGGCTTGCTCCGCCCTGGACGCTCCCGTCTTGCGTGGCGTTGCCTCCTCGCCCGACGCTACCGTCCGGCGCGACCTTCCTGGCCCGCGCCTCGAAGTACGCCGACACGGTGTCCATGGCGCGCACCGCGCTCTTGGTCATGGGCAGCCGGGGCAGCCAGACGGGGTCTCCGCCTCGCAGGAACTTGCTCCAGGCGAAGGCGATCAGTCTGTCCTCCTTGCGAGGGCCGGTCTCGTCCCCGGCGAACAGGAGCGGCTCGTTGGGGACCATCCTCAGCTCGGCGACGACGCTGCCGGTGGTGGTGGCGATCTTCGCGTAGGTGGATCGGATTTCCGCGGGCGGGGGGTCGCCGTTGCTGCCGCCGCCGATGTAGAGCAGGGCGATGTCGCTGGTGATGGTCTTCGGCTCGACGATCGTCAGCCAGTGCCACCATGTGGTGCGGTCGACGTCCTCGGGGGTGAGCCAGGTCTGCGAGGACATCTTCAGCACGTGCGCGACGCAGTCTTCTCCCGAAAGCTCCTTCACAGGCTCCCACGCGTAGGCCGGGTCCGGCGCGGCGACGTAGAGGTCGAGCGGTGTGGCGTCCTGCCGCGCCCCCTCGCGCGCGTCCGGCCGGCGCGGCCCGGCGGCGGCGCAGGCCTGCAGGAGCAGAGCCACGACCACTGGGACCGCGACCACCAGGACCGCGGCGAGACGCACTGGGGCAAGGGGGATCCGCGACGGGCGCTTCACTTCAGAAGAAGAGTCCCCGGACGACGTCGATGAGTGAGTGGGTGATCGCGGAGGCGGTCACCTTGCCGGTTCGGTTGTAGACGATGCCGTAGGCGATGCCGGCGACCGTCGCGATGGTCACGTAGCGCCAGTCGAACCACGGGTTGTTGTTGACGTGGGTGAGCCCGAAAATCACCGACGAGATGATCAGCGCCGCCATGCGCCCCCGCGGGCTCGGGGCGGCGCGCTGCATCAGGTTGAGCAGCAGGCCGCGGAACAGGACCTCCTCCGGCAGCGCCACCATCAGGCTCTTCCCCAGGATCATGGGAATGACGAGGGCCGCGCCGGGAAGATGCGGCATGAACGACACGAGGCCGGTCAGCCCCGCGAACACCAGGGCGACCGGGAAGAACCACGCGAAGGCAATGAGGGCGTGCACGACGTCGTTCTTCCGCAGTCTGAAGGTGAAGCCCATCCCGTCGATCGGCCGGACCACCAGGAAGCAGAACAGCGCGAGATTCATCCCGAGGATCTGGCTGAACGCATGCGTGGGTGTCGGAATGCCGTGCTGCGACGGCTGCCAGGCGCGCGCGAGCGCCGACAGCTCGACCGGCAGGTACAGAAACGCAATGGTGAGCAGGTCGAAGCGGTTCGGCCGCTCCCCCCGCCGCGCGGCCAGCGTGGCGAACAGGACCGGGAACGCGAGATAGGCGGGGATCAGGAGCGACTCCGGTATCCGCAGTCTCCCCGGGCCGAGCGCGTACAGGATGTAGACGGCCAAAAGCATCGCCGGGAAGAGGAGCCGGCTCTTCGCGGTGCGCTCGCGCAGCCACTCGATGTAGTGCCGCGACGTGAACAGCAGGTACGACAGGAGCAGCAAGCCGAAGCTGACCACGGTCGACGACAGGTCGAACAGGCTGACCGGGATCGAGGCGAGGACCAGGAACGCCCCGAAACTGACGATCAGTGTCAGGTAGAGGGCGTACCGGATCTCGACCGGGGGGTTGGACATGGAGAACTGTGTGGTCGGCTGGGCCATGCTCCTCCCGAGAACAATATTGTGACCGGCGATTCACTTGCCGCACAGCCAAGATAGGAACATCTTGGTGGACATGCAACGACCTGCTGTCATCCAGGGCCCTGACGTCTCCGGAACCTCGAACGCTTCGCGGAACCCCGGCGCCTCCCCGGGGTCCGGCGTCTCCGGGAGACCTGCCGTCTTCGGGACATCCGGCGTCTCCGGGAAGCCCGCCGTCCGGTGGCCGCTCTGGGAGATCCTGGGAATGTTCGGTGTGCTGGTCTCCTACATCTGGGTCTGGGCCGGCACCTTCGAGGGGTCGTTCCCGCTGGTCGTCATTCTGTATTTCGGCCTCGGCCTGGCGGCCCACCTGCGGGCCGGGGAGGGGGCGGCGGACCTCGGAATCCGGACCGACAATCTCGCCCCCGCCGCCCGGAACGCGCTCCTGGCGACGCTGGCGATCGGCCTGGGGCTCGCTGCCGTCGGCGCCCTGTTCGGCAGCCTCGACTACCCGCCCCTCCTGCTCTGGCCACGGGCCCTGCGCGACGGGGTCGTCTGGGGGATGATGCAGCAGTACGGCCTGCTGTGCATCTTCTACCGGCGGTTCAGCGAGCTCTTCCCCCGGCATCGTGCCGTTCCGATCTGGGGCGCCAGCGCGGTCTTCTCCCTGCTCCACCTGCCGAACCCTTTCCTGACCCTGGCGACGCTGGCGGCGGGGGCCCTCTCCTGCTGGCTCTATCGCCGCAGGCCGAACCTGCTGGTCCTGGGGGTCATGCACGGGCTCGTCTCGTTCCTGATCGTGCACTCCCTGAGCAGCCCCATCACCATGGGGATGCGGGTCGGCCCGGGGTTCTTCCGCTTCATGGCGGGGCGGTAGGGAAAACCTCCTTCCACCTCGTCGTCAACGCGTTCCAAGTCGTCGACGCGCTCCAAAAAAAACCGCCCGCCCGGGGCGTCGAGGACGACACCTCCGGGCGGGCGTTGCGGCCGCTCAGGCGGCGGCACTGGCAATTTCGACCAGTGCTCAGGCGGCCGGCTGGATCGCTGCGCTGCCTTCAGTCGTGATCGTCCGGACCGTGGTGCCGCGGTCGACCGTGATCCCTGTCCCGGTCCCGGCCTCGATCCCGGTCCCCGTCCCTGTCCCGGTCCCAATCACGGTCGTGGCCCCTGTCTCTCCCGTGCTTGCCATGACGATAGGGACGGCCGTGCTTGTCGGCAACGACGTAGGCAACCGACCTCCCCTGGCCGCGGTACCGCGCCATCTCATAGGGCCGCACCCGGCAGGCCCGGGAGCCGACCTGCAACTGCACCAGCCCGACGATATCGCTGTCGTTCATGCGGTAGCCCCGGCGGTTCCTCTTCCAGTGCCCCCACGCGTTGCCGTAGGGAGGACCCGGGTCGCGATCGATCCCGCGGAACAGCACGTCGTACCTCACGCCGACGCGGTCGAAGATCACGCCCCACGACATGCCCCGCGACCGCATGTCGACGATGTAGGCGGGCGGCCGGCCGCACTCGTGGGCGAGGAACAGCACGACCGGAAGGTCCGCCTCGACGTAGCGCAGGCGCGGCAGGACCGGCTCGATGTCACGCCGGCTGTAGCCGTAGTTGTCGACCGCGACATTCAGGAAGAACTGATTGTCATTGCTGACGTTGTCCATGCTGAACAGGAAATCGAACGACGTCCGGGCGTGCGCCGGGTTCGGGATGGCGCACAACACGAGCGCCAGGACCGCTCCGAAGATGGTGCTGGCTCGAAGTCGCTTCATGGGTTCCTCCCTCCTAGACTCGATTTGACGCACACGCTGACTAGAGCAAACGCGATGCCATGCGGACTGTCAGGAGAAAATCGGCGGAAACGTTGATGTTTCAAGCAGTTTCGCGGATGCGCCCAAGAAATCGGCGCGTGGCCCGCCAATGCGGCGCCCATCCGATGTCACGTTGCGGGGACAGGGATGCGCCACGATCGACGCGTGGGCCGCCGCCCGATCCGCGGGCCGACGGGGCTATGGGTGCGCGCTAGGGGCGCGCGGCGTCCTTGAGCTCGGCGTGGACCCACTCCGTGTCGTCGAGCCGCCAGCCGCCTCCCAGCGACTTGTACAGATCGACCAGCGTGGCGAGCCGGTCGAAGCGGGTGCGGGCGAGGGCATTCTCCGCGGGAAAGAGCTGCTGCTGCGCCTGGAGCACTTCGAGGTAGTCCGAAAGGCCGGCGAGGTAGCGGGAATTCGACAGGCGGACCGCCTCGCGGTAGGCGGCGACCGCACGGGCCTGTTCCGTCTCGGAATCGGCCAGCTTCTGGTACGCGACCAGGGCGCTCGAGACCTCGGAGAAGGCGTTCGTCACGCTCCGCTCGTAGTCCACCCTGGCCTGCTCCCACCGGGCGAGCGCGGCACGGTGCTGATTCCTGAGGCGGCGCCCCTGGATAAGCGGGCTCAATAGACCGCCGCCGACCGACCAGGTCTTTCCCTCGCCGAACAGGTCCGACACCTGGGGCGCGACACCCCCCAAGGCTCCGGTGAGGCCGATGGTCGGGAAGAAATCGGCGACGGTCACGCCGACGTCGGCGTTGGCGGCGATGAGCTGCTGCTCGGATTGGCGAACATCGGGGCGGCGCTTGAGGAGGTCGGACGTGAGCCCCGCCGGGACCTGCTGCGGCAGCGGCTGGTCGTTCAGCGCGGCGCCACGCGGGATGTCGGCCGGATTCCTTCCGAGCAGGAGGCCGAGGAAGTTCTCCTCCGCGACGATCTGCCGCTCCAGGTCGGGGATGCTGGCGGTCGTCGTGGCCAGCGAAGCCTCGGCGCTCGAGGTCTCGAGGGCCGACGCGGCCCCCGCCTCGAGCCGGCGGCTGAAGAGAGCATGGGTCTCCTTGAACGCCGTCGCGGTCCGCCGGGCGATCTCGAGCTGGAGGTCCAGCTCTCGCAGCCTGAAGTAGCTCGTGGCCACATCGGAGACCAGCGAGAGCAGCACCCCGCGGCGGGCCTCCTCCGTCGCGAGGTAGCGCGCCAGGGCCGCCTCGTTCAGGCGCCGGATGCGCCCCCAGAGATCGATCTCCCACGACAGCCCGAGATTGACGTCGTAGAGACTGACCGGCCGGGTGACGGGAGAGGTGAATCCCGAACGGCGACTGCGCGACCAGCCTCCGTCGGCCTGGATCGCCGGAAAATACCCCGACCGCGCGATGCCTGCGTTCGCCCGCGCCTCCTCGACGCGCGCGGCGGCAAGGCGGACATCGAAGCCGTTCCGCAGCGCCTCGTCGATCAGGGACTGCAGGGCCGGGTCCTGGAAGATCTGCCACCATGCCTCGTCGGCGATCGAGGCGCTCTCGGCGGCAGGAGCGACATCGCCGCGGATCTGCTCGGGAACCGTGACGGGCGGCCGCTGGTAGGCAGGCCCGGCGGCGCAGCCGGAGATCAGGGGAACTGCGGCCAGCGCCCAGGCGAACCGGATGGACGGGCTCATTCGATCACCTCCGCGACGGAACCGGCCCCGGCGGCGACGGGAGCGGGACGTCCGTGACCGGCGCGGAAGAACGCCACGCGGTCGAGCACTCTCTCCTGGAACCGTTCCAGGTAGAGGTAGATGACCGGCGTGATGTACAGGGTGATGAACTGCGACACGACGAGCCCGCCGACGATGACCAGGCCGAGGGGCCGGCGCGTGGCGCCGTCGGCGCCGAAGCCGACCGCGATCGGCACGGCGCCGATGACGGCCGCGAGCGTCGTCATCAGGATGGGACGGAACCGGTCCATGCTGGCGTCGTGGATCGCCTTCTCGGCGGTCTCGCCGGCGGCGACGCGCTGGCGCGCGAAGTCGACGATCATGATGCCGTTCTTCTTGACGATCCCCATCAGCATGAACATGCCGACGAAGGCGTACAGGGACGCCTGCTGGCCGAACACCAGCAGGGTCAGGAGCCCTCCGACCAGCGCCGTCGGCAGGGTCGAGAGCACGGTCAGCGGGTGCACGTAGCTCTCGTACAGGATGGCCAGGATGACATACATGACGAACACGGCGAGCGCCATCAGGATGGTCAGGTCGCGAACTGTGTCGCGGAAGGTCAGGGCCTCCCCCTGCAGGCCGGCGCGCACGGTCGGCGGCACGATCGAGGCCGCGGCGCGGTCGATGAAATCGGTGGCGTCGCCGATGGCGACCCCCGGTTTCAGGTTGAAGAACACGGTCACGCTTGTGAACTGGTTCAGGTGGTTGACCGCATGCAGCCCGAGCGTCGGCTTCCAGGTCACCAGCGCATCGAGCGGCACCTGCCTCGTCCCGTCGTCCGACTTGATGTACAAAAGCGACAGGTCCTGGGGCTTGCTGCGCGCGTCGTCGGCGACCTCCAGGATGACCTGGTACTGGTCCTGCGGCTTCTTGATCAGGTAGAGGTAGTTCTGCGAGTAGGCGTTCCGCAGGAGCTCGAGGATGCGCGACTCGCTCACGCCGTACGTCTTGGCCTGGTCGCGCCTCAACTCGATGTCGAGGCCGGGGGTGTTGCTGAAGTAGTCGGACGACAGGGTCAGGAAGCCGGGGAACTCGCGGAGCTTCCCCACGAGCTTCGTCGCGGCGTCGTACACCTCGGCGGGATCGACGCCGGACAGGGCGAAGGCGTACTGCCCCTGGTTCTGGTTGGTCGCGCCGGTCGAGATCTCGAGGACCGGGAACGGCCGCAGGAACGGGAAGACGCCGGGGATGGCGCCGAGCTTCCCCATCAGCTGTCCCGCCACGTTCTGGATCGGCGGGCGGGTGTCGGGCGGGGTCAGGAACGACAGGACGAGGCCCTGGTTGGACGACAGGAAGCGGCCGTTGCCGGTCATGGTCATGGTGGCGCGGACGTTCGGGTCCTGCCGCAGGACCTCCTCGGCCTGGTCCTGCAGCGCGCGCATCTGCTCGGGGGACGACCCCTCGCGGCCGATCATGACGCCCCAGATGAAGCTGCTGTCCCCCGGCGGCAGGAACGCCTTCGGGACCGCGACGAACAGCCCGACGGTGCCGGCGAGGCAGACGACCCAGATCAAGGCCGACACCCAGCGGTGGCGCAGGAACCACCAGAGGGTCCGGCCGTAGAACCCCAGCCAGCGCTTCTCCGCCCCGCCGATCACGCGCTCCATCCAGGTCTGCTTCGTCCCGTGGCCGCGCTCCTTGAGGAGCCGGGCGGTCATCAGGGGGGTCAGGGTCAGGGACACGAGCCCCGAGGCCAGGATCGAGACGACGATGGTGACGGCGAACTCGCGGAAGATGCGGCCGACGAGCCCCGACATGAACACGAGCGGGATGAAGACCGCCGCCAGCGACACGGTCATCGAGACGATGGTGAAGCTGATCTGGCGGGCGCTGGTGAGCGTGGCCTGGAGCGCCTTCTCCCCTTCCTCCATGCGGCGGACGGTGTTCTCCAGGAACACGATGGCGTCGTCGACCAGGAACCCGATCGCTAGGGTGAGCGCCATCAGGGTGAGGTTGTTCAGGCTGTACCCGAGAGCCCGCATCGCCACGAACGTGAGCAGGAGCGACAGCGGCAGGGCGACGGCCGGGATCAGCGTGTCGCGCGCCCGCCCCAGGAAGACGAAGATCACGATGACGACCAGGGCGAAGGCGATGATCAGGGTCTCCTGCACGTCGGCGACCGAGTTCACGATCGAGCGCGAGCGGTCGTAGATGGGCGTGACCCGCACCGACCCGGGCAGCTCGGCTCCGACCTGGGGAAGGAGGGCGCGGACGCTCTGCGCGACCTGCACGGCATTCGCGCCCGCCTGGCGGTAGACCGCGACGACGACGGTGGCGGTGGGGGGCGGGTAGCCGCGCACCCAGAAGCGCATGTTGATCCGCTCGTCCTGGACCGACTGTCTGACGGTGGCGACGTCGCGCAGGTGGACCGGCGCTCCGTCCTTCGCGCCGACGATGAGGTCGCCGTACGCCTCGGCCCCCTCAAGCTGTCCGCGGGGCTCGAGGACCGCGGTGCCTGCCGGGCCGTCGAGCTGCCCGGCCCCGGTGTACGACGTCCCGTTCTTCACGGCGGCGGCGAGATCGTCGACCGAGATGCCGCGGGCCCACATGGCCGACGGGTCGGCCTTGATCCGGACGGCCGACTTGGTCCCGAACACCGCCACGCGCGACACGCCCGGCAGGATGCTGATCCGCTGCCCGACCTGGGTGCTGCCGTAGTCGTACAGCTGCCCGGCCGTGACCGTGTCGCTGGTGAGGGCGATGTACAGGATCGGCTGATCGTTCGGGTTGGTCTTCGAGAAGGTCGGCGGCGAAGGCAGGTCGACCGGAAGGCTCCCGGTCGCCTGGGTGATCGCCGTCTGCACGTCGGTCGCCGCCGCGTCCAGGCTCTTGCTCAGCGCGAACTGCAGCGTCAGGCTGGTCTGCCCCTGGGTGCTCTTCGACGTCACGAGCTCCAGGCCGTTGATCTGCATGAACTGGCGCTCGAGCGGCGTGGCGATGTTGTTCGCCATGGTCTCCGGGCTGGCGCCGGGATAGCCGACCTGCACCTGGATGACCGGGTAGTCCACGGCCGGCAGGTCGTTCACCGGCAGCTGCGCGTACGCCACGACGCCGAACAGGATGACGGAGGCGGTCAGGACCGCCGTCATGACGGGGCGGCGGATGAACGGCTCGGAGAAGTTCATGACCGCCCCCTCGACCCGGCCGCGGGCATCGCTTCGGCGGCGGTTGCATCGCCCGCAGGCGACGTCTTCGCGGCGGCCGGTTGTGCGGCGCGCGCGCCGTCCGGGACCGCCTGCTTGGCCGCGCTCGCGCCGTCCGGGACCGCCGGCTCGGCGACGCGGACCTTGCCGCCCGGCATCACGGCCATCTGCCCCTCAATCACGACGCGCTCCCCGGCGGCGAGCCCCTCCGCCACGACGACCCGGTCCTCATGGCGCTGGCCGAGCGTGACCGGGCGCATCTCGGCGGTCGAGTCCTCCTTGACGACGTAGACAAATTCCCCTTTGGCGGAGGTCTGCGGCGCCGAGGCCGGCACCAGCACGGCGTTTTGGATCGTGCTCAGGACAAGGCGGACCTTGACGAAGCGGCCGGGCCAGAAGCGCTGATCCCGGTTGGGAATGGTCGCCCGAAGCTTGACCGTGCCGGTGCCGTCCTGCACGGCGTTGTCGAGGAAGGTCAGCTCTCCCGGGCGCGCGTCGCCGGGCTCGTCGGGCAGACGCACCTCGACGCGCAGCGTCCCCTGCTCCATGTTCTTCTGCACGTCGGTAAGATCGTTCTCGGTGATGGTGAAGTCGGCGTAGATCGGGTCGAGCCGCTGGATGACCAGGAGCGGCCCCTTGTTGGCCTCGACGACGTTGCCGACGTCCACCAGCCGGTGCCCGGTGCGGCCGTCGATCGGCGAGCGGACCGAGCAGTACTCGAGGTTGAGCCGGGCGGTCTCGACCGCCGCCTGGCCCCGGCCGATCTGGGCCTCGGCGACCTCGACCGCGCTCTTCCTCGTGTCGTACTCCGACCGCGACACGGCATTCGTCTCGACCAGGTCGGCGGCGCGGGCGTACTGCACGCGGGCGAGATCGAGCGCCGCCCTGGCCTCGGCCAGGTCGGCCTCGGCGGCATCGAGGGCCGCCTGGTAGGGCCGCGGGTCGATGGTGAACAGCGGATCCCCCTTCTTCACGTCGGCGCCGTCGGCGAAATGCAGGGCGGTGATCCGCCCCGACACCTGGGGCTGGATCGAGACCATTTCGCGGGCGACGCTCTTGCCGATCTCGTCGAGGTAGACCGGCACGTCCTCGCTCGCCGCCGCGACGACGGAGACCGGGGCCGGCGGCCGCTCGAACGATTGCTGGGCCTTCGCGTCGCAGCCGGTGAGAAGAAGGATCGCCAGCGCGGTGACGCCGGTGAGAAGGTAGGCCGACAACGGATCGCGCTCGAACACCTGGATCACTCTGCTTTTCACGAGGACCTCCCTTTCACGCTGGCCTTCTGGATGCGTGGATCGAGACAGCGGGCGAACTTCCTGCACGCGGCGAAGTCGAAATCGAGAAGCGCGCGCTGCTCGACCGGCGTCAGCTGGAAGCCGGCCGCGGCCAGCTCGGCCACCGCCGCCTCCCTGTTCTCCTGGAACCGGCGCCGGAACTCCTCGTCGGTCGCCAGCCTGCCGATCACCTGCTCGACGCTTCTGTGAGACATCGTCACGTCCTCCCGCGATTTCCGTATTTCACGACGCGTGCCAACGGCGAAAAGACCGGGAGTTCCGTTCAAAGCCGCTGATATCGCTGGGTTTAGGAGGGGCGGGTCGGAAACGCGGTGCCGGGCGTCGAGTGTCTGGATTCAGACAGGTGCGGGATATCCCACGGATTGCGTCAGCCGCGGCTGGGTCCCTTCGAGGAGCGCTTCGATCTCGTTCCGGCGGGCCTCGGCGTCCGCCTCGCCGAGGTCGATCAGCCGGGTGAGGTAGTCCGGCTGGAACATGAGGAGCGACAGCAGGTCGTTCGAGCGCGTCTCGCGGGTGCCGAGGCCCCTCGTCATGAACCGGAACGCCCCTGGGAGACGCGCCTCGTACTCGTTGGCCAGCTTCCCCAGGTCGCGCGACGGGCGGAGCACGACCAGCCGGATGGGGCGGAACTCGGCGCGCAGCTCGGGCGGCAGCTGGTCGGTGAGCCGGTTCATCCGCTCCATGGTCAGGGCATCGGCGTCGAAGAGATCCAGGAAGACGGCGTTGAACAGGTTGCCGATGATCTGCGCCGGGGGCGGATAGCCGGTGACGGCCGGCTGATCGGCCTCGGCGCGGCTCCGGGCGTAGCGCGTGGAGATCGCCAGGATGCGGTTCGCCCCCAGGTGGACCGCGGGGGACAACGGGGCGGTCAGGCGCATGCCGCCGTCGCCGTACCACTGCCCGTCGATCTCGGTCGCCGGGAAGAAGATCGGCAGGGCGGCCGAGGCCATCACGTGGCGCACTCCGACCCGCACGTTGATCGAGCGTCGGTGCGCCCGCTCCCACTGGGAGATGCCGGACCCCTGCACCCAGGTGATCGACTGCCCGGTCGAGTAGCTCGAGGTGGTGATCGCGACCGCCTTGAGCGCGCCTTTGGCGAGGTTCGCCTCGATCCCCGGGAGCTCCTCGCCGCGCGCGCCGAGCTCGCGCTCGAGCAGCCCCCACAGCGGCTTGGTGTCCACCGCGGCGTGGGAGCGGTGCGCGGTCATGGTCCCTCCCGAGACCAGCTTCAGTCCCAGACGGATGACGTTGCGCAGGAGCGACAGGCTGTCGACGCGAAAGACCTGGTCGGCGGTGAGCCGGCTCCAGAGCTGCGCAAGGCTCTCGACCCGGGTGCGGAAGTCCTCGACGTGGGACGCCAGGTAGGCGGCGTTGATGGCGCCGGCCGACACCCCGGTCACGATCGGGACGTGCAGCCCCGGGTGGGTCCGCGCCAGCCAGCGCAGCAGTCCGACCTGGTAGGCGGCCCTCGCCCCGCCGCCGCTCATGACGAGCGCCAGCTGTCCCTCCGGAGTTTGTCCGGCAGAAACCTGGGTCAGATCCGACTCCCTCCGTCCGTGTCGCCGAGCGAACGCCTCACAATATATGTCTTCCCCCTGCTCGGGCGCCGGGATGATCGAGAACGGCCGGAACGCCAGAGTCCCCGGGCCAGCGTTCGGCCCGGGGTCTCCGATGGCGGGAACCTCTTGGGTGGTGGGAAACTGTCGGCCTTCATGTATTCACGCTTCGTGCCAACTCGTACGAAATTGTGATCTCTGCCGGGAAGTGCATCAAGCAG
>Ga0070694_100001009_pt1 | contig 16004 bp, 12 predicted proteins | sample KBSK1251metaG_FD_65470 | JGI IMG/M metagenome (GOLD analysis project Ga0070694, IMG submission 65470) | Corn, switchgrass and miscanthus rhizosphere microbial communities from Kellogg Biological Station, Michigan, USA - KBS K1-25-1 metaG | ecosystem: Host-associated > Plants > Roots >... | reverse complement strand
GTGATGACTGGAACCCACCTCGATTTCCTCATATAACCGATCAATCAATTCGTATCCGTAGCGCGCGAGAAAGTAGGCAGAATTGATCTCGCGTTCCTGGAGATTCTTGTTCGGATAGAGCAGCGTGAAGGCGCGTTCGATTTGCTGGCGGACGGTATCATCGCGCTTGGTGCGGTTATGCACGAAGCGCGTGCGGAGATTGCTGAACTGATAAAGAATCTTTTCGCGTCCGCCTTTGAGCGCTTCAGCCAGCGTCGGGTCTACGGACACGAGCGAAGCCCGCAGCTTCTCCAATTGCTCAGTGAACACTTTCTCGGTCTCTTCAAAGACTGCCGCCGTGTCCGCATCCAAGCCGTGCTCGACCACCTTGACCATGACTTCGTGCAACCCGGCGAAGAGGTCAGTGAAGTTGAGGCCGTATTTGTTGAGTAATTTGGCGTGGCGCTTTTCGATCAGCGTCAGGCTGGCGCGCGGGAGCACGACCGGCTCGACCCGGCCCAGCAGCGTGTAGACCGGACGCAGTTGCGCGAAGTAAGCGATTTCAGCCGGGCCGCCGATGTATACAAGCGTCGGCAGCAGGAAGTCTTGGACGATGGGCCGCAGCGTGACATTCGGGCTGAAACAGGATGGACAGCGATTGACGGTCTCGATCAGTTCTTCAGCCTTGAAACGTTTCTCGCTTCCTTTCAAATAAAAGAAGCCATCATCGCGCCGCACCATCGCCGTGCGCCGCCCTTCATCCATCATAAAGAGCGGCACTGACTCCGGGCTAGTGTAGACCTGCGCGTGATAGCCGGCAGTTTCGAGGCTGCGGCTTTGCTCGACTAACGCGGTCGCGATTTCAGGCGTGCGGGCGAGCGCCTGGTGATAGATTTCACCCGCGACGCGCTTCAACCGATCATCGAGGGGATTGATGAGCACCACGCCGAACTTGCCGAAGAACTTCATCATCAGTTTGGCGAAAGCGTCGGCAAAGTTTTCGCCCGCTTGATAAGCTTCGCGCAAATCGGCAGCGAGGCGCGGCATAAATTCCGATTCCGGCAGCGCGGCAATCAACTCTGCAATGTCTTCGTTAATCTCATCGCAAAGCTGGACGTGGCCGACGGGCTTGCCTTCTTTCGGCGGGCAGGCGGTGTAGCTGATGGTGATAAGCTGGCCTTCGCGGTTGACGAGGCGGCAATGATTGACCTCCTCGAAATCATGATCTTCGCTCGCAATCCAGAACATCGGCACTGCGTTGATACCTTCAGCACGCAGGCTGGCGGCGAGCTTGATCGCGGTCAATGCTTTGTAGATGGTGTAAAGCGGCCCAGTGAACAGCCCGGCTTGTTGTCCGGTGATGACGACGACGGCATCGCTCTGACGCAAGCGCGCGATGTTGGATAATGTTTCTTCGCCTGCGCCCGCTTTGCGATTCTGATCTTCAAGCACATCCGCTACTGCGTCGCGCTCGTAAGGTTGCGCGACGACGCGCCGCGCCTGTTCAGCCAGCGGATGCCCGTCGCGTCCGCCCTGTTCATAGAAGCGCGCCACGCGGTCAAAGTCATAGAGGAAATCACCGAACAAGCGGCTGGTCTTCGGAATTTCGCTAAAGCTGATCGCGTCAAGCTGGGTTAGGCTGACTTGGTCACGGGGCTGTTCCATCCTCTTCCTCCAAGTGTTAGAAGCCCGACCGTGAGGGAGGGCTTGAGGCTGCGAGTCCACGCCCTCCCTCACGGTCGGGCTTCTGACACGGATTATTCATCGAAGTCGGGTAATTCGTCACCTTGTCCATTGATGACGTAATCCACCGCCAGTTCCAGATGGCGTGGTGTCCACAAGTAGCGCGTGCTGCCGTGTCGCTCCCACAGTGTTATTGCAGGCGAGGTCAGATGTGCTTCACGCAAATTGCGTGTTGCATACGCCTTGAACGCATTCATTACAGGTTCAGGCTTACCGGCTGCCGTCACAACACAGTGCACGTGATTGGTTCTGGCCTCGACTGCGTACAACTGATAGTGGCGATAGACGCAAACTTCGCCAATCGCTTTTTCTACCACGGGACGCTGCCGTTCATCCAACGTTACAGGAGGATGCCGAAGTTGTGCTTCCTCTGCTCGTTTCAGTTTTGAGTTAGCAGGAAGCCGTGGCGTGCCATACCGATTGTGCTGCCGGTTTATCGCGCCTCGCTCATCACCGTGCAGCCAGGTTCCGTAACACCGAAAGGTAATCAAGTACGCCAGCGGTGCACTACTGTCTTGAAATTCAATGTAATCCTTTGGCACGGCAATCTGAGTGTCAGAAGCCCGACCGTGAGGGAGGGCTCTAGTACGAGAACGAGCCCTCCCTTACGGTCGGGCTTCTGATACCTTATTCAACCGGCGAATTCCAAGGCGCTGACTTCGCTCTTTTCGATCCAGGTCAGGCCATCTTCGCTCTTGGTAAAGAATCCGCTCGCGGCAATCGCATTCTCGATCTCCTCGCGCTCGGCGTCAGTCGGCGACGGCAGCGGCGAACGCGGCAGGTAGCCGTACAAGCCGACCAAATCCATCGCTGCTTTGAGATGGCCGATGCCGTTCGCAGTAGTGATACGCGCCAGCGTGGCCAAGCGTTCCTGCAAATCGGCGGCGCGTTGATAATCGCCTGCGCGCCAGGCGCGATCCAATTCTACGCAGGTGCGCGGCGCAATGCTGGCTACCGCCAATACCCCGCCCGCCGCGCCTGCGTCCAACGCTTGCTGCAAGATGATCGGCGAGCCGACGAGCACGTTGAACTCAGGCGCGCTCGGGTTTGCATTAAGCTGATTGAAGACCTGTTTGAGCGCGTCCATATCGCCTGAGCTTTCTTTTAGCCCGATGATGTTCGGGTGCGCGGCGAGTGTGGCGATGGTTTCCGGCATCAGGTAGACACCCGAAAACTGAGGGATGAGGTAAACCATGATCGGGATCGGCGCGCTGTCCGCCACACGCTGATAGTGCGCCGCGAGCCGCTCTTCACCCAAAATCTTTTTGTAGTAGAAGGGCGTGACCACCAGCGCCGCGTCGGCTCCACGATCAGCCATCTTGCGCGTCATTTCGATGGTCTGGCGCGTTGATAATTCCCCAGTGCCCACAATGAGCAACTTTCCCGTCGTCATCGTGCTGCGGACAGTGCTCATCACTGCCAGCTTTTCTTCTACCGTCAGATGCGGAAACTCGCCCGTCGAGCCGAGGATCAAATAACCGCGCAGGTCAGTCTGATTCCACTCTCGCAGATTATTGACCATGTTGTCATGATCCACTTCGCCCTCGCGGTTGAAGGGCGTCGGCACCGCGGCGATGATACCATTGAGATTTAGTGACATAGGTTACAGTCCCAAGTGATAAGTTCCAGAGAACGTTATGCTCTCTGAAGATGTACAGCGGACTGTTAGTCCGCTGATGACTCGGTGACGCATCTATTCAGAAGCATCAGCAGACTCACAGTCCGCTGTACATCTTCGTGATTGCTTCATCATTGAGCGAGCATTATAACGGGGCGCACGATGCGGAGCAAACACACGCATCATGGTGTTGCCGTTTGGTGCTGCCGTTTGATGCCCTCATCTACTGCCACCTGATGCGGCTTTGTGCTACGATGCGGGCGAAGCAAGATCCAAAACGAAGTCAGTTGCAGGAAGACCATGGAACTCCCTATCTTCAGTGACAACCTGCGCTCGTCAGCCGCGTGGTCGGTGGCGTTGGGGCGCGAGCGTGAGCAGTGGCAACAGGCGCAAGCTTCGGCCGAGGCGCAAGCGCAGTTGGACGCTCGCTTGCGCGCGCTTCAGGTGCAAGAATCAATCAAGCGGGCAGCGCTTTCGGTGCCGGAGCCACAAACAGATGAACGAGAAAATTTTCTGCGCGCCGCGCGATTGATTTCAACCTGGGCCGCTCAGCCTGAAGCCGTGTTGACGGTCGAGCGCGTCACGGAGCTTTATCGCGTGCTGGCCGGAATCGGGGCTGAAGAAGAAGTCTTCCGGCAGACGGAAACTCAGCCGCTTGCTCCAGGGCACAATCCCGCACCCGCGATCATTCTGCCGCGTCTGCTTGAAAACGCCTTCGATTGGTTCACTGCGCCGAGCTTCGCCGAAATTCACGTCGTCGAGCAGGCCGCGCTCGTCCATTTGCGCTTGCTCGATCTGCAACCCTTCGCCACGCATCACGAGCAGACCGCCTTGCTCGCAGCCAGTTTTTACACCGAGCGCGCTCTTTGGCCGCCGCTGATTATTTATGCGGACGAAGCAAGCACCGCGCGCTACACGGCCGCGATGTCCGCCGCTTTTCGCATGCTCACACAGCCGCTCGTCGAATTCTTCGCCGAGAACTTAGCGCAAACCATCAAACACTTAACAGGGGCTGAGCGATGAGCCAGGAAGAGAAAGACGCACGCCGCGATCACTCATCACGCATCACTCATCACGCATCACCTTTTCAATCACTCCTCCCGGACAGTTTGCGGATGCTGGCCGAATGGGAAGCGCGTTGGCCGGAATTCGAGACGGATGAGACGCTGCGCGTACCGGTGGAGAGGGCGCGCGAGGTGCTCGGTGAATTGCTCGCGCGTCTGGAAGAAAATTATCCGTTCTTTCATCCTTGTTATGCTGGGCAAATGCTCAAGCCGCCGCACGCCATCGCCTCGCTCGCTTACTTCCTCGCGCAGCAGATCAATCCGAACAACCACGCGCTCGATGGCGGCCCGGCGACGGCGAAGATGGAACAGGAAGTGATCGCAGACTTGGCGGCGCTGTTCGGCTATGAAAAGTATCTCGGCCATCTGACTTCGAGCGGGACGATTGCCAACCTTGAAGCGTTGTGGGTGGCGCGTTCGCTGCACCCGGAAAAGGCGGTCGCGTTTTCGAGCGAATCGCATTACACGCATCGGCGGATGTGCGAAGTAATTGGTGCACGAGCGGTTGAAATCGCCGCAGACAGCGAAGGGCGAATGGATCTCGATGATTTGCGAGCGAAGCTCAAGACCGGCGAAATCGGGACAGTAGTTATGACTTCAGGCACGACGGGCCTTGGCGCAGTGGATCCGATTGATGCGGCTCTGGAGTTGCAGCGCGAGTTTCAGTTCCGCATTCACGTGGATGGAGCTTATGGCGGCTTCTTCAAACTGCTCGCGGATGCGGATAATGCTGTCGAGCTAATGGGCGAAAGATCGGCGGCGGCGTTTCGCGCGATTGCGCAATGTGACAGTGTGGTGGTGGATCCGCACAAACACGGCTTGCAACCTTACGGTTGCGGTTCGGTCATCTTCCGCGATCCGAGCGTCGGGCGATTTTATCAACACGATTCGCCGTACACTTACTTCACCTCGAACGAACTGCATTTGGGTGAAATCAGTTTGGAGTGTTCGCGCGCGGGCGCAGCAGCGGCGGCGTTGTGGGCGACGCTGCGCTGCTTTCCGCTCAAGAGTGAAACGGGATTGGGCGCGGTGCTGCGGAAGACGCGGCGCGCGGCACTCGCTTGGGCGCGCTTGATCGAAGAAAGCGAGCGGCTGTGCCTGGTCATTCCGCCCTCGCTCGACATGATCGCCTTCTTCGCTGAAACCAGCGGGCATCGCGTGTCTGAGATCAGCGCGCACACGCAAAGCATCTTCGCGGCGATGATGGACGATCCATCAGAGCCGATCTATTTCGCCAAGCTCAATCTGAAACCAAGTTTGCTGGCACGACATACGGACTTGGTGTGGGATGTGCCAATGCTGACTGTCCTGCGGAGCGTGCTCATGAAGCCGGAACATCTGGATTATGTGCCGCGCTTGCACGAACGCGTGTTGGCGGCGGTTTCAGAGTGAAGAAGAAGTCAACCACGAAGGGCTAAGCAGAGCACGAAGGATAACCCGATGGATAATCAACCGCCCAATGTGAATGATGAGCGCGAATACCCACACTGGGGGCGCGTTTACGTCATCGTCATCATCTTCACCGCCGCCGTCATCATCGGACTATGGGTTTTCTCCAAGCTGTTTGAATAACAGAGGACGAAATGAAACTACTCGATTGGGTGATCGTCACCGCGTACCTCATCTACATGATTTACGACGGGCTGCGACTGACGAAGAAAAGCGATGAAGTCGAAGGATATTTTTTAGCTAACCGCAGCTTGCCATGGTGGGCAGTCGGTTTGTCCGTCATGGCCACGCAATTGAGCGCGATCACGCTCGTGGGCACGACGGGGCAAGCTTATGCCGACGGCATGCGGTTCATTCAATTTTACTTTGGATTGCCGCTGGCAATGGTCATTTTGTGCGTGACGACGGTGCCGTTCTTTTACCGCGCGAAGGTCTATACGGCTTACGAGTATCTGGAAAAACGCTTCGATGCGAAGACGCGGGCGCTGACGAGCTTCTTCTTTCTCATTCAGCGCGGGCTGTCGTGCGGCGTGATTATCGCCGCGCCATCGGTCATTCTCTCGCTCGTGCTGGGGTGGAATGAACTGACGACGATTTTAGTGATGGGGCTTTCGACGGCGCTTTATACGATGTTTGGCGGTGTGCAGGCGGTGACGTGGACGGATGTCAAGCAGATGGTCATTATCTTTGTCGGCATGTTCGTTTGTCTGCTGGTCATCATCGGCAAGTTTCCTGATGGCGTGTCATTCGGCGGCGCCATGTCGCTGGCGGGCGCGGCGGGGAAGCTGCGGACAGTGGATCTGAGCTTCGATCCAAAAGCGACTTACACACTCTGGTCGGGTCTCATCGGCGGATTGTTTTTGATGCTCTCTTACTTCGGCTGCGATCAAAGTCAGGTGCAGCGATTCCTGACGGCGAAGTCGGTCTCCGAAGGCCGCACCTCGCTCCTGATGAGCGCGTTCGTCAAAATCCCGATGCAGTTCGGCATCCTGCTCGTCGGCGTCATGGTCTTTGTTTTTTATCAATTCAATCAGCCACCGATAATTTTCAAAGCGGATGACCGAGCCAAGCTAGAGCGCGAATCGCCGGAGGAATACCAAGCGTTGACGAAGGAATATCAGCGGGCTTATGAAGCGCGGCGGCAGGCTGCGACGCAGGTGGCGCAAACCTCGCGGCAAGATGCCGCATTTGACCAAGCGCGGCAGGCTTACTTGAAAGAAAACCAAACCATGAACGAGACGCGCCAGGTGGCAGTTGACATGATTAAGCAGATCAATGGCGGCGCACCTTTCACCGATGTCAACTACGTCTTTCCCACTTTCGTCACGACTTACATGCCTGCTGGCGTGATCGGCCTGATTATCGCGGCAATCTTCGCGGCGGCGATGTCATCCATTGCGGCAGAATTGAATTCGCTCGCCACGGCCACGGTGATTGATTTCTACCGGCGGCATTTCAAGAAAGAGGCGCCGGACAGCCACTATTTGTTCGTTTCCAAACTCGCGACTGGAGCTTGGGGGATCTTCGCCTGCGTCGTCGCGGTGTATGCCTCTCGCCTCGGCTCGCTGATCGAAGTCGTTAACAAGTTCGGCTCATTCTTTTACGGCTCACTGCTTGGCGTCTTTGTGCTGGCGATTGGCATGAAGCGCGCGACAGGGCGCGGCGCGTTCTGGGGCTTGCTCGCGGGCATTGCTTCGGTGGCGGTGGTGAACAACCTCCTGGACATCAGTTTTCTTTGGTACAACCTGATTGGCTGCGTGGTGGTGGTGGTGGTCGGCATGTTGTTGAGTTTGACGGATCGCCGGACGGCTGAGCGAGCGAGTCGTTGACGGCTCAGTCGCTGCATTTTAATTCCACTTTCTCAGAATCTATTTCCACAATAAGGCCGACATACGGTAAACTCTCACCACAATTTGTAGTGCTTTAATTCATAGGACAAAATTCAGGGGGAGATGACAACTCCCGATCAAAATGTAAGTTGCGATCTTAAACTTATGGCTGACGGTCTACCTAACGAACATTCGATCTTCGAGCGGCGCACGATTCGAGATGTTTATGATGAAATCCGCGATGTCTATCGCCGCTACCCGCAACCCTGGGTCATCGGCTATAGCGGCGGCAAAGATTCCACCACTGTCTTGCAACTGGTGTGGAAGGCGCTCGAAGAAATGCCTCCCGCTGAACGCCAGAAACCGGTCTTCGTGATCGCTTCCGACACCAAGGTCGAAACGCCGGTCATTGTAGATTACATTGACCAGACGCTGCGCCGCATCAACGATACTGCCGCCGCCACCGGCATGCCATTTCACGCCGAAAAGGTGATGCCAACGCTCAACAACAGCTTCTGGGTCAACCTAATCGGACGCGGTTACCCGGCTCCGACCTCACGCTTCAGATGGTGCACTGAAAGGCTCAAGATCGAACCGGCCAACCGCTTTATTGCCGAAAAGGTTGGTCAATACGGCGAAGTGATGATGGTGCTGGGCGTGCGTCAGACAGAAAGCTCGACGCGCATGCAGTTGATGCGCACCAATCAGATCGGAGATCATCATTTCTTGCGCCGTCATTCGATGCTGCCCGGCGCGTTTGTTTACGCGCCCATCGCTGACTTTTCGACCGACGACGTGTGGACTTACTTGCTGCAAGTCCAATCGCCTTGGGGCAGCAACAACCGCGATCTGGCGGCGCTCTATCGCAACGCCAGCGCTGGTGAGTGCCCGCTGGTGATTGACGATTCAACCCCCTCGTGTGGCAACTCGCGTTTCGGGTGCTGGGTCTGCACCGTGGCGTCGCGCGACACTTCGATGGAAGCGATGATTGACAACGGCGAAGAGTGGATGGAGCCACTGCTCGAATTTCGTGACTGGTTGATGGTGACGATTGACCCGGCGCGCAAACGCGAGTTCCGCGACATTAAAGGGCGTGATGGCCGGGTCGTCATCAAAAAGGATGGCATGCCCGCTGTCCGCACCTACAAACTAGACACCAGCCGACAAATGCTCGAAAAAGTTCTCCGCATCCAGCAACAGATTCGCCGCAATGGCCCAGACCCGCAAGCCACTTTGATTGAGGAAGCCGAACTACACGAAATCCGTCGCCTCTGGCGCACCGAGCGGCAGGATTGGGAAGATTCCGTCCCGCGCATCTTCCGCGAAGTCAGCGGCTACGATTTAGATTGGCCAGTGGATGACAACGGCCACTTCGACGATGAAGAGAAGAAACTGCTCGGCGGCATCTGTGAAGAGAACGAAGTGCCTTTCGATCTGATTGCGCGCATGCTGGAAGAAGAGCGCCGCGCCAACGGGATGGCGCGCCGCGCCGGTATTCAGAAAAAGCTGGAGCGGGTGCTGGCCGAGGAATGGCGCAGTGAGGAAGATATCCTGTCCGCACAAATAGCGTTGTAAACCCGACTGAATAATCAACAGCCAACTCTGTTCGGAACATGCGACTACTCAACCTGACAATTCAAAACTTCGGCGTCTTCCACGGCAGGCACGACTTCGACCTCACGCCTGTGAGTGATGACCTTGCCCGCGTCCGACATGCGGAAAACGCGCGGCATCCGCTCATCGTCATCAGCGGGCAGAACGGCGTCGGCAAAAGCACGCTCTTTCAAGCGTTGATGCTGGCGCTCCACGGTTCGCTGGCCTTAGGCGATCAGGTCAGCCGCCATGCCTACAGCGACTTTCTCCTCAGCCGGTTGCATCGGCGCATGGGAATCGGCATTCCCGTGATGGCGGATGATGCAGCTGTCTCGCTCAGCTTTCGTTACGTCCAGTCAGGGCAGCCGCAGCGCATTTTGGTTGAGCGGCGCTGGCATCGCAGCGGCGAACATGTGGCCGAAACGCTGAAGGTTTTTTGCGACGGAAAAGCGCCTGAGGTCGCCGCCGAAGATTACCAGAACTGGCTGAACGATGTCTTCCCGCCCGGACTCGCTGCCGTCTGCTTCTTCGACGCGGAAAAGCTCGAAGCGCTCTCTCACCCGGAACATTACAGCGAATTGCTCGGCGTCACGCTGCGGCGGCTGCTCGGCCTCGACTTGGTCGAACGGTTGCAAAACGACCTTGATCGCTACCTGATGTTGCAGGGCGGCGGCAGCAAGGAAGGCGACAAGCTGCGCGGAGAAAAGAAACAGCTTGAGACGTCGCTCAAAAAACTGGAGACGCAACTGGAGAAGCTAAAGGGACAGGCGGAGAAGCTGCTCGCTGAAGAAAAGAGCCTCAGTGAAGCGCTTGCCGCACAAGAGCGGCGGCTGGCGACCGAGGGAGGTTCTTACGCCGCGCGCCGTCCTGCGATGCAGGAGCGGTTGCAAACCATTGAGCGCGAAATCGAGGAATTGTCTGCTCAGTTGCGTGAGATGTGCGGCGAACTGCTGCCTTTTGCGTTTGCCCCGGAACTCTGTGCAAGCTTGAGCGACAGGCTCAAAAGCGAAGCCTCGCTCAGCAAGACGCAATCCGCCGGACATCTCGAAGATCAGTTGAATGCGTTGAAAAGCGTCCTTGAAGAGGATGATCTCTGGCAGGATATAAAAATCTCGTATTACAACCGCAACCGATTAGCTGAGAGGTTGGTAAAGAAATTGCGCAAGGCCGCCAACTCAAAAAAGGCCGCCAAAGCCTCCGTCCTTCATGAATTGGCCGAGCCGGAACGTGAACGTTTGCAGAGTTGGATCACTCAAGTCCAATACTCCGTCCCGCAGCAGACTTCATTCATCGGTGAACGGCTGTGCGCCTTGCAGGAGGAGCAAGCGCGGATCGAAGCCGACCTGCGGCGCGTGCCCGATGAAGCGACGCTGGCGCCGATTCACGCTGAAATCACCCGTCTGCAAACTGAGATTGAACAACTGCGCCGACAACAATCCGAACTCAATGAACAGAGCGGAGTCTTGCAATTTCAACGCGCTGAAGTTGCCAGAAAGCTAGAGCGCGTCCTCGAAAAATTCGCTGCTGCCCAGGCTCGCCGGCAGCGGACGCAACTGGCCGAACGCGGCCGCCGCGCGCTACGGAGCTATCACGAAGCTTTGCTGCGTCAGCGTGTCACCGCTTTGGAAAAGGCTCTCATCACAAGCTTCAACATCATCTGCCGCAAAGAACACCTGATCGAACAGGTCAGCATCAGCCCCGAACTATTCACCATTGATCTGTGTGGGCCGGATGGGCGCTCGCTCGACCTATCAGCATTTTCCGCTGGAGAGCGCCAACTCTTTGCCCTTGCCTTGCTGTGGTCACTCCGACAGGTGAGTGGCCGCCAATTACCACTGATGATAGACACGCCGCTCGCGCGCCTCGATGACAGTCACCGCTCGCGCCTTGTTCACGACTTCATCCCACAAGTCGCCGATCAGGTTGTTCTATTAACCACCGATGCGGAGATGGACGTGCGGTTGCTCAGTCAGGCAGAACCATATCTAGCCCGCGCTTATCGCCTCCATTTTGACGCTGACCGGCAAGAGACCGTCGTTACCTCAATGCAGCAATCCACGGAAGGAACGGTGGTCTATCGCGGAGAGACGCCCGGTGCTGTTGGCCTCGATGTGCATGGCGGGTATGGCCGTACTTGGACGACCTCCCCTGAAGATGCCGCTGCTTATGGCGATGTCAAGAAGGCCCTCCTGCCCGCCAATGCCAAACGACTGATCTTGATTGATGACGCGACGGGAGATTACAACTGGGATGGCGTCCGGGAACTGGAACGCGTGACCAATAGCAACTCCATCGCCGAAACGTTGAAAGGTGGCTACCAGGTTTATGACATCTGGCAGGAGGAATGGACATATCAATTACAACAGGCAGGTTATGACAGCATCGCTACTGTCGGATTGGACGGCAAGGAAGAGTACGTCATCAACACGGCCAGTCTGGTTCCGTTGACGGCGTCAAACGGAAACGGCAATCACAACGGGCAAGAGAAACTGAAGCAGAAGGGGAAAAAGGGCCATGTTTAATCGCATCACCGTCGGTAAAGAGACCGACCAGCGTTTGCGCAATTTGAAAGCCCGCACCAGTCTGACGCCCAATCTGCTCTGTCGGCTCGGCTTTTGTTTGTCGCTGGCCGAACCGGGCATTCCTGACGCACAGCTTTTCGATGATGGGAACGTGCGCGAATTTAATCGCTACACGCTGACCGGCCAGTGGGATTCTTTCTTCTTCGCATTGCTGCGCGAACGTTTGAATCAGGATGGCCTCGACCCGGAAGCTGATCTTGAACCTCAGTTCAAGGCGCATCTCAATCGCGGCGTGACGCTGCTCTATCAGCGGCTCAAAAATGTCGCTGATCTTGCTTCGATCGTCGCCGAAGCGCAGCAGCGCGCATCCTTGAGAAACAGTCATGTCAAAGCATCACGAGCCTGAAATCAACGGTCTTTCCCGCCGACCAGTCTATATGGATCATCACGCCACCACGCCCGTTGATAAGCGTGTGCTGGAAGCGATGCTGCCTTATTTCACCGAGATCATCGGCAATGCCGCCAGCATTGATCACGAATATGGTGCCGAAGCCAACCGCGCTGTCGAAAAAGCTCGCCAGCAGATTGCCGCACTGATTAACGCCCAACCGGACGAGATCATCTTCACCAGTGGCGCGACCGAATCGGACAACTTGGCTATTCTCGGCATTGCCGAACAGTGCGCTGACCGGGGCAATCACATCATCACCTGCGTCACCGAACACAAAGCCGTGCTCGATTCGTGCCAGTATCTGGAACAGAAAGGCTACCGCGTCACTTACCTGCCCGTAGACCAGTATGGCTTGATTGATCCGGACGACGTGCGCCGCGCTATCACCCCTCAAACGATCCTGATTTCGGTGATGGCGGCCAACAACGAAATCGGCACGCTCGCGCCGCTCACTGACATCGGGCGCATCGCCCGCGAACACGAAGCCCTGTTTCACACTGACGCGACTCAGGCAGCGGCCTACATTCCGCTCGATGTCGAGGCGCTGAACATTGATCTGCTCTCGCTTTCGGCACACAAGATGTACGGCCCCAAAGGCATCGGCGCGCTTTATGTGCGCAAACGCCGCCCGCGTGTGCGTGTGTCGGCGCAAATGCATGGTGGCGGCCACGAACGCGGGATGCGTTCCGGCACACTGAACGTGCCCGGCATTGTCGGTCTGGGCAAAGCGGCTGAGATTGCGGCAAAAGAGATGAAAGCGGAGGCGAAGCGAGTCGGCGAATTGCGTGATCTGCTATGGCAAGGGCTACAGGAAAATCTAGACGATGTTCAACTCAACGGCCATCCTACACAACGGCTGCCAAACAATTTGAGCGTTACTATTCCTGGCGTGGAAAGCCGTTCGTTGTTGGTGCAGCTCAAGCATGATGTGTCGCTGTCAACAGGTTCAGCTTGCACAACCGCTAAAGTAGAACCATCGCACGTAATTTTAGCTTTGGGTTATGGCAACGAAAGAGCGCATTGCTCCCTGCGATTCGGCTTAGGTAGAACGAACACTGAAGCAGATGTTGAATTTGTGGCAGTGCGGCTTACAAGATCTACACATCTTTTGAGGAGATTTGTCTTTGCGTAAATCCATACCCCCAAAGAAAGGAACGGATCTCCAAAATCACGGGCAGCAAATTTTTTCAGGCATGGGGCTTGTATGCATACATGATCTCAATCAAGCCCCACTGACTCGGATTGATCCTCATGGAACCCATTCTCAAGGTGAGCATCTAGAATTTGATTATCTGATTCCTGTCGCGAATACCTGCCTCATAGGCGAAATAACAGCACGTTCCAATCCCGATGACGTTGAGAAAAAGTATCGGAAATTTAGAAGAGCCTATGACCTCATTACGAAGTTACAAACTAGCGAATCACTCTGGACACATCTAGGCGTGCCGAGTAGCGCGCTGATAAATTTCCGCGATGTTTCTGACTTCAGAGGCCTCTTCATTGCCACAGAACTCCAGAAATATGATCTTGAATTGTCAGCGACCCCAAACATTGTCTGCTTCTACAAAGCTGACTGGCGATTGCTTGAGGAATACTCAGGCGAGATGGGAGAATATGCACGGCATCATCTGCTATATCTTTTTAAGTTCGATAAAACTCAGTCTCGGCGACTGCTACAAGTACCAGCAATGCAAACTAGACATAAGCGCGTTGTGAGCGGAGCTACAGGTTCCGCAGATGTCTTCATCTTTGAGGCCTCACCTTATGAGTTGCTTCCTGTTGCTAAAGTGTACCGCAGAGATTTGCTACCCGACTTATCTTCAAAGACAGAAGAGAAATATCAAAGAGCGTTGTTACCGAGTAAACTCAAGAGAATCAGGGAAGAATTACTTACTGACCAAGATTTCATGTTCCCCAACAGTATTCTCGTAGTTCTTTCCAATGACTGTAAGTTCGACTCTGGCAAGAAGGCTCTCCAGATTCCTGACATCTATGGTTCTGTGGAAGTCATTGACGGACAACACCGGCTTTGTTCTTATGCTAGTAAAGATGTAAAGGCCAAAGTTGGCGACCAATGCCGGATTATGGTAACTGCAATTCAGTTTAAGGGAGCGAGTGAACAAGATTCTAGGCGTTATAGCGCAAAGACATTCATAGAGATCAATACCAATCAGACGAGAGTTCACCCTACGCACATTGACGCAATACGCTACCCGATTCTCGGTGAAGAGGGAGACAGGGCCATTGCTGCACAAGTGATTTTGCGGGCCAATGCTCGTAAGGGGGCACTATATGGCTTCTTCGACACCAATCAGACAAGCTTGGGGATAATCCCAACAACCACTGTGCTCACTCACCTCAAACCTTTGTCCAACCTCGAAGAAGTCAAAAAGCTTAGAAACCCAAAGAGGGATTCACAAAAACTCAGACGCACAGGGTATGAAAAACTCTTTGACGTTGCCTCGATTGAAGACCTCAGTGAAGCGGAAAAACTTATCGAGCAAGGGACAATCTGCATCACCAGATACTTCAATCTCGTGAAGAAGGTCTTCCATCTCGACTGGCCACAACGGGGCCAAGACAATCCATCATCACTGAAGTTTGCCAAGCTGATAGCAGGTTTCGTGAAATTGCTCAATCGATTCGTTTCAGAAGGTGTAGATTGGAAAAACGTTGAAGCCGAGTTGGAACAGATCAAAGCTAATCTGATCGCTTTAAGAAAGCCAATGAAGAGATATAACAAAGTTCTTTTCGACCCTGAACACAGGCATATTCCTGATGCGCAGCCTTCAGCAAATGACGATTTTCATTTCCTGAACCTGAACAGGCAAAAACCAACCTCTATTCAGAATGTCAGAGACAAAGGCAAAAGATGATCGGCTTCTTCAGTGAATCTCACCGGTAAACTACATCTCAATCATCAGTTGGTAGAGAGTCAAATGAGCTAGCGATCACAACGGCCAGATTCTTCATTGGAGACCACATCTCTTTGAAAGAATCCAATGGAATCGTGCGATATCCCTGTTGCGGATCAAGTACGTTGACCTCATCCTCGGCCACTGAGACTACGACCAGAGAATGCACGTCCAGCGATGGCCCTTCTGCCAATACAACAAAGACGATGGGGAAATATCCCTGTTCAGTAAACTCCTGGATATTTTCCAGCGTTAGGCTGTATTTGCGTGAACCCGAGAAGCCAAGCGTGCGAGCAGCTTGGATCAATTCAATCGCGGTGGTGCCGAAGATTGTGCAATCGCATAGTTCCCGCAACTCGGACTCTGATCTGGTGACGCCGAGAGCCTCAAGCACCATTCGCAGGCAGGCTACCGCGCAGGAAAAATCAGTCTCTTGAGGATGGAAGGGAGGAATCTTCTGAGCCACGTCTGGATTGATAGAGATTCAGTGCCTGCCGTTTGACTTCATCAATTATGGGCTGAGTCTGTATCTCACCCGTGATTGCATCTACGACAACTTCTCCGACTGTTCCGAGCGGCCCTTCGTGCGGATACACATACAGAATTGGGACTCGCCAGAACTCCGCGTCGGTCTCAAAGACAGGCGTTCCCGCCAGGAAGCGGTCGCCAAGATAGCACACAAGCCACTCGTTAACCGTAGCGGCGGCCTGACGCGATGAGATCAAGTTGACAACATTGACTGCCATACAAATGCACTTTACTCCATCCTTTTGTGAATTTGAAGTCCTACTTGCAGCAAGACAATCAGGAAAGCAGGGTGCGGAGATTAGAACTTAAGTCT
>Ga0070694_100001007_pt1 | contig 16018 bp, 14 predicted proteins | sample KBSK1251metaG_FD_65470 | JGI IMG/M metagenome (GOLD analysis project Ga0070694, IMG submission 65470) | Corn, switchgrass and miscanthus rhizosphere microbial communities from Kellogg Biological Station, Michigan, USA - KBS K1-25-1 metaG | ecosystem: Host-associated > Plants > Roots >... | reverse complement strand
CCAGCACGCGCTCGTAAACCGCGAGCTCTTGCCGCGCGATCCGCGGCCACGCGAACGCCGCCGCCTTCGCGACCCCCGCGCGGCCCATCGCGGCGCGTCGCTCCGGATCCGCCAGTAATGCGATGGTCGTCTCCGCCCACACCACCGGATCGTCCTTCGGAATGATCACCGCCTCGGAGCCGCCGTCGACCACCCAGCGGAACCCGAAGTTGTCGGACACGATCATCGGCGTGCCGCAGGCCATCGCCTCGAGGAGGGTCACGCCGAATGACGCGATGGTCGTGGGGCAGAGGTACAGATCCGCTTGGTTGTAAAACGCCGGGCGGTCCCCGAACACCTGCCCCGCGAACCGTACACTCGCGCCCAGCTCCCGCGCTCGACGCTCGTAGTAGCTCCGCCACGGGCCGTCACCGGCGACCGTCAGGACCGCCCCCGGGTACCGCGCGAGAATCCGCGGCATCGCGTCGAGCAGCGTCCCGAGCCCGTTCCGGGGCTCGATGCGGCCCAGGAACAGGAGCCGGGGGTCATCGGTGAAGGCGTGAGGCCGGCGGCCGTTCGGTCGAAAGAACGTCGTGTCGACGCCGTTGGGGATGATATCCCAGTTCGCGCGGAAATACCGCGCGTTCGCGTCCACGACCGGCTGGCTCACGGCGATCGTCGCCGAATGACGGTCCAGGATCCGCTGGAGCGGCCGGCGGAACACGCGGCAGCCGATGGAGCGCGCGAACCACGAGTGGAACGTCGCCACCACCGGAATGCCGGCGCGCCAGGCGGCGAACGGCGCGGCGAGTCCGAGCATGGGGGCGAGCCCACCGTGCACGTGCACGATGTCGTAGCGGCCGGCCCGGAATTGTTGCTCGAGCCGGCGCCGCAGCTTCCAGCCGGTGGTGATGCGCGAGACGCCGCCGTTCGCGTAGATCACCCGGCTGGTCCCGACCCGGCGCACGAAATCCGCGTCCGGGTGATCCCCCATGTGCGACGTGATGACGTTCGTGGGATGCCCCCACGCATTCAGCTGCAGGGCGAGATTGTGCACGTGCTCGGGCACGCCCCCGAGCTGGGGATAGTAATCCTCGGCGACCAGCGCGATCCGCATGGCGCTCCAGCCTGAAACAGAGGTTTGACGGACGAACGGCTCCGTCACTCCGACCCGCTGGTCCGGGTCGGGGTCACGCTCGCCTTGAGCCGGGCGAGGGCCGCCAGGACCGCGCCGGGCTGTTCCTCATAGATGAAGTGCCCGGCGCCGGGCACGGAATCGAGGGCAAAACTGCGCAGCGACCGCGCCAGCTCTTGTACTTCCCTGGCGCTCACGTCACCGTCGTGCCGCACCCCTCCCACCACCAGCCGCACCGGACAGGGGACCTCGGCGAGATGAGGGGCGAGCTTGACCGGCTCCCGGGAATTGGCCATCGCGATGTACGCCTTCAACGTGGCATCCAGGTTTCGCGCGGCGCCCGCCGTATACCCCGCCACGACGTCGTCGGTCACCCAGCTCGAGTCCCCCGAGGAATCAATGAGCAATCCGCGGATCTTACGACGGATCAGCCGGATGCCGCCGAACAGCTTGATCCAGGGGGCGAATCGCAGCGCTCGCTTGAACGCGGCCGTCGTCGCCGTTTCCGTCGGTCCACCCTCGATCGACAACAGCCCCCGCACCAGGTCCGGTCGCCGGTAAGACAGACGGAACGCCTCAGACCCGCCGATCGAGTGGGCGATGAGCAACGCGCCGTGCACGTGCAGCGAGTCGAGCACGGCGGCGATCCGGTCGGCCTGGGCGGTGAGGGAGTAGTTGGCCTTCTCGGGCCTGGCCGAGGATCCGATGCCCAGCGGCTCGATCACGATGGCGTGGTAGCCCGCGTCCGCGAGGAGCGGAACGAGCGTCCGAAACCCGAACGCCGAGCCGAACAGGCCAGGGATGATCACGACGGGGTCGCCGCTGCCCGCCGTCTCGACGGAAAGCGACTCCGTCCGGGACAGCGGCACCATGAATTGTTGGGGAGCGGGGAGCATGGGCGGCACGCTGTCCGCTACCAGCAGGGCGGCGAGGAACCACACGAACGGAGGTCTCCGAATTAAAGTAGACGCAGGAAGACCCGACACCCGGGCCCCGCGTCACGCCCAGGCCCTTCCATATTAATGGGACCGTGCGCGCTCTGTGGCTCGAAAGTCGCCAGTTGGACGTCCGCGACGTCCCCATCCCCGATCCGCCACCCGGCGAGGCCCTGATTCGCGTGCTGAAGGCCGGGGTCTGCAACACCGACATCGAGCTCACCCGGGGCTATTACCCGTTCAGCGGCATCCTCGGGCACGAGTTCGTCGGCGTCGTGGAGCGCGGGAGCGAGCGGCTCAACGGGAAACGCGTCGTGGGCGAGATCAACGCCGTGTGCGGTTCTTGCGCCGCCTGCACCGCCGGCCGCCGCACGCACTGCGAACGCCGTACCGTCCTCGGGATCGTCGGCCGGCACGGCGCTTTCGCGCAGTATCTCGTGCTACCGGTCGACAACCTCCATCCGGTCCCCGATGCGGTCTCGACCGACGCCGCCGTGTTCACCGAGCCGCTCGCCGCCGCGCTCGAGATCCAGCAGCAGCTCGCGGTCGGGCCTCGCGACCGCGTGCTCGTGGTCGGCGACGGCAAGCTCGGCCAGCTCGTCGCCCAGACCCTGGCCCTCACCGGGTGTGGACTCGTCGTCACGGGCCGGCACGACCCGAAGTTGCGCCTGCTCGCCGCGCGGGGGATCGACACCCGGCGCGACGGCGCCGTTGAACAGGGCGCTTTCGATGTCGCCGTGGAGTGCACTGGCAACCGCGATGGGTTCGGGATCGCCCAGCGCGCCCTGCGGGCGCGTGGCACCCTCGTCTTGAAGAGCACGTACGCCGGCGCGCTGACGCTCGATGCGTCGGCCATCGTCGTAAACGAGCTCACCCTCATCGGCTCGCGGTGCGGGCCGTTCGCGCCGGCACTCGAGCTCCTGACGGACGGCCGGGTGAGTGTCGAAGCGCTGATCCACGCACGCTACCCGCTCGAGCGGGCCGTTGCGGCGTTCGAGCACGCCCAGCGGCCGGGCGTTCTGAAGGTGCTCGTCGAGATATCGCACTAGCCGAAAACTGATGCTGCAAGGCACCGCTGCGCGCCTGCAGCGAGTCGCCTATCCCGCGCCCCCGCCCACACCTGAGTCATGCGGGCGTCCTGGCACTGCAGTTGCGACTCCAGCCCTCGACCCAGGAGGGACCATGCGACGCGCAACGGTTACATCCGCGATATTTGCCGCCCTGTTCGGCCTCGCCGCAGCGGCGTGCAACGATACGACCAACCCTACTCAAAAGCCGTCGGCGTCGTTAGGCGCTCTGACAGGTAACCTGACGATCACGACGACGACCACAGGCGCGAGCCTCGACCCCGACGGCTACACGATCACCCTCGACCTGTTGCAAAGCCAATCGGTCGCAACGAACGGGAGCGTGACGTTCAACGACGTGCTGGCGGGGCCGCACGTCGTCGCCATCAGCGGTGTGGCGGGAAACTGTACGGTGAGCGGCGGAACGACGCAGACCGCCCTCGTCCCCTTGGGAGGCTCCGTGCAGGTAGCCTTCACCATTAACTGCACGTCCACAGGCCCCACCACCGGCAACCTGGCTGTGTCGACGAGCACCACGGGCTCGAACATCGATCCCGACGGGTACACCGTCACGGTCGATGGCGGAGCGAGCCAGGCGATCGGTGCGAATGGAAGCGTGACGTTTTCCGGGCTCGCGGCCGGCAGTCACTCGGTCGCGCTGAGTGGCGTCGCCGGGAATTGCACCGTGAGCGGCGGGAGCTCGCGAACCGTGAGCGTGCCTGCAGGCGGCACGGCAGCGACGAGCTTCGCGATCAGCTGCACCGCGACCACGGGTAATCTGACCGTGTCCACCAGCACCACGGGCTCGAACCTCGATCCCGACGGGTATACCGCCACGGTGGACGGCGGGGCCAGTCAGGCGATCGGGACCAACGGGAGCGTCACGTTCTCTGGCCTCTCGGCCGGCAATCACACCGTCGTGCTCTCCGGCGTGGCCGGTAACTGCACGGTCAGTGGCGGGACCTCGCGGACCGTGAACGTGCCCGGCGGAGGCACCGCCACCGCGAGCTTCGCGATCAGCTGCACCGCGACCACGGGCAATCTGACCGTGTCAACTAGTACGACCGGCTCGAACCTCGACCCGGATGGCTACACGGTGACGTTGGACGGCGGGGCCAGCCAGGCAGTCGGGACGAACGGGAGCGTCACCTTCTCCGGCCTCTCGGCTGGCAATCACACGGTCGCTCTCTCCGGCGTGGCCGGCAATTGCACGGTCAGCGGCGGGACCTCGCGAACCGTGAACGTCCCCGGTGGAGGCACCGCTACCGCTAGCTTCGCGATCAGCTGCGCCGCGACGACGGGCAACCTGGGCGTAACTACCAACACCACGGGCTCGAACCTCGATCCCGACGGCTATACAGTCACGTTGGACGGCGGAGCAAGCCAGGCGATCGCGACAAACGGCTCGGTCACCTTCTCCGGCCTCCCGGCGGGCAGTCACACCGTGGTCCTGTCGGGCGTCGCCGCGAACTGCACCGTGAGTGGCGGGAACTCCCAGACCGTGAACGTCCCGAGTGGCGGGACGGCCACGGCTAGCTTCGCGATCACCTGTGCGGCGACGAACAGCAATGGGAGCCTGACCGTGACGACGAGCACGACCGGCTCAAACCTCGATCCCGACGGCTACACCGTCGTCGTGGATGGCGGGGCGGCCAGCCAGCCGATCCCCGACAACGGGAGCGTTACGTTCACCGGACCCGCTGGTGATCACACCGTCGGGTTGTCCGGCGTCGCGGCCAACTGCACCGTCAGCGGCGCGAACCCGCGCACGATCACGGTCCCTGCGGGAGGGACCACGTCGACCACGTTCGCGGTCACGTGTGCCGCGACCAGTACGACCGGCAACCTCACCGTGACGACCAGCACGACGGGCTCGAACCTCGATCCCGACGGCTACACCGCCACCGTGGACGGCGCAACAAGCCAGCCGATCACAGACAACGGGAGCGTGACGTTCTCCGGGCTCTCGGCGGGGAGTCACACGGTTGCCCTGTCGGGTATCGCGGGGAACTGCTCGGTGAGTGGATCGAACCCGCAGACGGTGACCGTACCGTCGGGCGGCACGGCGTCGGCGAGCTTTGCAATCAGCTGCGCCTCGACCAGCACCAATGGCAGCCTCACCGTGACGACCAGCACGACCGGCTCGAATCTCGACCCCGACGGCTATACCGTGGTCGTGGACAACGGCGCGGCGAGCCAGCCGATCGCGGACAACGGGAGCGTTACGTTCACCGGACCAGCGGGTGATCACACCGTCGGGTTGTCCGGCGTCGCCGCCAACTGCACCGTCAGCGGCGCGAACCCGCGCACCGTCACCGTGCCCGCGGGAGGGACCACGTCGACCACCTTCGCGGTGACCTGTGCGGCGCAGCAGACGGGCGGCGAGGTGATCGGCAAAGGCCAGGTCGGGACCGGATCTCCCACGCCGGGGAACAACGTCCAGACGTTCGACTTCGACATCCGGTCCGATCTGACCGGGCGATTCACCGGCACGGATTACAGCGATCTCCACCCGGGTGGCGTGCCGGCGACCCTGACCACCGACCATGCGTCGGACCCCGCGACGGGTTTCACCGCGTACCGCAACAGCTCAACCGCCTGCGCCGATCCGACCCGTGGCGTGGAGGTCGACGCGATCGGTCGCGAGGACACCGGTGGCCTGGTCAACTACACGATGGCGGTGTGTGACAACGGGCCCGCGAACAGTGGGCAGGATTTCTGGAGCGTCTTTATTCCTTCAGAGAACTTCGGACGATCGGGCAACGTGACGAGCGGCGATATCGTGAAGATGTAAGCCACTCGGGGGGGGGAACACGACGCGCCTCGGCGGGCAGACCGTCGAGGCGCGTTTTACTCCTTCGAGGGATTCCGCAGTGGCGCGGCCTCACGGGCGCGCCCTAACGCCCGCTCCACAAAATCCAGACGCTCCTCGAGCTCCTCGACCCGCGCGTCACGTTGTTCGAGCTCCGCTAGCCGCTCGCGAATCGCGTCGAGCTCCTCCGCGGAGAGACCGGATTTCGGGGGGAGACGCTTGACGTGATAGGCGATGACCGAGACCACGACCACGGCGGCACCGGTGAAGGAGAGCAACATGAAGAAGAACGAGCCCAGGTTCATGGGTCCCACGCCGCCGAACGGGAATATGGCCAGGGGCAGAATCGAACTGCCGACACGCGGATTTTCAGTCCGCTGCTCTACCAACTGAGCTACCTGGCCGAGACTATGCAGCAGAACAACTTAGCGGGCTGACTGGTGCGGTGGGAGTGCTGGACGACCCGGCGTGGCGCGATAGCTTCTCCCCCTATGCCGCATCCCAAGTTCCCCAATCTGACGGTGCTCGATCACCCCCTGATCCAGCACAAGCTCGCGATCCTGCGGGACAAGAACACCGGCACGCGCGACTTCAAGTCGCTCGTGAACGAGATCGCGATGCTCATGGCGTACGAGGTGACGAAGGATCTGCCGCTCGAGCCCGTGGAGGTGGAAACGCCCCTGGAGCGGATGCGCGGCGTCCGCGTGGCGGGAAAGAAGCTCGCCCTCGTGCCGATCCTGCGCGCCGGCCTCGGCATGGTGGAGGGGATCGCCCAGCTCATTCCCTCCGCGCGGGTGGGCCACATTGGCATCTATCGCGAGCACGACACCCTCGAGCCGGTGGACTACTACTTCAAGATCCCGTCCGGAGAGGACGCGCGGGACTTCTTCGTGCTCGATCCGATGCTCGCGACCGGCGGCTCAGCGGTCGATGCCGTCAGCGCTCTCAAGCACGCGGGCGCCCAGCGGGTCCGATTCTTGTGCCTCGTGGCGGCGCCCGAAGGCGTGCGTCGCATGCTCGAGCGCCACCCCGAGGTCCCCGTCTTTGCCGCCGCCCTCGATCGTGAGCTGAACGAGCACGGCTACATCCTCCCCGGGCTGGGCGACGCGGGCGACCGGCTCTTCGGCACCCGATAACGCACAAAGTTTACAGTTGACATTTTACGTCATAATGGTATTTTATGACGAAATACGTCACATATATCATTTGTGACATAAAATGTCCAAACTCTATGTTGCCCTGATCGCGGACGCCGTCCGCTCCCGAGCCCTGCCGCCCGAGCGCCGCGCCCGTCTGCAGGCGACCCTGCGCCGCGCGCTCCCAGACCTGAATCGCACCTACCGCCACGACCTCGCGGCCGGGTTCGGGATCACGCAGGGCGACGAGCTCCAGTGCCTGCTCTTCTCCACCAAGCGCGTGTGGGAGATCGCGCACGCGATTCGGTTCACGTTCGCAGAGGCCGACTGGGTGATCGGCTGCGGGCGCGGCGCCGTTACCACCGCGCTCGCCGCCGGCAAGCTCGCCGCACCCGAAGTCGACGGACCGTGTTTCCACGAGGCCCGCGCGGCCGTCGAATCCGCCAAGCGCGACCGTCTGCTCTTCGCCTTCGGGGGATTCGGCGACGCCGGCCCCGCCCTCGATGGCTTCGCGCGCTACTACTCCGCGCTCTACTGGAGCTGGACGGAGCGTCAGCGGCATGCGGCCACCTCCTGGCGCTTCCCGCGACCCGCGCCCCCCCTCCGCCCCAAGGTGGTGCCGAGCGCGATTTCCCATCTGCGACGCCGCATGGCCTGGCCCCTGGTCGAACAGGGCGATAAGATGTTTCGGGCTCTCCTCGAGGCGAACGCTGCGTGAACCCCCTGTATGTCGTGCCTCTGCTCGCCTATACGCTGGCGGCCACCCTCTGGCCCAGTCAGGTGGACGGCCGCCGGCGGGCCCGCACGCTCCTGCTCGTCGAAGCGGTGGTCGTGATCGCCGCGCTCGTCGTCGGGACGCTCCTCGCCCGGCTTGCGACCCCCAGCACCACCGGGCTCTGGTGGGGGCGCGTGGGCCTGCTCGCCACCGGATACCTCTATGTGGCGGGGCGGGGAGTGGTGCTTGTCCGGAGCGTCCTCGAGCTGCCGTCGCTGCAGATGCGGCGGGACGAGGATCGCAATGCGGGGGCCATTGAAGTGGCCCGCGGCCGGGCCGTCGGGGCGCTCGAGCGGGCCCTGACGCTCACCCTCGTCCTGCTTGGTGAGTACAGCGCTGTCGGCTGGATCATCGCCGCCAAGTCCCTGGCGCGCTTCAAACAGCTCGAAGACCGCGAATTCGCGGAATACTTCCTGGTCGGCACACTCGCCTCCTTCCTCCTGGCGCTGCTCGTCGGCCTGGGTATCCGCATCCTGTTGAGACAGGGCTAGCCTCTCCTCTCCTTCCCTGCGCCACGCAACCCTACGCGCCGCAACAGTGTCGGAGGGTTAACCACAGCGCCGCTCCGGAGCCCGGTGGACGAACGCGAGCTGATTGCCAGAGTCCGCGCGGGGGACGGCGCCGCGGAGCGCGCCCTCTATGACGCGCATGTCGATCGCGTGTACCGCCTCGCCTGCCGCCTCGCGGGGGACGACGACCTCGCCCGGGAGTACACGCAGGACACGTTCGTCCGGGCGTTCGATCGGCTGGGCTCGTTTCGCGGCGAGGCCAAGTTCTCCACCTGGCTGCACGCCATCACCACCTCGGTGGTGCTGAACGGCCTGCGCAAAGTGAAGCGCCTGCGCCGCCGGGAGGTGGATCTGGACGACGCAGCCGGCGTGACGGGCACTCGCCGATCCGCCGAGCCGGACTTGAAACGGCGGTTGACGTTGGCGATCGACGCGCTGCCGGAGGGATACCGCACGGTGTTCGTGATGCACGACGTCGAGGGCTATACGCACGAGGAAATCGGCGCCACCCTCGGCATCGAAACCGGGACGTCGAAGGCGCAACTGTCGCGCGCTCGCGCCAAGCTGCGCGATTCGCTCGCGGACTTCGCGGGGGAGTGGGTCTCATGATGGACGATCGATTCGAGCAGTGGCTGCGCGACGCGGCGCGGGACTATCACCGGCCCGGAGATACGCCGCGCGAAGAGATGTGGCGTGCCATCACGGCACGGCGCGCCGAACGCCGACGCTGGGTGCTGGCGACGCAGCCTGCGTTTCGGTGGGGTGCGGGGATCGCGGCCGTCCTCGCACTCGGTGTGGCGATCGGTCGGTGGAGCGTCGCACCGGATCGCGCGCCCCAGACCGCGGCCTCCTCACCACTCGCGTATAGGCTCGCCGCGGCGCAATACCTCACGCGCACGGAGGCGCTCCTCACTGGATTTCGGGCCGAGACACGCGCCGGGGAACCCGGCGGTCAGTTTGCAACCCAGGCGCGCGATCTGCTGGCCACCACCCGGCTCATGCTCGACTCGCCGGCGGCGAACGACGTCCGGCTCAAGAGCCTGCTCGAAGACCTGGAGCTCGTGCTCGCCCAGATCGCGCAGCTACCGTCGGGTGCCGATCGCGAGGACGTGCAGTCGATCAATCAAGGATTGGAACAACGAAGCGTATTGCTGCGAATCCGGACGGCGAGCCCGGCCGGTCCCGCTGCACGCGCGCAAGGAGCGCTGTGATGCTCGGCGTACAACTCGTGGTGACGGCCGTCCTGAGTTTCCAACAACCGGTCGTGGTGGTCCCCCTCCCCCTCCCCCTCCCCCTCCCCCGCCACGTCGGCCCGGCTCTGGAGCGGGCGCAGGCGGCACTCACGGCGGTCGCGCCGGCCCTCGAGCAGCTCAACGCGCTCAATGCCCTCGACGCCCTCGGTGCGCTCGACGCCCTCGACGCGGTTCCGCCGCTGGGGTGGCAGGGCGAGCAGGACCCGACCGACTCGCTGTGGCGCGCCGCGCGCCGGGCGTTCAACCGCGGCGACTACGCGAGCGCGGCGAACCTGTACGGCGATCTCATGAGGCTCTACCCGAACTCGACCCGCGCTGGGGACGCGCTGTATTGGTCGGCCTTCGCCTTGTACAAGAACGACGATCTCGCCCGGGCGCGCAGCCTGCTGGTCACGCAGCAGCGTCGCTACCCAAAGGCTGCCACCCTGCGGGATGCTGATGCGCTCCTCGCGCGCGTCCAGACCGCGCTCGCCAAGCAGGGCGACGAGGAGGCGAGGATCTGGGTAACCAAGCACGCGCAACCGCCCCAGCCCCCGGAGCCACCGGAGCCACCGGAGCCGCCGCAGCCGCCCGAGCCGCCGCAGCCGCCGGAACCGCCCCAGGCGCCCCAAGCTGGCCGACGCGGCGGTTGCCCCAATGGGGACGACGATGACGACGTGCGGATGCAGGCGCTCAACGGGCTGCTGCAGATGGATCCCGCGAAGGCGCTTCCGATCCTCAAGAAGGTGTTGGCGAAGCGCGACGAATGCTCCGCGGGCTTGCGCCGCAAAGCAGTCTTCATCGTGTCCCAAAAGGAGGGGGCCGAGACGGAGGACATCCTGCTCGACGTGGCCCGTCGGGATCCCGACCCCGAGGTGCGGCAGCAAGCGGTGTTCTGGCTGTCGCAAGTCGGCAGCGACCGCGCGGTGTCCGCGCTCGACTCGATCCTGCGGACGGCTACCGACCCCGAGCTGCAGGACAAGGCCATCTTCGCGTTGTCACAGATCCAAAAGCCCCGCGCCCGGGAGATTCTCCGGAACTACGCCGCCAACGAGCGGGCGCCCGAGGAGGCCCGGGAAAAGACGATCTTTTGGCTGGGCCAGGAGGGATCGTCCGAAAACGGGGCGTTCCTACGTGGCCTCTACGCCAAGCTCGCCGACGGGGAGTTGAAGGAGAAGGTGATCTTTTCGCTCTCGCAGATGGGGGGCGACGAGAACGGCCGGTGGCTCATGGACATTGCGTTGAACGAACGCGAGCCCGTGGAGATGCGAAAGAAGGCCTTGTTCTGGGCGGGACAGACCGGCGGGAACCTCGGTCAGCTCGTGGGACTCTACGACCGCATGCAGAACCAGGAGATGAAAGAGCAGCTGATCTTCGTGTACTCGCAGCGGGACGAGGCGGGCGCAGTCGACAAGCTGATCCAGATCGCAAAGACCGAGCGGAACCCGGAGCTGCGCAAGAAGGCGGTGTTCTGGCTGGGTCAATCGCGTGACCCCCGCGCGGCGCAGGCCCTGATGGAGATCATCAACCAGTGAGGCGCCGCCTCCTGCTCGTCGTGATGCTCATCGCCGTGCCGTTGGCCGGGCAGGGTCTGCCCGCGCGAATCGCGGCTGCGCCCGACGGCACCGTCCGAATGAGCTTCGCGGCCCGGCCATCGGTCTGCGGTAACGGGCGCAATGTCATCGCGCTCGACTGCTCCTCCGGGCGCTGCGGCCACCAAACGATCATGTTCGATGGCCATTACGAAGGCGACGAGGTCGAGTACGACTGTGAGCCCGGGCCGGTGCGCGTATCGCTCACCGTGCGGAAGGGCACCGTCCAGGCGCTGCGCTGCTACGTCGGCGGCCGCTGGGTGACTCGCCCGGGCGCGAGCGTCACCGATCTCGGGACCGTCTCGTCGCGCGATGCCACGGATTTCCTGCTGGACCTCGCTCGGGGCCCGGATGGACGAGTGGGTGAAGACGCGATCCTGCCCGCGATCCTCGCCGACTCGGTGACCGTTTGGCCGACGCTGCTCAAGCTCGCACGGGACGACCGTGTCTCCCGCCGAGCTCGTCGCCAGGCGGTATTCTGGCTGGGGCAAGCCGCGGGCGATGCGGCCACGCGGGGCCTCGCTGACCTCGTGGACGATGGCGGCGTGGACCGCGAGGTGAAAGAGCAAGCCGTGTTCGCGCTGTCGCAGCAACGCGGTGACGCGGCCGTTCCCCTCCTCATTCGCATCGCCCGCACGCATCCCGACCGCGAGGTGCGCCGCAAGGCCCTGTTCTGGCTGGGCCAGTCAGACGACCCTCGCGCGCTCGCACTGTTTGAGGAGCTACTGACGAAACCCTGACAGCTTCATCTCAGGCGGTCCGCAGGACGTCGGTGTACATACCATCCGCCTGACCGTCAGGGAGATCGTCGCATCGTGCTCCTGGTCACCGCGATGCTGCTGGCGCAGTCGCCCTCCGCCGATTCGTCCGCGCTGATCCACGCGGGTCGGCGGGCCGCACCCATCATGACCGCCGTTCGCGTCCAGCAGGCCCCGACCCTCGACGGCCGGCTCGATGACCCTGCCTGGCGCCAGGCGCAGCCCGTCCGCGGCTTCATCGAAACGGACCCCGATGAGGGACGGGCGCCCGACGAATCGACGACCGTCATGATCGTCTACGACGACGCGGCGATTTACGTCGGCGCGCGGCTCTACGACGCTGAGCCGTCGAAAATCACGCGCCGCCTGGGGCGCCGCGACGACGACACCCAGAGCGACGTCTTCTACGTCGACTTCGACAGCTATCACGATCACCGCACGGCTTTCGAGTTCGCCGTTAATCCCGCCGGGGTGAAGTTGGACGACCTCTGCAGCAACGATTTCTTCATCGGGGACCGCTCCTGGGACCCGGTGTGGGACGTGGCGACAGCCGTCGACTCGCTCGGCTGGGTCGTCGAGATGCGGATCCCGTTTTCGCAGCTGCGGTTTCCGCAGGTGCGCGATCAGGTGTGGGGCGTGAACTTCTTCCGCTGGGTGTTCCGAAAGAATCAGTTCAGCCAATGGTCGTTCAAGCCCAAGACGGAAACCGGGTACGCGTCGCGCTTCGGTCACCTCGTGGGCTTGCACGACATCCCGGCCCCTAAGCGGCTCGAGCTCCTGCCCTACACGCTCGGCCGCGGCACCTATGACAACCCCACGATCGGGAACCCGTTCGACAACGGGCACAGCTACTTCGGCGGGGCCGGTCTCGACGTGAAGTACGGCCTGACCTCGAACCTTACCCTCGACGCCGCCGTCAACCCGGACTTCGGGCAGGTGGAGTCCGACCCGGCCTTCGTGAACCTCACCACGGTCGAGCAGTTCCTGCAGGAGCGACGGCCGTTCTTCGTGGAAGGGGCGAGCATTTTCACGTTTGGTGGGACCGGCCCCTACATCCAGTTCGGCAACACGCCCCAATACTTCTATTCGCGGCGGATCGGCCGGGTGCCCGAGCTCGAGCCTGGAGCGCCGTCGAACGGCTTCGTCGATCTACCGTCGCAGACGACCATCCTCGGTGCGACGAAGCTCACCGGCAAGACGCCGAGCGGATGGAGCGTGGGTGTGCTCGATGCCGTGACGGCTCGGGAGGAGGCGACCTTCGATTCGAGCACCGTCCGTTGGCACGAGGATGTCGAGCCGTTCACCAACTATGTCGTCGGCCGCGTGCGACGGGAGGTCGGGGGTCACACAGGATTCGGTCTCCTTGCGACCGCCGTCAATCGCCGCAACGGCAGTGCGTCGCTCGACTCCTTGCGCAGCGGCGCGTACTCCGGCGCGGCGGATTTTTATCACCGCTGGGCCAACAACGCCTATTCCCTGTACGCGTCCGTCGGGGTCACCTACGTCACGGGCGACGCGCTGGCACTGCGATTGACCCAGGAGTCGCCCACCCGCTACTACCAGCGGCCGGACGCGCCCTACCTGCGCGAGCGGTATGACACCACGCGGACCTCCCTCTCGGGGCTGGGCGCAGACTTCTCCGTGACCAAGGAGGGCGGGAACTTCAATTGGGCGTTCGCGCTCAGCAGCACCAGCCCCGGTTTCGAAGTGAACGATCTCGGGTTTCAGCGACGCACCGACCGAACCGCGGGCGACCTGTTCGTGGGCCACCGGTGGACGAAGCCTGGCCGCGTGTTCCGGCAAGCGAGCATCGGGACCGATCCGCTCGCGTTCGCATGGAATTTTGGTGGCGACCGGATCCAGTTCGGACGCGACATCAGCATCTTCGGGCAGTTGCACAATTACTGGAGCGCTAACTTTTTCGTTTACCAGCAGCAGCAGGGGATCGACGACCGCCTGACGCGCGGGGGGCCGGCCGCGACGATGCCGGAACAGTGGTCGGCGGGTGGGACCATCACGTCGGATACGCGCCAGCCGGTGAACGGGACGCTGAATGCTCAGTATTTCGGCGACGCGGCGGGCTCGTGGTCATTGACCGTGAGTCCCCTGATCACCATTCGCCCGAGCTCCGCCGTGTCACTCCAGCTCGGGCCGAGTTACGTGAAGGGCTTCTCCGCGGCGCAGTTTGTCACCTCGCACTCTTCGGCCGCAGCCTCCTGTTTGGCAACGTACCAGGCCTGCTACATCTTCGGTGAGCTCTATCAGCGACAGCTCGACTTGACCACACGGCTCAATCTCACCTTCACGCCCACGGTCAGCTTTCAGCTCTACGTGCAGCCGTTCACGTTTTCGGGACGCTACACGAACTTCAAAGAGCTCCGTGCCCCCCGCACGTACTCGTTCGCCGTGTACGGACAAGGGACCAACGCACCGATTGCGTATGACTCGGGAACCGCGGTTTACACGGTGCACGCCGCGCCGGATACGATTCAGTTTGCAAACCCCGACTCGCGCGTGCGCTCGTTGCGGTCCAATGCCGTGCTCCGGTGGGAGTACCGCCCCGGCTCCACGTTGTTCGTGGTCTGGTCGCAATCGCGCTTCGCTAACTTGCTGAACCCTGCCCTCGACCTCGGCCAGTACGTCGCTCATGAAATGTTCCTCGACCCTCCGACCAACGTCCTGCTCGTGAAGGTGAACTACTGGCTCAGCCTGTAGCCGCATAGGTGGCGCCCCCGCCCCCGCCCCCGCTCCCGCCCACGCCCCCTTCCGTCTTGCCCCCTCCCTTGTTGTCTTTCCCCCCATGCCGTTCTGGACCCTGCGTCGCCGGTTCGGGGCCGCGATCGTCGGCCTCGGTGTGCTTGCCCTCGGGTGGGCGGCGGTCGTCGTCGCGGTGGCGCTCGCAGGAGCGCACGATCAGGCCACGACCTCGGACGCGATCGCCGTCCTCGGTGCCGCGCAATACAACGGCCGTCCGTCGCCCGTGTTCCGGGCACGCCTCGACCACGCAGCCGCCCTGTACCAGCGCGGCTTAGCGCCGGTCATTCTGGTCACGGGGGGCGTGGGCTCAGGCGACACGGTCAGCGAGTCCGAGGTCGGTCGACGCTACCTCCTGAAGGCCGGGCTGCCCGAGAGCGCCGTCGTCGCGCTGCCAGGGACCAGCACGGCCGCGTCGCTCAAGGGGGTGGCCCGGTGGTTCTCGGGCAAGGAGGGCCGGCGGGTGCTCCTCGTGTCGGACGGCTTTCACATGCTCCGCCTCCAGATCATCGCGACGCGGCTCGGTCTGGTGCCGTTCACGTCACCCGCGCCCAACTCCCCGATCCGCTCGAATCCGCGGCGCAACGCAGCCTACTACTTCGCCGAGGGCTTCAAAGTCCCGATCACCTGGATCTTCAACCGCTAAGGGGATCGCCATGCAGCTCGAAAGCCGCCGGGTGTATACCGGACGGGTGGTCCGGCTCGATGTCGACAGCGTGCGGTTCCCCGACGGGTCGACCGGCCAGCTCGAGATCATCCGGCATCCGGGCGCGTCCGCGATCGTGCCGTGCGCGTCGGACCCCGGGGAGAAGGACCCGACGATTCTCTTGATCCGCCAATACCGCTACGCCGCCGGGGGCTTCCTGTGGGAGATTCCCGCCGGCACCCTCGACGCGGGCGAGGATCCGGAAACGTGTGCGCGGCGGGAGTTGTTAGAGGAGGCAGGGGTGAAGGCGGGACGCCTCGAGCGGCTGACATCGATTTTCACGACGCCCGGGTTCACCGATGAAGTCATTCACCTCTACCTTGCCAGCGGCCTCGAGCAGGGGACCCCGTTGCGCGAGCGCGACGAGTTCATCGAAGTGGTCCCGCAGGCCCTGTCCGCGGTGCTGGCGCGGATCAAGGCGGGCGAAGTCCGTGACGCAAAGAGCATTGTGGCTATCCTTTATATGGCGGCGTTCGTCTTCCAAGTGTAGCAACGCCGTGTCTCCCGGCGAGGACGGCGTGTCGGCCCGACTCGACGGGCGTGCCGCGGCGAAGCCGTGCAACCACCGACAGTTAACACCGCCTGTGCGACGGGTACGGTTCGTGCCGTATCTATAGAGAGGGCAAAC
>Ga0070694_100001006_pt1 | contig 16018 bp, 14 predicted proteins | sample KBSK1251metaG_FD_65470 | JGI IMG/M metagenome (GOLD analysis project Ga0070694, IMG submission 65470) | Corn, switchgrass and miscanthus rhizosphere microbial communities from Kellogg Biological Station, Michigan, USA - KBS K1-25-1 metaG | ecosystem: Host-associated > Plants > Roots >... | reverse complement strand
GTTCGCCGAGCTGCCGGACTCCGGGGACGGATCGTCCCGGGCCGCCCCGGTCCGCGGGCGGCCTGGGGTCGTGGATCCGCCGCTCATCGCCCCCCTGGATCGCGCCGACCCGTTCCTGCGGTCCGGGCGGACGTACCGCCTCGACGTGGTGGCGCGCACCCGCAACATCGGACATTTTTTCCCGGGCGGGACGGTCGACGCCTTCGACGTGTGGCTGGAGCTGAAGGCCGAGGACGCGGACGGCCGCGTCATCTACTGGAGCGGCTTCGTCGAGGACGGCGGCAAGGGCCCGGTCGAGGCCGGGGCGCACCGCTACCGGTCGCTGCAGATCGACGCCCACGGGAACGAGATCAACAAGCGCAACGCCTGGTCCACGCGCGCCCTGGTCTATGCCCGGCTGATCCCTCCGGGCGCCGCCGACGTCGGGCGCTTCCGCGTCGCCATCCCGCGCGGGGCGCGGGGGCCGATCACCGTCTCGGCGCGCATGAACTACCGGAAGTTCCACTGGTACAACACCCAGTTCGCGTTCGCCGGAGTGAGCGACTCCGGGGCGTCCCCGGACGCGGTGTCCCCCGACTTCGACGATCGCAAGGTGTCGTTCTCCGGCGACACGTCGCGGGTCTCGGGACAGATCAAGGAAGTGCCGGACCTGCCGATCACGGTGGTGGCGGAGGACAAGGTCGTCCTGCCTCTCGTGGAGGGGGCCGCCCCGGCGGGCGATCGTCCGGCCGCGGCCCCGGTCCCCCTGCCCGTCGACCGCGAGCGCTGGAACGACTACGGGATCGGCATGCTCCTGCAGGGAGACCTCAAGGCGGCGAAGGGGGCGTTCGAGCGGGTGATGGTGATCGATCCGCAGTACGCCGACGGATTCGTCAACGCCGGGCGGGTCCTGGTGCAGGAGGGGGACCACGAGGCGGCGATCCCGCTCCTGGAGAAGGCGCTGGCCAGGAAGCCCGACCTTGCCAGCGCGCACTACTTCCTCGCCCTGGCGCTCAAGGCGCGCGGCCGGTACGACGACGCCCTCGGGCACCTGCGCGCCGCCGCCGCCCGCTTCCCGCGCGATCGGGTGGTGCGCAATCAGATCGGCCGCATTCTCTTCCTGCAGCGGCGACACGTCGAGGCGATCGCCGAGTTCGAGAGCGCGCTGCGCGTCGATCCCGAGGACCTGACGGCCCACTACAACCTGATGCTCTGCTACCGCGCCCTGGGCCGGTCCGAGGAGGAGAAGCGCGAGGAGGTCCTCTACACGCGCTTCAAGGCGGACGAGTCGGCCCAGGCGATCACCGGCCCCTACCGCCGCCTGAACGCGGCGCAGAACCTGGAGCGCCAGCCGATCCACGAGCACCCGAACCATTACCTGCCGGCGGAGCCGCAGACCGCGGACCGCGCGACGGACGACAGGCCGGCGGCGACCGGCACGAGGGGATCCCGATGATCCGAGACACTTCAGGGTCGGCCACCGCGATCGGCCTGGCGCTTCTGCTCGGCGGGCTCGGGACCGGGTGCGGCCGCAAGGACGGGACGCCCGCCGCGGCGCCCGTGGCCGTCTCGCGCCCGGCCGCGAAGGAGGTCGTGTTCACCGACGTGACACGCGCCGCCGGCATCGAGTTCGTTCACACCAGCGGCGCGTTCGGCAGGAAGTACCTGCCCGAGACCATGGGGGCCGGCCTGGCGTTTCTGGACTACGACGGCGACGGCCGCCAGGACCTGTTCTTCGTGAACGGCGCCGAGTGGCCGGAAAAGCGCCGGAAGGCGGCGACCCAGGCCCTGTACCGGAACCGGGGCGACGGCACGTTCGAGGACGTGACACGCAGGGCCGGCCTCGCGGTCGAGATGTACGGGATCGGGGTGGCCGTGGCCGACTTCGACAACGACGGCCACGTCGACCTGTTCGTCAACGCGCTCGGACCCGACCGCCTGTTCCGCAACCGCGGGGACGGGACATTCGAGGACGTGACGCGGAAGGCGGGCGTGTCCGATCCGGCGTTCGGATCGAGCGCCACGTGGATCGACTACGACCGCGACGGCCGCCTGGATCTGTTCGTCTGCAACTACGTGCAGTGGTCGCCGAAAGAGGACATCTTCTGCACCCTCGACGGCGTCAGCAAGTCGTACTGCACCCCCGAGTCGTACCGGGGGGCGACCAACCGCCTGTTCCGCAATCGCGGCGACGGCACGTTCGAGGACGTGACGCGGCGCGCCGGAGTGCTCGACCCGACCGGCAAGTCGCTCGGAGTGGTCGCCTTCGACTACGACGGCGACGGGCTCCCGGACCTCGCGGTCGCCAACGACACGCAGCCCAATTTCCTCTATCACAACAAGGGGGACGGCACGTTCGCCGAGACGGGTCGCACTGCCGGGATCGCCTTCAGCGAGGAAGGGAAGGCGCGCGGCGCCATGGGAATCGACGCCGCCGACTACGACGCCTCGGGGCGGGAGAGCCTGGTGATCGGGAACTTCTCCAACGAGATGCTGGCTTTGTACCACAACGAGGGAAAGGGCCTGTTCATCGACGACGCGGCGATGGCGGGGATCGGGCAGCCGAGCCTTCTGACGCTCGCCTTCGGCTGCTTCTTCTTCGATTTCGACCTCGACGGCCTCCTCGACATCTTCGTGGCCAACGGCCACGTGGAGAACGACATCAACCGCGTGCAGCCGTCGGTCACCCACGCCGAGCCGCCGCATCTCTTCCGCGGGACGGGAGAGGGCCGCTTCGAGCAGGCCGACGGGCGGGTGGGGCCCGACTTCATGCGCCCGATCGTGGGGCGCGGCGCCGCCTATGCCGACTACGACGGCGACGGCGACCTGGACATCGCGGTCGCGACCAACAACGGTCCGGCAATCCTCCTGCGAAACGACGGCGGCAACGCCGGTCCGTGGGTGCGCCTCCGCCTGGTCGGCCGGAAGTCGAACCGCGACGCCGTCGGCGCGGTGGTGCGCCTGAACACCGGCGGCCAGCTCACGGTGCGGTCCGCGGCCTCGTACGCCTCCCAGAGCGAGATGGTCCTGACCTTCGGCCTGGGCGCGGGCCGCGACGGCGGCGTCCCCCCCGCCGACGTCCAGGTGATCTGGCCGGACGGCACTGTGCAGAAGGTCACCGGCCTCGAGGCCGGACGCCTGCATGTGATCGAGGAGGCGGAGTCACCCGGCCGCTAGGAGTGTGTCCGAGTAATAGGATGGGTCGCGTTCGCGCCGCCACGAACCCGTTGGGCACATGGGGATTGCGGCCCCATGCTTCGTTTCTCGTCGTCAACGATGCCACCACATCGTTTCCTCCTCGCGCCTCGCCTGGGACTCGCAAGCCCCATGTGCGCGGCCCATCCTATGACTCGGACACACTCCTGGCCCGCCTCACCCGCGCCGCAGGTCCCGACAGGCGATCGACATCTGCCGGACCAGCCGCACCCCCGCCGGGGCCAGGAGTCCCTCCGAGGAGGCCTGCTTCAGGTCCTCGAGCGCCCGGCCGATCATCCCGATCTCGCGGCGCAGCTCGCTCCGGACGAACGCCGGACCGCCGCGCCCGAGGTCGGCCGCCAGCAGGCCGGGATGCCTGCGGGAGGCGCGCAGGATGCGGCGGAGCAGGCCGGCGCGGAACAGGAACGTGAAGGCGCCGTGCAGGATGCCGCGCAGCGGGCGGCGCGTGCCGCGCCAGGGGGAATCGAACGCCTGCACCTCCTCGGTGTCCGCCCCCGGCCGCAGGAGGCGCGCCGTCTCCTCCATGTCGTGCAGCCGGTGATGGCTGTTCTCGTGCAGGAGGTCGTCCGCCAGGTCGACGAGCGACTTGCCGGACACGTGGATGAACGAGATGCCGGGCCGGGCGGCGAGCGACCAGCTGACGGTGCCCGGCTCGTGGACCGGCACCACCATCCGGGTGCGCAGGAGGATCTCGCGGTAGGCCTCGGGCCAGGCGATCCGGACGAGGCGCAGGGCGCGCGCCAGCCGGCGCTCCAGGCCCGGGACCTGGCGCGTCACCCGGAGCCGGCGCGGCCGGGACTCGACCCGGGGCGCGAGCAGGATGGACGTGCCGGGGATCGTCGTGCGGCGTACGAGGCGGGGCCCGCGCCCGCCTCGCCCTTCCGGCTCGAGGTCGGGCGCCGTGATCCGGGAGCCGGCCGCCGGGACGATCGCCGCTCCACGGCCCGCGATCCGCAACGCCAGGGCTCCCCGGCGGAGCGCCGCGTCCAGGCGGGTTCCCCCGCGGCGGGCCGCCGCCATCGGCGCGGCGATCCCGAGCGGGCCCGCCGGCGCGGAAAGGGCCCCCAGATCGATCCGATCCCGGGGCCGCCCCTGCTCGGCGTCCTCGCGGAACCGAAGCACCACGTCGAGGGGACCGGGAGAGGGGTGGGCCAGGCGCAGGCCGAGCACGAGCGCCGACAGGTCGTCGAGCGCCGCCTCGAGGCGTCCCCGCGCAAAGCCGAGCGATCTCCGGGGGAACCCCGGATCGAGCCGGCCTCGGGGCACGAGAGTCGCGAGGTGCTCGGTCCGGGCGATGCGATCGAACAGGAGCGCCGGCCGTCTTCCCGCCGGATCGCCCCGCCCGGCCCGGGGGATCGCCGCGGCGAGCCGGCCCACCTCGAGCCAGGTCTCCGCCTCGCCCAGGAATCCACGCAGGTCCGGTCCGAGCAGGATCGAAACCCTCGAGGCGCGCGGCAGCGTGTCAAGCGTCGACGCCAGCGCGTCCAGGAGCGATCCCGCGCGCGGCCGGAGCCTCCCGTGCGCCGGACCGCGAAGGAGGCGACGAACGCGCATCAGACGCGCCTGTCCCAGACGGGCGAGGCGCGCCGACAGGGCGCCGCGGCTGCCCAGGGGCTCGTCCCAAAGCCGGCTCATGGAGCGCCCATTCTCGTCCTAAAATGCCCTACAATAGCCGGCCATGATGCGTGCGTCCTCGAGGTGGCTGAGAGTCGCGGTCTTCCTGCCGGCGGCCCTTTTTCCCTTCTCTTCGGTCCGGGCTCAGGGGTTCGGCGGCACCGCGCTGGATCACCTGGTGCGGGGCGACAACCTGCTGGCCCAGAAACGGGGGAGCGAGGCGATCGTCCAGTTCCAGGAGGTCCGCACCCTCTGTCCGACCGACGCGGAGATCGTCGCGGCGCTCGCCGGAGAGGCGCGCGGCAGGCTCATGCAGAACGAATGGCTTCCGGCGGTGGGGCTTCTCGAGGAGGCCGCGACCCGGTTCCCCGACGATCCGCGCGCCTCGAACCTGCTGTACCAGGCGGGCTCGGCCGCGCAGCGCGCCGACGAGATCGACCGGGCGATCGACCTGTACAAGAAGGCCCTCGAGCGGAACCCGACCCCCGACATCGTCCCCCCCCTGAAGTTCCAGATGGCGCAGGCGATGCGCCTGAAGGCCAGACCCGGGGACGCCATCGAGGTCCTGAAGGACTTCGAGAAGGACTATCCGGAGAGCCCTCTCCTTCCCAACGCGCTCTACACGCTCGCAATCGCCACGCACGACAAGGGGACGGGCGACCACAACGGTCTGGTCAGCCGCCTCCTGCACCCGTTCCGCGAGCATCACCCTCGCGATCCCGCGCTGCTCCGGGATTCGGCCGCGATCTACGGGAGGCTGATCGAGCGATTCCCCGGGCGGCCGGCGGCGAATGAGGCCCACTTCGAGATGGGCCTGGTCCTATCCGAGCTGGGCCGGCGGGCGGAGGCGGCCGAGTACTTCTCGAAGTACGTCACCCTGAACCCCTCCTCGCCGGAGGCCGCGACGGCTCTCGAGCGGGCTGCCGACCGCAAGTTCCTGAGGTCGCCGACGGAGAGCGCGCAGCTCTATGCCCTGGCGCTGGTCAAGGCGAAGGCCAACCCGAAGCCCGCCGTTCCGGACTATGCCCTGAGCAGCTGGCTGCCCTTGAAGCGCACGGTCGCCGATCTCCTGTCGCGCGTCTGGGTGCTGGCGATCCTCGGGGTCGTGGTTCTCGGGACGGCGCTTTTCGCGGGACGCGTCGTGCTGAGGCGGTTTCGGAGGGCGTCGAACCCGGTCGGCGCCTAGGAGACCTGCTCAGTCGGCGTCGAAGGGGCGCGGAGGAGGGTCCTTCGATTCGGCCGCCTTCTTGCGGGCCTCCTGGAACTTCTTCTCCAGGATCTCCTCCCGGTGGCGCGACTCTTCCATGGCGCGGGCGAGCTTGTCCTCGGCCTCCTTGCGCTGCGCCTTGACGTGGCCCATCGCCTCGTCGAGCGACTGGTGCTCGCGCTTGTGGCGCCGCTCTTCCAGGAGGATGGCCCCGGTGACCGGATCGACGGTCAGCAGGGTGTCGCAGCAGGGGCAGGTGACTTTCAGGGGCATGGGTGCGTCGCACCTTCCAGTGACGGGGGAATTATAGCGTGAAGGGGTCCGCATGAGCGAACGGCCGAAGAGCGCGTACGAGATCACCCTCGAGAAGCTGAAGCGGCAGGACCGGGAGCGCGGCGAGTCCGCCCCGGCGGCCCTCTCGGCATCACAGAAAAAGGCGATCGCCGAGATCCGGCGCGTCGCCCAGGCCCGGGCGGCCGAGCGGGAGATCCTGTACCGATCGGAGCGCCAGAAGGTCCTGCAGGACCCGGACGGGGCCGCCAAACTGCAGACGATCGAAGAGGAGTACGCCTCGGACAGGCGCCGGATCGAGGCGGATCGGGACAGTCAGATCGAGAAGGTGCGGGCGGGGAAGGGACGGGCTACCTGACCGCCTGGAAGATCTCGGCCAGCTCGATCTCGGGGGTCGCGCCCGGCTGAGAGCCCATCCGCGTGATCTCCCTCCCGTCGATCTTCACGATGATCGTAGGGATGTTGTTGATGTTCCGCCCCTGCCACGGACCCGCAACCAGCGTCCACCCCTTCGGCACGCCGTAGAGATTCAGCTTGATATTGGGGTTCTTCGCGTCCGACATGACGCGCAGGAACTTCGGCATGTGGTCCTTGCAGTGGGAGCACCAGGTGGCGAAGAACGCGTCGATCTGCACCTTCTTCGGGTACTTGCCGATCCGGGCGATGGCCGTGGGATCGGGGGAGTAGGCCTTCATCCCCTCTCTGTACTCGGGCCGGTCGGCGACCAGGGCCGCCAGGTCGATCGGGCCGACGAGCGGCGGCCGCATCAGGACGGGGAGGATCCGGACCTTCTTGGCCTCGGCCTCGAACTGGATGACCGGGCCGTCGATCGAGAAGGCGTAGGCCGGGGCGCCGTTCGGGGCGGCATCCGGGACTTCCACGCCGCCGTTCGTCGGCTTGACCTGGTTCCGCGGGATCGCCTGAATCTTCTTGGAGGGGAGGTCCATGAGCAGGCCGGTGGTGCAGGCCGGGACGTCGATGAAGAACTTGCCGCGCGCGTCGGACTGGTAGAACTTCGCCCCCTCCGGAAAGCTCCCTTCCACCTCGACCGCGAAGTCGTAGTTCGGCCGGCAGGTGATCGACTGGGCCGCCGCCGGGGCGGCCGGGAGCAGGGCCAGGACCGCCAGGGCGGCGGCGAACAGGCCATGGCGTGCCGGGGTCGCGGGTTTGCGAATCATGATGGCTCTGATGATAGCAGGTCTTCGGCGGCAGGGGGAGCGCCGTCGAAAATCGCCGCCACCCGGCCCGACTCGACCAGGAAGAACCGGGGCAGCCGGCGGTAAAGCCGCTTCAGGACCGCCCGGTCCACGTTCTCGGTCTCGAAGGCCGGCGCGGCCGTCCAGAGGAAGGCCGCCTTCTCCTCCTCGGTCCCGGGGGTCAGCGCCAGGACCGGTGGCGCGCCGGGTCGGGAGACGATCCCGTTCAGGACGGTCGCGGTGTCGACGGCCCGCGGGTCGGTGACGTCGATGAGGGCAACCAGGTGGCGCCCCTCCGACAGCTGCGGCGCCTTGTCCAGGAGGGCGAGATCGCCGACGCTCCGGCCGACCGCCAGGCGGGTGACATACGGGTCGATCGGCAGGGATGGAGAGGCCAGGACCAGGGCGAGCGACAGGGCGCCGGTCCCCAGGAGGACCGCCGCTCCCCGCTGCAGCGACATTCCCGGCCAGCCCGCGAGGCCCCAGAGGGCGAGGACCGCCAGCCCGGCGAACAGGATGTCCTCGGCGATCACCTGTCCCGGGGTGCGCTGCACGTAGGCCCCGAAGCAGCCGCACGACCCCGTCTTCCCGATCGACATCCCGTACGCCTCGATGAGGATGAACCCGGCGAGAAGGGCGATCGCACCCAGGCCGGCCAGCCGCGGCCGCACCCCCACAAGGAGCGCCACCGCGAGGACCAGCTCGAGGACGATCAGGGCCGGGGCGACCTGAGCCGACAGGCGCGCCCCCAGGATGCCGTACTCCTGGACCTGGTGGGCGAACTCGGCCGGGTCCAGGGCCTTCAGGATCCCGGCCGCGAGAAAGACGAGACCGAGCGTCACGCGCCCGAAGTGCCCTGCAACCCGGCGCCGGCGGGGACTGCCTGGACCGCCGGCCGTGGCCGGGGGCTGAGTGGGTTCCGTCAAGGGCGCCTCATTCCTTCGGGGGCTGCCCGCTACGGTACAGGCGAATCTGGACTTTTTCCAGCGTCGCCAGGCCCTCCGGGATGGATGCGTCGATCACCGGCAGGAACGCCTCGATCTTCTCCTTCGAATCCACGATTTCGACGACGATCGGCAGATCCTCGGAGAGCCTCAGGACCTTGGCCGTATGCAGGCGGCTGTGGGCGCCGAAGCCCTCCACTCCCCGCAGGACCGTGGCTCCGGCCAGGCCGCGCTCGCGCGCCTGGCGTACGATCCATTCGTACAGCGGCAAGCCGCCGTGCCGGTCGCTCTCGCCGACGAAGATCCTCAGGAGGCGCCCTTCTTCGGGAAGCATCATCGTCGTCTACCCCCAGATCATCCGCGCCGTGGCGGCCCCCGCCCAGACGGCCCCCAGGCCGACCACCACCTGGATCAGGACGTTGGCCGCGGCCGCCAGCATCTCGCCGCCACGCATCAGCTGAAACGTCTCGTAGCCGAAGGACGAAAAGGTCGTATAGCCGCCCAGGACGCCGATCAGCAGGAACACGCGTGCCTCCGGGGACAGGACGCCGCGGGCCTCGGAGAGCGCCGCCAGGAACCCAATCGCCAGGCAGCCGGTGACATTCACGAACAGCGTCCCGCAGGGAAAGACCGAACCCTCCACCAGCCGGTGCACGGCCCCGCCGGCCAGGTACCGGGCGATGGAGCCGAGGAAGCCTCCGAATCCCACCAGGAGCGACTTGGTCACGCCGGCGCCTCCCAGTCTGGCATGGTCCCCCCGGACAGGCTTCTACGGGCCGTAGTCGATGAACCCGGGATTCAGGATGCCGGCGGGGTCGTAGGTCCGCTTCAGGCGGCACATGTCGTCCCAGCGCGCGCCGAAGTGCTGCTTCCAGCGGGCGCGGTCGAACTCGATGAAGCCGGACAGGTAGCGGCTGGCGCCGACCGCCATGCTCAGGTCCGACATCATGTTGAGGCGCTGCTTCGCCTGCGGCAGCAGGTCGGCAGGCACTCCCGGGAGGATGCCGAAGCCCATGACCAGCGGAGTCTGCGGGTGCATGAACAGCGGCACGCGCGACGAGGTCCCCCGGCACGGCCACAGCAGGACATGCCCCCCTCCGAGAGCGGTCGGCGGGAGGTTCGCGAGCACCTGCGAGATGAACATCTGGGCGGCCCCCCAGGGAAGGATCGTCTCCGTCCACGGGTGCGCCAGGGCCCAGTTGCCGATCCGTTTCCAGATGGCGAAGAGGGGCTCCAGCCGCGCCGCGAACAGGAGCGTGTCCTGGTCCTCGACGTGCGTCCGCCTGTAGGGGGCGAGGCCCTGCAGGGCCTGGGCGTCGTTCGGCGGGTTGGCCGGGTCGAACTCGATGGTCAGGTGCAGAGGGTAGAACCAGGCGGCGAACGCCTCCTTCCCCATCGGCCCCATGCGGAAGCCCTGCGGGCAGGGGACGCAGGTGGACTCGATGTAGTCGAAGCGGTCCTGCTCGATCGCCAGCTGCGCGTCCCGCATGACGGCGCCGAGGTCGTCGTACAGCAGAAAGTAGGTGCGCGTCCGCGGCAGGCAACGCCGCAGGGTGATGCGCGCGCGGGTGATCACGCCGAACTGGCCGAGGGTGGAGCGCACGGCGTCGAACACCTCGCGGTTCGAGGTCTCCGAGCAGGTGACGACGTCCCCCGCTCCGGTCACGACCTCCAGCTCGAGGACCTGGTCCCCCTGCGCCCCGTGCCGGAACGACGCGACCCCCAGGCCGGCGACGGAGATCGTCCCGCCGAGGGTCACCCCGAGATTGTTGGTGAGGACCGGGGGCACGAGCCCCTGGGGGAGGGTCTGCCGCACCAGGGTGTCCCATTTGACGCCGGCCTGGCAGTCGGCCGACGGCCCCTGGGGATCGATGGCCAGGATGCGATCGAGGGAGGTCAGGTCGAGCAGGATGCCCCCGTCCGTCAGCGCCTGCCCGCTCTGGGTGTGCGCCTCGGCGCGCGTCGCCACCGGAACGGAGTTGCGGCGCGCATAGGCGATCACCGCCGCCACGTCGGCCGTGGAGGCCGGGCGGACGACCACCCCGGGCAGGCGCGTGATCATCCTGCCGAAATCGCCGCTCCGATCGGCGCGGGAGGCCTGGTCGTCCAGGACCTGCCCGGAAACGATTCCCTTGAGGTCGCGCGCCAGGTTGCCGCTCATAAGGCCGGCCATGATACGGGATTGGAGGTGGTCCTTCAAGCGCGCTCCGGCCGCAACTTTCCGCGCGGGAGCCCTGGTGTACACTGGAAGGCCTCAACGGGGAGACCGGGACGATGGACGCGAGAAAGAGGACCCGGCTCGTCACGGCGGCCTGCTGCCTGGCGGCCGCGGCGGGCCAGGCCCTGGCGCAGGACGATCTCCCGTCGGAAGAAAGCCTGCGCCTGCTGCAGGAGCGGGGCCGGACGATCGCCCTCTATTTCGACGCCGTGGATCGGGGGCTCAAGCGTTTCAATCAGCAGAGCGGGCAGTCGAAGCCGCCGGACCGGACGCTCGCCATCGTCGATCGGGAAGGATGGCGCGTCCTGTTCCTGAGGGACCTGGCGCTCGAACCCGCCACGACAGGACCGAAGAAGGGGCTGCTTCTGATGGGGGAGACCAGCTTCAGCCCGGATGCGCGCGAAGTGGGGGACCTGCGCCTGATGCTCCCGCCGCACGCCGCCGCGGCGAGCGTCCAGTCCTACGCGCGCGCCCTGGGCGAGGCGGAGACCGCCGTCTCGGCGATTCCGGATACCGCACGCCCGTTCGAGGACGCGGTCGTGAGGGAGAAGGACGGGACGTTCACCGTGTATCTCTACGCGCGCAAGCCGGACAAGGAGGAGCCTGCCGCAGGGTCCTCCGGAAGCGTGACCTTCGGGCGCGACTTCGTGGTCCGCGTGGCGACCAGCGGCCGCCAGGTGACATCGGTCGACCTGCAGCACACGCGGCCCACCGCCGTGCCGCTCACGCCGCGTCCGGCGGGGCAACCCACGATGCACTCGCACCAGGAGGGGGACCTCCCGACTCCTACCGACGTGGCGCTCGTGGTGCGCAACCCGGTGCTCGCGCCGCATCTGGTCCTGACGCCGCGCTCGATGTTCCGCATCGACGCGGAAGGGGCCGTGACCTGGCTCGGAGCGAACCCGGTCCAGGGGGCCTCTCCCGCGACGCGCAAACCGGCGGCGCCCGGGGAAGGCGCGCCGTGAGCGCGACCCCCGCAGGGGCCGGGCCCGCGAGAGCGGTCCCCGCGGGGCGCTACGTCGCCCTGTACGACGGCGACTGCGGATTCTGCACGCGCTGGCGGGACCGCATGATCGCCCGCGACCCGCGAGGCGCCGTCGAGTGGCTGTCGCTGCACGAGCCTGCGGTCGCCACCCGTTTCCCCGGGATCGATCGCGAGGACGCGCTCCGGCAGATGTACGTCGTGGCGCCGGACGGGTCCCTGCACAAGGGGGCGGAGGGCTGGCGGGAGCTGTTCCGCGTCCTGGACGGGCTCTCGTGGGTAGCGGCCCTGTACGCGATCCCCGGGGTGCCGTTCCTGATGGACCGCGTCTACCGGTTCATCGCCGCGAGGCGCGAACGGCTCTCCTGCTCCGGCGCCGCCTGCCGGCGGCCGGGAGGGAACGGGGCGGCGGGGCCAGGGCGGCCGGCCGGAGGCAGGACCGCGATCCTCGTCCCGCTCCTTTGGATCCTCGGGGCCTCGGTCCTGACGGGATGCGGGGAGAAGCCGCCGGACGCGGCGCGGGCGCGTCTCCAGGGAATCGCCGACCCTCAGGGAGGGGCGGTCGTCGCCGCGATGCTCGAGGCGTACGGACCGTACGAGGCGTGGAAGACCCACCGGAACGTGGAGTACACGTACCACCTGACGATTCACGGCCGCCAGCCGGACGTCCAGGTCGAATCGCTCCAGACGCACCGGCTCGACCTGGGGCCGGGGGGGCGCTCGTTCGCGCAGGACGTCGGAGGGGAGGCGCCGCAGATCGTGCGCGTGGCGGGGGACCGGCTCGACGTGTCGCGCGCCGGGGTCCCGGTGACCGACCCGGTCCAGCTCGAGTTTCCGCGGGCGTTCATCCGGATCGCCCGCTGGTCGTTCCTGCTCCCCTGGAGCCTGCTCGACCCGCAGACGGACCTGGAGTATCGGGGGGAGCGCACGCCGCCCACCGCGAGCCGCGTGCCGTCCGACCCGTGCGACGTCGTCCGCCTGACGTTCGATCCGAAGGACGCCGCGCGCCGGAACGACTGGCACGACTTCTACATCAGTCGCGTGAATCACCTGATCGACCGCATCCACTCCTATCGCGCCGAGGACAAGTCGTACCGGGTGGTGCTGTGGTCCGACCACCGCACCTTCGGCGGCGTGCGGGTGGCCACGCGCCGCGAGACCAGAGCGACCGACGTCAGCGGAGAGCTCGGGCCTCTCGAGGCGATCGTCGAGTACTCGGACGTCCGCTTCGATGCCCCGTTCGGGGACGAGCTCTGGAGCGACATGCCCGAGGCGGCGCCCACCCCCGAAGCGCTCCTGCCGGCCGCGGCAGCCGGACGCCTCGAGGCGCCCGCCGTCGAGCGCTGAGACCTTCCACCCCGCCCCGCACCCGGCCATCGATGACTGGAGAAATGGCCCTTGATGCCCGCCCGGCGGAAGAGTATGTTCGGGGTACACGAGAAAGGAGGTGGTCCAGAAGATGAGTTATGACAGTAGTAGCGAGGTGACCTACCGGACCCGTGAGGTGGTGGCAACTTAGGCGGACCCACGGTCATCGGGCCGCTCGGTATCTCCGCCTGAGGAATACCGGCCGGCCACCGAGCCCGGAAGTCCCGGCAATGGTCCAGCCGGGGCGGCGCGCTGCGCCGCAGACGCTTCCGGGTTTTTCTCTGCTCGGATATACTTCGTCCCTATCGTCCTGAACATCGGCGTTTCAGTCCACGGCACGCCCCGGAAGGGCCGGCAGGGAGGCAGGAGAATGTCCAGCACCTACGATGCGATCGTCAGCCGCTACATCGAGCGGACGAAGAAGTCCCGCGCACTGCACGAAGAGGCGAAGCACCTCCTGCCGCGCGGCGTCTCCTCCAACTTCCGGGTGGTCGACCCCAATCCCATCTTCATCGAGTCGGCCATAGGCTCGACCATCACCGACGCCGACGGCAACAAGTACGTCGACTTCGCCAACGCCTTCGGCGCCATGCTGGTCGGCCACTCCCATCCGAAGGTCGCGCAGGCGATCGAGGCGCAGGCGAAGCGCGGCACGCTGCACGCCATGCCGCACCGGCTGGAGATGTCCGTCGCGAAGGAGCTGAAGGACCGCTTCCACCAGGACCAGTGGCGCTACTGCAACTCCGGGACCGAGGCGACCATGCACGCCATCCGTCTGGCACGCGGGTATACGGGGCGCTCCAAGGTGATCAAGTTCGAGGGGGCGTACCACGGCGCGCACGACACGGTCCTGGTCTCCGGCAAGCCGCCGCTGCGCCTCGTCGGCCACCAGAGCCGGCCGCGGCCGATCCCCGCAAGCGAGGGGATCCCGGCCGAGTCGTACGCCCACACCGTCATCGCCTCGTTCAACGACCTGAAGGGGGTCCGCGCCCTGTTCGAGCAGCACCTGAACGAGGTGGCCTGCCTCATCGTCGAGCCGATCATGCTGAACATGGGGGTGACCGAGCCGCTGCCGGACTTCCTGCCCGGCCTGCGCGCCCTGTGCAGCGAGTTCGAGGCGCTGCTGATCTTCGACGAGGTGAAGACCGGCGTGAAGATCGCGCGCGGCGGCGCCACCGAGCACTACAAGGTCCAGCCGGACATCACGGTCCTGGCCAAGGCGATCGGCGGGGGGATGCCCCTGGCCGCCTTCGGCGCCTCGGCGGACATCATGGAAGAGCTGAACTCGCTCCGGGTGATCCACGTCGGTACGTACGCCAGCAATCCGGTCACCCTGGCGGCGGCCGAGGTGACGTTGAAGGAGATCCTCACGGACGAGGCCTACCGCAAGGTCTTCGCCCTGAACAAGCGGCTCGTGGACGGCTACAGCCAGATCATCCGCGAGCACGGCCTGCCGGCCTACGCCAACTTCGTCGGCTCGATGGGGACGATCAATTTCAAGAAGGACGTCATCCGGAACTACCGCGACTGGTACACCCTCGACCGCGTGGCCTCGCAGGCCTGGTATCTCGCCATGCTCAACGAGGGGGTCATTCCCCAGCCGCCGGGCCCCGACGAGCAGTGGACGATCTCGGTGCAGCATACCGAGGCCGACATCGACGCGCACCTGAAGGCGTTCGGCAAGGTGGCGCCGCTTCTCAGGGCGCTCTAGCGCGTGACCGAGCCCTCCCGGCCGTCCGCCACGCTGCAGTTCTTCGAGACGCAGCGTGACGAGGCGATCGATCTCCTGGGGCAGCTCGTCGAGATCGACTCCCCCACGGCCGACAAGGCGGGCGTCGATCGCGTGGGGGCGCTCGTCGCCGGGGAGCTCGGCGCGTCCGGCGCCCGCGTCGCCTCGATCGACAGCCCGTCGTCCGGAAACCCGCTGCGGGCGGTGATCCCTCCCGCCGAAGGGCGCGCATCCGGGGATCCGCGCCCCGCCCTCCTGCTAGGCCATCTCGACACCGTCTGGCCCCTGGGCGAGGCGGCTCGCCGCCCCTTCCGGGTGGAGGGAGCGGACGCCTTCGGTCCCGGTGTCTTCGACATGAAGGCGGGACTCGTCCTGTGCGTCCTCCTGGCGCGGGCCCGGAAGGCCGGGGTCTTCCGCCCGAGCCTGCCGGTCGTCTGCTTCTTCAGCAGCGACGAGGAGACCGGGAGCCCGGTGTCGCGGCCGCACCTCGAGGCGGAGGCCCGCGGCGCGCGCTACGTCCTGGGGCTCGAGCCGTGCAATCCGGACGGCGGCGCGAAGACGGCGCGCAAGGGGGTCGGGAGACTCGTCGTCGAGGTGGAGGGCCGGCCGGCGCACGCCGGCATCGATCCCGAGAAAGGGGTCAACGCCATCGAGGAGCTCGCGGCGCAGATCCTGGCTCTCAAACTTCTCGAGGACCGCGCCGCGGGGACGACGGTGCACGCGGGGCTCGTGAGCGGCGGCGTCGCGAAGAACGTCGTCGCCCCGAGGGCCCGGGCGGAGCTCGACGTGCGCGTGCCGTCCTCCGTGGAGTGGCGCCGGGTCGAGACGGCGGCGTTGAGCCTGAGGCTGCGGGACCCGCGCGCCCGCTTGAGGGTCGAGGCGGCCCTGACGCACCCGCCGATGGAGCGGACCGCCGGCGTCGCGGCGCTCTACGACAAGGCGCGATCAATCGCGCTGCGGGCGGGATTCGACCTGGCGGAAGGCTCGACGGGCGGCGGGAGCGACGGCTCGTATTGCGCCGCGCTCGGCATCCCCGTGCTGGACGGGCTGGGGGTCGAGGGGGACGGGGCGCACGCCCTTCACGAACGGGTCCTTCTCGACCGGATCGCGCCGCGGGCGGCGCTCCTGGCGGGAATCCTGGAGACCGTCGATCACTCCTAGTGCCGCGTCACCGAAGTCTTGTTACGTTCGACCGTCGCTGCATCCCCGCCTGCGGCGTTGCTCCTCGGTCGAATATGCTGGATATTGTCCCTCGTCGCGCCTTGCAGGCGGGG
>Ga0070694_100001004_pt1 | contig 16035 bp, 10 predicted proteins | sample KBSK1251metaG_FD_65470 | JGI IMG/M metagenome (GOLD analysis project Ga0070694, IMG submission 65470) | Corn, switchgrass and miscanthus rhizosphere microbial communities from Kellogg Biological Station, Michigan, USA - KBS K1-25-1 metaG | ecosystem: Host-associated > Plants > Roots >... | reverse complement strand
GGGGTCTGGTACCGCAACGAGCGGAGGGTCGCGGCGCCGACCAGCGGATCAGCCGACGGATCGCGCGGATCGGCGGACGGATCGCGATCCCACGAAATGCGATCCGAATGAACACCGGCGGGAGAGCCGTGCTATCCCGGGAATTTCCTCGGTGGGGCCGGGGCCGGCGACCCATGCGGCGCCTGCGGGGCCTGCGGGATCAGCCCGGCGCCGCGATCGTCGAGCCCCAGGATGTTGAGCAGGTTCGATCCCGAGGGGACGACGAACTTGGTCTGCTGCGCCAGGACCGCGCGCAGGACGTCGAGGCGCTGGCGGGCCTCGGCGCGGTCCTTGAAGAAGGTCTCGGCCGCCACGGACGTCACCTCGATCGCCTTGGCCTCGGCGTTGGCCTGCAGGATGCGCGCCTGGGCCTCGCCGTCGGCCTTCAGGATCGAGGACTGCTTGCTTCCCTCGGCCTGGAGGATCTGCGACTGCTTCACCCCCTCGGCCTCCAGGATCTGGGCCCGCTTGTCGCGCTCGGCCTTCATCTGGCGCGACATCGCCTCGGTGATGTCGGCCGGCGGGTCGATCTTCTGCACCTCGACGCGCGTCAGCTTCACGCCCCAGGTGTTGGTGGCCTCGTCGAGCACGTTGCGCAGGTTCGTGTTGATGGTGTCGCGCGCCGTCAGGGTCTCGTCCAGGCTCTTGTCGCCGATGAGATTGCGCAGGTTCGTCTGCGCCAGCGTGGTGGCGGCGTAGGCGAAGTTCTGGACCTCGAAGGTCGCCTTCACCGGGTCGCTGATGCGGTAGTAGATGACCGCGTCCACGGTCACGCCGACGTTGTCCTTGGTGATCACCTTCTGCGGCTCGACGTTGATGACTCGCTCGCGCATGTCGACCTTGATCAGGCTCTCGATCATCGGCACGAGGAAGGTCAGCCCGGAGTCGACCGTGGCCCGGTACTTGCCCAGGCGCATGACCAGCCCCTTCTCATACTGCGACACGATGCGCGCCGAGCGCGCCACCATGACGAGGGCGATGAACACGACGATGGACAGCGCGAAAAACCCGAGCGATCCGAAGGGCAGCTGGTTCATCCTTATCACCTCACCCGGAGTGTGACGCCGTCCACGCCTTCGACCGTGACCTCGGCCCCCGGCTCGAACGGGCCGGCGGCGCCCGGCGCGGGCGCGGCGCGCCAGACCTCGTCGCGGACCCGGACCTGGCCGGGGCCGTGCTCGGCGATCCGCTGCACCACGAGGGCGCGCTGGCCGACCACGGCGTCGGCGTTGCTCGCCACCGTCGCGTGGCGCAGGCGGTCGCGCACCCAGCGCCTCCCGAGGGCGACGTACATCAGGCTCAGCGCCGCCGACGCGATGAGCCCGACGGCGGGGCTTCCGGAGACCAGGCCGGCCACGCCGCCGGCCGCGACCGCCGATCCGATCAGCACCAGGTCGAACCCGGCGAAACCCCCCATCGCCACTTCGACCAGGACGCACAGCGCCCCGACGATGACCAGGAGCCAGTTGAGCAGCATGGGTCCGCCTCCGTGGGGGGGAGCATAGGGGAGCGGGTCGGTGGTGTCAACGCGTGCGAGATGCCGACGTATTCCCCATCCGAACCCTAGTGCTCACACGCCCAGGAACGCCAATCCTTCAGGGGACTTCAGGAAGGCCGCGACGGACGCGAAGGCCAGGGCGCGATGGCTCACGCGGTCCTTGCGATCGTCGGGGATCTCGCCGAAGGTGGCGCCGAACGAGGGATAGAAGAAGATCGGGTCGTAGCCGAAGCCGCGCTCGCCGCGCATTTCGGTGGCGATGCGGCCCGGGCAGGTGGCGCGGAAGAGACGCGTCGCGGCGGCGCCGGGAGCGCCCGGCTGCCGGGGGCCCGCCGGCCCGGGGGCCAGGGCGGCGACGGCGACGTAGCGGGCCGCGCGGCGCTCCTCGGGCAGGCCGGCCAGCTCCTGGAGGAGCAGGCGGCAGCGGCCGGGGTCGTCGAGGCCGGGCCCGCCGTAGCGGGCGCTGAGGACTCCCGGCCCGCCCCCGAGCGCTTCGACCTCCAGCCCGGAGTCGTCCGCCAGAACCGCCATCCCCGATTGCGCGGCATAGTGCTCCGCCTTGCCGCGGGCGTTCTCCTCGTACGTGGTCCCGGTCTCCTCGAACGGGGCGCAGGGGCCGAGATCGGACAGGGTCAGGGACTCGATCCCGGCCGCGGCGAGAAGGCGCCGGAGCTCGCGCGCCTTGCCGGGGTTGAAGGTGGCGACGAGGAGACGCGGGCCGCCGCCGCTCATGGGCGGCGGACGGCGGGGGAGGCCGGGATCACGGCCGGGGAAGGAGCGCCGGCAGGATGTCGCGCAGCGCCTTCCGCTGGGAGTCGAAGAGCAGGTTCGTGCCGTGGGCGGCCAGCTCGAGCATCACCTGCATCTCCTGGGGGGAGAACGGCGTCTTCTCGCCGGTCCCCTGCACCTCGACGAACTTGCCGCTGTCGGTCCGCACGACGTTCATGTCCACATCGGCCTGGGAGTCCTCGGCGTACGACAGGTCCAGGCAGGCCATGCCGCCGATCAGCCCCACGGAGGTCGCGGCGACCATGCCGCGCAGGGGGGATCCCGACAGCTGGTTCTTGGACTTCATCTTCGCCAGCGCCAGGACCATGGCGACGAAGGCGCCGGTGATCGAGGCGGTGCGCGTCCCGCCGTCCGCCTGGATCACATCGCAATCGATCCAGATCGTCCGCGACCCGAGTGCGGCGAGGTCGGAGACCGAGCGCAGCGATCGACCGATGAGCCTCTGGATCTCCTGGGTCCGTCCCGAGGCCTTGCCGCGCGTCGCCTCGCGCTGCGTCCTCTGGTCGGTGGCGCGCGGCAGCATGCCGTATTCGGACGTGACCCAGCCCTGGTTCGTGTCCCGCAGGAACGGCGGCACCCGGTCCTCGACGCTGGCGAGGCAGATGACGTGCGTGTTGCCGACCTTGATGAGGGCCGACCCCTCGGCGTAGATGTTCACGCCGGTGGTGATCTCGACCGGGCGCAGGTCGCGCTCGGTCCTGCCGTCCAGGCGGGGCATCCGGTCTCCTTACGCTGTGCGGGCCGCCCGCCGGGGCGGCGCCGTCATGCGGTGATGTCGATCTGCTCCAGGCGCGCCAAAGGCGCGTCGAGAAACCTCGATCCTACCTCGCGGAACCGTTCCGACGAGTCGGTCACGTAGAAATGATCGTCGTCCCGTCCGGTCGGGCCTCCCGACAGGAGGCCGCGCTCCTCGAGGCGGGCGCGCACCACCTGCGCGGTGGCGCCGGCCGAGTCGACCAGTGTCACATCCGGCCCCATGGTCGCGCCGATCACCCCCTGGAGCAGCGGGTAGTGCGTGCAGCCGAGCACCAGTGTGTCGATCCCCTCGCGCTTCAAGTCCCCCAGGTAGGCGGCGGCCGTGGCGCGCGCGACGTCGTTGTCCACCCAGCCCTCCTCGGCCAGCGGAACGAACAGGGGACAGGCCCGCCCGATGACGCGGGCATCGGGCAGGTGGCAGGCGATGGCGCTGGCGTACGCGCCGCTCCGGATGGTCGCGGCGGTGCCGATCACCCCGATCACCCGGCGGCGCGTGGCGCGGCAGGCGGCCTCTGCGCCGGGCCCGATGACGCCGACCACGGGCAGGGGAATCTCCTTGCGGAGCGCCGGGAGCGCCACCGCCGACATCGTGTTGCAGGCGATGACCAGGGCCTTGATGCCGCGCTTCTGGAGGAAGCGCGCCCCCTCGAGGGCGTAGCGGACGACCGTCTCCTCGGATTTCGTGCCGTAGGGGACGCGCGCCGTGTCGCCCAGGTAGATCAGGCGCTCGCCGGGGGGAAGCTCGCGCCGCAGCGCCCTGAAGACGGTCAGGCCGCCGATGCCCGAGTCGAATACGCCGATCGCCGCGTCCGCCACCACGATCTCCCGGGCGGCCGCGCTACGGGGCGCTCTTGCGGTCCATGTCGACGATCGACATGTCCTTGCGGTAGTCGCGCCTGAGGTCGAGATGGTTCTTCAGCGTCTCGCGCTCCTCGCCGTTGATCAGGATGCGGACCCGCTTGATCTCGGGCAGGTTGTAGATGAGCGAATCGACCAGGGAGTAGATCGTCGCGATCTCCTCGCCCGTCCCGCCGGGATGCAGGTCCGCGGCCTCGCTGCTCAGGTCGACATAGGCGGAGCCGCGGCGGTCGAGGTACAGCCCGCGCAGGCTCGTCTGCGGGGGCAGGGTGGGCAGGAGCCCGGGCTCCTGCGGCCCGTTGATCAGCTCGACGACGATCTGCTTGGCCTGGTCGGCCAGAGAGGTCGTCAGGAAGATCTTCCGGCGCTCGGCGCCCAGGTACTCGCTGTCCGCCTCCTGGAAGAACAGAGAGACCTCGCGCCGGTTCTGCTCGGAGGTGAACGAGGGGGCCTCGGCCGGGACGGCGGTCTCCGCCTGGGCCGGCTCGCCCGCCGCGACCGTCCCGTCCTGCGGCGGGGCGCCGCCCGCCGCGGCGGCCGCCTCGGGCGCGGCCTGCCCGCCCGCGTCCTGCGCGCCCGCGCCCCCGGCATCGGCGCCCGCCCACGGCCGCGTCATCAGGACGGCGACGAGGGCGCCGGCGCACACGGCGGACACCGTGGCGATCAGGATCGTCTTGTGCTTCACCGCGCGCGCGCCCGGACGTATTTCTCGTGGAAGCGCTGGATGCTGGCGAGGATGGCGTCCGACAGCCTGTCCTTGAAGGCCGCGTCCCGCAGGCGCTTCTCCTCTTCGGGGTTGGTGATGAAGGCGACCTCGATGAGCACGGCCGGCATGGTCGCCCCCATCAGGACCCGGAAAGGGGCCTGCTTGATGCCGCGGTTGGCGATGTCGAGCGCGTCGTTCAGGTTGTCCTGGACGATCTCGGCCAGGACGCTCGATTCCTTGAGGAAGGCGGATTGCGCCAGGTCCCAGAGGATCATCTCGAGATTGCCGTCCTTCTGGACGCCCGCCTCGAGACCAAGCGTGTTGTTCTCGAGGGCCGCGACGGCGCGCGAGTCGTCGTCGGTGGCCTGGTAGGACAGGAAGTACGTCTCGGCGCCGCGCGCGTTGCCGCGCCGCGAGGCGTTGGCGTGGATGCAGACGAACAGGTCGGCCCGCTCGTGGTTGGCGATCGCCGTGCGGTCGTCGAGCGCCATCGTCGCGTCGGAGTCGCGGGTCAGGATCACCTCGGCATCCATCTTCGCCTGGATGCGCTCCTTCAGCCGCCGGGCGATGTCGAGCGTGACGTCCTTCTCCGCGAGGCCGGTCGGCCCGACGGCGCCCCGATCGTCCCCTCCGTGCCCCGGGTCGATGACCACGACGAAGGAGGCCCGCGGCCGCTCCTCGACCGGCGGGGCCTCGCGCGCCGCCGGGGGCTCCTCGGGCGGCAGGTCACGCGCCGCGGGCGGCGCCATCTGGGCGGCGGCGGGCGTTCCGGCGCGTCCCGATCCGGCCGGCGGGTGCGGCGATCCCGCGGCGCCTCCGGGAGACGGGACGGTGACCGCGATCGACGGCCCCTGCTTCTTGCGCAGGTCGATGACGATGCGGAACGGCTCCCCCATCTCGAACGTCGAGAAGTTGCCGAAGTCGTCTCCGGTGTAGAAGACCAGCTCGGAGGTCCGGAATCCCTCGATGAATTTCGCCTTCTCGAGGACGGCCCCCCCGAAGTCCCGCTTCTTGAACGGCGGCTCGACCCCCCCCTCGTTCAGGGTGATGAAGACGCGCCGCGCGTCACGACGGACCTCGTAGACCGGCTTCCGGCTGAACTCGAGGACCACGCGGACGCCCGCCTCGTTGTCGATCGTCTTGACCGTGAAGCGCAGGGGTTGCCCCTGCGCCAGGCAGGGCGGGGCCATCGTCCCGGCGGCCAGGATCAGCGCGAGTACAATTGGAAAAGCGGCCGCGGCGGCGCGGCCGGAACGGAGACACCTCACGCTGGGAGCGTAACATACGCATGAGGTCAACTCAAGGAGACGCGGGGCCCCCCGCCGTGCGGGGGGTGAGGGGGGAGGGCGTGCGTTACCTGGCCCTGGGGGATTCGTACACCATCGGCGAGGGGGTCGCCGCCTCCGAGCGCTGGCCCGAACAGCTGGCGGCGCTCCTGCGCGCGAAGGGGGTGTCCGTCGACCCTCCGGAGATCGTCGCCCGGACCGGCTGGACCACCGGCGAGCTCATGGACGGGATCGATCGGGAGGCACCCGGCGGTCCCTTCGATCTCGTGTCCCTTCTGATCGGAGTCAACGACCAGTACCGCGGGGTGGATCCTGCGGAATACCGGGTGGCGTTCCGTGCGCTGCTCGATCGCGCGGTGGGGTTCGCGGCTGGCGAGGCGACGCAGGTGATCGTCCTGTCGATCCCGGACTGGGGCGTCACCCCGTTCGCCCAGGGGCGCGACCGGGCGCGCATCGCGTCCGAGATCGATCGCTTCAATGAAATCAATCGACGTGAAACGGCGGCGCTCGGCGCCCGCTACGTCGACGTCACGCAGGCCTCGCGGGCCGCCCCGCCCGCGGGGGCGGGGACGAGGCTCGCGCCGGACGGGCTGCACCCCTCGGGAGAGATGTACGCCATCTGGGCGAGGCTGGTGCTGCCGCAGGCTCGCCTCGTGCTCGGCGGCGGGGCGGGATAGGCCGCTACAAAAGATCTCCGTCGCCGAAATGCCGGGAGTGCCAGAGCTGCAGCATCATCAGGTTCCACAGCAGCCGCCCGTTGTCGCGCCGCCGCTCCGTGTGCTCCTGCCAGAGGGCGGTCACCGCCTCGGGGCGCAACAGGCCGGCGGCCCGCACGCGCCCGGGGTCCAGGGCGTTGCGCATCAGCGGGGCGAGGCCCCGGTGCATGAAGCGGGCCATCGGGATGTTGAAGCCGCGCTTCCGCCGGCCGCTGATCTCCCGGGTGAGCCGGTCCGCCATCGCCTTCTTCAGAATGTATTTTGAGGTCAGCCGGCGCAGCTTCATGCGCGCCGGCAGCGACGCGACGTACTCGACCAGGGCGTGGTGCAGGAACGGCGCGCGCACCTCGAGCGAGGTCGCCATCGACGCGCGGTCCACCTTGGTGAGCAGGTCGTCCTGCAGGAACATCAGGAAATCGGTCGCCAGCAGCGCGTCGAGCGGGTGGGCCACCGGGAGGTCCCGCAGGACCGCGCGCGCCTCCTGGAGCGGATCGTTCGGCGCGCCGGGCAGGGCCGCCAGCGCATCGAGCGCTCCCGGGGAGAGCAGGTCCTTCTGCCTGTCGGGTGAGAACGCGCCGAACCAGACCTGGTGCCTCACCGCCTGGGGAAGCTCGGCGGCGCCGACGAACTTCTTCAACAGGTACTCGGTGCCGACATTGTTGAAGGCCGGCGGGATGGCGTCCGCAGCGCGCTTCAGGAGGCTCCGCAGCGCCCCGGGCAGTCGGACGTACCAGCGGGCCAGGCGATCGCCGATGTAGGTCGGATAGCCGGCGAACAGCTCGTCCCCTCCCTCGCCGCCGAGCGCCACCTTGACGTGCTGCCGCGCGAAGCGCGACAGGAGGTGCGTCGGGACGATCGAGGCGTCCGCCAGGGGCTCGTCGAGGACGCGGGCCATGGCCAGAAGCGCCTCGAGCATCTCGGTCTCGCCGACAATCAGCTCGTGGTGCTCGGTCCCGAAATGCGCCGCCGCCCGGCGCGCGTAGGCCGCCTCGTTGAAGTCCGGGTCGTCGAAGCCGAGCGTGAAGGTCGGCAGCGCCCGGCCGGTGAGATCCACCGCCAGCGCGGCGATCGAGGAGGAGTCGACCCCGCCGCTGAAGAAGATGCCGACCGGCACGTCGGCGCGCAGCCGCAGCCGGACCCCCTCCTCGAGCAGCCGGCGCACCTCGCGCGCCGCCTCGTCCTCGCTCGGGGCCGCCGCCCCGGCGCCCGGGAAGAAGCGCCGCAGGTCCCAGTACGGCTCGACGCGCAGGCGGCCCCGCTCGGCGATCAGCAGGTGCCCGGCCGGCAGCTTGCGCACGCCGGTGAACGGCGTGTGCGGCGCCGGGAAGTAGCCGTACAGGAGATACCGGGTCAGGGCCGGCAGATCCGGCTGCGGGCTCACCCGCGGGTGGGCCAGCAGGGCCTTGATCTCGGAGGCGAACATCACCTCCCCGTCCTGCTCCAGGTAGTACAAAGGTTTCTCGCCGGCCCGATCGCGCCCGAGCACCAGCCGGTTCTCGCGCGTATCGAAGACGGCGAACGCGAACATGCCGTTGAGGTGATCGACGAAGGAGAGGCCGTGCTCCTCGTACAGGTGCGGGATGACCTCGGTGTCGCAGCGCGTCTCGAAGCGGTGGCCGCGCGCCATCAGGTCGCGGCGCAGCTCCGGGTCGTTGTAGATCTCGCCGTTGCAGATGACCTGGAAGCGTCCCGACTCGTCGGCGTAGGCGCGCGCCCCGGCCCCCAGGTCGAGGATGCTCAGCCGCCGGAAGCCGAAGGTCAGGTGGGCGAGGCGGTCCGCGCCGATCTCGACCACGCACGACCCGTCCGGGCCGCGGTGCGCCATGGTGTCGGCCATGGAGGCCACGAGGCCCGGGTCGTGCCGTCCGGGGCCGCGAAGGTCCGCGATGCCTACGATGCCGCACATGGAATCGATCGCCCTCCCTGGTGGGACAGAGAGAATAACACGCCGAGGGGCGGCCCGCCGTGGAGTGACGGGAGTCAGGGCGTCCCGGACGAGGCGGCCCGCACGAAGAGGCCTCCTCCCTGGTCCTCGTAGATCGGCTCGGGGTCGAGCGCTTCGCCGGCGTCGCGCCGCAGGAGCCCGAACATGCGCGGCGGCGACAGGATGTAGACGTCGGGGCCGGGCTGCGCAAGGAGGGTGCGCATCCGGTCGAGGTCGATCATCCGGAACGAAGGGTCGCGACGATACTCCTCCAGGTGACGCATGACCCACCAGCTGGAGAACGGGGTGCCGCTCGTGACCAGCAGGACCGGCCTGCGGAGGTAGAAGTTCAGCCCGGGGCGGTACTGCTCGTAGCAGATGACCAGGTCGTCCGGCTTCAGGCGCTTCTCCAGGAAGCGGCTCACGGGCCGCGACGAGCGCACCGTGTCGAGATAACCGCTCGCGACCTGCGCCAGGGGCACGACCGCCACGATCGCCAGGGCGGAGGCGGCGAAGAGCGCCACCGGCCGCCGCTTCCTGAGCGCCAGGAGCAGCGCGGCCGCCAGGGCAAGGCCGCCTGCGGTGAGCGTGAACAGCAGGCGGCGGGACAGGAGCAGGTCGTACTTCCCGCGCGAGATCCCCTGCGCGATCCCGGCCGGGCCCGCGAGGATCGCCGCCACGGCACCCAGGGCGCACACGATGGCGGTGCAGAGCGCCCCGAGCGACAGGACGCGGCGGGCCTCCACCGAGGCGTCCGCGGGGCCCCCGGGCGGGGAGGGGTCCCGCCCCGCGGGCAGGGCCCGCGACCACAGCCGGCCGACCAGAAGCGCGAGCGGCACCGCGCACGGCAGCATGTAGGACGGCCGCTTGGAGGCGATCAGGGAGAAGAACAGCACCAGGACCCCGAGCCACGCACCGGAGAACGCGGTCGCGAGGCGACCCCGGTCGGTCTCCGAGGCCAGCCCCGCGAGCGTCGTCCGCCAGGAGCGCGCCCGGCGCGCCGCGGCCGCGCCGGCGTAGAGGATCCAGGGGAAGAGCCCCGGCAGGATCACCTTGGCGTAGAACCAGAAGGGCCGGGAGGTCTCGAAGCGATTGGACGTCATCCGCTCGAGGTTCTCTCCGATGACGGCGTAACTCAGGTATCCGGGGTTGCGCGACTCGACCAGGACCAGCCAGGGAATCACGACGGCCGCGTAGAGCGCGAGCCCCTGTATCCACCCGAGGCGCTTGAGCATGCCCGGCCTTCGGCGGAGGAGCGCCCAGGCGACCGCGACCAGGAGGGGCGCGGCCAGGGCGACCGGTCCCTTGGTGATCGTCCCGAGGCCGGCCGAAACGAAGAACAGGGCGGCGGGCAGCCGCCGGGCGTCCCCTTCCATCGCCTCGAACGCCATGAGAGTGCTGACCGTCATGCAGAAGGTCAGCATCATGTCGAATATGACGATCCGCCCGAAGACGATGTAGAGCGGGGAGAGCGCCAGGGCCACCGCAGCGAACAGGGCCGCCCGATCCCCGAGGAATCGCCGCGCGAACCAGAAGACCAGGCCGATTGCGGCGAGGGCGAACAGCGCCGACGGCGCGCGTGCCGACAGCTCGCTGACTCCCAGGAGGCGATAGGACAGGGCCACGGTCCAGAAATAGGCGGGGGGCTTGTCGAGATAACGCACGCCGTCGAGATGCGGCGTGATCCAGTCTCCGGTCTCGAGCATCTCCCGCGCGGCCTCCGCATTGCGCCCCTCGTCCGGGTCCCCGAGTCCCGCCTTGCCGAGGCCGTACAAGAAGATGGGGGCGCACAAGGCGAGCAGAAGGAGAGCCGCGGGGAGCGGCGCGTGCTTTCGATCTGCGGGAATGTTCGAGCCGGATAATTCGTTTCGATCCATGATGGCGGCCGAAGGATAGGCAGTTGAACGAATCAGGTCAACCCGTGACCACGTTCTCGTCAGGCGAAGGGATTTCGACATTGCCCAACGAGGCTCTTGGTCGTATATGGGGCGCTACATCTTCTTCTTTCCGCGGGCAGGTGAATGCTGCGTTTGTGCCTGGTAGGAACAGTCGCGATCCTGGCCGCGGTCACGCTCCTGAGCGGCCCGATGCCGCACGGGAGAATCCCGGAATCGAATCCCGCCAGCGCCTGGACCGAAGCGGCCTGGGCGAACATCGTCCGGTCCGAATACGAGTTCAGGCCCCGGCCCGATGGCGCCTGGTCCGCCCCCAACCGCGCCCAGGGCCTCCGGTTGACGGCGAACGGCTCGGTGGCCGACGTGACCCCGAGGACCGAGGGAGCAGCCCCGTGGGTCCTCAGCCTCGGCCTGAGGAGCGTCGGCCGCAACGGGGCGATGACCCCTCTCGAGCCGGGCACCCTCCGGGCCGAAGGGAACAGGCTCCAGCTCAGGCGTGAAGGCCCCGGCCTGACCGAATGGTATGTCAATCTGCGCACCGGCATCGAGCAGGGTTTCACCCTCGATCGCCGTCCGGAAGCCGTGGACTCCGACTCCCCTCTCGTCCTGGACATCTCCTACGAAGGGGGCCTCGAGGCGCGGCAGGAGGAGGCCGGAGGGGCCGTCCTCTTCTTCAAGCCCGGCGCCGGGAATGTCCTGCGCTATGCCGATCTTGCCGTGGCCGACGCCGACGGGAAGCCGGTCGTGGCCGCCCTCGACCTGGCTCCCGGGTCGCTGCGCATCACGATTCAGGACGAGGGACATCCGTACCCGCTGGTCGTCGATCCGACCATCGTGGTGCCGGCATGGACCGGGCGCGGCGATCAGTTCGAAGAGTTGTTCGGAGCCTCGGTGGCGGGCGCCGGCGACGTCAACGGCGACGGTTATGACGACCTGATCGTCGGCGCGCCGCGGTTCGACGGCGATTTCTTCGACGAGGGACGCGCCTTCGTCTTCCTCGGGTCGGCGACCGGGCCGTCGACCGCCCCCTCCTGGACGACGAGCGGAGACCAGACGGGCTGCCGATACGGGAGCGCCGTCGCCTCGGCGGGGGACGTCAACGACGACGGGTATGCGGACGTCATCATCGGCGCCCGCAACTACGACTTCGTCCAGGTCGACGAGGGGCGCGCCTTCGTCTATCTCGGATCGCCGGGAGGCCTGGCCACGGTGCCGATCTGGATGGCCGAGCCGGACCAGAACCTGGCCGGCTTCGGGGCCGCCGTCGCCTCGGCCGGGGACGTGAACGGCGACGGCTACGACGACGTGATCGTCGGGGCGCCCTTGTTCGATTCCCCCTTCAACACCGACGAGGGGGCCGCCTTCGTCTACCTCGGTTCCGCGAGCGGGCCCGCCCTGTCCCCGGCGTGGGTCGAGGGGAGCGGGCTGTTCAACTCGGCCTTCGGGACCTCGGTCGCCTCGGCCGGCGACGTGAACCACGACGGCTACGACGAGGTCATCGTCGGCGCTCCGCTGTACGACAACGCCGGCTTCTCCGATCAGGGCCGGGTCTTCGTCTATCCGGGGTCCGCCTCGGGCCTGTCCCCCAACCCGTCGTGGACCGCGGATGGCGCCAAGACCCTGGCGCGCTTCGGCGCCTGGGTGGGGTCCGCCGGCGACGTCAACTACGACGGCTTTGCGGACGTGATCATCGGCGCCCCCTTCTACGACTCGGGCCGCGCCTTCGTCTATCACGGCTCGGCGACCGGCCTGAGCCTCGCGCCCGACTGGAACAACAAGATCAACCTGAGCCCTGCAGAGTACGGAGCGTCCGTGGCAGGGGTGGGAGACCTCGACGGCGACGGCTTCGACGATGTGGTGGTCGGGGCCCCCGCGGTCGACGACCACACGACCACGTCGGTCGGCCTCGTCAAGGCGTTCAACGGCGGCCTCATGGGGGTGGGGAACACCGCCGCGTTCACGGTCCAGGAGACCCAGGCCGACGCGCGTCTCGGCGCGGCGGTGGCGGGCGCGGGAGACGTCAACGGCGACGGCCTCGGTGACTTCATCGCCGGCGCCACCGGCCTCGACAACCCCGGCCAGTCCGTGTCCCTGGCGGGGGGCGCGCACCTGTACCTGGGGTTCCGGACGACACCCTGCGTCCCGGCGCCCGAGACCTGCAACCGCAGGGACGACGACTGCGACGGCGTGGTCGACGACAACCTGGGCACGATCACCTGCGGCACCGGGGCCTGCTCGCGCACCGTCCAGAGCTGCGCCGACGGGTTTCCCCAGACGTGCACCCCCGGCACTCCGGGCACCGAGACCTGCAACGGGGTGGACGACGACTGCGACGGCGCGGTCGACGAGGAGCTGGGAACGATCACCTGCGGTGTCGGCGCATGCAGCCGCACGGTCAACAGCTGCGCGGGGGGCGTGCCCCAGACCTGCACGCCAGGAGCGCCCGGGACCGAGACCTGCAACGGCGTGGACGACGACTGCGACGGGGCGGTGGACGAGGCGCTGGGGTCGACGACCTGCGGGACCGGCGCGTGCACGCGCACGGTGAACAACTGCGTCGGCGGAGTACCGCAGACCTGCGCCCCCGGAGCGCCCGGGACCGAGACCTGCAACGGGGTGGACGACGACTGCGACGGGGCGGTGGACGAGGCGCTGGGGTCGACGACCTGCGGGACCGGCGCATGCATCCGCACGGTGAACAACTGCGCCGGGGGCGTACCGCAGACCTGCACCCCCGGGACGCCGTCCGCCGAGGTCTGCAACGGCATCGACGACGATTGCGACGGCTCGACGGACGAGGATTTCGACGTCGACGTCGACGGCTTCACGACCTGCGCCGGCGATTGCAACGATGCGGTCGCGTCGATCCATCCGGGCGCTCCCGAGGTCTGCAACGGACTGGATGACGACTGCAACCAGCAGGTCGACGAGGGGAGCCCCGACAGCGACGGCGACGGGCTTCCCGACTGCTTCGACCCGGACGACGACAACGACCAGGTGCCCGACGGATCCGACTGCGCCCCGCTCACCAACAGCGTCAGCGCCGTGCCGGGAGAAGTCGGGCAGACCCTGCGGGCCCTCCCGAGCCCGACGCCGGGCGCCTACTCGTGGACCAGGATCGCCCAGGCCAACGTCCACAACGTCTACCGCAGCGTCTGGGACCGCCGGAGCGGGGCCTGGAACGACACCCTGGGGTGCCTCGTCTCCGAGACGCCCGCCGGCAATTTCAACAACAACCAGGCGAACCCGCCGGCCGGGTCGGCGTTCTTCTACGTCATCACAGGGACGAACCGTTGCGGAGAAGGTCCGGCCGGATTCTCGAGCACGGGCCAGCCGCGCCTGATCCCGTCGCCCTGCGCGCACCAGAATCGCGACACCGATGTCGACACGATCTTGGATCTCGATGACGACTGTCCGCTCGTGGCCAACGCGGGACAGGCGGATCGCGATCTCGACGGACGGGGGGATGCCTGCGACAACTGCGCCGACACACCGAACGCGGGGCAGGAGGACGTCGACGGCAACGGCATCGGCGAAGTCTGCCAGGACGTCGATCAGGACGGGTACCTGGCCACGGTGGATTGCAACGACAACGACGCGGCGATTCACCCGAACGCGACCGAGGTCTGCAACGCGCGCGACGACGATTGCGACGGCGCGACCGACGAGAACCTGGGATCCACGACGTGCGGTGTCGGAGTCTGCTCGCGCACCGTGAACAACTGCGTGAACGGCACGCCCCAGACCTGCACCCCCGGCGCGCCGTCCGCCGAGGTCTGCAACAACCTCGACGACGACTGCGACGGACAGATCGACGAGGGGACGATCACCTGCGGCGTCGGGGCCTGCACGCGCACGGTCAACAAGTGCGCGGGCGGTCAGACCCAGACCTGCACGCCCGGCTCGCCGACGGCCGAGACCTGCAACGGCATCGACGACGACTGCGACGGCGCGACCGACGAGAGCCTCGGAACGACCACCTGCGGCGTGGGGGCCTGCGCGCGGACGGTGAACAACTGCGTCGGGGGGACCACCCAGATCTGTACCCCGGGTTCCCCGACCGCGGAGACGTGCAACGGCATCGACGACGACTGCGACGGGGCGACCGACGAGGGCCTCGGGACGACGACCTGCGGCGTCGGCGCGTGCTCGCGGACGGTGAACAATTGCGTTGGCGGCGTCACCCAGACCTGCACGCCGGGGACGCCGACGGTGGAGACGTGCAACGGGATCGACGACGACTGCGACGGGGCGACCGACGAGGGCCTGGGGACGACGAGCTGCGGCGTCGGTGCGTGCTCGCGGACGGTGAACAACTGCGTGGGCGGTACCACCCAGACGTGCACCCCGGGTTCCCCGACGGCGGAGACGTGCAACGGCATCGACGACGACTGCGACGGGGCGACCGACGAGAACCTGGGGACGACGACGTGCGGCGTCGGCGCCTGCTCGCGGACGGTGAACAACTGCGTGGGAGGAAACACTCAGACCTGCACGCCGGGTTCCCCGACCGCGGAAACCTGCAACGGAATCGACGACGATTGCGACGGCGCGACCGACGAGGGCCTGGGGACGACGACATGCGGCGTCGGGGCGTGCACCCACACGGTGAACTACTGCGTGGGGGGGGTCGTCCAGACGTGTACGCCGGGGTCCCCGACGGCGGAGACGTGCAACGGGATCGACGACGACTGCGACGGGGCGACCGACGAGGGCCTGGGGACGACGACGTGCGGCGTCGGGGGCTGCACGCGCACGGTGAACAACTGTGTCGGCGGCACCACCCAGACCTGCACGCCGGGGACGCCGGCGGCGGAGACCTGCAACGGGATCGACGACGACTGTGACGGGACGACCGATGAGAACCTGGGGACGACGACGTGCGGCGTCGGGGCCTGCACCCGGCTGGTGAACAACTGCGTGGGTGGCGTCCCCCAGACCTGCACGCCCGGCGCTCCCGGCGTGGAATCCTGCAACGGCATCGACGATGACTGCGACGGAGCGATCGACGAGAGCCTCGGGTCAACGACGTGTGGAACCGGGCGATGCAAGGTGACCGTCAACAACTGCGAGGGGGGCGTTCCGCAGTCTTGTGTCCCCCGGTCCCCGGAGCCCGAGATCTGCAACAGCTTGGACGATGACTGCGACGGTTCGGTGGATGAAGGATTGGGCACCTCGACCTGCGGCACGGGAGCGTGTCAGCGGACGGTGAACAACTGTGTCGGGGGCGTCCCCCAGACCTGCACGCCGGGAACGCCGACGGCCGAGACATGCAACGGGATCGACGACGACTGCGACGGGGCGACCGACGAGAACCTGGGGACGACGACCTGCGGCGTCGGGGCCTGCACGCGGACGGTGAACAATTGCGTCGGAGGGGTCCCCCAGACCTGCACGCCGGGAACGCCGACGGCCGAGACATGCAACGGGATCGATGACGACTGCGATGGGGCGACCGACGAGAACCTCGGGCAGACGACCTGCGGCACGGGAGCGTGCCAGCGGACGGTGAACAACTGTGTCGGGGGCGTCCCCCAGACCTGCACGCCGGGGACGCCGACGGCGGAG
>Ga0070694_100001001_pt1 | contig 16041 bp, 14 predicted proteins | sample KBSK1251metaG_FD_65470 | JGI IMG/M metagenome (GOLD analysis project Ga0070694, IMG submission 65470) | Corn, switchgrass and miscanthus rhizosphere microbial communities from Kellogg Biological Station, Michigan, USA - KBS K1-25-1 metaG | ecosystem: Host-associated > Plants > Roots >... | reverse complement strand
CGGGACGAGGACTGCTCCCCCGTGGCCTCGGTGCCGATCTCGCGCTGGTAGGTCTCCTTCACGCTCACCCCGTCGGGGTAGGTCTGCTTGAAGGTCACGTCGGTGAAGGTCTGCCCGCTGATGTTGTAGACGACCATGTTGGTGACCAGCGAGAATTTTTCCGTCCCGATGTCGAACTTCGCTCCGTAGGAGGGGTAGACGCTGAACAGAAGCCCGTCCGACATCGCGGGACGGGAGGCGACACACAGGAAGGCTGCGGCCACGAAGGCCGCTGCGCGGGCACGCGTCATGATTCAGGCTCCTCCTCGGGACTTCGTGAACGAGCAGAAATTATAGCACGCGCTCTCCGGGCGGCCAGAGGACCCTGCGACGCAGGAGCAGCGCCGCGGCGGCGAGGCACGCGGCGGAACCCGCGTGCGCCCAGGGCGAGTGCAGCAGGAACGCCTGCACCCCCTCGTCCATGCCGGCCAGGCCAAGCGACAGGGCGTTGTTGAGGCCGTGCGCCACCATGGCGGGGACCAGGCTTCCCGTCCGGTGCACCAGGTAGCCGAGGAACAATCCGATCGCCAGGAGCTCCGGGAAGCGCCACGGGATGAGGTGGAATCCGGCGAACACGAAGGCTCCCGTCACGATGGCCTTGGGCGCGCTCTCGAACTCTCGCATGAGCGCGGCGTGAACGAACCCGCGGAACAGGATCTCCTCGCACACCGAGGGGACCACGGCCGCCACGAGGACCAGGACGAGAAAATCGCCCGGGCCGTCGAAGACCACGAGGCTCTCGAACGTCTGCTTCACGATCCTCGGCATCGGAAAGAAGCGATCCTGCCAGAGGACGGCGCTGTTCAGGACATGGTTCATCCCGGCCGTCCCCAGGGCGGCGCCACAGAGGTGCACCGCACGCGGCCGCCGCAGGCACAGGATGGCCCGCCCGTCCAGATAGAAGACCTTGATCGCCAGGAAGACCGGCGTGGCGACGAAGCACAGCTGGGTCACGAGAAGCCCCCAGCGCAGGCTGGTGAGCTGCAGGAAGCCGCCGGGAATGTACAACAGGAGAACGGTTCCCAGGAGGAGCGCCGCCTCGCGCCGCTCGGGGGCCCGGCGCAGCGCGCGCGCCGACGGAGGTGCGGCGTCCGGCATCATGCGGATGGAATCAGCGTGAGAGGCGGATCGTGACCTTCAGGTTGAGGCGCACCGTCCTCCCTTCGACCGTCGCCTGCACCGGCACGTCGATGGTGCGCTCCTGCCCCGGGACGAGAACGCCGACGTGGATGGCGGAGCCCTCCGCGGGAGCCGGCGCGGGGTCCCACCCCTCGTCGAGATCGATCGGCTCGTCGAGGTCGAGGGGCTCCTCGGCGAGGGACGGCTCTCCCACGACGCGCAGGGAGGAGGGAGACCGTGGGGCCGGCCGGCCCGCGCGCGCGGCCACGGGCATCGGCTCCTCCTCCAGCTCCTGAAGCAGGTCCGAACCCAGGTCCACCGAATCCTCGTCCGACGGCGTCAGCTCGGGCAGGTCGATGTCCTCGACCAGCTCGAGCAGGTCCTCCGCGGGGGGCGCGACCGCGCGCGGCGCAACCGGGGGAGCAGCCGGGCGGACGGGGCGCGTGGGGCGAATCGGCGGCGGAGCGGGGGCCGGCTCGTCGGTCTGCAGGGTCTCCAGCGCCAGCTCGTCCTCGGGCTCCGGCTGGGGCGGCCTGGCCGCCGGACGCGGAGCCGCCGCCGGCCGGGCGGCGGGCGCCAGCGGCCTCGGACCCGGGGGCGGCTGCCGCGCCGGCTGCGCGGACACGGTCGCCTCGGGCGAAGCCGCCTCTCCGCCCCCGCGGGACGCGGCCTCCGCCTCCGGAGCGACGCCGGCGCCGTCGAGCTTGTACTTCGCCGCCAGGTTGTTGAGCACCAGCTTGGTGATCGCCTTCAGCGTGTCCTCCACGCCGATCCCGGTCGTGGCCACCGCCTCGTAGAACGGCGCGTTGTGGCGGTTGATCTGGGTGTTCATCTCCTCGATCGACGCCAGGTGGGGCAGGTCGCGCTTGTTGAACTGCATGACCACCGGGGTCTCCTCGATCCGCAGCCCCATCTCGCGCAGGTTGTCCTCGAGGTTCTTGTAGCTCTCGACGTTCGCCTCCACCATCTTGGCCTGCGAATCGGCCACGAAGACGACGCCGTCCGCGCCCTTCAGGACCAGCTTCCGCGTCGAGTTGTAGAACACCTGCCCCGGCACGGTGTAGAGCTGGACGCGCGTCTTCATGCCGCGGATCTTGCCGAGCTCGATCGGCAGGAAATCGAAGAACAGCGTCCGATCGGTCTTGGTCGCCAGGGACAGCATCTTCCCCTTCTTGACGTTGTCGGGAAGGGATTCGTAGATGAACTGGAGGTTGGTCGTCTTCCCGCAGAGCCCCGGCCCGTAGTAGACGATCTTGGCCGTCAGCTCGCGGGTCGAATAGTTGAAGAGGACCATTCAATCTCCGCTGGGCGGGCGAATATAGCACCCGGTCCGGGGGGAGTCAACGAACGGCGCCGCGCCGCCGGAAGCTGATCACCAGGGGTGATCGCAGCAGACCGAGCCTCGCGCGCAGCCGGCCCGCCATGAAGCGGCGGTACGGCTCGGGGACCCGCCGCCCGTTGCCGAACACGAGGAACCGGGGAGGCGATCCGCCCACCTGCGTCATGTAGTAGAACTTCACTTCCCGCCCGCGGTCGGCGGGCGGCTGCTTCTCGCTCGTGATCTCCTGGAGCGCGCGGTTGAGATCGGCGGTCGTGAAGCGCCGCCGGCTCTCCTCCCGGATTCCGTGGAGCGCGGAGAGAAGGTCCTCGATCCCCTCGCCCGTCAGGGCCGACACCGGGACGATCGGGACGTGCGCCGAGAATCCCAGCGCCGCCCCGATCTCCCGCAGGCGCTCCTTCAGCCGGCCCGGCTTGCCGCGCACCAGGTCGATCTTGTTGGCGGCCACGAGGGCCGGGACGTGCTGCTGGGCGATGAGTCCGACGATGGAGAGATCCTGGTGCCCGATCTCCACGCTGGCGTCCACCATGGCCACCGCGAGCTCCGCCTCCTCGAGGGCCCGGTGCGCCTTCAGGACGCTCACCCATTCGATCTCCTCGCCGCGGCGGGCGCGACGCCTGATCCCCGCGGTGTCGATGACCCGGTAGGTCGTGCCCGCATGCACGAACGTGGCGTCGATCGGATCCCGCGTCGTCCCGGCAACCGGGTTCACCAGGACCCGGTCTTCCTTCATCAGGCGGTTGAACAGCGAGGACTTGCCCACGTTCGGCCGGCCGACGATCGCCACCGGGACGCCTTCTTGATCGGCTTCGGCGTGCGTCCCCGGAAGAACCCGGACGATGCCGTCCACCAGCTCGTCGAAGCCACGCCCCTCCTCGGCGGAGAGGGCCACCACCTCTCCGAGGCCGAGCCGGTAGGCCTCGAACTGGATCCCCTCGAGTCCGGAGACGTCGACCTTGTTGGCCACCGGGATGATCGGTTTCTTCGCGGCGCGCAGCGCCCCGGCGACTTCGAGGTCGAGCGGCGTGAGGCCGGCCCGCGCATCCACCAGAAAAAGAATGACGTCCGCCTCCTCCACCGCCTTGAGCGCCTCCTCCCGGACGCTGCGGGTGAGGTCGTCGTCCGAACCGCTCACCATCCCCCCGGTGTCGACCAGGGTGATCTTCCTTCCGAACAGGTCGCATTCGACGGCGAGGCGATCGCGCGTCGCCCCTGGAATGTCCGAGACGATGGCCTTGCGGTGACCGAGCATGCGGTTGAAAAGAGTGGACTTGCCGACGTTCGGCGCACCCACGATCGCGACCACGGGAAGAGGCACGAATCAGGCTCCGATGGGGTGCTGTGCAAATCATTGAACCCCAACGGAATATACCACACGCGGCACTTCGGTCCCTCTTGACAGGTCTCGTCGTAGCTGCCTATACTTTCAGCAACTTACGAATGGTTTTGTGCGGATTCGATCGGGGGGGCGGGGAATGATCAAGACCGACATCATCAATAATGTCGCCAAGAACGCGGATATCACTCGCGTCAAGGCGGTTGTGGCCGTCGAAGCGATCCTCGACGCCATGAAGGAATCGATGCGCCGGGGGGATCGGATCGAGCTCCGAGGCTTCGGCGTGTTCCAGGTCAAGCCGCGCAAGAAGGGGATCGGCCGGAACCCCCGCACGGGCACCGAGGTCCGGATCCCCCCGGGCAAGACGATCCGGTTCAAGCCGGGCAAGAACCTCCGTAACCTGAGGTAGGCCCGGGCGGTTCCCATCGCCGGGCCGCTGTAGAATGCGGTGGTGATGGACAGCGAACCGCGGCCGTTCGAAGACGCGCTCCTGCAGCCCGGCCCCCCTCCACCTCCGATCGTCACGCGCCCAGGCCGCGTCCACCGCCCGTTTCCCCCCGTCGTCAACCTGGCCTGCTTTCTCCTGACCGTCGTGACGACCCTGATCGCCGGCGCGCTCCTGACCCTCGATGACTTCACTCATTGGAAGGATGTCCTTTTGTCTCCGTCTCTCTGGAGTCTCGGGCTGCCCTACTCGGCCAGCCTCATCCTGATCCTGGGCTCGCACGAGATGGGACACTACGTCGCCTGCCGGCTCTACCGGATCGACGCCTCGCTGCCGTTTTTCATTCCCGGCCCGCCACTCCTCGGGACGTTCGGCGCGCTCATCCGGATCCGCGCCCCGTTCACCACCCGGCGGGCCCTGTTCGACGTCGGCGTGGCCGGGCCGATCGCCGGCTTCGTCGTGGCGTTGCCGGTCCTGGCGTACGGCCTGTCCCTGTCGACCCTGCTGCCCGAGGGGGCCAAACGGAGTGGGATCGGATTCCCCTCCTGTCCGCTCCTGAGCCTGGCGCTCCAGGCGCGCTTTCCCGGGATCGGCCCCAACGACGTGGTCGAGATCCATCCCGTCGTCGTGGCGGTCTGGGTCGGGCTCCTGGCGACGTTCCTCAACCTCCTCCCGATCGGCCAGCTCGACGGGGGGCACATGCTGTACGCCCTGTCGCGCCGGGCGCACCGGACCGTCTCGCGGATCGGGACGGTGCTCCTGGTCGTCCTCGGGGTGTTCCTCGGAGGCTACCACCTGGTCGTGTTCGGCGTGATCTGGGCGATCATCGGCACGGGGCATCCTCCCCTCCTCGACGAGCGGGAGGGGGTCGGCGCGGCGCGGGTGGCGGTCGCAATCCTCGCCTTGATCATTTTCCTGCTCTGCGTCATTCCGACGGCTCCGACCCTCTGAGCGCCGCGCCGCCCCCATCCGCAGGGGCGGTCAGGCGGCGCGCCGTCCAGGGGGCGCTTCCATCCGTGGCAAAGAGGACCGCGCCGTCCCGATCGGTGCGCCTCACGACGATCCCCTCCGACTCGAGCCGCTCGACCAGTCCCCTGTCGGGATGCCCCCACGGGTTCGATGCCCCGACGGAGATCGCCGCGATCCGCGGCCGGACTCGACGCAGGAATTCCCCGGTGGACGACGTCCTGCTGCCGTGATGCGGGACCTTGAGGAGCTCGGCCTCCAGGTCGCGGCCCGCCCGGATCAGAGCCGCCTCTCCGTCCCTCTCGAGATCCCCCGTGAGGAGCGCGTGCCTCGCTCCCAGTCCGAGGCGCAGGACCAGGGAGTCATCGTTCGAGACGCCCGGCTCCGCCCCTGCGCCGCGCCCCGGATTGTGGACCTCGACGTCCGACCCGCCGATCCGAGTCCGCACGCCGCCGCGCGGCTGGAGGACGCGGATGCGAAGACGTGCCGCGAGTCGCAGCAGGACGCCGACGGAGGGGTCGTCCCGCGGCATCCGGCCGAGCCAGATGGCCTCCGGCCGCATCTGGCGGACGATGGACCCCGCCCCCCCGAGATGATCCCGGTGCGCATGCGTGATCGCCAGGACGTCCAGCCTCAGGATCCCCATCGCCCGCAGCGCCGGCGCCACCACCCGGGCCCCCACGTCGAAGCTCGATCGGGCGAACCCCCCCGCATCGACGAGCATCGTCGCGCCGTCCGGGAAGCGCACGACGATCGCGTCCCCCTGTCCCACGTCGAGGACCGTTACCTCGAGCCGCCCGGTCGGCCGGGGCGCGCGTCCCCGGAGCGCGGTCAGCGCGATGGCGACGAGAAGGAACGCCATCGCCGCGCGCCGGGACGCCCATCGCCCCGATCCGAATCCCGCCAGTGCGACCAGCCCGGAAACCACCACGATCCAGGGGGGAGGGACGACGTAGATGGAGCCCCAGGGAACCTGCGCGGCGATGGTACAGAGCCGCTCGAGCCCTTGCGTCAGGGCCACGCAGGCCGTGATCAGACACGCGGCCCCCCGGTGCCACGCGGTCTCCACCAGCGCCGCACCGATCCCCAGGAGCAGGAGGAATGCCGCCAGCGGGACGGCGATCAGGTTTGCCGCCAGGGCGACGGGGGTCAGCGCCTGGAAGTGCCGTGCCGACAGGAGCGCCGTCCCGGCCAGCGCGGCGGCGGAGACCCGGAGCGACGCGGCCAGCCCTCGCAACAGGGACCCGGTCGATCGCGCCAGGATCCCGGCATGCCGTCCGGCCGTCGACGCGGGAGGGCCGTCCCGGGGAGGCGGGACGACCAGGATGCCGAACGTCGCCGCGAAGCTGAGCTGAAATCCGGCGTCGTCGATCCACCGGGGTCCCGCGGCCAGGAGGATCACCAGGCTCGAGGCCATGGACCCGATGGCCGAAACCCGCCGTCCGAATCCCGCTCCGACGATCGGGAGCAGGGCCATCAGCGTGGCTCGGGACATCGAGCCGCTCCGGCATGCGACGGCCCAGTACGCCAGGACGATGGCCCCCAGCAGAAGTCGCCGCCACCACGGAGGCGCGTGCACAAGCCGGAGGAGTCCCGCCGCGAGGCCGGCGAGCAGGGCCACGTTGAATCCAGACAGGGCGATGATGTGGTAGACGCCGGCGCGAACCATCGATTCCTCGAAGCCGGCCGGCAGGTCCTCCCTCACTCCCACCAGGAGGGCGCGCAGGAGAGGGACGGTGTTTCCCTCCTCATACTGCCCCGCCCGATCGAGCGCCCGCACGATCGCCCCGCGCGCCCCGGGCAGGAAACCCGCCAGGACGCTGCGGCGTCCGGCGTCGATCTCGACGAGCCGGGCGCTCTTCACCGTGCCGACCAGGGAGATCCCGCGGGCCCCGAGGTAGGCGCCGTAGTCGAATGCTCCCGGATTGCGGAAGCTCCTCGGTGGTCCGATCCGGGCCGACGCCTGCAGAAAGTCGCCTGGGGACGGCGTCGGCGGGGAGGGTCCCTCGCCGGCCGGCACGCTCAGGCGCGCCCGGACGGTCCGGATCGCATCGATCGCCTCCGGTTCGCGTCCGGGCAGCGCGACCTGCCGCAGATCGACGAGGAGCGCGACGCGCCCGTCCGGCAGCGCCTCGACGTCGATCACCCTGCCGCGAACCTCCACGGGGGACACATGGTCCTGGAATCCACGGGAGCGCCATCCGTCGAGGAGACGGGGCACCGGGTCGGAAGCCCGATCGACGGCGTGTGCAATCAGGCCGGCACTCAGGGCTGCCGCGGCGATCAGGAGGCCGCGCCGCCCTGGCCGGACGAGGGGCCATGCCAGGGCGAGGAGCATGGGCAGCGTCGCCCGGCCCGGAACGGAGGCCCGGTGCAGGACGACTCCGGCGACGAACCCTGTTGCGGCCAGGAGGGACAGGCGCCCGGACGCGCTGGCGAATGGATGTCTGCTGGACGGCACGCTCGCCTTCGGGCGAGGCCGGCTCTCCGCGGGGAGCCCGCATCGTACTCCGCGAGGCGACGGGGCCGCAACCCGTGGAACGCGGGATCAGTCGAACAAGGTCAGGCGCGGAAGGAGGCACGCCTCGCGGATCAGGCGCCCCTCGTGCAGCCGGCGGGTCCGATCGCGGGCCTCGCGCGTCATCCGGCCGAGTGCCGGACCGGCATCCGCCTCCGCCCTGGCCGCCAGGCGAGCCAGCTCTTCGGCGGGCAGGGCCGCCCGGGCACCGTCGAGAAGGTCGTCGTCGAGGCGGCGCAGCGTGTCCTCCAGCCCGCGCGGATCGAAGCCACCGGCACGGATCTCCTTGCGCAGCCTCTTGATCTCGGACGCGGCCACCGCCAGGCGGCCCACGAGACGGTCGCGCCCGGCTGACGAGGCCGCCGGAAGGGCGGCGCGCACGCTCCTCTGCAGCCGCCCCAGGTGCCGCACCACCGCGGCGGTCCCGGACGCATCCGGGGCCGCTCCCGGCGGACGCCCCGCCTCGACCGCGTGCACCGTGAGATCGATCTCGTGGAGCGAGGCGACCTCCTGGCGGCAGTACGACAGCGAGTTGATGCGCCGGCCCTTCGGCGCCCGCCGCTCGAACGCCTCGAACACATTGCGGATCGCCTGCAGCACCACGCGCAGCGGGATTCCCTCGGCCTTCCATGCGTCGATCAGGGCCCAGTCCTTCGGCGACAGGAGCATGGCCGCGCCGCGACGCCGGACGAACTCCTCTTCGATCGACTGGAAGTACGGATCGGGGGCCTCGCCCTCGCTCATCGGTTCCGTTCGAAGATGATGCGCAGCCCCTCCAGGGTCAGGTTGGGGTCGAGCTCGTCCAGGATCGTCTTCAGCTCCGCCTCGAGCGGCGCCACCAGCCCGCCCGTGCCGATGGTGCGCACGGGCGCCGGCAGCTCGAGGCGGATCCTCTCCAGGATCCCCTGCACCAGCGCGACGTAGCCGTGGAACAGCCCGGCCTGGAGGCTGTGGGTGGTGTTGCGGCCGATGACGGCCGGCGGGCGCCTGATGTCCACGCGAGGCAGCCGGGCGGCGCGCTCGAAGAGGGCCTCCGCGGAGATCGACAGCCCCGGGGCGATCGCCCCCCCCAGGTACTCTCCCCTGGCGGAGATGGCGTCGAACGTGGTCGCCGTGCCGAAATCGACCACGATCGCCGCGCTTTTGCAGCGCTCGAACGCGGCGACTCCGTTCACGATCCGATCGGCGCCCACTTCCTGGGGGTTGTCGTACAGGATGGGCATCCCGGTCTTGACGCCCGGCTCGACGAACAGCGGCCGGACCTTGAAGTAGGTCCGCGCCATCTCCTCCAGGACGCCGTTGAGGGGCGGGACCACCGAAGCGATGATCAGGTCGTCGATCTCGGAGGCCTCGATGGAGGCCAGCGACAGCAGGTTGCGCGCCAGGATCCCGTACTCGTCCACGGTCCGGTTGCGGACCGTCGTGAGGCGCCAGTGCGCGATGAGGCGTGTCGTCTCGTAGACGCCCAGGACCGTGTTCGAGTTGCCGACGTCCATGACCAGAAGCATGCGGCCTCCTACCAGAACGACTGGACGATCTCTCCGAACGGCACGCGCAGCGGCGCCCCCTGCCCCGTCCCGTCCAGGAGCAGCGCCCCTTCTTCGTCCACCCCCGCCACCGTCCCCTCGCAGCGCCCCGTGGGACCGTCGACGGTCACCCTGCGGCCGCGCGGCAGCGCCGACAGGGCCTCCCATTCCTTGAGCAGGTCGGCGCTCTGACCGCGCAGCACCACGCCGTAGCGCCGCTCGAAGCCTTCCAGGATCGCCGCCAGGATCGGCACGCGATCGACCACGGTCCCGGCCTCGACCCGGACGGAGGTGGCGCGATCCGCCAGGGGGCCGAAGTCCTCCGCGGTCTGGTTGACGTTCACGCCGATCCCCATCACCATCTCGCGGATCCGCGGATCCGACCCGCGGCTCTCCGCCAGGATGCCGGCGATCTTCCGGCGGCCGACCACGACGTCGTTCGGCCACTTGATGCCGGCCTGGACGTGGCAGGCCTCGCGCAGGGCCTCGGCGACCGCCACCGCCGCCGTGAACGTGAACAGCGGGGCCCGGGTGGCGGCGACGTCCGGCCGAAGGATGATCGAGACGTAGATGCCGACCCGCGACTGCGAGGCCCAGGTCCGCTCGCGCCGCCCGCGGCCGCTCGTCTGCTCCTCGGCAAGGACGATGACCCCTTCGGGCTCCCCCGCCGCTGCCAGATCCAGGGCGCGATCGTTCGTGGAGCCGATCGTCGGGTAATAGACGATGCGGTGCCCGAAGACCGCCGAGCGCAGGTGTTTCTGCAGCGAGGCCGGGGTCAGGCAGGGGCCCGTCGTCTCACCGCTCACAGGGGCACCAGGTCGAGCGCCAGGTCCGAGGCGCGCACGGAGTGGGTGAGCGATCCGAGGGAAATCCGGTCGACGCCGAGCGTGGCCAGGAACGGGATGTCCTCTTCCCGCAAACCTCCGGACACCTCGAGAAACGCCCGCCCGCGGGCCAGGGAGACCGCCCGGGCCAGGGTCGGGCGGTCCATGTTGTCGAGGAGAATGGCCTCCGCCCCCGCCTGAAGCGCCTCGTTCACCTCGTCGAGAGTCGAGGCCTCGACCTCGATCGGGGCCGCGCCGGCCCGATCGTCCGCGAGCGACCGGCGCGCGCGGCGCACCGCCCGACCCACCCCTCCCGCCATCCGGCAATGGTTGTCCTTGATCAGCACCGCGTCGTAGAGACCGCTGCGATGGCTGGTGCCGCCGCCGGCGCGCACGGCGTATTTGTCCAGGGGACGCAGCCCGGGGACCGTCTTGCGCGTGTCCGAGATCTGGACCGGCGCGCCGGCGAGGCGTTCCACGGCGCTCCGTGTCGCGGTGGCGATCCCGGACATCCGCTGCAGGAAATTGAGCGCCGTGCGCTCCCCCGCGAGGATTCCCCGCGCCGGTCCTTCCACGGTCGCCACGGGATCCCCCGGCCGGCGCTCGTCGCCGTCCTGGCAGTCCTCCCGGAACGTCAGGGCGGGGTCCACCTGGGAGAAGACCTCGCGGGCGACCGCAAGCCCGGCCACGATCAGCCGCTCACGCGCCGCGAGGGTCCCCCTGGCCCGGGCGTCCGGATCGATCACCATCCGTGACGTCAGGTCCCCGGGGCCCAGGTCTTCCTCGAGGGCCGCGCGCACGGTGCGACGCACGATCTCCGCATCCAGCATGGATGCCCGGATTCTCCCACACGCTTTGGAAGGCGGTCAACCGAGACGCAGCGACTCGACGGTGGCGGTCAGGCGGGCGATCTTCTCCTGCAGCTCCTGGTGGATCCGGCGCGCCTTGTCGACCGCCTCGGGCCGCGCCTTGCCGATGAAGTCGGCGTTGCCCAGCTTGCGCGCGTGCCCCTCGGCCTCCTTGGAGAGCTTGTCGATCTCGCGCAGCAGCCGGCGCTTCTCGGCCTCGAGATCGAGCACGCCGGCGAGGGGCACGGCCAGATCGAGGCCCGGGACCACGGCGCGGGCCGCCGGCCCGAGACGCGTCATGTCGGGCGCCTCCTCCACCGACTCCAGGCGCGCCAGGGCCGCGATCGTCGCCGCGTTCCGGGCGATCACCCGGCGCGCCTCGCCGTCCCCCGCGCGGTAGAGCAGGGGGAGGCGGCGGCCCGGGTCGATGTTCAGCTCGGCCCGGATGTTGCGGATCCGGGAGACCACCTCCATCACGCGCTCGACCTCCCTCTCGGCCGCCTCGTCGATCAGGCCGGGATCGGGCGCCGGATAGGGGGCCAGAGCGATCGTATCCCCCCGGTGCGGAAGCCGCTGCCAGAGATCCTCCGTCAGGAACGGCATGACCGGGTGGAGCAGCCGCAGGACCGACTCCAGGACGTGCAGCAGGACCGCCTGCGCGCGCTCCCGATCGGCGGCATCGGCCCCCGGAAGCAGGCTGGGCTTGGCGATCTCGAGATACCAGTCGCAGTACTCGTGCCACAGGAACTGGTACAGGGCGTTGGCCATCTCGTCGAAGCGGAATTCCTGCAGGCGCTCGTCCACGCTCGAGGCGAGTCGCGACAGCCGGCTCAGGATCCAGCGATCCCCCGCCGACAGGCGGTCCCGCGCCGGCAGGGGCGGCGGCGACGAGCCCGTCCCCGCGTCGCCGCGGTTCAGGAGGACGAAGCGCGCCGCGTTCCAGATCTTGTTGGCGAACGCCCGGTATCCCACCATGCGCTCCTCGGCGAGCGGCAGGTCGGAACCCGGAGTGGCCATGGCGGCGAGCGTGAAGCGCAGCGCGTCCGCGCCGTAGCGGTCGATGAGATCGAGGGGATCGACCACGTTGCCGCGGGTCTTCGACATCTTCTGCCCCTCGGCGTCGCGCACCAGCCCCGTGATGTACACGCGATGGAACGGCACGTCGCGCATGAGATGCAGGCCCATCATGATCATGCGGGCCACCCAGAAGAACAGGATGTCGAAGCCCGTGACCAGGACCGTGGTCGGATAGTAACGGGCCAGGTCCGCCGTCGCCTCGGGCCAGCCCAGCGTGGAGAACGGCCAGAGGCCGGAGGAGAACCAGGTGTCCAGAACGTCGGGATCCTGCTTCAGGACCTTGCCGCCGCAGCGCCCGCAGACGACGGGGGCCTCGCGCGCCACGTGGATCTCGGCGCACGTCCCGCAATGCCACGCGGGGATCTGGTGCCCCCACCACAGCTGCCTCGAGATGCACCAGTCGTGGATCTTCCCCATCCACTCGTTGTAGCTGTTGACCCAGTACGGCGGGGTGAACCGGACGCGCCCCTCCGCGACGGCGCCCATCGCCTCGTCCGCCATGTGTTTCACGCGGACGAACCACTGGGTCGAGAGATACGGCTCGATCACCGTGTTGCAGCGCTGGCACCGGCCGACGTTGTGGAGGTGGTCCTGCACGCTGACCAGGTGCCCGCCCGCCTTCAGGTCCTCGACCACCAGGCGCCGGGCCTCGAAGCGATCGAGCGAGCGGTAGCGGGCCGGCACGTTCTCGTTCATCCTCCCCTGCTCGTCCATCACGATCAGGGGAGGCAACCCGGTGCGCCTGGCGGCCTCGAAATCGTTGGCGTCGTGCGCCGGGGTGATCTTGACGGCGCCGGTGCCGAACTCCTTGTCCACGAACGCGTCGGCCACGATCGGGATCTCGCGGCCGGCGAGCGGCAGCACCACGCGGCGGCCCACCATCGCCCGGTAACGCGGGTCGTCCGGATGCACCGCCACTCCCGTGTCGCCGAGCATGGTCTCGGGACGGGTGGTGGCGACGTCGATGCCCCCCCCGCCGCCCGCGAACGGATAGCGCACGGTGTACAGGTGCCCCTGCGTCTCCTGCGGGATCACCTCGAGATCGGAGATGGCGGTGCGGCAGCGCGGGCACCAGTTGACGATGAACTTGTCGCGGTACACCAGCCCGGCCTCGTGCAGCCTGACGAAGGCCTCGCGGACCGCCCGCGACAACGCCGGCTCCATGGTGAAGCGCTCGCGCGTCCAGTCGCAGGAGCACCCCAGCCGCTTGAGCTGGCCGATGATGGCCCCACCGTACTCCTCCCTCCAGCGCCACACGCGCTTCACGAACTCCTCGCGCCCGAGCGCCTCGCGGCTCGAACCCTCGCTCTGGAGCTGGCGGTCCACCACCATCTGGGTGGCGATGCCCGCGTGGTCCGTCCCCGGCAGCCAGAGCACGTCGTCCCCCTTCATGCGCCGCCAGCGGGCCAGGATGTCCTGGAGCGTGTTGTTGAGGGCGTGCCCCATGTGCAGCCGCCCCGTGACGTTCGGGGGAGGGATGACCATGGAGTAGGCGGGCCGGTCGGAGCCGGGACGGGCCGTGAACACACCCAGGCGCTGCCAGTGGTCGTACCAGCGGGTTTCGATCGTTCCTGGTTCGAACGCCTTCTCGAATTCCATGTTCGTTCCGGTGCGTGACGGCTGATCCGGGGGGTGTGACCTGGGAGGCGGAGGTCCTGGAGCTATCCCGAGTGGCTGTCCTCCAGCTCCTTGATCCGGCGGCGGACGAGCTCCTCCGCCACGCCGGGGACCACTTCCCAGGCGATCTCGCGTACGACCCGGTCCGCCAGGCGCTCGACGACCTTGTCGGCGATCAGATCGATCATCTCGGGGGTCAGGGCGACGCCCTTCCCGTCCCCTGCCGACGCGGGGGCCGGAGCTGCCGGCGCGGATGGAACCGGCGCCTGCATCCCCGCGGGCGAGGGACGCTCCACCTCGGACGGCTCGTCGAACGATTGCCACGTCTCCGCCGGGGGGGCCTCGGGAGGCGGAGACCACGCGGGGCCCTCGTCCGGTCGGGCCGCCGCGGAAGGGCCTGCCGGGACCTCGTCGACTAGGTCGAACTCCTGCTCGAAGGACCCCTGGAAGGCGTCCTCCGCGCCCAGGCTCCCCATCGGGGCGCCGGAGCCCCCCTCGCCGGCCTGAGCGTAGCCGCCGCGTGCCGTCGGCCGGCCCACGGGATCGTCGAAGCGGTCCGGGACGACCTCCGTGTCCATCTCGCTCGCCATGCCGACGTCCGCGAAGCCGACGTACGACCCGCCCGACGCCGGATCGGGAGGGGCCATGGCCGGGTGCGGGCGAGACATCTCCTCCCGATCCTCCGCCTGCCGGTCCGGCGCGTGGGCGGAGAACGAGGGCACGGCGGCGACCGGGGATGTCGGGGCCAGGGCCTCGCGGGCGCCGAAGCCAGCCGGCCCGACCGCCGGGGCCGTCGCGCCCGGGTGGACCGCGCGCAGCCCCTCGGCGGCGCGTCCCGGATCGACGTGATAGATGTCGCCCCCCGAGATGATGTCCATCTGCCCGCCCTGCTCGTCGCTGGAGACGGCGGGGGTGGCCGCGATCAGCTCCTCGACCTTGCCGACCAGGACCTGCGATTCGAACGGCTTGGTCACGTGGCCGTTCGCCCCGACCGCGTCGGCCCGCTTCTTGTCGAACGGCTCGAAGGTGCCGGTCAGAAGGAGTACGGGGATCCCGCGCGTGGACGGATTGCGCTTGAGCTGCTCGCACACCTCGTAGCCGTTCTTCTCGGGCATGATGACGTCGAGCAGCACGATGTCGGGGCGCGCTTCGGCCACCTTCTTGAGCGCCTGGCCGCCGGTGCTGACGCAGATCACCCTGTAGTCGGCCTCGGAGAAGGTCAGCTCCACGACCTTCTGGATGGTGATGCTGTCATCCGCCAGCAGGATCGTCTTCACCGGCTCCCTCCATGGCGCGCGGCGGACCCGCCGCCGGCACGCCCAATGACGCGAACAGCGTGACGGGATCGAGAAGGACCACCGCCTCCTCGTCCCGGCGCACCACGTCCTTCACGAATGCCCGGCTCACGGCGCATCGGTCCTCCATCGCGTCCTCGAGACCGGCCCCCTGCCCGCACTGCTCCAGGAGATCGACCCGATCTCCGAGAAGCCCGAGCCTCGCCTCGCCCCAGTCGCAGACGATGAGGTGCTCTCCTTCCTCCCCCGACGGTCCACCCCGGTCCGGCCCCGCGGCCGACCAGAACGGGCGGAAGGCCCGCAGGTCGTAGACCGGAAGCGCCACGCCGCCGAGGAGGGCCACGCCGCTCACGAACGAGTGACTCCCGGGCACGGGCACGACCGGCGGCCGCGCCACGACTTCGCGCACGACGCCCAAAGGCAGCGCCGCCTCGGCCCCGCCCACGTGGAATCGGATGAGCCAGCTGGCGTCGGGCCGGCTCACAGCATCCCGTCCTGGTCCAGCACCAGTCGCGGCGACGGCCCGTCGGAAAAGACCCCGCGGAACACGCGTGCCGGCCGCGCGAAGATGAAGGGCGGCAAGGGAGCGATGTCCGCGGGCGCGACGTCCCGGATCGACTCGGTGCCGTCCACCGGGACGATGGCTCGGCTGCGGGACCCTTCGAGGAGCAGGTACAGGGGTGCGCGCGCCGGGGGCGCGCCCGCGGCCGCGCGCAGGTCGATCAGGCGGAGGCGCTCGCCCTGGAACACGGCCCCGGACTGCTCCAGTTGGAGGTCCTCCTCCTGGGTCGGGTCGAGTATCCGCCTCACGACATCGGCCTGGACCGCATAACGTGCCTGACCTACGCTGACCATGAGGAATTTCATAACCCTCTGCAAAAACTAGCCCAAAGGACCCACCCTGTCAAGGAAACCCCGCCCGGAAACGGCGGAAAAAGGCCCGGAAAGGCTCCTAGGAGTGTGTCCGAGTAATAGGATGGGTCGCGTTCGTGGCGCCGCGGGGTCGGCCGCAAGGCGCCGCGACGACCGCGATGTGAGTCATCGCGGAGGAGCGGCAACGACGCGGACGGCCCCGCGCCGCCACGAACCCCT
>Ga0070694_100000999_pt1 | contig 16060 bp, 15 predicted proteins | sample KBSK1251metaG_FD_65470 | JGI IMG/M metagenome (GOLD analysis project Ga0070694, IMG submission 65470) | Corn, switchgrass and miscanthus rhizosphere microbial communities from Kellogg Biological Station, Michigan, USA - KBS K1-25-1 metaG | ecosystem: Host-associated > Plants > Roots >... | reverse complement strand
ATATATAGAATTAAGACTATATGTAAATATTACTTACCTATACATCTCATCATCAACAAATCCCCCTATCTCCAATTATTCAAAAACACCAAAACAAATGGGAATCTCCAAGAATCTGTGCCCCGCGGAGACACACCCCCCCCCTTAAACGATAAGCCGAATTCATTGATCGCTATATTTTACATATTAAGCTAATTTTACTCTACTCACCACCCTAATTGCATACTTTGTCGGAAAAAATTCCACCAATTGACCTAGTGTTTTTTACAATTGCATGTCTCCGCGGGGCACAGATTCTTGGAGATTCCCCCATATTTTTACCATTATTATTTTTTAATAACTCTATATTACATAATGCTACACAATACAAAACTCCGCATCTTTCTATATGCCAATAAATTGATCTGATTCATCTTTATATTAATACTAACACCAACAATCTTCATCGTTATAAATTACAAAACCTTCCTTTTAGAATGAACTTTAATATCTCTATCTCAAACACCACTAATCTTTACTATTATTCTAGACCCATTAGGAATAATATTTTCAATAACTGTTCTTTTCATTTCAGCCAATGTACTTAGCTTTTCACACATCTATATATCACAAGAAAAATATCAAGATCGTTTTACAATCCTGGTTCTCCTATTTATTTTATCTATGAATCTATTAATTTTTTTACCACATTTTATAATTCTACTATTAGGATGAGACGGCCTAGGTATTGTTTCATTCATTTTAGTAATCTACTATCAAAATTCCAAATCATTAGGTGCTGGTATAATTACTGCCCTAACAAACCGTATTGGGGATGTTATGTTACTTCTTGCAATAGCATGAACACTTAATCAAGGTCATTGATTAATCACAAATATATGAGATTCCCCTATACTAAAATATCAAGTATTAGCAATTATAGTTGCCGCTATAACTAAAAGAGCCCAAATACCTTTTTCTAGATGACTCCCAGCAGCCATAGCCGCACCTACACCAGTATCTGCTCTAGTACACTCATCAACCCTAGTTACAGCTGGTGTATTTCTAATAATCCGATTCTATAACTTTCTCCACTCTCTACCATATTTCAATTCAATTATCTTATTTATCGCAGTATCAACTATATTCATAGCAGGTCTAAGTGCAACTACAGAATGTGATATAAAAAAAATTATTGCTCTCTCAACATTAAGTCAACTTGGAATAATAATAACAAGAATTGGTCTTAATGCACCAAATTTAGCTTATTTTCACATAGTAACTCATGCACTATTTAAAGCATTATTATTTATTTGTGCCGGCGCCTTTATTAACGAACATCTTCATACTCAAGATTTACGCTGAATGGGTAATTTATTTTATCAAATACCAACTGCCAGTGCATGTATTACTTTAGCTAATCTAGCTTTATGTGGATTTCCATTTATAGCCGGATTTTACTCAAAAGATCTAATTATGGAAACATCAATTAACATAAATCATAATTTATTTATAGTGATAGTAGCCTTCTTTAGCCTGGGTCTTACATCATTCTATTCAGTCCGATTCAGATTAATTGTTCTATGAGGACCTAATCTTTGTAACTCATTCATGCATGTAAAAGAACAAATAAGAATTATTATTCCAACAATACTATTAGGCACCATATCTATTATTTCTGGTAGCATAATTAGCTGAATAATATGCCTAAATAACAAGCTAATTATGCTACCAATAATAATAAAAATTATACCACTTATTATAGTAATTCTAGGACTACTGAGTGCATGATCAATTAATATTAATCTCTCTTCTAATATTTCAATATCTATAAAATCTAGATTAACCCACTATTCATCATGTATAATATGAAACCTGGTTCCACTTTCAACCCAATTTATAATAAAATTACCATTAACAACAGCCCATCAATATATAAAAAATATTGATCAAGGATGATTTGAAATTATATCTGGACAAGGATTCTTCTTAAATTCTACTACATATTCAAATATTCTTATAAACGCAACACCTAAACACCCAACCACGTATCTAGCCATTTCCTCTACAGTAATAATTAGTTTTCTATTTACAATACTAATTTTCTCAATTTAGTTATGATAGCTTAAATAAAGCATACCATTGAAGCTGGTAAGTTGATTATATCTCATTACATATTTATATGTAGTGTATTTAACACCTAGACTTTTCATGTCTATAAAATATTTTATATCATATACAGTTTATAGTTTAAAAAAAACCTTGACTTTGGGTGTCAATATTCTCCATAAAGTAAACTGATAGAATTGATAGCTTAAATTATAAAGCAATGATCTTGTAAGTCATATAGTGGGTCTTCCCTCAATTCTATGACACATATTCAACAAATCACTCTATTCCTTCACTTAGCATTTTTTGCAATAACATTTACATTCCTTACCCAACGACATCATTTTCTAATATCCTTATTCTCACTAGAAGGTATAATACTAATTCTAGTAGCAATGATCCCCCTCTCATTAATAATATCTAATATACCAATTGCTACTATAAGTATTATCCTATTAACTTTTGGTGCCTGCGAAGCTAGTTTAGGTCTAAGTTTAATAGTAATAATATCTCGCTACTATGGCAGAGATCTATTTAAATCACTATCCTCTAACAAATGCTAAAAATTATTCTTCCACTAATTGTCTTAATACTTATCAACAATTCAAAATATTATTGATGAATAACCATGGCCTCATTATTTCTAATAACAATCTTGGCACTAATCAACCTAACTCAACTAAACTTCACTAGCTTCTCCACCACATCTATATCTGCTATAGATACTATATCCTCTACATTAATTATTTTAAGAATTCTAATTGCAGCTCTAATAATAATAGCAAGTTCCAAAATTCTTAATACCCAAAATAATCCAAAATTATTCTCCATTATAAATCTCATTCTCTTAATTATTTTAATCAACTGCTTCGCCTCATCAAATATAATTATATTTTATATTTGATTTGAAGCATCACTTATTCCTACTATAATTATTATTATAACATGAGGTTATCAACCCGAACGACTTCAAGCAAGAATATATTTAATATTATATACTATTACTGCCTCTTTACCAATATTTATTATATTCTGTTCCATATACTTATATTCTAACCACCTACTTATATCTATATATTCAGAACTACATTTTCCATCTTTTTTCTCTATAAGATCTATATTTTGAATTATAACTATAGTAGGATTCTTAGTAAAACTTCCTATATTTTCTACTCATCTATGATTACCAAAAGCTCACGTCGAAGCCCCTATTGCCGGATCTATAGTTCTAGCCGCAATTCTACTTAAACTCGGTGGTTATGGGCTCGCGCGCATATCAATTTTTTTCCAAAATATAGTAATTTTTTCATCTACTATACTTATAACAATCTCAATAATTGGCGCAATTATTACTAGATTTATCTGTATGCGTCAACCAGACCTTAAATCACTTATTGCTTACTCATCTGTTGGTCATATAGGTTTAATACTAACAGGTATATTGTCTAATTCATCATGAGGAATAACTGGAAGACTAATAATAATAGTTGCACATGGACTAAGATCTTCAGCACTATTTATTATAGCAAACTTATCATACGAAATTACTCATACACGAAGTATGTTCTTGACTAAAGGACTTATAACCATTAACCCAATCATAACTATGTGATGATTTTTATTTACAGCAGCCAACATAGCTGCCCCACCATCAATTAATCTTCTTAGAGAAATTACCTTAATTACAACTACACTAACAAAATCTATTATATTTACACCACTTCTCGCATTAGTAAGCTTCTTAACAGCCATATACTCCCTTCATATATATACTACCACTCAACACGGACAAATCAGCAACTACACAAATCCTCTAACAACCATAAAACCTAAAGATATGCTTGTTCTCTCCATCCACATCTACCCATTAATTATACTAATTATTAAACCTGAATTAATTAGTGTATGAATCTGATAAAATAGTTAAGTTATAACATTAAATTGCAAATTTAAAAACGTATTATATACTTTTATCTAGTAAGATAAGCTATTCAAGCTAGTGGGCTCATACCCCGAAAAAGAGATAATCTCTCTTACTATTAGTTTAATTCTGGCTAACATATTTACATTAATTATGTCCTATACATGTAAGTTAATCGCATAATAACTATAAATATTCTTCACCTATACACAGTATATAAAACTACTAAATTTCACATAGAGTAGTGGCATTAATTAAAAATAACTGGCAAAAATTGTGCCAGCCGCCGCGGTTAGACAGTAAGTTAAAGTAAATAATATAAGGCTAAATGAGATAATAATTATAATTCTAAATACTAATAAGCGGTACAATTCATACCAGTCCCGTCCCACAAATTATACTCACACTATCATAAAATCTTAACCAAAAACAAGGATTAGATACCCTTCTATTTAAGACCTAATAATATGCCGGACAATAAAATCAACCGATTAAAATTCAAAGGATATGGCGGTGTTTTTATATAATCAGGGGAACCTGTTTCTTAATTCGATAATCCACGAAATTCCAACCTCTCTTTGAAATCTCAGCCTGTGTACTGCTGTCGTCAGTAAACCTATAAAAGAAAGTTTACAATAAATACTATACACTATTTCACGTCAAGTCAAAGTGCAGCCTATAAAGAGGAGATAATGGGTTACAACCTTAATAAAAGAACACGGAATAACGTAATAAAAACGTTACAAAGGTGGACTTGAAAGTAATATTTATAAAATACAAATATTAAAATTTCTAAAACATGTACACATCGCCCGTCACTCTCATCTAAAGACGAGATAAGTCGTAACAAAGTAAACGTAACGGAAGTTGCGTCTGTAAGAACATAGCATAACATTAATGCCCTTTACTTACACTAAAATGATGATCTTAATCTGTTCTTAATATAATATAATATTCAACTCAATATCACTTAAAATATAATTAATTAAATAATATATAAATTAAATCTAACTTCATAAGTACTTTACAGGAACTAAACATATAAAAAAGTAATTTTTAAAAAATGTACCTTGTGCATCATGGTTTTACAAAATATACTTTTATAAATAAACCCGAATTCTAAATGAGCTTAATTTATAATGTAATGCACTAAATAATTAATGTGACATAATTATTACAATATATAAATTAAGAGGCTACATACCTACCGCATTAGAATATCGCTGGCTTTCCTTAAACATTATAAATTAATAAAATAAATTTTTCATAAATTTATATTTTAAATAATATAGGACAAGCCATATTATTTTATTCAATATATAAAAAACATAACAATAGTATGCTTATAACCAGCAATCAAAATTACGTTACAGCTAATACAACTATAATATATACACTTATATATGATTCATCTAAAGGAAATTATAATTATATAATACTAATTATATATTTTATGTAAAAACAAGTATTAAATTAAAATAAACATATTCAAATAAACACAAATAAATTTTAAAACTTCATACATTTATGAAAGGAACTCGGCAACATCTATTTCGACTGTTTAACAAAAACATTGCTTTATGATTCTTCATATAAAGTAATCTCCTGCCCAGTGAATAACTTTTAACGGCCGCGGTATCCTAACCGTGCAAAGGTAGCATAATAACTTGCCTATTAATTGTAGGCTAGAATGAACGGGGTAACGAAATAAGATCTTTCTTTCACAAAACCATAAAAACTAATATTTAAGTGAAGAAGCTTAAATAATATTAAAGGACAAGAAGACCCTATAGAGCTTTAATTTAAAAATATATCATATTTTACATTTAGGTTGGGGCAACCAAGGACCAAATCATCCTTATAAATATAAGATAAACTAATCTACACACTGATCCTATCTTAGATCACCGAATCAAGCTACCTTAGGGATAACAGGCTAATCCTATTATAGAGTTCTTATCAACAATAGGGATTGGCACCTCGATGTTGGCTTAGAATATCTCTATGACGCAGTAGTCATAAACAGAAAGTTTGTTCAACTTATAATATTCTACATGAGCTGAGTTCAGACCGGCGCAAGCCAGGTTAGTTTCTATCCTTAATATTCAAAAATAAAACATAGTACGAAAGGACCTGTTTTAAATATTTCATATTAATAATAAATAAATTACCAATATATTATCCATTCATAATATTCACTATACAACCTAGAAAGTTGGCAGATTAATGTAACTGACTTAGAATCAGTAAATGAATAATATTCACTTTCTTGTAGATTAGTTTAAATAGAATAGTTAATTTGCACTTAACTGGTGAATCTTTCATCTACAATCTATAGTTAAGGTAACAAATGACCTTGAAAGTCATAAATAAATGTTCAATTCATTTATAGATTTATTAAGATGGCAGATTTATGCAATAGATTTAAACTCTATATATGAGTATTACTCTCTTAATAATGATCACATTTTCTATCTCATTTATACTAAGCTACATTATAGCACTAGTAGCCATAGCATTTTACACCTTAATAGAACGAAAATTCCTTGGGTATTTTCAACTTCGAAAAGGCCCAAATAAAGTAATACTTATAGGCCTTCCTCAACCTTTTGCTGACGCCATTAAATTATTTACAAAAGAACAAGCTAATCCTACACCAGCAAATATATCACCATATATATTCGCACCTGTACTTGGTCTAATTCTTGCACTAATACTATGAGTTTTATTCCCACATTCAAACCCATCATCATTCCTCATATATGGAGCCCTTTATTTCCTATGTGTATCAAGAATAAATGTTTACACAACATTTATAGCAGGATGATGTTCTAATTCTAAATATGCACTTCTTGGAGCATTACGAGGTATTGCACAAACAATTTCATATGAAGTCTCCATAGCACTCATTATCCTCTCTGTTCTCATTTTACAAAAATCCATAGACCTAAACATAATAAAATGTTTATCTTGAATAATACTTTTAATTTTACCTCTCTTTATTATATGATTCATTACCAACTTAGCAGAGACTAATCGTACTCCATTTGATTTCGCCGAAGGAGAGTCTGAGCTAGTATCAGGATTTAACGTAGAATACAGAGCTGGTTTATTTGCCCTAATCTTCATAGCAGAATATATAAATATCTTATTTATAAGTCTACTATCAGCCACCATATTTATAGGACTCATCCCTTTATTTACAGACTTACAATTAATTATTAAAACCATACTTCTAGCAACATTATTTGTCTGAATTCGAGCCACACTACCGCGCATACGATATGATAATTTAATATACTTAACATGAAAAAGATTTCTCCCATTCAGCTTAGCAGCAATCATTCTTCTATCAATCATTCTCTTAATTTAACTGATATTGCGCCGGAAGAACGGATAACTCTGATGACGTTAAATATGGTTTATTACCCAATATCTTATATAATACTAGATAGCTTAAATAAGCACCTGACTTTTAATCAGAAGATAATTTCCTATTTCTAGTAAATGATATTAATACTTACCTCATCCTCAATTGCAATTATCCTCCCATCACTTGTCCTACTAATTGCCTGAATAACTGCTATACGATCTATTTCAAACCGAGAAAAATCATCTCCCTTCGAATGTGGCTTTGATCCAAATCATAACGCACGAATTCCATTCTCAATACGATTTTTTCTATTAGCAATCATTTTTATTGTTTTCGATATTGAAATTGTATTATTAATTCCTATCCCAATTCTATCAATAATCACAAATTTATCAATACTATTAATTAACATTTCCCTATTTACATTAATCCTAATTATTGGACTTCTTCACGAATGAAATGAAGGCTCCTTAAACTGAGCAGATTAAAACGTATATGATAAACTAAAGCTTCTAACTTTAAGTTTGGTGCTTCAACTCACCACGTTTTTATGTCCTACATAAACAAACCATTCATCACACTCACCATATCATCATTAATCATTAGTACAATCATAGCAATATCTAGAACTAACTGAATATTTTTATGAATATCTATAGAAATTAATATATTAAGATTTATTCCACTCATATCAAATTCAAAAACAAATCAAGAAACAGAAGCTACTATCAAATACTTCATAGCTCAAGCCTTAGGCTCTAGACTAATACTAATATCAAGTATATCTCACTGATCTTCATCATCCATTCCATTTATAAATATGATTCTAATAGCATCAATTTTACTTAAACTAGGAATAGCACCATTTCACTTTTGATTTCCATCAGTAATAACATCTTTATCATGATTAATATGCATAATCCTAGCCACATGACAAAAATTAGCACCATTAATTATTTTATCATTTATCCTATATAATCTGTCACCAACATTTATTATACTTATTGCCTCCATAAATGCCCTTCTTGGAGGAATAATAGGAATAAATCAATCTCATCTACGAACCATTATAGCCTACTCATCAATTACCCATATAGGTTGAATAACAAGACTTCTATATGTTCTTAAACCATATATGACACTTATATACTATATTATATATTCATTAATTATTATTCCACTATTTATTGTAATTAACTTTAATAATTTTTATAATAACTCACAACTAAACAAAATAAATATTATATCCCCAATTATACAACTTATTATCCCAATTATATTATTATCTTTAAGTGGTATACCGCCATTCACCGGATTTATCCCAAAATGATTAGCTATTTTAACACTATGCCAACAATCCCCCATTATACTTCTAATTATAATTACCGGAGCCATAATAAATATATATTTTTACATAAACATTCTATTCAATTCACTATTATCCATAAACTTAACTAATATAAATCAATCAATAAACAAAATTTCAAGACAAAGACCTACAATTATTGCTACAATATCTATTTCATTACTTCCATTACTAATAATATAATTATGCGCTGACTTTTTTCTACTAATCACAAAGATATTGGCACACTTTACTTCATCTTAGGCGTATGAGCCGGTATAATAGGAGCAGCTATAAGTCTTCTAATTCGAATTGAACTAAGACAACCAGGTTCATTCCTAGGCAGAGATCAACTATATAATACCATCGTAACTGCCCATGCATTCTTAATAATTTTCTTCCTAGTAATACCAGTATTCATTGGTGGTTTCGGCAACTGGCTACTACCATTAATATTAGGTGCACCAGATATAGCATTCCCTCGACTTAACAACATAAGATTTTGATTATTACCTCCATCATTAATACTTCTCCTATCCTCAGCAGCCGTAGAAAAAGGCGCCGGCACAGGATGAACAGTATATCCACCTCTAGCAAGAAACATGGCTCATGCCGGACCATCTGTAGATCTAGCTATTTTCTCCCTTCATTTAGCTGGTGCATCATCAATTCTAGGAGCAGTAAATTTTATCTCAACAGTAATTAATATACGATGACAAGGACTTCAATTAGAACGAATTCCTCTATTTGTATGAGCAGTAACTATTACAGTAGTTCTACTACTCCTTTCCCTTCCAGTATTAGCCGGTGCTATTACTATACTTCTAACAGATCGAAATCTCAATACTTCATTCTTTGATCCAGCCGGAGGTGGAGACCCAATTTTATATCAACACTTATTTTGATTCTTCGGTCATCCAGAAGTTTATATTTTAATTATTCCAGGCTTCGGCGCAATTTCTCACATCGTTACTCATTACAGTTCTAAAATAGAGTCATTCGGCACATTAGGAATAATTTATGCTATACTAGGAATTGCCGTACTAGGATTCATTGTATGAGCACACCACATATTTACCGTTGGTATAGACGTTGATACACGTGCTTACTTCACAGCAGCAACTATAATTATTGCAGTCCCAACAGGTATTAAGGTATTTAGATGATTAGCAACCATTCACGGTTCACACGTTAAATATTCTGCACCTATATTATGAGCTCTAGGATTTATTTTTCTATTTACTACTGGTGGAGTTACTGGAATTATTCTATCAAACTCATCATTAGATATTATTCTTCACGATACTTATTATGTAGTAGCACATTTCCACTACGTATTAAGAATGGGTGCAGTATTTGCTATATTCGCCGCATTTACACATTGATTTCCTCTATTTACAGGCTTAACTCTTCATGCTCGATGAACTAAAGCACAATTTTTTATAATATTTATTGGAGTAAACCTTACATTCTTCCCACAACATTTCCTAGGATTAAGTGGAATACCTCGCCGATACTCAGACTACCCAGATGCATTTATAATATGAAATGTAGTTTCATCTATAGGATCACTTCTATCCTTCACAGCACTAATATTCTTTATTTTTATTTTATGAGAAGCCTTCTCCTCTCAACGTAGAGTCATTTCATCACTCCACATACCATCATCAATAGAATGACACGAAACTCTACCACTAGGATTCCATAATCTAGAAGAAACCGGAATAATCATTTCTAACTTAAGTGAACGCCAAAGTCTAGGCACCTATTTGTTAATTAGGACAATGCTTCAAATGAAGCTCACTTAGAATGACATGAGGTCAACTATTATTCCAAGACGCAGCATCACCAATTATACTTCAACTTATCTCCTTCCATGACCACACATTAATTATTCTAACACTAGTCCTAACAGTAGTTGGTTACGCTATATATTCCTTAATAGTAAACAAATATTCACATCGCTATCTAATAGAAGCCCAACAAATTGAAACCATTTGAACCATCCTACCAGCAATTATTCTACTTTTCTTAGCTCTTCCATCTCTTCGTCTCTTATATTTAACTGATGAAGTAAGTCAACCTAGAATTACACTTAAAGCCATTGGACACCAATGATATTGAAGATATGAATATTCAGACTTCTCAAACGTAGAATTTGATTCATATATAATTCCCCAATCAGACCTTAACCTAGGAGATTATCGTCTTCTAGAAGTAGATAACCGAATTGTTCTACCAATAATACTAGAAATTCGTGTTTTAGTAACTGCAGCAGATGTAATTCACGCATGAACTATCCCAGCGCTAGGAGTTAAAGTAGATGCAGTCCCAGGACGACTTAATCAACTAGGATTTACAATCAATCAACCAGGTGTCTTCTACGGCCAATGTTCAGAAATCTGTGGAGCTAACCATTCATTTATACCAATTTCCCTAGAATCAGTAAATCTAAAATCATTTACTAAATGAATCGAAACATATAACTTAAAATCTAGTTAATATATAACAAAGTCTTGTCAAGACTTAATAACCTTCGGTGATTTTATAATGATTCAATTGTCTACCTTTGACTTTATTTTTCTAATTCTAAATTTAGTGTGATTTATCACTTTACTTTTTTCCTCTATCCTCCTATGAACATTTCATTCAGTTACATTTAAACATAAATCTCACTAAATTATATAAACAAATAACATAAATACTCAATTTTTCCCCAAATATTTATTTTATAATCAACCAACCATTCTCTCTCTATCTTCTAACATATAATCAATAATTATTTCAACCAAATATATTTAATATTATCAACTATATTACACTTTATTTATAGTCCTCAATTTCCAACTAATTATTCTTAAACCTTATTAACTAATCCTTCAAATTATAAACAATATATCTTATACTATATCTATATCCTATAAATATTCACTCACATCCACCTTTAAACAATTAAAATCTAGTTATAAACAAAGTCCTTCCAAGACTTAGAAATCTTAATGATTTTATATGAACTCAATCATAATTTTTAATCTAATCCTGCTAACACTTAACTTCCTATGAACTATTGGTCTAATTTTATACTTATATCTCATCAAATTATGAGCTTACTCCAATACAACTAAATATCACTAATCATCTATACCAATTACATTTTCTTTTAAATATATCTCTCAATACATATTCAATAACATAAATCTAGTTACTTATAACAGAGTCTTTCAAAGACTAAACAATAATATATATATATATATGATTTATAATGGCCCGACTCACCCTAATTTTCATGATTATATTAATATTAAATACAGTGTGATTTATATTACCTAACCCAACCATACTATACTCAATCTTTATTATTCTAAATTCCCTATGATTCATATTGTATTTCTACCATCTATCATACACAATCATACTTCCTGTATATTCATATGTTTCAAAATTTCTAAATAAACCTATCACATCAACTTCACTTTCCACACCTCATATACATCCATATTCATATATCTACCGACTTAATTTATAATGATATAACTAACTTAAATCAATTTATATCTCAACAAATCAAATTTATCATAAAATCAAGTTAATTATTAACAAAGTCCTTCCAAGACCTATTAATCATCCGATAATTTTATAATGCCTCACTTATCACCAATAAATTGAATCATAGCACTAACCTCATTCTGATTTATTCTCCTACTTCTCTCATCAATTCAATGATGAAACCAATCATCTACCTTTCCTCATAAATCCTCAACAATAACTAAATCTACTAACACTTGAAAATGATTATAAGGTGGCCGAAATTAAGCAATAAACTGTAAATTTATTTATGGATAAACCCCCTTATATAATCTTAGTATAACAAGTACAATTACCTTCCAAGTAAACAGTTTAGATACCTAAAGATTATAAATGATTCGCCAACCATTTCACTTAGTAGAATATAGACCTTGACCCTTAACTGCCTCAATTGGAGCCTTTTCACTAGCCATCGGTATTGCTAGATGATTCCACAACCACGGAATATGATGTTTATATTTAGCTACCACTATCATTATTTTATCTATAATCCAGTGATGACGTGATGTTATCCGAGAAGCTACTTATTTAGGTCACCATACTACATACGTAACTAAAGGACTTCGATGAGGAATAATTCTATTTATTACATCAGAAGTACTATTTTTCTTTGCATTTTTCTGAGCATTCTTTCATAGAAGTCTCTCACCAACACCAGAACTAGGATGCGCCTGACCTCCTACTGGAATTACACCTCTAAATCCATTTAGAGTCCCCCTACTAAATACAGCAGTACTACTAGCATCAGGAGTGACTGTCACATGAGCCCACCACAGTTTATTAGAACAAAACCGATCTAATACTATTCAAGCCCTAATCCTAACAGTAGCACTTGGTTTATATTTCACATTCCTTCAAGCCGGAGAATACATAGAAGCATCATTCAGAATTGCAGACAGAGTATATGGATCAACCTTCTTTGTAGCCACAGGATTCCACGGTGCTCACGTTCTTATCGGCTCTACATTTTTATTAGTATGCTTAAGACGAGCCATCTCCTACCACTTTTCTTCCCACCACCACTTTGGATTTGAAGCCGCCGCTTGATATTGACATTTTGTTGATGTAGTATGAATCTGCCTATATTTATGTATTTACTGATGAAGCGCCTAATTACATATATAAAATAGTGTATAGTGCACATAAACTTTTGATGTTTAAAGAATGAGTGCAATACTCATAATTATAAATGACCACAATCTTCACTCTAATAATTTCATCTCTCGCAATAAATATATTCATAATATTAAACCCACTATCCATAGGAATTACAATTTTATTTATAGCATTAACAGTAGCCATTCTATTCTCATATTCTATATCATCTTGAATTGCTTTTCTTATTTTTCTAATTTATGTAAGAGCTATACTAGTAATATTTTCATATTTTGTATCTCTAACACCAAATCAAACAACTAACATAATATCTATAATCCTTACACTATCTCTAACATTCACAACTTTACTACTTTTATCATTCATAACAAATATAAAATCCCTCCCATCCTCACTCTATGCTATTCAATCAAATATGTTTTATCTAAAATCTAATTCACCTAGATTAATCTTACTAGCACTAGTATTACTATTAACTATAATTATCGTCGTTAAATTAACAATTAATACAAAAGGACCACTACGCCCATTCAATAGAAACTATGTTTAAACCTATCCGCTCATCTCACCCTATCATTAAACACATTAACAACGCACTAATTGACTTACCAGCACCAAATAATATTTCCATCATATGAAATTATGGTTCACTTCTTGGACTATGTTTAGTAATTCAAATCATTACTGGACTATTTTTATCTATGCACTATGTTTCACATATTGATCTCGCATTTTCATCTGTCGCACATATTTCACGAGATGTAAACTACGGCTGAATCATCCGCTCAATTCACGCAAATGGTGCCTCCATATTTTTCCTCTTTCTATATATTCATACAGGTCGAGGAATCTACTACGGCTCATTTAAACTAATAGAAACCTGAAACATTGGAGTCATTTTATTTATCTTAACAATAGCAACAGCATTTATAGGATATGTTCTACCCTGAGGACAAATAAGATTTTGAGGTGCTACAGTAATTACTAACCTATTCTCTGCTATTCCTTACATTGGCAAAACACTTGTAGAATGAATATGAGGGGGATTTGCCGTAGATAATGCTACTCTAAATCGCTTCTTTGCAATTCACTTCGTCCTACCATTTATCGTTGCCGCAGTTGCATTTCTACACCTTGTATTCTTACATCAAACAGGATCAAACAATCCTCTAGGAATTAACTGCAATAGAGACCGAGTTCCATTCCACACATACTACTCAACAAAAGATGCCCTAGGATTTATCATTGCCTTAACAATCTTCATAACTATTGTTCTATTTACACCAAACCTACTAACAGACCCAGAAAATTTTCTTCTAGCAAACCCATTAGTAACACCAATCCACATTAAACCAGAATGATACTTCCTATGAGTCTATGCAATTCTACGATCAATTCCAAATAAACTAGGAGGAGTTCTAGCCCTATTCGCCGCACTACTAATTCTTTTTATCCTACCTATCACATCAACTAATAATAAATCAGGAATAATATTTTATCCTTTAAATCAAATCATATTTTGAATCCTAGTTGCCTCATGATTAATTTTAACATGAATTGGCGGACGTCCTGTAGAAGACCCATTTATTATCATCGGCCAATCATTTACAGTTATTTACTTCTTATTTTATATTATAAACCCCATTCTCTCCTCATCATGAGATAATTTATTAAAAACATAACAAAACATTAAGTTAAATAAACTAATAACCTTCAAAGTTATAAATGGTCTCTAATCCATGTTTTGAATGATACCAGATATCTTCTCATCATTCGACCCCTATAGATTTAACTCAATTAACCCATCGATGAGATTATTTATAATAATAAACCTACTTCTAATCCTTATTGCTCAACTATCATTCTGAATAGCAAGTGCGCGAGCAAATTCTCTAATAATTCCATTTATTTTACTAATCAACGCACAACTGGCACGTACATTCATAAATAATCTTAAAGGACTAAACCAAATAGTATCAACTCTATTTTTCACCATCATTATAATTAATCTCTTAGGCCTAATTCCATATTTCTTCAGTACATCTAGGCATCTAATCTTTACACTAATCTTTGGTCTACCATTATGATTATCAATAATATTATCAAGATTCTTCAAATCGATTAAAAAATCCATTGCTCACTTCCTCCCAGATGGAGCACCAGACTGGCTTAATCCCTTCCTTGTTCTAATCGAAACTACTAGAGTAACAGTTCGACCAATAACCTTATCATTCCGCCTCGCTGCTAATATAAGTGCAGGACACATCGTACTAGGATTAATCGGAATCTATTGTGCAGCAGCATGATTTAACTCCTTAACTGGTTTAATTCTTCTTCTACTAACTACTATTGGATATATTCTATTTGAAGTTGCTATTTGTTTAATTCAAGCCTATATCTTCTGCCTACTCCTATCTCTATATGCAGACGACCACGCACATTAATACATTAAGTTATCCAAACTATTGATCTGTGGAGTCAAAAATACTCAATTAGTATGTATTCATAACCACTTAGCATCTATGCGTACCGATTTCGGCTCGGTGAGGACCAAACGGTGGTGGTTTAATATATAAATACATATATATATATATATACATATATATATATATATATATATATATTTATATTT
>Ga0070694_100000997_pt1 | contig 16070 bp, 27 predicted proteins | sample KBSK1251metaG_FD_65470 | JGI IMG/M metagenome (GOLD analysis project Ga0070694, IMG submission 65470) | Corn, switchgrass and miscanthus rhizosphere microbial communities from Kellogg Biological Station, Michigan, USA - KBS K1-25-1 metaG | ecosystem: Host-associated > Plants > Roots >... | reverse complement strand
CGGTCTCGAGGGAGCCTCGAGCAGCGACAGGCGCGGCGGATCTCGAGGACGGGCAACGCGGGATGAGTGTTCGTGGCCCGGAGTGCTGGCAGTGCAGGCCTGTAGCGTCGCAGGCTCCGCCCCACGTTCACGATCCAAGATTTCCGTAAGCCGCCCCGGGTCGGGATCCGCCGCGCCTTCGCCGTAGACGTCGGGCTCGAAGCCCTCCGCCCGCTCCCATCCACCGATCACTTCGTCGATCGGGCGCCGGTCGAGCTGCCCGTCCCAGAGGCCGCTCGAGATCGGGCGATCGAGGAAACGGACGCTCGCCCGGATGCGGCGGAAGTTCCGGGGCGCGTCTTCGGGCACCTGCGTCAGCTTCATGACCTCCCCCTCGAGGCGGCCGCCGGCGCCCCGACGTCGACGTCGGCCGACCTCGCCGGCGAGCTTGACGACGTAGGACGCGAGCTCCTCGCGGCTCCGGACCGGTTCGGCGAAGAGCGCGTGGCCGAATCCGCAGCGCATCGCGTGCGTCACGAGCCAGCGGCGCGCCTCGTCTGGACGCTCGACCAGGGCGCGGCGGAGGCCGTCGTTCACCATGATCACGTTGAGATGGGGCCAACCGCTCCGATGCGCCTCGACCGTCGAGACGAAGCCGGATCGGGTCTCGATCCCGTAGGAAAGGGGGCCTCGGCCTCCCTTGCGCCTCGCCACGTGCGCGCCGGGGAACGTCCGCTCGATTGCCTGCCGGAAGCTCTGCCAGGCCCGCCAGAGGGCGCGGAAGGCCTCCCAACGGTTCCGCCACTTCCGGGTGGGGCGGTGCGTCGCGGTCGGCGTCTGGTCGAACGTGAGGACTAGATAGACGAGGCCCCGGGCGCCCTGGCGTTCGAGCGCGTCCTTCACGCGCCGGAATTCGTAGGATGCACGCCATCTTGCGCAGTCGCCGGCATGACGCCACGAGCGGCATTTGTAGGGGTAGACCCGCCGATTCTCCTTCGAGCGTGCGCGGCCACGGCGGTGCAAGACGAGGGTCCAGGCCCGGTCGGCGCAGGCCTGGACGTAGCGAGCTCGAAGGCGCTTCGGGCGCTCGGCCTTGACGAGGCCGGGGCCGGGATCTTGCGCAATCCGGGGAGCGGTGGTTAGACTCTTCACGTCCGGACTCGTCCTCCGGGCCTCTGAGCGGCCGAGGGTTACTCCTCGGCCGTTCGCTTTTCTACGGCGTGGTGTCGTTCACGGCGGGACCCATCTTCCATCAGGTCCAGGCCGAAACGCAAATTCAGCGCCCGTGTGCGCGGTAGACGCCCGCCGCGCCGCCGATGACGAGGGCGAGGTCGTGGGCGCCGAACTTCCAGGCCGCCACGGCGAGCGCGACGAACGCGACATTGCTCGCCGCACCCGTCACGAGGCGCCAGCGATACGAAACGCCGTCGTCCGGCGGGTAGCTCGGCGTGCTCATCAGGGCTTGATCACCGTTTCTTCGTCGCCGCGGCTGACGGTCGCCTCGACGTCGACGTAGCGATCGCCGTCCGGCGATTCACTTCCGCCGAGCATGTCGAGACCCTCGAGCACGGCATCGAAGATCGATTCACCTTTGGACTTGCGCACGGCGCGCGCGACGGCGGCTCTCGGGTCCTTGACCGCCTTCCCGACGTCGACGGCCGCCTTGGCGACCTTGGCGGCGGGCCCGATCTCCTCCTCGACGACTTGCCAGAGGCGACGCTTGAGCCGGTCGAGATCGATCATCGCTTTCCCTTTCGCAGCTTCCACAGGGCGAGCCCCAGCATCGCGCCGCCGAAGATCCACAGGAGGCCCGACGACGACGATCGAGGCCGCGCGGTTCGGGCGAGCGCGTCGAAAAACGGCCGCTCCGTGGGCGTCGCAGTTGCCGGAGCCGGCGCAGCGCCCTCGCGCAGCGCGGCTGCTCGCCGCTCCAGTTCCGCCAGCGCCTCGGCGTCGGCCGCGTTCTGTTGCTCCAGTTGATCGAGCTGGTCGGCGACGCGCGCGCCGGACGACTCGGCGGAGATCGCGTTCCAGTGGGCCTCGACGACGCGGTACGTCCCGTCCCCCATATCCGGCATGTCGAACAGCGAGGCGCCCGAGACGTGGTGCGCGCGCAGCCACGCCTGATACGCGGAGTTGACGGCGCTCTCACCCGACCCGTCGAGCAGGCCGAGCGCCCGGAAAGCTCCCTCGACTTCGGACGCGGGCACGCGGATCGACATCTATTTCCTCCCGAGGTAGAGGCCGACGCCAACGAGGACCAGCCCGCCGATGACGATCGGCACGATCGGCCCCAGCGCCTTGCGGAAGATCCGGAACGGCAGATCGATCGCGGCGTTGAGCGCCTCTTCGGCCACGCGCGCGATGATCTCTCCGACGTTCGCCGTCAAGAGCGCGAAGCCCGGCCGCTGGCCCGACGCGACGAAGCCCGCCATGGCGGGACCCTCGGATGCCGCGACGCGGAGCAGCGCGTCGACGACGATCGCGGACGTGAAGGCGTCCGTCGCGATGTAGCTGCCGGCTGATCGGTTCGGCGCGACGTCCGCGCGGTCGCGCTCCGCCAGGCCCGGCAGGGCCGCCAAGAGGTCGAGCGAGCGCGTGCGGACCGACTCGGGCGCCTCGATGACGACCAAGAGCGGCTGGCCCGGCACGAGGATCTCACCGGCCGCGACGGGGCGAAGGGCGCTCACGCGACACCCCACTTGTCGAGCGCGGCGAGCCCGCGCCGCGTCACGCGCGCGCACGTCTCGGGCGCACAGTTGCATCGGAAGCCGCAGCCGAGCGCGCGCGAGCGGGCCGCGAGGAAGCGCGCGCGGAAGTCGCCGCCGGGGTTGTCGGCGTGCTGCAACAGCATGATCGCGTTCTCGACGCCGAGCGTGATGTTGACGACGGGCAAGAGGAGCTGCTCGCCCGCCGAGCCCGGCGGCAACAGGTTCTGTTCGATCGCACTCGGCAGGAAGAAGCGATCGAGGAGCTGGAACAGCCCGTAGGCCGTGCCGGTCGCCGCCTGCGTGATCGTGTTGGCGTCGAAGGCGCTCTCGAGATCGACCCACGCGAGCAACGCGCGCTCGACCGTCTCGTTTTCGCCACCGAGGATCTCGCGCGCGTGCGCGCGCACGGCCGCCTCGACGTCGGCGGGCGCCACGGCCTGGCGCAGGACGGTCCGGCGGTTCAGCTTGACGCGGCCGAGGATGACGCCGAGCACGCCGAGCCCGACTCCGGCCAGCGCGACTTTCCACGCGTTCATCGTGCGCGCCTCTGCCGGTCGAGCAGGACCGAGCGGTAGAGAGAGTGCGTGTATGCGTCGACGTCGACGGGCCGCAGAAACACTACGTGGTCGACGTCGACGGCGGAGCGCGGGAAGGCGAGAACGTCGTCTCCCGCGCCCCGCGTCGTGCCCGGACGGGCGCCCGTCACGTACGCGTACACGGCGAGCGCGAGGATCGCGACGGACACGCCGATGATCCCGATCGGGCCGAGGTACGCGGCGCCGGCGGCCGCCGCGCCGAGCGTGCTGGCGATCGCGGGCGCCACATAGCCGGTCGCCGCGTAGATGACGATCCCCTCGATGATGTCCTCTTCGTGATCGCGGAGCCAGTCGACGAGCGTCGCCGTGTACGCATTCGCGCGCTCGAACACCGGATCATCCTCGTTGATCTTCGGGCTGCCGGAGCTCGTGTCGACGGCGCCGAGCGCGTCCGCCATCGCGCCGAAGGCCTCCGAGGCGTAGGCCGTCTCGAGGGCGAGGCCGTCGTTTTGGGCCTCGCGATTCCACGAGGCGAAGAGCGCCGAGAGCGAGCGCAAGAGGCCCTCGTGCCAGGTCGACCAGAGCGCCACGGCGGCGCCTCCCTTCGCCGGCACGAACTGCCGCCCGAGCGCGAGACGCGCGACGATCGCCCCCTCCGGAACGGGCCCGTGCGCGGCGGAGTCCCCGAGACCCTTTGTGAGGTCGTTCGCGTACCAGGAGCGGACCGCCATGGGGCCGGCGCCGCGATAGACGGGGTACTGGGGGAAGGTCTCGCCGGGGTTGAGGCCCAAGAGGGCGGCCTTGTCGACGATCCAGGGCGGCGCGCCAGGCGTGAAGATGGGCACGCCGGCCGGGACCGTCAGGGTCCGCCGCACGCCGCGCTGCTCGACGCGGAGGCTACCGGCGGCGGGGGCCTGCGAGGCAGCGGATCGCCGCCGCGACGTCGCTGCGACGATGACGACGGCCCCGAGGGCGAGCGCGAGGATCGGCAGTAGCATCAGTTGGGCACCAGGAGCTGCCGGAATCCGGCGCCGCCACTGTTGGGCGCGCCCTGCGTGACGCGGACCAAGGTGAAGACGCCGGCGTTGTTGCGCCGCACCAGGAGGGCCGTGTCGAGGTCGACCGGCGGATCGCTCGTCTGCAGCTGCACGGCGCCGCCCGCGCCCGTGATGTTGTACGTCCCGGCGGCCGAGCGGCCGGCCGTCACGTCGTCGTTCGCCGTGCCATCGCTCCAGGCCATCCGGCCCGATCGGTAGATCGTGCAGCAAGGCCGGTTCTCGCCGAACCGGAAGAACTTGAACTGGGCGAGGCCCTCGAGGTCATTCGGCGCGAGCGGCGTCGCGTCGTTCGAGAAGCTGACGAAGGTCGCAGAACGCGCGCCTACCCCGATGTCAGAGTTTCCCCCGATCATGAAGGCGGCGAGGATCGGCAGGGTGAAGGTCCCATCGGCTCCGACCCAGCCCCGCGTCAGGATTCCGCAGCTGTCGGTGATGACGAGCTCGAAGCCCGGCGCTCCGAGCATGTAGACGAGGCTCGGGCCGGTGACTCCGGAGATGATGTTCAGCAACGCCTGCCCGGCGGGAGTCGCCGCGGTCCGGCGGATGTTGGCCTGGAAGCTCTCGAGGAAGTCGATGTCGATCGGCTGCCCCCGGTCCGCGTAGGCGGCGGGCGGCAGGTAGCCCTGAACGCGCGGCATCGCCGTTACCCGAGCCCGAATTTTTCGGTCAGGTACGCCGTGCACGAGTGGTTGCCCGCCGCCTCCAGGTCGACGGTGACGCAGAAGCTTTCTCCCGGTTCGATCGACTGGTCGATCCCATCGATGTCGAAGTACCAGAACGCGCCGGCGACGGCGACGCCGCCGGCCGTGCAGCCCGAGAAGACGCGGACGAGGCCGGCCGGGTTCGTGATCGCCGTGGCGCCGCCGCCTTCCGACGCGTTGGCGCCGAGCGCGACGAGCGTAGTGACCGCCTGCGAGGTGCGATCCTCCGTCTTGGCCAGCACGGTGCCGTCCGTCGCGAGCGCCGGGGCCTTCAAGAGCGTTACGGGCCGTGCGTTCTGCGCCGAGACCTGCATTCTCCCGAGGAGGCGCCGCAGCGTGACGATCCGGCCCGACAGCGCCGGATTGTTGATCGCGAGGATCGTCTGCTCGGCCGCCGTGCCGGCGCAAATGAACGTGCGGACCGAGACGTCCAGCCAGGGCTGGACGAGCCCGACGTTCTGCCGATCGTAGCGCGCGCGTCCGCTCACAGGTAGAGCTCGAAAATGAAACGGTGGGCCGTGCGGGCCTGACTCGCGCCCGTCACGAGCTGGATCCCGCGGCAGTCGTTCGGGAGGAGGAGCGGCAGCGCCTCGCCCTCGATCTGCGACCCCGGCCCGACGCCGTAGACGCGCTCGGGATACTCGCGGGTCCCGATGACGGCACCGGCCGAGTCCAGGAAATTGAGCGTGTACCCGCCGAGCGTGCCGATCGGCGTGACGAGCGGGACTACGGTGCGGGCCCACGGCGGGACCGTGATCGTCACGGGCAGGAGCGCCCCGGTCTCGTCGTCCTCGGGCGTGGCCCCGAAGTAGCGCGTCCGCAGCGCCGGCGAAGGCGACGCCGCCGACGCCGGCGCGATGCCGCCCACGACTTCCATCGCACCGAGCGCTGCCCCACCGTCGTTGATGCCCGTCTCGTTGGCGACGGCGAGCTTGACCCGGTCCGCGACGACGGTGAGGCGAGCGCCCTGCGTGATGTCGATTTCTGCGTTGAAGCGCGCGCCGTCGACCGTCCACTCGACGATCGCGACGAGCGCCGTTGCGACGCCAGCGGCGAGCGCGCTGCCGCCGCCCGCGCCGGCCGCCAGCTGCCGCAGCGGCGGCAGCTGGCCGACGATCGGCACGATGACGGGCGAGGCCCAGACGTTCCAGGCCCGCACCTCACCGAGGCCTCCGATCTCCGCGAGGACCGACGGTGCGCCCGGGGCACCGAGCACACCCGTCGGCGTGACGAGGGCGCGCGCACCGGCGCCACGCCCGCCGAAGGCCTGCGTCTCGCCGCGCTGACTTTCATCCCACACGGGAGCCTGTCTGTGCAGACGTCTGCACTAGCCGGCGACGCGCAGGACGAGGAAGTCGAACGCCTTGTCGGCGGCGGCGCCCGTCGAGGCCGCCCCGGTCGAGACGACGACGGTCGTGTCGGTCCCGCCCGTGACGGTCGCGATCGAGTCCAGGATGCCCCGGACCGTCACGAGCACGACGCGTTCCAGGACGTCGATCGGCGAACCGAGCGTGATCGTGAAGACCGACATGGCGGGCGCCGCGACGGTCCAGTCGGCGGCCGTCGGCGGGACCGTGCCGGTCGGCGGGGGCGCGACCTGCACGCCCGCAGCCGAGACGGATCCGGCGGCCCAGATGGAGTCGGGCCGCATCTGATGGAGTCCGGCCATGGCGCCTCCTTACCCGGCCACGCGGATGCAGACGAAGTCGAACGCCTTCGCCGCGCCGGCGCCCGTGTTTGCGGTTCCGGTGTCGACCTGGATCGTGGTGTCGGTCCCGGCCGTGACGGTCGCGATCGAGTCGAGGATGTCGCGCACCGTGACGATGACGACGCGCTCCGTCACGTCGATCGGCGAACCGAGCGTGATCGTGAACGTCGAGCCGACGAGCGCGACCGTCCAGTCGGAAGTGCCCATGCCGGTGCCGGCGACGGGCGGCGCGATCTGCGCGCCGGCCGCACTGACGGAGCCGGCCGCCCAGATGCTATCGGGTCGAGTCTGATGGAGACCTGCCATGGTGTAACCGTCCTTTCGTTATGCGCGAATCGGTGGAAGGGGCGACGCCGCCGCGATGACGCGCCGGGCCTCCGTGGGATCGGTGAATGCGTTTTCCCAGCCGTACTGGTCGAGCAGCGCCGTCAGGTGCGCGACCGTCTCGACGTGGGCGCCGTCGGTCCCCTGCTCGCGCAGCCAGGTCGCGACCCACGCGGACCGATTGGGGTTGGATCGATCCTGGACGACGGGATCGAGCCCGATCGACACGACGTCGTGGAGCCAGACCGCCGGCGCGAGCAGGAGATCCGCCCACGCGATTTGCGCGGGCTTCGGCGGTCGGATGCCGGCCTGACGCACCGGCTGGAAGGCCGCCGCTTGCTGGACGGCATGATCCACGGCCGGCTCCACCGGCAGGACGTGAGCGCCGCCGCCCGACTTGCGCCGGCTGCCGAATACGACGAGCAGCAGGAGCCCGCCCGCGATGCTCGCGCCGATCGCGATCTTGGAGTTCTTGTCCATCAGGCCCAGGGGTCCACGAGGGGCGCCGCGCTCGCCGCAGCCTGTGCCAGGACGTCGTACTCCGGCCCGCCGGCGATCCCGAGCTCGCGCATCGCCTGCATGGCGATGTCGATCGCCTGCAGGTTGCCGGTCGCGGCGATGCGACCCGCCTGAGCCTGGAAGTAGGCCCGGGCCTGAGACTCGCTCGCGAATTCCGTCGGAATGCCCGCCGGCCCGCCCGCGACGATCACGCGTTCGTCGGCTCGCCGCCGGGGCTTCGCCAGTGACATCAGGCCCCAGAGCCCGAGGCCGAACGCCACTCCGATCAGGATCACGGGCATCGCGTCTCCTATCCGTTCCGCACGACCATCATCATCGACGGGTCGACGTACCCGAGGTGAGACACGAACCCGTCGCGCATCAACTGCGGATACTGGTTCGCGAGCTCTCGCGCCGCCCCGGGGCAGTAAACGACCGCATGTCGGACGCGCTCGTCCTCGGGACGGGCGCTGGGCTTCACGAGTCGCACCTTGACGCCGCTGTAGCCCTGCAGCCGCAGCTCCGCCGCGAACCACGGCGCGAGCTGATCACAGTCGCCCCAGCCTCGCTCGAGGATCTGAGGGATCGTGAGCCACTCGTTGGTGTCGGAGTCGTCGAGCTGGTAGCGCACGCCGCTCTCGAAGAATCGAGGCGCCTCGGGATGCTCGCGGAGGAACTTCATGTTCGCCTGCACGACGAGCTCGAGGGCCTCCTCCGACAGCGCGTCGAGTGCCGCCAGCCCGACGGAGCCCGAGGGCACGGTGAGGCTGACGCGATCCTCACTCATGCCCTCGCTCCTTTCGCGCTAGTTGATGACCGCCGCGTAGCCGACCACCATCCCGGTGAACGGCGCCGCCGCGAGCGAGCTGTTCGTGACGCCGGCCGTGATCGCCGTCCCCACGAGCGTGGTCGGGAAGTCGAGACCGACCTCCGTGGCGAGCTCGGAGAAGTTCATGCACGGCGCGCCCGGCACGGAGACGAAGACGGAGTCGGAGCCCGACGCGAGCGCCGTGAGGAGGAACGCTCCCGCGACGGTCGTGGGGACCACGAAGCGCTCTCCCCGGAACGGCCGCGTGAGCGGACCGGTCGTGGGGGCCGCCGCGACACCGGCGGCGATCGCGGCCGAGAGGCCGAATCCCGCGATGTAGTAGCGGATGACGGCGTTGCCGGCCGGCTTGAGCTGGAGGCCCGCCGCCGCCTCGTTGCGGCCGATGCGGTACGCGGGGGCTTCACCGATGCGATACGACATGTGCGTTTCCTTCTCCGGCGTTGCGCCGGCGCTTGGGGTAGGGGTGCGGGGTTACTCCTGGTTCGGATGCCCTAGCAGATCCTCGCGATCGCTGGGCGTGCCGTCGTCGTTCAGGCCGGCGAGCCGGCGCGCGATGAGCGCCGGGCGATCGATGCGCTCGGCCTTCGCCGCCGCCTCCTCGAAGATCTCGCGGCTCTTGCGGTAGATGCTCGCCGCCATGATGCCGTCGCCGAGCGCACCGAAGTGCGGACCGGCCTTCTCCGAGAGGAACAGCGACCCGCCCGAGAGGACGAGGCCCGCGACGAAGGTGATCGGGGCGCCGCCGACGTTCGGCTCGTTCATGTAGCCGTCGACCGCACCGGCCAAGCCCGCGCCCACCGCGACCTCGGCGCTGTGCGCGATCCGCATCCCCACCTTCTCCGACTTCTCCCGAAGGTTGCTCAGACGCGCCCGAAGCGCCGCGACGCCTGCGTGTGCTCGCCGAACCATGCCGTGTGCCATCTCGTCGGTCTCCCTTGCCTGGCGCCGTCCTCGCGCGGGTTGTGACGGCAGACGTACAGGGGCGGTTCAGCCGGCGCAAGACGTATTGACAGCCGGCGGAGGCCGTGTACCAATCGAAACACCTATGAGCACGCCCGGAACAGCGAGTAAGGAGATGGCGGAGTGGATCACGCGTCAGGAGGCGGCGGGGATCCTCGGGGTCTCCGTCTCGGGCATCCGGAAGTGGGCGCGGGAGGGCCAGATCCGCGAGAGCAAAGAGGTGGACGGGTCGGTGGTCGTGTCGGCGCTGGACGTCGCGCGGCTGGAAAAGGAGCGGCCCGGCGTGGAGGTGAGGGGATTTCTCGACCTGTACTCGAAGAGAAACGCCGCGCTCGACGATCTACGCGTCGTCATCGAAGAACAGCGACGGGAGGCGGCGAGGAAAGACGCGCGGATCAGCGAGCTCGAAACGCGCATGGCCGTAGTGCACGAGCGAGAGGCGAAGATTCTTCGCGAGATGGAGGAGCTCGCCTCGTTCGCGCATGAGCGCGAGCTCGAGGTGCGGAAGGCCGCGCACTCGGAGCAGATCAAGAATCGGGCGATGGAGCGGCTCGGGCCCCTCGCGAACGCGATCGCGGTCAAGGTCGGTGGCCCTGGCTTCGCCGGCCTGCTAGGTCCAGGGGGAGGCACGGTCGTCAAAACGGCGATCGAGGACTTGCGAGCGGACTTCAGCCCCGACCAGGTCGACAAGATCCTCCCGCATCTCACGCAGCGGCAGGCGCTCGCGTTGCAAACCCTGCTCGATTCGGTGGGGGAGGACGTGCAGACGTCTGCACGGAAGGGGGAGTAGCCGTGCCGTGTCTGCCGAAGGGGTACGAAATCAGCTCGGATCCCCCGAAGGGTCCGTGCGGGAACGACGAGTGCGGGACGGACGCGTGCGTGTCGGCTCGGCTCCTGGCGCGGTCGCTGTGTCAGCTGTGCGGGGGTCTTGGGAAGAAACCGGATAAGCATGCCTCGAAGTAGAACGGGCTGTTGAACGGTCTAAGGTGTTGAGTAGGAGGAGGTGGTGATGAAAAAGCGCTGGAAGATCGAAGGTGTCGGGATCGCGACGAGCGACGGTGGCCTCATCCTCACGCACGCACGGTCTCGGGCATGTGGGCTCTGGGAGGGGGAGCACGGGGGCGGCGATCCCGACCAGATCGAGTGTCGGCGCGAAGTTCGCCGTGTCGCAAAAACGCTCGCGGACCGACTCGGTACCAGCGTAGAGATCATGGCCACGCATCCTCGGTGGCAGTCGTGGATGATCGATCAGATCGAACCGGCAACCGAATTCAACTACCGGTTCGTGATGGGACCGGACGAGGTCGAGGACGAACTCGAACGGCGCGGTGTCTCGGCGCGCAGTTTTTGGTCTCACGCGGCTGGCGGTGACCGCGTGCCGATCCGGCGCGACGAATTGCGCCAGTTGATCCGAGCCCTCGACGAGTAGGCCGTGCTTCCGTTCCCCAAGTCCCTCCGCGACTTCCAGCGTCTTTTCCCGGACGACGCTGCCTGCGCGACCTATCTCGAACGGATCCGATGGGCTGAGACGTTCGCCTGCCCGGCCTGCAAGTGGGCAGGCGGCGACTGCGTGGGCTCGTGACGCGCATCGATCCGCCGCTCGTCGGCGTCTGGCCGAAGTTCGGTCCCGCGCACTTCGAGTGCGATTGTCACGTGTGCCGGCACCCGTCGTCCGTCCTCGTGCTCGTGGGCGACCCCTGCCCCGGCGGCAACGTGCCGGGCCACGTCCACCGGCGCATGTGCTTCGAGCGCACGACGCGCACGTTCCGGCGCTCAAAGCTCACCGAGCACAAGCCCAGCATCGTCGCCCAGTACCGTGAGCACCGGGAGCGCGACTCGATGCACCTGCACGTGCTCGCCGACGGCACCTGGCGGATCGACCACACGGACGACTTCAACCCCGACGTCGGGCCGTGGAGCGCCGTCCGGCACTTCCTCGCCGATCACCCGATCGGCTGGATCTTCTCGGGGCGACGATGACGCCGTACTCACGACGGACGGGAAGGCGCTGCGACTCGGCAACGCGCTGGATCGTGGCAACCGCGAGCCGATGCCAGGCGCCAATTGTCATGAGTCGCTCTTCGCGACGTCGGCGCGAACGCGGGCCGCGATCTCCCGGAGCGTCTCCTCGAGGGTCGCGATCTCCTTCTCGAGCGCGTCGACGCGCGCGCCGGCGAGCTCGAGAGTCTTCCGCGCCGTGTGGAGCTGGTAGCGCAGCGCGTGGCCTCGGGACACGAGGCCGTTGTAGTGGGCGAAGGCGTCGTCATCGAGGGGCACGGCGACGACTCTACCGGAGCGGCGGCAGCGCGAGCAAGTGCCCCCACCGTCGGTCGGCCGCGGCCTCGCGTCGACCGTCACATCCCGGATATCGGCGAGGAAGGGGCGGGAGGAGAGCGGCCGCGATGTACGCGGCGCGGGGCGCGCCGGGCGCGATGCGGAGTACTCGAGATGGCAGGGGTGGAGCGGGTTCGGCGACGAAGAGTAGCTCGCCGTCGAGTTCTTCGAGCGCGGCCACGAGGCCGCGCTCTCTGGGCGTGAGGGCCCATCAGAAGCGCAGCCCTCCGGCCACGACCCTCAGACGGTTCTCGCGCTCGATCGAGGTCCGCGCGCGATGTTCGGTCTTCTTCGCCTCGATCTTCTTCGCCTGCGCCTGAACATCACCGTCCGTCCACCCCGCGAACTCATCGATCGGGGTCTTCATGCACACGTTGTGGACGTCGAAGCCGTTGAAGTTCGAGTCGACACCAACCAGGCCGCAGACGTAGCAGGGGACGAGGGCGCGGAGACGTTCGATCTCCGCCTCCTCCGCGTGTCCGTTCTGCGCGGCATACGCCTGCCGGCGTTCCTCATCGAGGCGGTGGGCTTCCTTCTCTTCGCAGAGCGCGCGGTGCGCGTTGCAGGCGGACAGGTAATTCCGCTCGCTCTCCGCCGCGATACTGGCGCGCAGTCCTGGCATCGCAGCCTCGATCGCCCTATCGCGCGTTCTCTCTCCTTCTCGGAACGCGGCGACGCCATCCAGGCGAGCGCCCGCATCCCATTCCGCGCTGGCACGCATGCACAACTCGCACATCGCCACCGCCGTGAGCCCACACTCGATCATGGCCTCGCGCCAGGAGAGATCCGGGCACTGCGAAACGACGAGAACAGGGTGCGCAACCTCCGGCTCTGCCGCGCAGAAATCGCAGCGCTGCAGCGCCAGCTTCGCGACACACCTGGGGCACTGCCGAGGATAGGGATTTGGAGGGATGCCGCTGGCTTCCATGATCGAGCCGCACGCGCACGGGATCTTCACCACGTGCGCCGGTTCGGCGACGAAGAGTAGCTCGCCGTCGAGTTCTTCGAGCGCGGCCACGAGGCCGCGCTCTCTGGGCGTGAGGGCCCGTTCAGCCATTCCAGCGAAGAGTCTGAGTGAGAGCGACCCGGAGTGTCAAGCCGGCCGGCGATGTACGAAGGCGTGACACCTACGCGCGGCTCCGCGCTCGCGCCTTCTCGGGGTTTCGTGCGCGCCACGCGCGGTCCTGCGCTCGCCGCTTCTCCGGGTCTCGAGACGGCATCCGGCGGCAGCCTGAGTGACTTGTTGTAGTAGTGTCAAGCCGGGGGCTACGCCCCCGGGTCCCCGCGTCCCGTCAGGAGCCACGCGCGGAGATGTTCGAGACCTTCGTCGACGGTCTCGGAATCGCAGCAGGCGCATTCGCGAAGCGCCTTCCGCGCGATGTCGATCCACGCGATCCACTGCTCGGCATCGCCGCGCCCGACTGCCGAATAGTGCGTGGGAACGGCCGCCTGTAGTTCCTTCTGTCCGTCTTGACAAACGGAATCAGGTGATGCAGTACTAACAAGCTCGGTCGACGGTCGGCCGGGAACGGAGGACGAGGATGATTTGGGCGAACGGTTGGGCAGCGTCGGATCTTCGACTGGCCTACACATCGACGGACGGGCAGCTACGAAACCCCCTTCAGCGTCGGCGCTGGCGGACGCTGAACAGGCCTGCGCCGTGCGCATCGTTGGCGCACGTCGGGATTCGGTGCGCATCGGGTGCCGCGAGTCACATCCGCGGGGAGTACGCGCCCATCGGCTCGCCCGGTGGGTTCATGAACGCGACACACGTGCCGTTCCCGGTTCGGCCCACCCTTCGGTGGTGGAACTGGAGGAGCCGGGATTACACGCCCGAAGATCTGAATGCGCTTCCGGAGGACTGGGACGAGGCCGGTTGGTGGCGGGAGATGGGGGCGCGCTCGGATACGTTCTGTTTCGGGGATGCGGTGCGTCGGTGATCGCGATGATCTGGGAGGCGTCCGAGGCGTCCGGCAAGAGGAACGCTCCGGGGTACGTGGTCGCGTACTACACGGACAAAGAGATCTATACGGCGATGGAGCCGCCGGAGGATGACGCGAACGGCCTGGCGATGCGGATGTTCCCCACCGTGGGGGACGCCGCGAATCTACTCCGGAGCCGTGGCTACTCTCTCGTGCGGCGTCGGAATCCTCCGGCGGGGATGCACGGGTTCTACCGGAACACCTAAACGGAGGAGTCCGACCATGAACGACGCGAAGCTACTCGGGCAGTTCAGTCCGCTCTATCCCCTGACGGAGATCGACGAATCTCCGACCAATCCCCGGAAGGCCTTCGGCGACCTCGACGGCCTCGCCGACTCGATCCGCGCGCACGGCGTCTTGCAGGCCGTGACGGTGCGCCCGAAGGGCGACCGGTTCGAGCTCGTGATCGGCGCGCGCCGCCTGCGCGCGGCGAAGAAAGCGGGCCTGACCGAGATCCCGTGCATCGTGCGCGAGCTCGACGATCGCGCCGTGCTCGAGATCCAGATCGTCGAGAACCTGCAGCGGCTCGACGTGACGGCGCTCGAGGAGGCCGCGGGGTTCGAGGCGCTACGCACGGCCGGGGTCTCGATCGATCAGATGGTCGAGCGCACGGGCAAGACGCGCGCGACGATCTACGCGCGCCTCAAGCTCTGCGACCTCGGGAAGAAAGGGCGGGAGGCGCTCGAGCGCGGCGAGATGTCGGCGAGCGTCGCGCTCCTCGTCGCCCGTCTCCCGGCCGGGCTGCAATCTCAGGCGCTCAAGAAACTGTACACGGGCATCACGTCGGCCAACGCGGAAGCGCTCGTGCGCCGGTTTCTCGTACCGCTCGAGGCCGGATTCTTCGAGCCCGCGGATTCGGGTCTCGTGCCGAAGGCCGGCGCGTGCGGGCCCTGCCCGAAACGGTCCGGGAACGCGCGCGAGCTCTACCCGGAGATCAAGAGTGCAGACGTCTGCACCGATGCCGTGTGCTTCGAGGCGAAACAAAACGCCGCGTGGAAGATCCACAGCACGGCGGAGATCCCGATCGAATCGCTCGATCCGGAGAAGGGGTCCGCCACCGTGCGGGTGCTGACGAAGCCCGCGCTGGAGAAGGCGACCGCGGCGGGCGCGCTCGTGTGCGATTCCGTCAAAGTCGTGACGGCGTACGACGCGCCCACCTGGGGACAGGTCGTGAAGAAGCGCTTGCCCGTGATCGCGATCTACCGCCAGGCGGGCGGGTACGGCGATCCGCCCGGCGGCCGCGTGCTCAAGTACTACGACGGGCCCGCGGCGCGGAAGCTCGCGCCGAAGGCGAAGGCGGCGCCGATCTCGGCGCTCGCGGCCGCGGCGAAGGCGCGCGCGAAGAAGAATCGGATCATCCGCGCGCGGATCGCGCTCGCGCGTCCGGCGCTCCTCCGTGCGGCGAAGAAACTGCGCCGGCCGCCGGCGGGCCTCTTCGAGTACGTCGCCGCGCGGTACGCGCGGGGCGATGATCGCAAGGAAGTCGCGATCCACGGTCTCGTGGATCGACTGGTGCAGGAGACAGAGCAGGCGTGGGTGCTCGACTTTGGGGCCGTGGAACGCCTCGCGCGCATCCTGCGCGTGCGGCTACCGGCGCCCCCGAAGGCGACCCCGAAGAGGAAAGGAGCGAAGTCATGAGCCCGTATCGCACCCCTGAGATTCCCGAGAAACCGGCGCGCGTTCCGGCGTCGATGCCCGTTCGCCTCTTTCGATTAAGCGCCTGCGGCGTGGTCGCGCTGTACGGCGCTACGCTGCTCGGAAGCTACGTGCCGAAGTTGATCCCGTTCTGCTGGGCGCTCGGAACGACCGGAACGCTCTGCGCGGTCGTGAGCGCCGCCGTCGCGGCGGCGCTCTTGTCTAACAACCGATGAAAGGGCGACGCAACACCGTGGCGGTGTGCTCCGAGTGCAGAGCGCTCCACTATCGGGTGAAGTTCACGTGTTCGGACAAGTGCAGCATGACGCGGCGGGTGCGGTTGCAGCGAGCTCGCCGCGCCGCTCGAAAGGAGACGCAGTGATGGATCGGGATGGAGACCTCGTCCTTGTGGCGATCGGGATCGCGGGGCTGTGCGCTGTCGTCGCGCACGCGAGCATTCGCGTCGACTACCGCGTCGACGTCGGCGAGGACGACGGCGGGATCGTCGACGCCGGCGTCGATGCGAGCGCGGACGTCGACGCCGGCGCCACCCCGAACGCCTGCGACGGCTGCGGCGGGATCGCAGGCCTCGCCGCTGGCGACGAGATCGGCGACGAGTGCGGCGGCGCCGGAGCGTGCGTCGGAGCGTGGGAATGCGTGGGCCCGAACCTGGCAGACTGCGGAGGGTGCGATGGATGAACACGGCCTGTTTTTTTTGCTCGAGGGAGTCTGATGAGCCACGACGAAGCCCGCCGGATCCTCGTCCGCGCGTTGAAGCACTCGAAGTCCCTGTGCCCGTGCGCCGAGCTCGGGCA
>Ga0070694_100000995_pt1 | contig 16085 bp, 16 predicted proteins | sample KBSK1251metaG_FD_65470 | JGI IMG/M metagenome (GOLD analysis project Ga0070694, IMG submission 65470) | Corn, switchgrass and miscanthus rhizosphere microbial communities from Kellogg Biological Station, Michigan, USA - KBS K1-25-1 metaG | ecosystem: Host-associated > Plants > Roots >... | reverse complement strand
CATCGAGGTGCCGCTCTTCGTGGGCGGCGCCGCGCTCACCCGCAAGTTCACCGCGACCCGGATCGCGCGCGAGTACGGCGGCCTCACCCTCTACGCCAAGGACGCGATGGACGGCCTCGACCTCGCCAACCGGCTCTTCAGCGCGACCACGCGCGACGCCCTGGTCGACCGCCTGCGCGCCGAGCAGGAGGCCCTGCGCGCCGGCGCCGGCGCCGCGGAGGCGGCCCCGGCCCCCGCGCCCGCCGCGGTCGCCAGCCGCTCGACGGTCTCCCGCACGGTGCCGGTCCCCAGGCCGCCCGATCTCGAGCTCCACGTCCTCCGCGACGTGCCGCTCACCCACGTCTTCCCGTACCTCAACCTCCAGATGCTGCTCGGCAAGCATCTCGGCGTGAAGGGATCGGTGGCGCGGCTGCTCGAGCAGCGCGACCCGAAGGTGCTCGAGATCCAGCGGGTGGTGGAGGACCTCGAGCGCCAGGCCGTCGAGCAGCGCATCCTGCGCGCGAGCGGGCTCTACCGCTTCTACGAGGCGGCCGCCGCGGGGGACGAGCTGGTGCTGTCGGAGGCCGGGCGCGAGATCGCCCGCTTCCACTTCCCCCGCCAGCCGGCCGGCGAGCGCCTGTGCCTCGCCGACTACGTGCGCGAGCAGGGGAGCGGCGAGAAGGACTACGTCGCGCTCTTCGCGGTGACCTGCGGCGCGGGCGTCCGCGAGCTGGCCGAGCGGTGGAAGGAGGAGGGCCAGTACCTCCGCTCCCACGCGCTCCAGGCGCTGGCCATCGAGTCCGCGGAGGCCTTCGCGGAGATGCTGCACGCCCGGCTGCGCACCCAGTGGGGCTTCCCGGATCCGCCGGGGCTCGACCTCCAGGAGAAGCTCAAGGCCCACTACCGCGGGCTGCGGGTCTCCTTCGGCTACCCGGCGTGCCCGAACCTCGCCGACCAGCGCGTCCTCTTCGATCTCCTCCGACCCGAGCAGATCGGCCTCGGCCTGACCGAGGGCTTCATGATGGATCCGGAGGCCTCGGTCTCCGCGCTGGTCTTCCACCATCCCGAGGCCAAGTACTTCAAGGCCGAGTAGGCGAGCGTTCGCGTGCCGAGCCTGATCCAGGCCGCCGGCGTCAGCCCCCGATTCCTCGATCTCCTCGCCCGCGAGCCGCTGTCCGACTCCCGCGTGCTCGACGTGGGCTGCGGGTCGGGGCGTCTCTCCCTCGCGCTGGCGCCGGTCGCGCGCGCGGTGGTCGGGCTCGACCGCGACGCGGCCGCGATCGAGGAGGCGCGCCAGCGCGCCACGGCGGCCGGGCTCGCCAACGTGGAGTTCCACGAGGCCGACGTCGAGGCGGAGCCCTACGAGCCGTGGCGCCCGGACCTGGTGACCGCGCACCTCTGCGCCTCGGACGCCATCATCGAGCGCGCCGCCGCCGCGCTCCGCCCCGGCTCCTGCCTGGCGATGGTCGCCTTCCACGTGGACCAGTGGAAGGAGACCGGCCGGGTCTCGCGCTTCGCCTACGACCGCGCGCGCATGCGCACGCTGCTGGAAGGCGCGGGGTTCCGGGTGGAGGCGCTCGAGGTGGAGCGCGAGGTACGGCGCTTCGGGTCCGTGGAGGAGGGCCTCGCCGCCGCGGTCGGCCTGGAGGACCGCTGGCGGACGGACGGGCGCTGGTTCCGCTACATCGCGTTCCTCGAGTCCGGCGGCCGCACGCTCACGCGCAGCCACCTCCTGGCCAAGGCGCGGCGCGCGTGAGCCGCGTGAGCCTGGGGGCGCTGACCCTCACCGGGTCGGTGAAGGCGCTCGCGCTCGAGCTGGGGTTCGACCTGGTCGCGGTGGGCCCGGCCGAGCCGCCCGAGCACGGCGCGGCGCTGCGGCGCTGGGTCGAGGCCGGCCACGCCGGCACCATGGGGTATCTCTCGCGGCGGCTCGAGGAGCGGCTCGACCCGGCGCGCGTGCTGCCGGGCGCGCGGGCGGCGGTCTGCGTGGCGCTCAACTACTACCAGGGCGAGCCGGAGGACGCCTCCTGGCGCCCGATCGCCCGCTACGCGTGGGGGCACGACTACCACGACGTCATCGGCCCGCGGCTCCAGCGCCTCGCGACCCATCTGACCGAGGCCGCGGGGGCGCGGAGCCGCGGCTACGTCGACACCGGGCCGGTCCTGGAACGCGATCTCGCGGCGAGGGCGGGGCTCGGCTGGATCGGCAAGAACACCATGCTGCTGCATCCGACGCTGGGCTCGTGGTTCTTCATCGGGGTGCTCCTGACCACCGCGGCCCTGGTCGCCGACGCCCCGCTGGCCGACCGCTGCGGGTCGTGTCGCGCCTGCCTCGACGCCTGCCCGACCGGCGCCTTCCCGGCCCCCTACGTGCTCGACGCGCGGCGCTGCATCTCCTACCTCACGATCGAGCACCGGGGGGAGATCGACCCGGCGCTCCATCGCGGGATGGCCGGCTGGCAGTTCGGCTGTGACGTCTGCCAGGACGTGTGCCCCTGGAACCGCAAGGCCCCGACGACCCGGCATCCGGAGCTCGTGCCCGCGACCGCCTACCCGGGCGCCCCCGCGGTGGCGTCGATGGACGACGCCTCCATGCGGGAGGCGTTCCGCGGCAGCGCCCTGCTTCGAGCCAAGCCTGCGGGGCTCAGGCGCAATGCCCTGATCTACATGGAGAACGAAGCGTGAAGCTCGACATCGGCCTCATGACGTTCGACCTGCCCGCGGTGGCCGATTACGCCCGGCGCGCGGAGGATCTCGGGTTCGGGGCGATCTGGTCGGCGGAGACCCGCCACGACCCGTTCCTGCCCCTCGCGGTGGCCGCCACCGCGACCCGGCGCATGGGGCTCGGCACCGCCATCGCGGTGGCCTTCGCGCGGAGCCCCATGATCCTGGCCCACACCGCGTGGGACCTCCAGAAGGCCTCGAGCGGGCAGAAGGCCTCGGGCGGGCGCTTCGTGCTCGGCCTGGGCTCGCAGGTGAAGGCCCACAACGAGCGCCGCTTCTCGGTGCCGTGGGAGCCGCCGGGACCCCGGCTGCGCGAGGTCGTCGCGGCCCTGCGGGCGATCTGGGCGTGCTGGCAGGAGGGCACCCCGCTCGCGTTCCACGGCCGCTCCTACCGCTTCGACCTCATGACCCCCTTCTTCAACCCGGGACCGATCGCGGACCCGCGCATCCCGATCTACCTCGCGGGGGTGAACCCGCAGATGTGCCGCATCGCGGGCGAGGTGGCCGACGGGCTGCACGTGCACTCCTTCCACAGCGCGCGGTACCTCCGGGAGTGCGTGCACCCCGCGGTGCAGGAGGGGCTCAACCGGGCCGGCCGCTCGCGGGTCGACTTCACCTTCCGCGCCTCGACCATGGTGGTGCTGGGCGACACCGAGGACGAGCGCCGCCGCCGGGCGCGCGCGGTGAAGCAGCAGATCGCCTTCTACGCGTCGACGCGTACGTACCAGCCGGTGCTGGCCGCCCACGGGCTCGAGGACCTGACCCCGCGCCTGCACGCCAAGTCGCTCGCGGGGGACTGGGAGGGCATGACCGACCTGATCGGCGACGACACCCTCGACCTCTTCGCGGTGAGCGGACCGTTCGAGGAGATCGGCGACCGCATCCGCGAGCGCTATCGCGGCCTCTACGATCGTACCCAGCTCTACCCGTCGTTCCAGCCGCCGCTCGACGATCCGCGCTGGCGCGCGGTGCTGGCCGGGGCGGAACGGAGCTGATCGGCTGTGCTACAATCCGAGCGCGAGGGAACCCCATGGCCATCCTGAAGGTCGCGCGCCTCGGACATCCCGTGCTTCGCCAGGTCGCGGCGCCGGTTCCGATCGCGCAGATCCGGTCGGCCGAGATCCAGCGCCTGATCGACGACATGGTCGAGACCATGCGCGAATACAACGGCGCGGGGCTCGCCGCCACCCAGGTCCACGAGCTCAAGCAGATCTGCGTGATCGAGGTGCACGGCAACCCGCGCTATCCGGACGCCCCCGCGATCCCGCTCACCGTGCTGGTCAACCCGGTGGTGACGCCGCTGACCGAGGAGCTGGAGGAGGGCTGGGAGGGCTGCCTCTCGGTGCCCGACATGCGGGGAGTCGTCCCGCGCCTCACCAGCGTGCGGCTCGAGGCCTTCGACCGCGAGGGCCGGACGATCGACCTGGTGGCCAAGGACTTCTTCGCGCGGGTGATCCAGCACGAGACCGACCACCTGCACGGCCGGGTCTACCTCGACCGGATGCGGGATCTCTCGACCCTCACGCATCTGGCCGAGTGGAACCGCTACTGGCTCGGCAACCAGGAGCAGGACGACTAGGCGGGCACCGATGCCCAACCGATGAAGGCCGTCGCCGTCGTCCGCGATCTCTTCTTCGTGGCCCGCATCCGCGAGACCGCGCGCCTCGTGGGCACCCCGCTCGTCTTCGCCCGCACCCCCGCGGAGATCGCGGCGGCCCTCGGCCCGGAGGCGCCGGGCCCGGTGCCCGGGCTGGTGATCGTCGATCTCACCACCCGCGAGTGGGACTACGACGCGATCTTCGATACGCTCGCCGCCGCGCCCGACGTGCCGGTGCTGGGCTTCACGACCCACGCGCTGGCCCGCGCCACCCAGCCGCTCCACGCCCGCTGCCGGCGGGTGGTGACCAAGGAGACCCTGACCCAGGAGCTGCCCGCGCTCCTGCAGCACGGGCTCGCGGCATGACCGCGGCCGAGTTCGTGGCCGCGCTCGACGAGGCCAACCAGGCGGTCCTGCGTCGGCTCGATCCCGACGCCACCCTCAAGCCCGAGGTCAGCGGCGCATTGAACGTCACCAATCTGTTGAAAGTCGCGCTCAAGAACGAGATCGAGGCCACCGAGATCGCGGCACGCTGGCTCGTCGCCACCACCGACGTGGAGGTGAAGATGGCCTTCGCCCGCCAGGCGGGGGACGAGGCCAAGCACTACCGCATGATCGCGGACCGGCTCGGGGAGCTGGGCGTGGACGCCCGCGCGTTCGATCCGCTCGCGCCGGGATTCGGCCCCCTCTTCAAGTACCTCGACTCGCTCGAGACCACCGTCGAGCGCGTCGCGGCGGGCCAGTTCACCCGCGAGGCGATCGCGGTGGTCAAGAACCGCCAGTTCATCGAGTTCTGCGACCGGGCGGGAGATCGGATCACCGCCACGCTCTATCGCGACGTGATCGAGCCGGACGAGCGCTTCCATCATCAGCTGGGGCGGTCGCTGCTGCTCAAGCTCGCGACCACGCCCGAGGCCCAGGAGACGGCCCGCCGGGCCGCCGCCCGCACGCTCGCGCTCGCCGAGGAGCTGCAGGGCGCCGCGCTCCGGACCGCCGGCATCCACCACGCCCCCGGCTGTTGATGGATCCGGATCATTCGCTCTCCGAGTTCACCGCCGCGGTCACCCGCGCCGACGCCGACATCCCCCTGGCCCGCGCCGCCCTCCTGATCGCGGCCGCCGAGCAGCCCGGGCTCGACGTGGACAAGCAGCTGGCCCGCCTCGACGACCTCGCGGACGCGGCCGCTCCGGGCCGCGACGGCGGGGACGACCTGCGGCGGCTGCATCGGCTGCGCGAGTTCCTCTTCGAGGAGCAGGGCTTCGCGGGCGATCGGACCGACTACTTCGACCCGCGCAACAGCTATCTCAACCACGTCCTCGACCGGCGGCTCGGCATCCCGATCACGCTCTCGCTGGTGCTGATCGAGGTCGGCCGGCGCCTGGGGCTGGACATGGAGGGCGTGGGCCTCCCGGGTCACTTCATCACCGGAGTCCGGATCGGGGGCGAGCACGTGCTGCTCGATCCCTTCAACCGCGGCGCGCTGCTCACGGTGGAGACCTGCGGCGAGGTGGTCCGGCGCGCGCTGGGCCGGCCGGTGCGGCTGCAGCCGGTGCACTTCGAGCCGGTGGCCAACCGGCAGTTCCTGGTTCGCATGCTCGCCAACCTCAAGGGCATCTACTGGCGGCAGGAGGCGTGGGACAAGGTGGTGCGGGTGATCGACCGCACCCTGGCGCTGCACCCCGACGCAGCGGGGGAGTGGCGCGACCGCGGCGCGGCCTGGAGCAACATGGGCCGCCTCGAGCGCGGGGCCGCGGACTGGGAGCGCTACCTCACCGAGTTTCCGGACGCGGCCGACCACGAGCAGGTGCGGGGGCAGCTCCGCCGGGTGCGCCAGAAGATCGCGCGGCTGAACTAGGGCGTGCGCGTCCAGGGCGGGACCAACCTCTACGGCTTCACGGTCGGCATCCTCATGCTCGACACCCGGTTCCCGCGCATCCCGGGCGACATGGGCAACGCCACCACCTTCGACTTCCCGGTCCGCTACCACCGCGTGACCGGCGCCTCGCCCGACCGGGTGGTCCGCCAGGGGCAGCGCGAGCTGCTGCCCGCCTTCATCGAGGGGGCGCGCTTCCTCGAGCGGGAAGGGGTGCGGGCCATCACCACCAACTGCGGCTTCCTGGCCAAGTTCCAGCCCGAGCTCGCCGCCTCGGTGGGCGTGCCCGTCTTCACCTCGAGCCTCATGCTGGTGCCCCTCGTGCAGCGGATGCTGCCGCCGGGGCGGGCGGTGGGCATCCTCACCGTCAACGCGACCTCGCTGCACCCGGAGCACCTGACCGGCGCGGGCATCGCGCCGGACGCGCCGGTGGTGGTGGCGGGGCTCGAGACCGAGAAGGAGTTCACCCGGGTGCTCCTCGACGACCAGCTGGTCCTCGACGTCGAGGCGGCCCGGCAGGAGCACCTGACGGTGGCGGGCCGCCTGGTGGCCGAGCATCCCGAGATCGGCGCGATCGTGCTCGAGTGCACGAACATGCCGCCCTACCGCGCGGACATCCAGGCCGCCACCGGCCTGCCGGTGTTCGACATCACGACGCTGGTCCGGATGGTGCACGAGTCGGTGCGCCACGGGCTCGCCCCGCGCCCCGCCTGAGCCCGCTTGCCGCGCGCGTGAGCCAGACCGCCGACGTCGTCATCGTGGGCGCCGGCATCATCGGCGGCTCGGTGGCGTTCCATCTCCTCGAGCGCGATCCGGCCCTCCGGGTCGTCGTGCTCGAGAAGGAGGCCGAGCCCGGGACGGGGGCCACCTCGAAGGCCACCGGCGGCGTGCGCTTCCAGTTCTCCACCGAGGCCAACGTCCGCCTCACCCAGCTCTCCTACCGCTACTTCACCCACGCCGAGGAGATCCTGGGCGCGCCGGTGGACTTCACCCGCCACGGCTACCTGTTCGTCACCACCGACCCCGCCACGCTCGAGCAGTGCCGCCGCAACGTGGCGCTGCAGCGCGGGCTGGGGGTGCCGAGCCAGCTCCTGGCTCCGGCCGAGATCCAGACCCACCTGGCCTCCCTCGTCACCCACGATCTGGTCGGCGGCACCTTCTGCGCCGACGACGGCTCCGCCGATCCGTACTCGATGCTGCAAGCCTTCCTGGCCCGCGCGAAGAGCCGGGGGCTGCGCCTGCTGACCGGCCACCCGGTGACCGGCCTCGTGAGATCGGGCGAGCGCGTCACCGGCGTGCGGACCCCGCAGGGGGAGTGGAGCGCCCCGATCGTGGTCGACTGCGCCGGCCCCTACGCCGATCAGATCGGTGCGATGGCCGGGGTGTCGATCCCGTCGAAGCCGTACCGACGCCAGGTGATGGTGACCCAGCCGCTGCCCGGCCTGCCCGCGGTGTTCGCGCTCATCGTCGACCTCGACACCGGCTTCTACGTGCACCGCCAGGGGCTCGCCGCGGTGCTGATGGGCGGCACCGACAAGGACATCAAGCCCGGCCTCGACACGGAGGTGGACTGGGACGCCTTCGACGCGGTCTTCCGAGCGGCGGCCATCCGCGTGCCGCCGCTCGCCGAGGCGCAGGTGATGCGGGCCTACGCGGGCATCCGCGACCTGACCCCGGACTACCACGGCATCCTCGGCCCGGCGGCCGGGGCGCCGGGCCTCCACGTGGCCTGCGGCTTCTCCGGGCACGGGTTCATGCACGCGCCCGCCATCGGCATCCTGATGACCGAGATCCTGCTTGACGGCCGCGCCGGCAGCATGGATATTGCTGCCCTGTCCCTCGATCGCTTCGCCGCGGGAGCACTGCGCGCCGAAGCCAACATGTTCTGAGTGCACCCACAGGAGGCAGGACCGATGCGGAAGAGCTTGGGGCTCGCGGTGATGGCTCTGGTACTCGTGGCGGCGCTGGCCGGCGGCGCGGCGGCGCAACAGTCGCTGACCTGGACCGCGGGCGCGGTCGGCGGCGGCTGGTACGCGATCTCGGGCGGGATGGCCGAGCTGCTCCGCGAGAAGGCGGGGCTCAACATCAAGGTCATCCCGGGCGGCGGCACCCAGAACCCGCTGCTGGTCGAGAAGGGCGACGCCGAGCTGGGCATGGGCCTGCCTCCGCTCCTGGGCGCGGCCTTCCGCGGCGAGGACCCGTACCCGGGGCAGAAGATGGACAAGCTCCGCGCGCTCGCCGGCAACATGAGCCTCAACACCTTCCACTTCTACGTGGCCGCCGACTCGCCCTTCGCCAAGATGACGATGGATGAGATCTTCAAGGGCAAGAAGCCGATGCGCCTGGCCATCTCCAAGCCCGGCTCCTCCGACGTGTGGGTGCTCGAGAAGATCATGGAGTTCTACGGCTACTGCCAGCCGGGCAAGACCGCGGACTGCTACAAGACCTGGGAGGCGGCCGGCACCAAGTTCTTCCGCGGCTCCTATTCCGAGCAGGCCGGCGCGTTCAAGGACCGCAACGTGGACGGCACCTTCACGTTCCTGGCCCTGCCCGGCGCCTCGATCACCGAGGCCTCGGTGGGGCGCGAGCTCAAGCTGCTGGCCTTCCCGAAGCCGCTGCTCGAGCACCTCGGGAAGTTCGGGATGGGCGAGGGCGTGATCCCGGCCGGCACGTATCCCAAGGCGGCCAACGGCAACGAGCCGGTGGTCTCGGCCACGATGGGCACCACGATCACGGTGTCGAGCGCGATGTCGAACGACCTGGCCTACACGATCACCAAGGCCCTCAACGACAACGTGGACCGGGTGCGGAAGATCCACGGCAGCCTCTCGGACTACGAGCCCTCCAAGGGCTACCTCTACCTCGGCGTCGCGCTCCACCCGGGCGCCGAGCGCTACTACCGGGAGAAGGGCTGGCTGAAGTAGCCCGGGCCCGGCGACCATCAGAAAGCTCGAGGGGTGGGTCTACTGGGCGGCCGGCGCCTACGCGGCGGCGGCCGCCCTGTTCCATCTCTACACCGCGGGGTACGGCACCCTCGAGCCCCGCCTGCAGCGGTCGGTGCACCTGCTGTTCCTGGTGCCGCTCGTCTTCGTCGCGTTCCCGTTCCGCTCGGCCTCCCCCCGGACCCGTCCGAGCCGCTTCGACTGGCTGTGGGCGGCCCTCACCGCGGTCGGCAGCCTGTACCTCATCTGGGACGCCGAACGCCTCAACCACCGCTGGGAGGGCGCCTCCCCGGTGCTGCCGATCGAGGTGGTGCTGGGCTCGATGATGGCGGTGCTCGTCATCGAGGCGTGCCGGCGCTCGCTCTCGCCGTGGATGGCGGTCACCATCTCGCTCTCGCTCGTCTACCTGGGCACGAGCCAGTGGGTCCCCGGCCTGTTCAACTTCAAGGGCTACTCGTTCCCGCGCATGGTCGAGTTCGTGTACCTCACCGGCGACGAGGGGATCTACGGCTTCCTCACCGGCATCTCCTCCAACATCCTGTTCATCTACGTCCTGTTCGCGGCGGTGATGATGAAGGCCGGGGTGGGAGAGTTCGTGATCGACGTGGCGGTGCGCCTCGCGGGCTGGGCCCGCGGCGGTCCGGCCAAGATCGCGGTGATCGCCTCCGCGCTCTTCGGCACCATCTCGGGCTCCACGGTGGCCAACGTCTACGCCACCGGCTCCTTCACGATCCCGCTCATGAAGAAGGGCGGCTACACCGCCAAGAACGCGGCCGCCATCGAGGCCATCGCGGGCACCGGCGGGCAGATCATGCCGCCGGTCATGGGGGCGGGCGTCTTCATCATGTCGGAGGTCACCGGCATCTCGTACTTCGACATCATCAAGGCGGCCGCGATCCCGGCGATCCTCTACTACGTCGGGCTGATGGCGATGGTGCACTTCCTGGCCCTGCGCTACGGCATGCGGCCGGTGCCGCGCTCGGAGCTGCCGTCGTGGAAGCCGGTGCTGCGGCACGCCTACTTCGCGATCCCCTTCGCCCTCATCGTGTACCTGCTGGCGCAGGGCTACTCGCCGACCGGCGCCGCCTTCTACACCATCGTGGTGACCTTCGGGCTGTCCTTCCTCGACCGGAAGACGTGCATGACGCCCCGGCGGTGCTGGGAGGCGCTGACCGAGGCCTCGTTCTCCGCCGCCACCATCGCGGTGGCCCTGGCCGGCTCCGGCATGATCGTGGGCGTGCTGACCCGCACCGGCGCCGCGCTCGCCTTCAGCGGGGTGGTGGTCCAGGCGGCGGGCGGGGTGCTCCTGGTGGCGATGCTGCTGGTCTTCGTCGTGGTCTCGGTCCTCGGCACCGGCATCCCGACCACCGCGGCCTACGTGATCTCGGTCACGGTGGGTGCCGCCGCGATGGGCAACCTCGGGGTGAGCCTCCTCGCCGCCCACCTCTTCGTCTTCTACTACGCGGTGCTCTCCGATCTCACGCCGCCCGACGCGGTCACCGCTTTCGCGGCGGCCAACATCGCGGGGGCCGACATGTTCGCCACCGGCATCGAGGCGTTCCGCCTCGGCGTGGCCGGCTTCCTCGTCCCCTTCGCGTTCGTCTATCACCAGGAGCTGCTCCTCAAGGGGAGCTGGGCCGAGATCGTGCTGATGACGACGCTCGCCGCCCTCTCCGCCATCGCCCTGGCCTCCTGCGTGGTGGGCCAGGGCTGGGGCCCGGTCTCGGGATGGCTGCGGTGGCTCTGCCTGGTGGCGGCCGGGATGATGGTGGTGCGCGCCGGGCCGATCCAGGCGCTCGGCATGACCCTCTACGCGGGCATCCTGCTCCTGAGCGCCCGCCGGCGCGCGCCGGTGGCCGCGGTCAGCGGGAGCTGAGCCGCTCGACGAGGCCCGCGTCGGCCGGCGGGAACTCGTAGGCGCGCAGCTCGGCCGGCGTCACCCACGCGATCTCCTGACCCTCCGCCGGGCGGGCGTCTCCCCGCAGCGCGCAGCGAAAGAAGCGAAGCCTCACCGTCTTGTCCGGGTACACCCAGTCGACGGTGTCGAGCAGCTCTCCCACCGCGACCGCCGCGTCCAGCTCCTCCCGGATCTCGCGCACCAGCGCGGCCTCCGCGCTCTCGCCCGGGTGGCGCTTGCCGCCCGGGAACTCCCAGAGCCCGCCCAGGTGGCTGGCCGCCGGCCGGCGCGCGATGAGGATCCGTCCGGCCCGCTCGATCACCGCCGCGACCACCTCGACGACTCCCTCTCCCCCCTGGGGCGAGGGCAGGGTGAGGGGGCCGGGGCTTTCCGGCGCGCTCACGACGCGGTCCACCCTCCGTCCACCGCCAGCACCGACCCGGTCACGTAGCGCGCGGAGTCGGACGCCAGGTACAGGCAGGCCGCGGCCACGTCGTCCACGTGGCCGGGCCGCCCGATGGGAATCCGGTGCTCGAGCATGCGTCGACGGAACTCGCTCACCCCCGGGTTGATGACGGTGTCGATGGTGCCCGGGGCCACCACGTTGACGCGGATGCGGTCGCCGACCAGCTCGACCGCGGCGGCCCGGGCCAGCGCGTTGAGGCCGCCCTTGGACGCGACGTAGGGCGAGAAGTCCCGCGCGGCGACCACGCCGAGGGCCGAGCCGATGTGGACGATGGATCCCCCGCCGCGCTCCCGCATCGGCCCCGCCACCATCTTGGTCAGCACGAACGCGCCGACCAGGTTGATCCGGAGCACCTCGGCGAAGTCGGCCGCCCCCACCTGCTCGAGCGGGGCGTTGAGCCGGACCGCCGCCGAGTTCACCGCGACGTCGACGCCGCCCCACTGCCGGCGCGTCTCCGACACCAGGCGGGCCACGTCGGCCTCCGCGCCCACGTCGCCCGCCTCGGCGCGCCCCACGCCCCCGGCGGCGGCGATGGCTCCGGCCACCTCGTGGAGGGGCTCGGGCCGCCGCCCGAAGACGGCCACCCGCGCGCCCTCGCGCGCGAAGCACAGCGCGACCGCCCGGCCGATGCCGGTGCCGCCGCCCGCCACGATCGCCACCTTACCCTCGAGCGCGCCCATCGACTCCGCGCTCCGCGTGGTAGGTCGCGCACGAGCGCCGCATCGGGCAGGGGCGGCAGCGGGGCGCCCGCGCGGTACACCAGGTGGCGCCGAAGTCCATCAGCGCCTGGTTGTAGTCGTAGGCCTTCCGGGGCGGGACCAGCGCGCCGGCCAGGTCCCAGATCGCCTTCTGCCCGCGCAGCCGCGCGAGGCCCTTCGGGCCGAGGAAGACGCGGCCCAGCACGCGACGGACATTGGTATCGACGATCGGCACCGCGCGGCCGTAGGCGAAGCAGCGCACCGCGCCCGCGGTATACCGGCCGATCCCCCGCATGGCCCGCAGCGCCTCCTCGTCGTCGGGCAGCCGGCCACCGTAGCTGGTCACCGCTTCGCGCGCGATGCCGTGCAGGTTGAGCGGCCGCACGTTGTAGCCCAGCGGGTACCAGAGCCGCTTCACGTCGTCGGGGGCGGAGGCGGCGAGCGCCTCGAGGGTCGGATAGCGGTCGAGGAACTCGTGGTACTTGGGCACCACGCGATCGACCTGGGTCTGCTGCAGCATGATCTCCGAGACCAGGATGTGGTAGGGATCCTCGGTCCGCCGCCACGGCAGGTCGCGCCGGTGCCGGCCGTACCAGCCGAGGAGGCGGCGGCGGAAGCGGAGACGGGCCGGGCCGGCGGGCAGGACGGTGGGCGGCACGGCGGCCATTGTGTACGAGGTGCGCCGCGTCCCGCAAGGCGGCCCAAGTTGACAGCCGCCCGCCGGCCGACAACAATGAGCCATGCCCGACCAGACCCGCGAGTACCAGGCGGCCCGCCACGCGGTCGCGCTGTTCGACCGCTCCGCGCTCGGAAAGGTCAGCGTGACCGGGCGCGATCGCCTGGCCTTCTTGCAGGGCATGCTCACCAACGACGTGAAGGCCCTGGCACCCGGGCAGGGCGCGCCGGCCGCCTTCCTCGACGCGCACGGCAAGGTCCTGACCCTGCTCGTCGTCTACGTGGCGGCGGACCGCGCGCTGATCGAGCTGCCCTCCCAGATGACCGCGAAGACGCTCGAGACCCTCGACCACTTCCTGATCTCCGAGAAGGCGGAGTTCGAGGCGGTCGACGACGCGTTCACGATCCTCTCGCTGCAGGGGCCGAAGGCGCGCGGGCTCCTCGCAGGCCTGGCCGGTGTCGCGCTCGACCTCGCGCCGTACGCCCACGCCGAGGTGACGATGGGCGGCGGGCCAGTGCGGGTGATCAATCGAGCGGAGGGACCGGCGCCGGGCTTTCACTGCTGGGTGCGGGCGGAGCACGCGGAGTCACTGCGGGGCGCCGTCCTCGCCGCGGGCGCGGTCCCCGCGGGAGCGGACACCCTCGAGATCCTGCGCGTCGAGGCGGGCCAGCCCTGGTACCCCCAGGACGTCGATGCGTCGGTCATCCTCCCCGAGACGCGCCTCGAGTCGCTGGTGAGCTACACCAAGGGCTGCTACATCGGTCAGGAGACGGTGGCGCGCGTGAAGTACCGCGGCCACGTCAACCGCGCGCTCAGCGGCCTGGTGATCGAGGGCGAGCGCGTGCCCGACGTGGGCGCGCGGGTCCTCGTGTCCGGGACCGAGGTGGGGCGGGTGACCTCGGCGGTCCGCTCGATCGCGCTCGGCCGGCCGATCGCGCTCGGCTACGTGCGGCGCGAGCACTTCGAGCCGGGCACCGCGGTGACGGTCGCGGACGGGGCGGGGTCGCAGCCCGCGCGGGTGAGCGCGCTGCCGTTCGTCACCGAGGCCTGACGGCCCTTCCCGCGTGTCCCAGCCCCGCCCCGCCAATCGTCTCTCCGCCGAGACGAGCCCATACCTGCTCCAGCACGCCCACAATCCGGTCGACTGGCACCCCTGGAGCCCGGAGGCCTTCGAGCTGGCCCGCCGCGAGGACAAGCCGGTGCTGCTCTCGGTGGGCTACTCCGCCTGCCACTGGTGCCACGTCATGGAGCGCGAGTCGTTCGAGAACGACGAGATCGCGGCCCTGATGAACCAGCTCTTCGTGTCGATCAAGGTCGATCGCGAGGAGCGGCCGGACGTCGATCAGATCTACATGCAGGCCGTGCAGTCGATGACCGGGCGCGGGGGCTGGCCGATGACCGTCTTCCTCACCCCGGACGGCGTCCCATTCTACGGGGGCACGTACTTCCCTCCGGAAGACCGGCACGGGATGCCCGCGTTCCCACGCCTGCTCCGCTCCATCGCCGACGCCTACCACTCCCGCCGCGGTGAGGTGCTCGAGGCCGGCCGGCAGCTCGTCGAGGCCATGGGGCAGTCGGGAAGGCTCGGCGCGTCCTCGAGCCTGCTGAGCCGCGACGTGCTGGTCCGGGCCTACATGGGGCTGGGGGGCGAGTTCGACGAGCGCGACGGTGGGCTCGGCCAGGCGCCGAAGTTCCCGCAGCCCATGGCCTGGGAGGCGGTGCTCCGCGTCGGGCGCCGCACGGCAGACGCGCGCGGGCTCGAGATGCTCCAGCTCACGCTCACCCGGATGGCCCGCGGCGGCATCTACGACCAGCTGGGCGGCGGCTTCCACCGCTACTCGGTGGACGGCCAGTGGCTCGTGCCGCACTTCGAGAAGATGCTCTACGACAACGCCCAGCTCGCCTCGCTCTACCTCCACGGGTGGCTCGCCACCCGGGAGGCACTCTACCGCCGCGTCGTCGAGGAGACGCTCGACTACGTGCGGCGCGAGATGACACACCCGGCGGGCGGCTTCTACTCGGCCCAGGACGCCGACTCCGAGGGGGTCGAGGGCAAGTTCTTCGTCTGGTCCCCCGAGGAGATCCGCGCGGTCCTGGGCGATCCCTCGCTCGCGCGGGCCGCGCTCGCCTACTGGGGCGTCGACGACGGGCCCAACTTCGAGGGCCACAGCATCCTGTTCGTCCCGCGCGACCCGGAGGAGGTCGCGGGCACGCTCGGCATCACCGGCGACGAGCTGGCGACCGCGATCGAGCGCGCCCGCGCGCTCCTGCATGCGGAGCGCGAGAAGCGCGTGCACCCCGGCCTCGACGACAAGGTGCTGGCGTCGTGGAACGGGCTCACGCTCGCCGCGTTCGCGGAGGCCGCCGCGGTGCTGGGCCGCGCGGACTATCTCGCGGTCGCGGTCCGCAACGCCCTCTTCCTCACCCGGCAGATGGTCCGCGACGGACGGCTGCTGCGGTCGTGGAAGGACGGCCGGGCCCGCATCACCGGCTACCTCGAGGACTACGCGATGGTGGGGGCGGGCCTCCTCGCCCTCTACGAAGCGACCTTCGACCGGCGCTGGCTCGACGAGTCGCGCCGCCTCGCCGACGCGGCGCTGGGGCTGTTCTGGAGCGCCGACTTGAACGCGTTCTTCGACACCGGCCACGACCAGGAGGCCCTCGTGGTCCGGCCGCGCAACCTGTTCGACAACGCGGTGCCGAGCGGAACCTCGGTGGCCATCGACTGGCTCTTGCGGCTGGCGGTGATTCTCGGCGAGGAGCGCTACGAGACGGTCGCGCTCGCCGCCCTCCGGCCCATGGCGGACCTCATGCAGCGCTACCCGTCGGGGTTCGGCCGCTATCTCTCCGCGCTCGACTTCCACCTGGGGCCGGTCGTCGAGGTGGCGCTGGTGTGGCGCCAGGGCGAGGAGCGGGCGGTGGCGCCCCTGGTCGACACCGTGTTCGGCCGCTACCAGCCGAACCGGGTGGTGGTGGGCGCGGCCGAGGGCGACCCGGCGGGCGCCGGGCTGCCGCTCCTGGTTGGGCGCGGCTCCGTGGGGGGCCGGCCCACCGCCTATGTGTGCCGGCACTACGCCTGCCAGCTCCCGGTGACGGAGCCGGACGCGCTCGCGCGCCAGCTCGACGCTGGGGTATAATCCGGATCGCGTCGCTGGGGGAGGTTTCCTGAGAACCGGGTGCGGCCCGGGACCCCTCGAACCTGCACTGGGTAATTCCAGCGAAGGGAATGCGAC
>Ga0070694_100000993_pt1 | contig 16087 bp, 12 predicted proteins | sample KBSK1251metaG_FD_65470 | JGI IMG/M metagenome (GOLD analysis project Ga0070694, IMG submission 65470) | Corn, switchgrass and miscanthus rhizosphere microbial communities from Kellogg Biological Station, Michigan, USA - KBS K1-25-1 metaG | ecosystem: Host-associated > Plants > Roots >... | reverse complement strand
TGACACCACGGCCTTCTCGACCTGCAAGTCACTGCATCTTAAACTCAGGGCCGCGCGCTATCAAAAGTTTCATCTCGTTATCTGCTTGGGTCCTAACAAGCAGGGCAGCTCTGTGGTGAGCTTGCTTGGGAACGAATCAACCACAGAGACACAAAGAACTCACAGAGTCACACAGAGGAAAAATAAGAATATGCCAACTGAATTTCGAAACGAACCACTTACTGATTTCACCAAAGAAGAAAATGCCGCGGCCATGCGAGCCGCAATTGAAAAGGTAGCTAGCGAACTTGGTCAGGAATATCCGCTGGTCATCGGCGGTGAACGGATTAAGACCGGCAGTACGCTCGAAAGCATCAACCCGGCCAACCGCACGCAGGTTGTAGGAAAATTTCACAAAGCGACAAAAGAGCTTGCAAACCGCGCGGTTGAAGCCGCCGCCGAGACATTCAAAACCTGGCGCAACGTGCCTGCCGACGAACGCGCCCAGCTGTTGTTTCGCGTCGCCGAGCTGATGCGCACGCGGAAACACGAACTGTCTGCGTGGATGGTCCATGAAGTTGCGAAGACCTGGCCGGAAGCTGACGGCGACACGGCCGAAGCGATCGACTTTTGCGAGTTCTATGCCCGCGAGATGCTGCGCTACGCCGGTGAACAACCACTCATAAAGTTAACTGGCGAACAGAACCATCTTGAATACATTCCGCTCGGTGTCGCTGCGGTCATTCCGCCCTGGAACTTCCCTCTGGCAATCATGGCCGGTATGACCGGGGCCGCCATCGTGACCGGAAATACAGTCGTGTTGAAACCCTCTTCGGACGCGCCGACAATTGCTTACAAATTCTTCGAGCTGTTGGAAGAGGCCGGCCTGCCCCCGGGTGTGGTGAACTTCATGACTGGTTCAGGCGCCGAGGTTGGCGACGTAGTGGTTGATCATCCTCAGACTCGCTTTATCGCGTTCACTGGTTCGATGGAAGTCGGCTTGCGCATCAATGAACGCGCTGCGAAACCGCAACCGGGCCAACTCTGGATTAAGCGCGTCGTCGCTGAGATGGGCGGCAAAGACGCAATCATCGTTGCTGACGATGCCGATCTGGACGAAGCGGCTACCGGCGTCGTGCAATCGGCGTTCGGGTTCCAGGGTCAAAAGTGTTCGGCGTGCTCGCGCGCGATCATTGACGCCCGCGTCTATGACGGAATGATTGAAAAGATTGCCGAGCGCACGGCCAAGATCAAAGTTGGCGTGCCTTCTGACAACACCAACAACATGAGCGCGGTAATAAACGAGAAAGCGTTCAAGTCGATTAACAGTTACGTCGAAAAGGGCAAAACCGAAGGTGGCCGCGTCGTTGCCGGCGGCGGGTCTGATGGTGAACAGGGTTTCTTTATCGAACCAACCGTGATCGCGGATGTTAAGCCGGGCGACACGATTGAGCAGGAAGAGATCTTCGGACCCGTGCTGGCGGTGATCAAAGCGAACGATTATGACGATGCGCTGAGAATTGCGAACGATACAAAATTTGGACTGACCGGCGCCGTCTATTCAACGGACGAAGCCAAGCTCGACCGGGCGCGCAATGAGTTTCACGTCGGCAACCTGTATTTGAATCGGAAGTGCACGGGCGCCTTTGTGGGGGCGCATCCTTTCGGCGGCTTTAACATGTCGGGAACAGATTCCAAAGCGGGCGGCCGCGATTATCTCCTGTTGTTCATGCAGGCCAAGTTATCGTCGGAAAAAGTCGGCGCGACGCGAAAGCGAGCAGAGGCCGGCACGGCGGTTTAGCTTTCTTGGTTCGCGGCCCTGCCGCAGCAACATTGCGGAAAGGCTTTGCCTTTCCGATTAGCGTGAGATATTGATAAGAGGCTACGCCTCGGCGAGAGGCGCAGCCTCAATTTTGTTTCTATGGTACGCACGCCTCTGGCGTGCAAGGAGCGGCACGCCGGAGGCGTGCGTACCGACACATGCGCATCGTCTTTATGGGCACGCCTGAATCTGCGGTTCCGTCTCTACGGCGGCTGCTCGCAGATGGTCACGAGGTCGCCGCCGTCTGGACTCAACCTGAGAAGCCGGCCGGTCGCGGAAAGAGACTCCACGCATCACCGGTCAAACAATTCGCGGTTGAAAACAATCTAACTGTTCATCAACCCGCAAAAATTAAGAACCCGGAAGCGAAGGAGTTATTTGCCTCTCACCATGCCGACGTTGCGGTCGTGGTGGCTTACGGAAAAATTCTGCCTCAGGAGTTCCTGGTCGCGCCGAAGCTTGGCTGTGTAAACGTTCACTTCTCTCTACTGCCAAAGTATCGGGGCGCGGCGCCGGTTAATTGGGCCATCGTCAACGGTGAGGCCGAAACCGGTGTCACAACCATGAGAATTGTTGAAGAGTTGGATGCCGGGCCGGTCCTGCTGCAAAGAGCAACTACGATCGCTGATGATGAGACGGCTCCCCAACTGCTCGCGCGGCTGGCTGAAACCGGCGCTGACCTGATTGGCGAGACCTTAAAGCATCTGAATGACATCGAGGCCAAACCGCAGGCTACCGAAAACGTTTCGTTTGCTCCGATTCTGAAGCGCGAAGATGGGTTGATCGATTGGTCGACGGATGCCTACGCGATCGAGCGTCAGGTTCGTGGCTTTCAACCGTGGCCCAACGCGCACACCACTCTGAGATCGCAGCGGCTGATTATTTATGAAGCCAAACCCGAATGGATCGAGCAGCTCCCATTCCCTCCAGGCCAGGTCATAGAAGCTGTTCGGGATCGTTTGACCATAGCCTGTGGCGAAGGAACGGCTTTGCGCGTTTTCGAGTTGCAAGCGGAAGGCGGCCGCCGCCTGCCCGCGCGCGATTTTTTGAATGGAGCGCGTGTTTCGGTTGGCGAACGCTTGGGTACGGATCGTGGTTGACTACAACTGAAGACTTCGTTAACTTACGCTCACGGTAACCAACGCAGACGGAATCATTCATTTCATTCTGGTCACTACACGATCAATTGAGAGGATGATGACACCTTCAAGTGGACAATTCTCATTACCACCTACAGCGGTCTTAAGCGGCTCTATAAAATATGTTAGTTAGAACTTTTTTGATAATCCCCTAAACCTATGAATCTCGGTTCAAAGCGGAACATGATGCTGATGGGATTTACGCTTTCCCTCGGATCAGTGGTCTTCAATTCCCTGGTCATCACCTATGTGAACAGGCGTCTGAAAGAAGTTGACGATGAGCGTGCCAGCCTGTCGGATTCGCTCGAGCGGCAAGCGGCTGCGTTGAGCGATGGTGATTCTCAATTCGCGTTTTATCGCATCACACATAACCTTATGTACGCCGTGCAGCCCAGAGACCAGGAGGTCGTGCAAACTGATGCGGCAGGCCAACTGACCAAAGCGCTGCAAAGATACTATCAGGCGGCCTATGACGTACCCCAAACCGAAATTATCAGCGCTGAACTCGAGGATTTTGGCCAGAGGCTTCCGACAATTGAAAAACAAACGCAACTGGCGCGGGACGCGCAAGCCGCGACCAGCCCTGCGGAAAGGGAGCGGCTGCGAAAAGAACAGGAAGATTTGGAAAAGCAATTGCCTGAGCCTAAATCCGATCTGGCTCGAAAACTTCGCGAGCTTTCAAAGTTTTCCTATGACGCAGAGAACACCGGCAACGAAGTAATGCTCGACTCCGCGTTACTACCTATGATGAAGTCCTTTCAAAACGAATTCATTACCAGCACCGAAAAGAAACGCAGTCGAATTCGGGAATTGCAAGCCGCCCGAGCATCGCTCGTTAGAAAATCAGAGTATGCCAGCGCCGCGGCCATCTTTTTTCAACTCCTGGGCTTGATGTTCATCCTGGCAAGGGATCTCTGGAATCAAAGAGTTGCAGCCCAACAAAAAGCCGGCTGAAGTTGATATTCTAACGCGCCGATACCAGACTGATCCGCTTCGTGAATGTCTGCGTTTGTAGGAGATCACTTTGAGAGCACTCACTTCACTCCTGCTGATGATTGCCGTCGTCTCGCTGTCCGGCTGTTCCTTGAACCGCAAATCCGACAAGCCCCAGGCCAACCTTTCGACCAACACTTCGACGGCTCAGCCTAACGACAATCGCGGATCAGAAAGCTCGCAACCATCCGGTCATGACGCTCAGAAGCAATCAACCGACACTGTGACGGCCGCGAACGACGTCGCGGACGAGTTGCACACGCCTGAAAGAGGAAGTCTCGAACGCGAAGGAATGATGGATTCCCTGCGCGCCGCCTTCGACGATCGCAGCAGTGGCTACTACACGCCGCACCGGGGAAACATTGTTTTCATTGTGGACTACCTTAAAGCCCACAACGGCTGGGCCTGGACCTTCGCCTATCCAACGTCATCAGATAAGACTGACACCTTCGGAGAATACAGCGGCTTCCTGCTGCACCAGGAGGGCGGACGCTGGAAGCTCATGAAGCTGCCGCCGATGGTCAAAGACCCCAACGATCCTGAAAACCTCGATTATCCGTCGCGAAAAGATGTTGAGAAGATTCGGGAGCAATATCCCAACGCACCCGCAGACATTTTTCCAAGCCGCTAGGATGTAAAGCAGACTGTCTAGTCTGCTTCACCTTCAGCATGCTCAAACATTCGCAGACTGGACAGTCTGCGATACATTCATTTCTTCAGACTCTCAAGCCACTTCGCATTCTCTTCCATCGTTGCGCGAAAGGCCTCGCGTGGCGCGACTGTCTCGACGTGCATGTTGTCGTCTGTGTTGATGACGGCTCCGGCGACGGCCGGTTTCATTTGCCGTTCGTCGCAGACGAACCAGGCGAGGACGTCCGCAGGTGTTTTCAATCCGACCCGGCTGAGATCCGCCAGGGTACGCGCGTCTTTCATTCTTTCATCGATGCGATTCAGATCAATCGGCGCCCGGCTGCCGAGCAAAATCAGGTCCTTCCCTTTGGCCGCACCCTGAATGCGGAAAACGACGACGTGCGGAAATACTTCGCTAAATGTTGCGAGCACCGAACGCATGCTGTCCGTTGAAAGCTGATAGATTTGCAGCCACTGAACGAAGATCCCATCGTCGCGCAGACGTTCTCTTCCCAGCGTCAGAAATTCCCGCGTGAAGAGATTCGCCACGCCCGGCACCCACGGGTGGCTGGGTTCGCTGATAATCAAATCATATCTGGCAGGATTAACGCGGAGCACGGTGCGCGCATCGTCGAGGATCACATGCAGACGCGGATCGTTGAGAGGCCGGTTGTTGACGTGTTCGAAGTATCGCGAGGAGGTTACGGCGGCGGGCTCAATCTCGACGCATTCCACTGATCCGGCCGGAGACTGCAGGACTGAGCCGACCGAAACTCCGGTTGCAAAACCGATCATCAAAACATTTTCTGTGCGCGGCGCAACCAGCAGGCCAAGTTGACCGGCCATTACCTGGGTCGCCATGTCGTCGGAGTCCGAGCCATTGGTGCGGCCGTTGATGGCTACCGAGGTAATGCCCCAATCTTTGCGCACCGAGACAGTGGCCGTCCGTCCTTCGGCAAACATCAGCAGTTGATGATCTGTGGGACTATCGGAGCGTTGATCTTCCGGAGCGCCGCTACGTGATCTGGCAAGCACACGCACAAAACTATCGTAGGCCCCGGCCGACAGCGCGTTGAGATTCACGCGCGGCCAGAGCAAAAGCATCGCGACCACCAGGATCGCTGAAACACCAATCGCCAGACTGCGCGCCAGACCGCGATCCGTGCCGGCGCGTCGCGGCTCATACGCAATCCCTGCGACGACGACCGATAATGACGCCATGCACAAAACAGTGAACCGGGTGCTGGTCATCGGAATAAGAACGAATGCCGTACCGATCGCTCCGGTGATCGCCCCCAGTGTGTTGAGCGCGTAACTTTGGCCTACGCGCGCTGGGGTCGCGGTGTCTGCCCGGCCAGATTCTTCCGAACCGCGTCCGGCCCATGTCAGGACCAGGGGCATGATCATTCCCATCAACACCGCTGGAACTAAAACCAACAGAGTCGCTGCGGCAACTTGCAGGGCCAGAAGACCCGTCCAGGAATTAATCCCGATCCGCAAACCGGTTTCCACCAGCAGCGAAGGAACCAAATTCGTAACCCGCAGACTCAAAAACAAGCTAAAGGCGGTCAGCAGTTGCAACAGCAGGATTGAGCGCCGCAAAGCGGCGGCGTCGATTCGCGATCTGAGTGTGACAAGCCATGCTCCCAGCGCCAGGCCAATCAGAAAGAGGGCAAGCACGATGGTAAAAGCATAAGTGCTCGATCCTATGATCATCGCCAGCAGTCGCGACCAGACAACCTGCATGCTGATCGTGACCAGGCCCGAAATGAAAGCACATAAGAACCAAAAAGCGGCGCCGGACGATCGTTCAACTTTTCCATCAGAGACAGACGCTGTTCGCTGCGCGAAAGCAGTCCCCCTGCCTATGACCAGGACGGCGAGTCCAATCAGCAGATTACCGGCGGCGGCAATCCAAATAGTTATGCGCACACCAAAAGCCGGCAGGAACAGAAAGCCGGCAGTAACGGTTCCGATGATCGCTCCGGCTAAATTCAAGGCGTACAATCTGGCCACACCTGAGGCCTGTGATTCTCGACTGCCACGAATAGCCGCAACCAAAACCGGAAGCGTCGCGCCCATCAAGGCCGTCGGCACGAACAGCACAATCGCGGCCAGCCCAAACCGCGACAAAGCGAACCCATAAAACCCGGGGTGAAAGCGTTCCCAAACAAACGCGTAAACCCAATCGATGAGGCGAAAAAGCCAGGGGACAATCAGCGCGTACAAGCCGATGCCGATTTCAATCAATGCGTACGCGCGCAAGGGATTTCTTAGCCTGCTGGCGAGGCTCCCACCCACGGCACTGCCCGTGGCCAATCCGCCCATGAATGCTGCCAGGACTGCGCTGATGGCGAGTGTGGTTGCACCGAACACCAGCCCCAGCATGCGCGCCCAGAGCACTTCGTAAATGAGCGCCGTCGCCCCGGAAAAAAGAAAACAAATCGCGGCGATTCTAAACAGGTTGTGGGATTGCTTTGGTGCGGGTGTAATTGCGGTCTCGCTGGTTTCAGTCATTCTGTAGCGCAAACTTGTAGTTTGCGGACATACAATTCGCAAACTAACAGTTTGCGTTACAACTACTCTACAAATGGATCACAAAAGCCCGTCGCCAGATATGGGGCGCAATCGAGCCTCGTTCAGCGGTTGTCAGCACAATCAAAAAATTTGTCTCTGCTCGAAAGTCCAGGCCCGCAGCCCGTTCAATAATCGCTTGCAGGTTTTGATCGCTTCCCGAACGGATGGGCCCAACCAGGGCCAGCCGGCGCAAACATGCGTATAAGTGTTCGAAACCGGCGCCAAACTTTCCAGCGTTCGTCCCCAGAATCAACCGGACCTCGGCGCGTTCCTGGATAAAGTGTTTGACCAGAGAGGCCGCGTGCGTCACTCCCCTTTCAAAGCGTATGCGAAAATTCTCTTCATCGATGTCGTCAGTCAGAGTCGTATCGAGCACTATCGTAATGCGGCGTTCATCCTCAGCCGCGAACTCCCGCACAGTTAGCCGCCGCGCGCGGGCCGTCGCTTTCCAGTCGATATACCGCAGATCGTCTCGCACCTGATAGTCTCTCAGCATCAACAGATCCTGTCCCGCGCCTCGTCGCAGAGAGATGGTCTGTCCCGATTGGAGAGGCAGGAGATTCAGTTCGTCCGTGATTGGCTCCGGCTTCGGATAAACCACAATGTCAACGTCCCGCGCGGTCAGGCGCCGCCGGTGTCGCAGGAACCCGAAGGGAAAGCGAGTTGAGAGCTCGAAGCCTTTCACCAGCACGTGCCCTCGTTTCGGAAAGGTTTGCTCGATGGTTTGTTCGGCTGCGGCGCTGTGCGGGACGTAAGTAAAGTAACCCAGCACAGTCTTCTTCAAACGCATCCACGTCTTCTTTCCTTTTTCGATCCCGGGACGATCAAAACTGCCGCGCATCTCTACCAGGATGGAAAACGAAGGCAACAGTCGTTTCGAATTTCGAACTGTGACGATTACTTCGGCGGGCTCGGCGGCAAAAATATGATCGGGAAAGCGGGCCGATACATTCAGGTCACGCAGACTGACGCGCGCAGACATCCACGAAACAAAGACGGTCGCCAGCATGATCGAGAAGATCATGAACAACAGATTGTTTCCGGTGTTCCAGGCGGCAAACGCGACGATCACCAGGATCACGATAAAGACAATGCCGCCCGTGGTAATCTCGAGCGGAAAACCGGTGGCTGACACTTCGGCAAAAGCCGAACGGGTCAACGGCGGCACCACCAGCAGCATAATCAGTAGCACGAACACCAGGGAAGCGATTGCCCCGGTGCTGGTCAGTTCCGGCACGCCCAGACGGCGAGCCATTAACGTCAGGATCGCCGTCGCCAGGCCTGCGAGCACCAGCAGGGTACCCAGAATCGGTCGCCACCAGGACTTCAAGGATGAAGGCCGAAGGATGAAGGATGAAGAACCGTCGCGATCAGGTTTCATCCTTCATCCCTCATCCTTCATCCTTGGTTTAGAGCGGGACGCTGATTGTCTTCATGATTTCGCGGAGCACCGCTTCTGCTTCTTCGCTGCGGCGCAGGGCCGAGGAATAGCGCGAGCTGACCGCGATCCGGTGAGCAAAGACAGGAATGACCAAACGTTTGACATCGTCCGGCAGGCAATACGATCGCTCTTCCGTAAGCGCGAGGGCCTGGGCCGCCCGAAACAGCGAGAGCGTGCCGCGCGGACTGACGCCAAGGTCAAGCATTTCCGAAGCTCGGGTAGCCGCCACAATTCGCATCAGGTAATCGACAATTGCATCGTCAACTGAAACTTCGCTGACGGCGTGTTGTAACTCGAGCACATCGGCGGCACTCATGACCGGCTGCATTTCTTCGAGCGGTTCCGCATGTTCGCGGTCGCGGAGAATCTGCCTTTCGTCAGCCGCGCCGGGGTAACCAATCCGCAAGCGCAGCATGAATCGATCGAGCTGTGATTCCGGCAGTGGATAGGTTCCGTGATGCTCAATCGGATTCTGCGTCGCCAAAACCATGAACGGCGAGGGCAAGGAATGCGTGACTCCTTCCACCGTCACGTGCTGCTCAGCCATCGCTTCGAGCAAGGCCGATTGGGTCTTTGGCGTGGTCCGATTTATCTCATCAGCGAGTATGACATTCGCGAAGATCGGGCCCGGTTTCCACTCGAACAGCGACTCCTGTTGATTGTAAACGGACAAACCGACCACATCCGATGGCAGCAGGTCCGACGTGAATTGAATTCGTTGAAAAGAACAATCGAGCGCCAGGGCCAGGGCATGAGCCAGCGTGGTCTTCCCTACTCCGGGGACGTCTTCGATTAATAGATGTCCGCCGGCGAGGAGCGTCACAATCGCCAGCCGCACCGCCTCGGGCTTGCCCCGGATGACGCGTTCGATCGCGGCTTGCAGCAACTCGATTTTTTCCGCCGGCGATATCGCTACTGCGTCAGTACTGGCTGTTCTAAGGTTTCTCATTGTCTATTCCTGCCCATTTTACATGGAGTCAGCCCACCTGACCATGACGAAAATCTTCGGGCCTGAGGTCAGTACCCGTAAACGATCCTACCTGACTGGAGCGCAACCGTCTCGGTTGCCCCTCGCGGAATGACGGACGTCCTCTCGCTGTAGTAAAATCCCCAAGTCAGGTCACTTTCGTGATTCTTTTGGGAACCGCGTTCGTGTCCCGTCGTTTTAGCAATTGAGGAAGCAATCATGAACAAAACTCACAGACACCCCCATCGACAGTCGGGCTTCACGCTCATCGAGCTGATGATCGTGATTGCTATTATCGGAATTCTGATTGGCGCAGCGGTTTATGGTTGGAAGGCGGCTCAAAAAGCCGGCAACGAGGCGGCCACTCTGCAAAACCTCAAAACCATCGCCGCCGTTCAGATTCAGTATTACAACACGCACGGTCGGACGTTCGGGACTTTCGAGCAGTTGGTAAAAGACCAGATGCTCAGTTCGAAGTTCGCCGGCAACCCACCAAACGTCGACGGATACATCCTGAACATGAAAGTAACGCCCAAGACGGCAACTTCACCAACTTCGTATACACTGAACGCTGATCCACAGAGTGAGGCCGCCGCCGGTCGTCATTTTTATATAGATTCGGGTGACGGAAGTATTCACGTAAACCAGGACCAACCGGCCGGACCCAACGATGCTGTGCAGTAGGTGCGTTATCGCATAAGGCCATCAGAAACAACCGAAGTTCGTCAGGATTATTTTTTCATGAAGCGTTTGATCGTCAATATCACCGCGATCTTCCTCGTGCTTCCGGCGTTGCTCGCCGGTGTTTTTTTCTTAACCAGCATCGGTCACGGACAGTCGCCGGAACCCTCCAAACCTCTACAGACTGAACCCAGGCGACTGGTCAAGCCAACTATTCTGATCATTGATCGCGTCGGCAAGCCCAACAGTGACGAAGCAATTCTGTCCGCCGCGGCCGCCAACCTGGCGCTCAGCAACGAAGCTGTCTGGACCTTTGGCGCCAAAGAGCAGCACGGCTGGTACCTCTACGCGCCGCTCATTGGGCGAATGCTCGGCACCGAAGACGGACCGGCAACCAAAGGATTCGCCCTCGCGCTGGCCCGTTGGCAGCAAACCGCCGGCTTTAACCCGACGGGCGTGCTTGATGAAGATTCACTGAATGCGATGGTCGGTAAGTGGCAGGCGGCGCGCATCAAGAACCGCGACGTCGCCCCTGCCGAACAGCTGGTCACCGTCTCGGCAACGGAGTTCTATGATCCGGAGCGTCTGGAAGAACTGCGTCAGCTTGAAAGGACCACCTATGCTGCGTACCAGCGAATGTTGGCGGCCGCGCTCAAAGACCCTTCCCTCCACCTGGTTCAAACCAGCGACGGCAAACTGGCCGGCACTGAGAAATACCTGAAGATCATTTCTGCTTTTCGCTCACGCGAATACCAGGAGAAATTGCGGCGTCAGTCACCCAACGCCGGCCGCGCCGGTCTCGCTGTCAACAGCCCGCACTTCACCGGTCGCGCTCTCGACCTTTATGTCGGCGGAGATCCAGTCGACACCAGAGACGCAAATCGCGCTTTTCAGATCCACACACCTGTCTACCAATGGCTGGTTCGCAACGCCGAACGATTCGGCTTTCGTCCGTATTTCTATGAACCCTGGCATTGGGAATACGTAGGCGACGAAAGTAAGCAGCAATAGAATGCGGATTATGATTCTCGGGTTAACGAGGATCTGAGGATGCCGAGCACTGGCTATCTTCTTACTCTGAGTTGCCCACCCAAAATCATCGACGAAGTGAAGGTGCGGCCCGACAGCACTGCTCGGATCGCTTTCAACAAATCGCTGGCCAGGCGACGTTTGATGACATAGGCTGACCCGCCCGCATCAAACGCCGCGCGCACGAAATCGACATCTTCATGGATGCTGAGGAAAACGACTTTGGCCTTCGAGCCGCCCTTCTTCAGGCGGCTAGCCACTTCAAACCCGCTTACTATCGGCATCGAGATATCAACCAGGCACAAATCCGGTTTTAGCTCCGACGCCGCTTCAAGCAGAGCCTGGCCATCAGCCACCGCGTCGAGCATCTCGAACTCTTCTTCGAGCTCCCGCACGACGCGATCCCGCATCTCCTTGTGATCGTCAGCCAACAAGATCCTTGGGCGAGACACCGCAGCTCCTTCCCTGTGAAAACGGTCAGGGGGACTAACGTTGAAGAACGCCACACAATGCCAAGCGGTCTTATAGCGATGTCCTATCCTACAAGCTTTGGGGTTTAAGACTACTAGCAAAAGTAACAGGTTTGGGAAAACGGTAAGGTCGCGGTTTTTCGGAGTGCTCAAGCGAGAAAAAGTTGCGCGGGGACTCTCTGCGCCCCCTGATCAGCTTACGCCGCCAGAGAACTCTTCATCGCATACTCGATCAGCTCGGCGCTGCTTTTGATGTTCAAGTGATCCATCATCGTGTATTTATGAAAAGCAACAGTGCGCGGAGACACATTGAGAATGAAGGCGGCCTCCTTCATCGAGAGGCCTTCAGCCAACAATTGCAGAACTTCTCTTTGCCGCAGGGTAAGTTGTTGCGTGTTCTTACGACTCTTAAGATTCTGGACAAACGACCCCGACATGCCTTCAGTCATCAACGGTGTAACGTAAGTGCCGCCGAGCAGTACTTCGCGCAAGGCCCGGATCAACTCAGAACCCGCGGAGGTCTTCAGCAAATAGGCCGACGCTCCCAGACGAAAAGCCTCAGATGCCATTTCCGGATCCTGATTCATCGTCAGGTAGACGAGCTTAACCGCCGGCAGAATTTTCTTCAGGCGTTGCCCGGCGTTTAGCCCATTCATCATGGGCATACTAATGTCCAGCACGATCATCGCCGGATTCAGTTCCGTTGCGGCCTTGATCAGTTCACGGCCGTTGGAACAAAGTGCGACGACGTCGAATTCCGGCTCGACCAGGTTCCTGAGCGCATCCAGTAATATCGTATGGTCATCAGCGAGTATTATTCTCGGTTTTTTCATGATTATTCCAAACCTTCCGCGTCGCTGGGATTACGCCAGCGAAAGGGTGGCGCCGGTGTCCCGTTAGACCGGTTATCGTCCTTGCGCATGACTTTGCGCTTCAACGGCACACGAACCTCGATTCGGGTGCCGCGCAATGGCTGTGAATATATCCGCAAATCCCCTGCAACCAAACGCAGGCGCTCTTTCATACTGATAAAACCGAGGCCTCTTTTAATCTGATCGGACTCGGGATCAAAACCGACGCCGTTGTCTGAAACTGAGAGCCGAATCGCGTCGCGTGTTTGCTCCAGCACAAGTTGCACCGAAACGGCGCCGCTGTGTCGCGCGGCATTTCGCAGAGCTTCCTGGGCAATTCTGAAAACGCACAACTTCACATCTCTGGGAATCTCGCCTCGGGAACCCTTGTGCTGAAGATCCACACTCAGTGTTCCACTATCCGTCAGTTCTTGGCAGAGACTTTCGATCGCCGCGGCAAGCCCCAGATGATCCAGCTTAGCCGGGTGAAGTTTGTAGGATAGCCGGTGAATATCAGCAGAGATTTCCTTGACCTGCTCCTGCAATTTATCCAGCCGGTGCCTCATGGCTGCGGGTCTCTCAATATCCGGTTTCAGTTGCTCGAGCTCAATCGACAAAAGGGCCATTCTTTGGTTCAACCCGTCATGAAGCTCGCGCGCAATGCGGCTCCGCTCTTCTTCCTGAGCGGCAATCAGCCGGCCACTCAAATCTCTCAGTTCGGCTTCGTTCTCGCGGCTGGCAGTGACATCAATCGAAAAGCCAAGAATCGTTTTTGGCCGGCCATTTTCGCGAATCACGGTCACCAGACTATGAAACCACACTTCCCGCTGGTCTTTGGCGATCATCCGGTATTCAAGCTCGTAATTATCACAGCTCATTGTAAAGTTGGTGGACTCCCTGATCGCGCGTTCCCGGTCAACCGGATGGAGATGTGTTTGCCAGAAGTTCGGCTGGTACCAGTCCTCAATTGGATAGCCCAGCATCGACACCGCCTGCGCTCCCACAGAAACAAATCGACGGGTCGGAAAATCCGCCTCCCAGGGAAGAATGTGGGTCTTCTCCAACAGCACTCGAAATCGCTCTTCCGCTCTCCTCAGCGCCTCGTGCGAAGAGATCGTGTCCTCAAAGGTAATCAGAATCCGAAAACCGAAAACCGGAAGGTTAAGTCTGGCTGCCCGCACCACAACCCGACTACCTAAATCAGCGTAGGAATAGGTTCCATGTAATTCTTTCTGGCTGCCCGATAGCAGACACTGGACGCTGTCTCGCAGACTGCCTGGCCGCGCATCATTTGACAACGCTGCGTCGTCGACTCTGAGGCAGCGCGCGAAAATGTCCGCCGGTTGCGCCTTCGCGTCAACGCTCTGTTCAAACAGACGCCAGGCTCTACTGGCGTAGAGAATGGCTCCTGATTCATCGAGCACAGCCACGCATGACGCACAGGCGTCAACAACCTCGCGCAAAAACTCCTCGGTTCCGGTTGTGTCGGCTGCGTGAATCAAATTTCCGGACTCGTTTGGTTTGATTAATTCGAACCGCGACGACCGCTGCTCCGATGGGCACGACGCATTCCCAGACGAGCGCGAACTGGAGTTCGATTTTTCCGTTAAGGCTGATTTAGTCATTAAGCTCTAAGTTTCCTGAGTGGTGTTCGTCACCACATTCGCGATTGCTTTGAATTCGCTGCTCCGCCGGCTGAGCACGGTGATGGCACCATGTAGTATGGCGAAGTCGGCCGAGTGCAGGTAATCGTTAAGGTCCGATTCTGTCTCCCACTCACTCAGGAGCAACGAAGAATTCTCGTCTGTTACGTCCACATAAAGGCGGAACGCCAGACAGCCTTTGGATCCTTTACTCGGTTCAAGAAGCTGCGCAACGGTTTGTAGAAATTCGCCGCGCTTCTCGGGGTAGACGGTGATTCGCGATGTGCTGACTATCATGCTCGGGCGCCCGGCACGCAAAACCAGTTTCCTGCTGGGGCATTCCTCGATTCCAGTTCGCGGCCGGTCAATCTCCTTAGATTTTTCGCCTGCCGCGAAAAGCTGAGGCTCTTTCTGATGGCTACTTAGTAAGCAACTGTTGTGCACCAGTGCACAAAGCCGATTACGAGACGTGATAAGTCTTTATGATTGAATGGGATTCCTAAGACGGTCTACATTTTGAGGGTCGATCTTTGCCTGCCTAAGCCGCGGTATTCCGCGGCTGCCGCGAAATTTCGCGAAATTCGCGGCAGAGAAGGGGCCAGGTTATTCGCGGAGAGGTCCTACCTGCCTACGCTGAGGCTCTGCTTCTGAATGCCCAACTTGATAATCCTTGTGCGCAAGGTACTCGGATTAAGGCCCAGGATTCTTGCGGCCCCGTTAGGACCTTCGATCCGTCCGCTCGTCATCTTGAGAATGCGGACGATGTAGTCGCGCTCGATTTCCTCAAGGCTCTTGTTGGTTGATTCAACGGATTCGGACGGTGTATCAAAACGTTCGCTCAGATGAAGAACGGTCCCCTGACAATGGATAACGGCCCGCTCAATCACGTTTTCCAGTTCCCGGATATTCCCCGGCCAGGAGTGTTCGTTCAAGGTGCGCATTGCGCTGGCGGAAACTGAGTCAATCTTCTTGCCGAATTTCCTGGCCAATTTGCTGGCGAAATAATCCGTCAAGGGACCAATATCTTCCTTGCGCTGTCTGAGCGGTGGGACCGTGATCGGAAAGACGTTTAAACGGTACCAAAGGTCTTCGCGAAAACGTCCCGTTTCGATCTCCCGCTTGAGATTTCGATTGGTAGCCGCGATGATGCGCACATTGATCTTAATGATCCTGGTGCCGCCGAGCCTCTCGATTTCGCCTTCCTGAATGGTCCTAAGCAGCTTTACCTGTGACTCGAGCGGCAGTTCGCCAATCTCATCCAGGAAAATTGTACCGCCATTTGCCAGTTCGAACCGGCCAAGTTTGCGCGACACCGCGCCGGTGAAAGCTCCTTTCTCATATCCGAACAGCTCACTCTCGATCAAGGTTGCCGGAAGGGCCGCACAGTTCACTTTTATCAGCGGTCGATCCTTGCGCAGGCTGGCGCCATGGATCGCCCGGGCCACCAATTCTTTGCCCGTACCGGTCTCGCCGGTAATCAAGACCGTTGAATCGGTAAGGGCGACCTGGCTGACCTTGAACTGGACATATTTGAGCGCGTCACTTTGGCCAACCATTTCGCCAAAAGTCTGGTCCAGTTGCAGCTCTTGTTGCAGGTAGATGTTCTCGGCCTCGAGCTGGTTCTTCAAACGGTTCACTTCCTCGTGCGCTATGACCAGCTCCTTGTGCGCGGTAACCAGGGCTTCCTCCGAATGTTTACGGTCACTGATATCAACGCACGAACCGATAAAACCCAGGAATTCCCCGGTCGCCGAGAATCTCGGCATTCCGCTGTCGATCACCCACCGGAACGATCCGTCAGCTGCGCGCAGCCGATACTCCATCCGAAAAGGCACGCGGCGATCAAACGCTTCGAAATGGGCCTG
>Ga0070694_100000992_pt1 | contig 16112 bp, 12 predicted proteins | sample KBSK1251metaG_FD_65470 | JGI IMG/M metagenome (GOLD analysis project Ga0070694, IMG submission 65470) | Corn, switchgrass and miscanthus rhizosphere microbial communities from Kellogg Biological Station, Michigan, USA - KBS K1-25-1 metaG | ecosystem: Host-associated > Plants > Roots >... | reverse complement strand
CGGCCGGACGGTCCAGGTCTCGGGATCGACTTCGACGACGGCCACGTGCGCGGCACAGGTGTAGGTGTAGTGCTCCGGGTCGTAGACGAAGCGGGCCTGCAGACCGGGCTCCATGCCCGAAGGCAATCGCTGGCCGCGATAGGCTTCCTCCGCCAGCGCACCGAGGGACAGGGTGCGAAACGCCGCGCCGCGGACAGAAACGCGTCGGCCCTCGATCTCGACGTCCTTCGGGCTCGCTTCGAGCAGGTGCGCCGCCAGCTCGGCCACCTTCTGCTTGAGGCGACGCGTGGCCTCCAGTACCGCAATGCCGGCCGTGACCGTTCCCCGGCTCGCGCCGGTTCCATAGTTGCTGTACGGCGTGCGCTCGGTGTCGCCGAGGACGACGTCGACGTCGTCCACGTCGACTCCGAGCTCCTCGGCGCAGATCTGGGCCAGGGCGGTGTTGACGCCTTGCCCGATCTCCATGATGCCGCTGGAGACCGTCACGCGACCGCTGGCGTCGATGCGAACGTCCGCCGTCTCATATCCGCCCTGCATGACCTGCAGCTCCAGCAGCCGCTGGCACGGGCCCTGCCCGCCGATCTCAACCGGAAAGGCGAGCCCGATGCCGAGCAGGCGGCCGCCCTTCGCGCGGCGCTCGCGCTGCTCGGCGCGCCAGTGGTCGTAGCCGCTGAGCCGGAGCGCGCGGCGGAGCGTTTCGGGATAGTCGCCGCTGTCGAACAGCGACCCGAGCGGGTTCCGGTACGGCAACTGCTCGGGCCGGAGAAGGTTGCGCAGCCGTAACTCGGCCGGATCCATCCTGAGCTCCGCCGCGACACGGTCGAGCATCCCCTCCATCGCGAGCATCGCCTGCGGCGCTCCGAAGCCTCGGTAGGCTCCCAGCGGCGGCTTGTTCGTCACCACGGCCAGCATGTCAACCGCGTAGTTCGGAACGCCGTACCCCGCCGTCATGATATCGGCCGTCGCACCCAGCGGGCCGGTCCCCTTCGTGTGAACGTGGGCGCCGACGTCGCCGAGAATCTTCGCCCGCACAGCGCTGATGCGGCCTTCGGCCGTCGCGCCGACCGTGAGCTCGATGATCTGCTCGCGGGCCTGCGTCGAGGCGATGAACGATTCGAGCCGGTCCTCGATCCACTTGACGGGCCGCGCCAGGCGCAGCGTGGCGACAGCCGCCAGGACTTCCTCGGCGTGATAGTGCAGCTTCAGTCCGAAGCCGCCGCCCACGTCACGGCTGATCACGTGGATGCGGCCTTCCGGGAAGCTGAGGACGCCGGCCAGCACGGTGCGGAAGAGATGCGGCGCCTGCGAGGAATACCAGACCGTCAGCCGCTCCGTGCTGCGGTCGTACTCGGCGACGACCCCGCGGCCCTCGAGCGGCAACGCCGTCACGCGGCCGATCCGGAACTCGCGCGTCAGCACCACCGCGGCCTCGGCCAGCGCGCCCGACACGTCACCGGTCTCGTGGGTCAACCCGTTCGCGATGTTGTCACCCCACGCCTCGTGAAGCACGGGGGCGCCGGGCCGGAGGGCGTCCTCGACGGAGGCAACGACCGGCAGTGGCTGGTAGTCGACGACGATCCTCTCCAGCGCGTCTTCCGCCCGGGCCCGGCTGGTGGCCACCACCGCGGCGAGCGGTTGCCCGACGTAGATGGCCTTGTCGGCCGGAAGGACGGGATAGTCTCGTCCCTTGAGACGCGCACCCTGCCGCAGCACGGGCAACGGCTTGGCGAGCCCCGCCAGATCCTGCGCGGTCAGCGTCAGCGCGACGCCGGGCATGAGGCGGCATGCCGTTGTGTCGATCCCTGCGATGCGCGCGTGCGCGTACCGGCTGCGCAGCACCGCCATGTGCAGCGTCCCGGGGCGCTGCACATCGGCCACGAACATTCCGCGCCCGGTCAGGAGCGCCGGATCCTGCCGTCGCAAGACCTGCCGGCCGATGACCCGATGGCGGCGCCCAGTCCCCGCTCCGGCCCTCTCGTCGGAGGGTGCGCCTGTAGGCGACATCACCGGCCCCCGCGGGACGTCGGCAGGCGGCCGTGTACAATGCGCCCCTCGCGGACCACCGCAGCGACATCTCGACCATCCGCCCGGTTGACAAGCGTGGCGACGGGATCACGGACCGGCCTAAGGTTCACGCTGCGCGCATCGAAGACGACGACGTCGGCGCTCTTGCCCGGCTCGAGCGAGCCGATCTCGCGGTCACGTCCGAGGATGCGCGCGGGATTGATCGTCACCATCTGCAGGAGCTGCCGCGCGCTGGGATACGTGGCGCTGGTGCGGAGCGCGCGCACGACCCGGGAGCTGTATTCGAGCTCGCGCAGCAGGTCGGGGCCGCACAGCATCAAGTTGTCGGTCCCGAGCGCGACCAGCATCCCCCGCTCGAGCATCCAGTCGAAGCGCGGCACGCCGAGCCCCATCACGCCCTGGATTCTCGGGCACACGACGGCAGGCACTCCGGCTTTCGCCACCGAGTCGAGCTCGTCGACGGTGGCCAAAGTGAGGTGCACGACGAAGTCCGGTCTCAGGTGCTCGAGCACGCGCGGGACGTCCGCACGACCGGTACGCGTGAGCGAGATCGTGCGATAGCCCGGGGCCTCCGCAGCGTGGACGGCGAGCAGGCGGCCGCGCTGGCGAACGAACGTGCCAACCTGCTCAAGCCCTTCATCGGTTAGGTCATTGCCTGTCACCAGAGAAAACCCGTCCGCTACCTCGAGAATCGCCTCTACCTCGGCCAGGTTCGCATCAGTCAATCGCCCGGCGTTCCGCTCGAGCTGCTCTACGGGCTGCGGTGGGTAGGCGCCGAAGCGACCCAGGGCCACGGCGCGGACAGGGGAGGCGGCTGAGGCCCGTCGCAACACGTCGACACCGCTCCGCCCACCTTCGCGAAAATCCACGAACGTGAGCGTACCGGTGGCCAGCATGCAGTCGAGCGCGTCGGCGATAGCGGTCGTGACGTCATCCGGAGCGGTCTGCTTCAACGCCCGATGCTTCAGCCCATCGGGCGGCATCATCACGTCCCAATACTCGTGGCCGAACCCGACTTCCTTGATGATCCCGTCAGCGACGTGGGTGTGGGCGTTGATGAAGGCCGGCGCCACGATCGTGTGCCGAGCGTCCAGCACCACGCCGGATCGGTCGCCGGGCCGCCCGGGCCCGACCTCGGTGATCCGGCCTCCCTCGATCACGAGATATCCGGGGTCCAGAACCTCGAAGTCGGGGCCGGCGAGCACGATCCCGCCTTGGAGCACGTGACGCGAGCCTTGTGCCGGCGGCGGTGCAGTCGCATTCGCCGACCGTCCTGCTCGCGATGCGCGCCGCCGCGTCACGAGGCGCGCTCGCTCCCCCGCCGAGCGGCCGGGCGCTGGCGCCGATGGCGGCGGGGATCGCGGCACGAGGGCATGGGCGACATCCGGTTCGGTATCCTACAGGCCTCGGTGTATGTGTCAAGGATCTTTCATGAGGCGCGGAGAAGGGCAGGAATCCTTCAGACACCCTTGACAGCGTCGACGGGCGCGACGGATACTCTGCTCCGCAGTGGCGCGGCATTGTGCGCCGCGTTCTATCTCGTGGGAGTGTCTCACTCAGAGGGGAGGGTCGAATGCGCGCCATCAAGCATGTGGGCCTCTTGGCGATGGCCGTCGCCGGAGTTCTTCTTGTCGGGTACGGCACGCTCGCGGCGCAGGGTCAAGCGAGCCCGAAAGGCACGTTGACAATCGCCATCTGGAGCGGGCCGCCAGCAACCGCGCTTCAGGATTTCCTAACGCAGTTTCGCAAGAAGTACCCCGACGTGAACGTGAAGCTGGTCTACCAGGGCGGGGCCGGACAGACGCTGGCGCGGCTCCGCAACGAGAAAGCCCGGCCGACGATCGATATCTTCTTTTCCACGGAATCCGCCGCGTGGTTCGCGGCCAGCGAAGGCCTCAGCGTCCCGATCACCGCGGACAAGGTCCCGAACATCCGCAACGTGAAGGACGACGCGGCTGCGGCCGGCATGTACGAGGGCAAGCTCGGCTGGATCCCCTACTGGAAGGGCTATGTCGGGATCGCGGTCAACACGAAGATTTACGATCCGAAGACGATCACGTCGTGGAAGTGGATGTGGAGCAAGGACCTGGCGCCCCGCAAGCTCGGCCTGCCGGCCAACTTCTGGTTCAGCGGCGTGCAGATTCAGCAGGTGGCGAAGATTTGGGGCGGCAATGAGAGCAACTACGAGACGGCGTTCGACAAGTTGAAAGAGCTGGCCCCAAACGTCGGCCTGGTCTACTCCTCCGACGCCGATTCGATGAAGGCGCTCATCTCGGGGGAGACGCCCGCCCAGCTGACTCTCTTCGACGACGTCTACCGGTCGGTCCACGAGGGCGCCCCCCTCGCCGTGGTGACCCCGCCCGATACCCCGGTGTTCGCGTACTACGACGTGATCGTGGCCGTGAAGAACCCGCCCGGCGGCGACAGTCTGCAGATGCTCTTCATCAACGAGCTGCTGACCCGCGACGCCAACCAGCGATGGAACAACCTCATCGCCGACGAGCCGACCATCAAGGGCGCGACGTCCGACCCCAAGCTCAAGGACTACATCGGATTCGCCAATCAGTGGCATCCGGACCAGAACGTCGTCGTCAAGAACTGGCCGACATGGAGCGAACGGCACAAGAAGGAGATCGAGCCGCTCTTCGGGAAGTAAGCCGCACTGTGGCCTCGGCGTCCGTCCGCCTCGAGCACGTGACCCGGACGTTCGGCGACGCGATCGCGGTCGACGACGTGTCGTTCGAGGTGCAGCCGGGCGAATTCCTCACGATGCTCGGCCCCAGTGGCTGCGGAAAGACGACCCTGCTGAGGATCATCGCTGGGTTCATCGACCCGTCGGGCGGGGACATCTACATCAACGACGAGCGCATCACCGCGGTACCGGCGCACAAGCGCCAGACGGGAATGGTCTTCCAGAATTACGCCCTCTTCCCGCACATGACGATCTTCGAAAATCTAGCGTATGGACTGCGCCTTCGGAAACTCAGCCGACCGGACATCGCGTCGAAGGTCGACGAGGCGTTGGCGCTGATCCGACTGGAGGGCTATGGTGACCGGTATCCGCGCCAGCTGAGCGGCGGCCAGCAGCAGCGCGTGGCGCTCGCGCGCGCCATCATCATCAACCCCGACGTCCTGCTTCTCGATGAGCCGCTCAGCAACCTCGACTACAAGCTGCGGCTCGCGATGCGCAACGAGATCCGGCGCATCCAGCAGGACACTGGCATCACGACCGTCTTTGTCACCCACGATCAGGCCGAGGCATTGACGATGTCGGATCGCATCGTCATTCTCAGCCACGGGCGCATCATGCAAATTGGTCGCCCCACCGACGTCTACGAAAACCCGAGCAACAAGTTCGTCGCCGATTTCATCGGCGAGGCGAACTTCTTCGACGGCACTGTCGTCGCGTCCGATGCCTCGGAAGTCGCCATCGCGCTCGGGCCGCTGACCCTGTACGCACCGCTGAACGGTGATGCCCCCCAGGTCGGGGCCAGAGCGAGCTTCTCGGTGCGGCCCGAGCGGCTGCGCATCCAGCCGGATGGCGCCGGCCGCGAAACCCGGCGTAACGTCTACGCCGCGAGGGTCGAGGATCACGACTATCTCGGCGCCGTGGTCCGCTACTATCTGCGGCTTGGAGACGGGCTCATGGTGAAGGCGGACGAACACAACGTGTCGGGTATCCGGTATCGATCGGGCGAGACGGTCAGCGTCGAGATTCCGCCCGACGACTGCTTCGTGCTTCCCGTCGCCGATTAGGAAGGCCCCCGGGCCGCGTCTCGTGAACCCTTGCCGCCTCGAACAGGGCGACAACGACTCGCTCGGGAAGCTGGCGCTGCGTTAGCTCGCCCAAATCCGGCTAGTCTCACGGAGTAGGCCATGGCTTGCCAGTAGTGCGCCGTCAGGCAGAAACGGATCCACGGCTTGGCGTCACCCCTCTGGGTGCCAGCTGCCGGCTCCAACCTCGATGAGGACAACGTAGTAGTCGGGCGTCCCCTCCAATGTCAGAGTCGGTCTATCTGACACCGGTGACTGTCCGAGGAATGGGTAGCAGATGGGTATAAGGTCAAAACGTAGTAAGAGTGAGTGACGGCAGCATCCCGCCACGGCGGTGAATCAAGCACCGGCATGTCTTGAGTACACGCCCCGAGGGATGACAGCACCGAAGTTACCACGCGTTCTTAGGGGCTCGAGATGGTTGTCGGTGGCATTGTCCCCCGCACAATACCGCGCCCCTTGACCCAAGACCGGTCTCGGCCAAAAGCTTACGTCACATCGAAGACTGCGTGTGGCAGACTGAGATCCTCGTTCCTCACGCTCGCAAGGGCTCCCGCGGCGGCAGACGGATCGGGAACGGAACGTTAGGATACTGCGCAACGAGGTCATGCCACACCCGCAGGCCAATGCTCTGCGCGCGCGCGACAACATCCGCTTCATCGATTGTTAGCACTTTGCCATCGCGCATCACCCACTGTCCCCGCACCATCACAGATTCAATGTCAGCGGCCTGACCGTTGTGAACGAACGCCGACACGATGCGAAGGGTGGGTACGAGATTGGGCCGCCGCGCATTGACCATGAAGAGATCTGCCTGCTTTCCGACTTCGAGACTGCCGACCTTCTCATCGAGTCGAAGAGCGCGCGCGCCATTCTGTGTTGCCCACCCGAGCACATCTTCGGGTTGCAGATGTAGGGCGTCTCGCCGCGCAACACGCTCCATGAAGAGCGCGGTCCGCATGACCTCCACCATGTCCTCGGCCATGTTGTCCGAACCCAAAGCGATTGTGCAACCGGCCGCCTCTAGCGCTTGAATGGGTGGCGATGCACCTCGCCGGGCCGCAATTGCCGAGTTGAACGATACGAACGCACCGCTCTGGCCCATGAGGGCGATCTCAGATGGTTGCATACAGCGGCAATGCCCCCCAACGAGTCGAGGGCCAAGGAAATCCGACTGACGCAAATATTCAGTCGGGAGCAGGCCTCGAATCTTCCTAACCGCCTCGACTTCCCAGAGACTCTGATTCTGATGTATCGAGTACCCGGTGTCGTGCTGTTCAGCAAATGCCCGCGTGCTCTGTAAGAATTCTGGCGAACACGCCTCGGTTGCGTACGGTCCGACAAAACATGTAATCCGCCCGTCCAACCCGCCATGCCAGCGGCTGAACAGATCCGCGGTACGCTGTAGCCCCTGGTCGCCGAGGTCTGGCGAATGGGTGAACCGCCCCTCGCGCACTCCCTCCCATTGCACATCCATCACCATTTCCCCCAGAACTAGCCGTAGACCGCTAGTCGCGAGAATATGGGCGTAGGTGGCCGTCTGGCGACCGAGCTCCAGGAGCGTTGTATTGCCCGACCGTACCGCTTCGAGTGCACCGAGCATCGCGAACACCGCATTCTCTTCGTCGCTCATCAACGCTCGAACGCTAGTCGGAAACGTCAACGTCGAGGGGAAGCCAAAATCCTCCTGGATCCCCCGCCATGCGGTCAAACAGAGATGCGTGTGGCAATTGACCAAACCAGGGAAAATCGCGCGGTCCCGCGCATCCACGACATCGGCATCCTTGAACTGCTTACTAAGGTCCATCGAGGACCCAATCGCGGCGATCACGTCATCGTCGATAACAATGGCGGCGTCATGAAGCACCGAGCGAGCTGGGTGCGAGGTGACAATGGTCGCGTTTTTGATCAGTGTCTGCATGCTCACTCCGTCTCATCCTGGCCACAAAATGCCCAATTGCGAGCCCAGACCAGGATTCTTCTCCTGTGACCTCCGATGTCGTGGCCAGTACGACTCCCGCCGTCGAAGACTAAGCCCTCCCGGAGGGGGGGTCTCTCACAGGGCGCGAGGCCTCTGTCCGTGTCGCTTCGACCTCCGCGATCTCTGCGGTCAAGTCGGCCCACTTGCTGCGGGGGGTCCAGCCCAAGATTTCACGGGCGTGCGAGATATCGTAGGCGCTCGAACGAGGGTTCCTGAGGTAGAGTTCTGGCTTTCGGACATCCGGTAGTGAACCATACGCCCGCTCGAGATGAACAAGCGTCGCCTCGGCCTCGAACGTATCCTCGGCCGTAACCAAGAACACATCGTAGGGCGTTCCAGATAGCTCAAGAGCGAGCCTGAAGCATCGAGCGGCATCCTCCGGGCCGACGTACGAGCGGAGCACAGGTAGTGGTTCGCGGTGTCGGCCCGTATCGTCCGATGACATGGCACCCCGTGCCCCTGACAACCAGCCTTCCGCCACTACCTTGCGCACAGTGTCTGGAAACATCACCCACGCCGGCCTTAGGCAGATGACATCCATGCGACCACGACTGGCGAAGCTCTGCGCGATCGATTCGCCGAGCTGCTTGCTGAGCCCATATGCTTGGCTAGGACGGAGCGGATGAGCTTCATCGATCGGCAGATACAGAGGTCGAAGATGAGGATTCGTATAGTCCAGTCCGAGAGCCGACACGCTCGTACAGATCACGACCTTGCGTACGCCCGCGTTGTAAGCCGCATTGAGTACGTTCCATGTTCCCCGGACGTTGGTATCAAACACGAGCTCAGGCGACGCGGACACTGACGCGTCAATGCCCGCAAGGTGGATAATAGCGTCCTGTCCTCGCATCGCCACAGATAGTCCTTCGAGGTCGAGAACATCGACGCTGAAGTCGATCGGCGGCAGCCCTTGGCCCGGACGGTCCAGCACGCTGACGTGACACTCACCGTCAAGCTCTTCCACCACGTACCGCCCGAGGCGACCACGTCCTCCCGTCACCAGAACCTTCTCCCATCTCATTGGCACGCCCCGGACCAAGCCGATGCATTTCGCGTGTCTCGGGGCTCGATCGCCCCCCTTCCCCCGTAGCTCACGAAGACTCGCCGACCCGCACTCCGCATCCTCATCGGTGGCCCCGTCGCACCGTCTGGCGAGGGCTCGGTTCTCGAGGGCGCATCGGCTCAAGGCTTGCCGCTTCTTGCATTCGATTGCCCAGTGTCCGCGCGGCTTCGACCACCTGAGCTACCAATCGAGGTAGCCGCGAATCTGCCATCCGAAATGCCGGCCCGACGATACTCAGGCCCCAGACACTCCCGCCCGATTCCAGGACGGGCGCTGCTACCGCACGGATCGATTCCTCGTACTCCCCGGTCGTGACGGCATATCCCTGCGCCCGGATCTGTGCCAGTTCCTTCCGCAACCGCACTGGATCGACCACCGTGTCCAGGGTGTGCGACTCAAATCTTACGGTCCGCAACAGACGCTCTTGATGTGCCTCGTCGAGAAAGGCGAACAGGATCTTCGCAGATGCTCCCGCGTTCAGTGGACGAATGACCCCCGGCTGGTATGTCAGCCGCAGCGCCTGAGGCGCCGCGACCTGGCGAACCGCGAGCGCTTGATCGCCAACAACGGTCGTCAACAGTGTTGTCTCACCGGTCGCCTGCGCCAGATCTGCCATCACCTCCGACGACAGGTCGACAATGCTCAACTGTTGTCGCGCGGCCTCCGCGAGTTGCAAGATGCGCGGACCCAGTCGATAGCGCCCGCTCCCAATTGTGTTCAGCAACCCTTGCTCACAGAGGCCGCGCACGAACCGATACGCGCTACTCTTCGGCAATTGAAGTCGCTCGCCGATCATCTGGACCGTCATCGTCGGCCGATCCACGAATAGAAAGAGAATCTCTAGCGCTCGCTGGAAGGTTGGACCGCCTGCTGAACGAGCCACGCGATAGGCCGCCTTCATAGCGAGCCCTCGTCATCCATGTGGCACCGCACCGTCCTCGATCGCGATCGTCGAGGGCCCGCCGCACATGGTCGAAAACACAAGGCTCTTCCCGGCCGGTCCGCCGACGACTACGATGTCGTAGGAATCGGCGCTTTCCTGCACTGGTAGAGTCAGCCGCTCGAGCTCGGCCGGTGTCCGCTGCAGCAGCCACCGCCATTCGGGGCGCATGCGTGTTGGTGTCAGTCGACCCCAGTTCAAGGCCAGCCTTGCATTGATACGTGCATGGTAGTGGACATACTCCTTGATCGCGCGCTTGGACCAACCCGCTTTCGCACAGATCTCTGCATGCTCGGGACACATGACCAACAGAAATCGATGCGACGACTTCTCGACGTCGAATGACGTCGCGGTATAGTGAGCCGGGATGAACGAGCATGCTGCGGCAAAGCTGTCGAGCACACCCTCCGGCTCGTAGTTCGTCAGGTCGTCTACATCCACCTCATCCCGCGTCTCAAATAGCGTGACCGTGTTCACGTCCTTCCCGAATCCCTGATCCACGTGATACGGACGCCAAGGACTATGGTCTTCATTCTCAGCCACACAGAGGCTGAATTTGCGGGCCGTACCTATCGTGTCCATGTCCATCCGACCCGGGTAGGCGCCGCCGATATTCATGAGAATCAATCGAAACGCACGACCCAGGACAATGTTGTGTCGGGATTGGGCGCCCGGCCCCAAGGCGCAGCGCCCCGAGTTGATGCCGATCTCCTTGGCGATGGGCCCATTCACGACCATCAGGGGGGCATGGGGCCCGGTTGACATGAGCATGACCCTAGCTAAGGTCCCGAACCCTTCGATCGCTCGACAGGCCGCCATGAGAATCGGAAGATGCGACGCGTCGCACCCGGCCATCACGGCATTGATGGCGATCTTCTCAACGGTCGCATACCGCATGGCGGGCGGGAGTACGGTCACCACATCGCTGGCATTTCGCGTCGTGCCTCGGAGGATCGACGCGACCTTGGCTGGCGTCGGTGGAATCAGCGGAAATCCGTCGCCCCATTCCTGCTCCAGGAACTGTCGGTTCATCTCTTCGAAGGCGTCGTAGCTATCCTCACCGCGGACAAAGAGTCGCCCGGCGGCGCGTGGAGCCTCCGACTGCTTCCTGTCGACCACGTTCGTCGTCAGGGCCGTCGCGATCTCACTGAACGCCACGCCGATGTGCTGCTCGATGCGCGCCGGATCCAGCCCGGTCAGCACCTCTGGCACGATCGCCAAGCGGACACGCGGCATCCCAAAGCCCCTCGCGGTAGCGATCGCGCCCGCCTCGAAGGCCCTTGAGACGATCGACACAGCCGGCTTCCCCAGCTTCTCGAGGAAGATCATGTCGTGGACAAGCCACGACGTGCAAGACCCTCAGTCGCCGGTAGACCCGATGAAGACGTCACACTCACGGGCGGCCCGCTGAAGCAGCTCCTCTCGACACGGCTGTCCGCCATCATACTGAGCCACCACCAGGTCGCGATACCGCTCTCGAAGGAGTTCTCCCGCTTTCGCGAGCGCCTCTCGTCCCCCCCGCTTGCCATTCCACACCAGTCCGACCCTGAGTCCGTCAAGTGATGCGGGTCGTGCCGCGAGGGTCGTGTCCTGATCATTCGCTTCACTCACGCCCTCTGGATTCAAAATCTCGAGTGTGTACATGAACTCACCTATCCTCCCTTGGGTTCACCGCCGACGCACCAAGAGTGCGCTGATCGCCAATACCGCAGTCGTCGCCCCAATAAACAGGGCGGACACCGCCGCTATGGTTGTGTCCAGTTCGACCTGCAAGCCGCTCCAGATCCGGGTGGTCAATGATTGCACCCGGATACCGCCCGCAAAGAGCGGAATCAGCAACTCATCGAATGCGGACAAAAACGCGAACAATGAGGCCGACAGGACCCCCGGCGCGACTAACGGTAAGGTGACGCGCCGAAATGCATACCACGGGCTTGCGCCGAGACTCAATGCCGCCTGCTCGAGGCGCCGGTCGAAGCCGTGAAGGTTTGCCGTCATGACAATGACGACGATTGGGAGCGCGAGCACCGCCTCGCCGACCGCAATGCCGAAGACACTCCCCAGCAAATGCAAACGCGCTGCGACAAAGTAGTATCCTATCGCCGTGATGATCGTTGGGATGATCATCGGAGCGAGGAGCATCGCATAGAGGAACCCCCTCCCCGGAAGTCTCCCACGTGTGAGGGCGATCGCTGCCGCTGCGCCGAACGGTGTTGCGATGAGCGCGGCCATTGCGGCCAGCTCAAGGCTCACTATCGCGGCCTGGCGCCACCCCGGGTCGGCCCAGAATCGCCAATGCCACTTCAACGACAGGCTCGGAGGCGGGAATTGAAGATAATCCGCCCCGCTGAAAGACACGATGAGCACGATGATCACCGGAACCACCAAGAACGCGAGCACCGGTCCCGCCAACAACCACAACACATACCCTTCAGAGCCGGAGCCACGTGATGCGGACCCGTTCATCGTTCCTCCGCACTCAACAGGCGTCCAAATCCTGCCAGCCGATAGTACAGAACAAACCCGAGCAATGTGATCGCGAGCAGTGTCATGGCCATCGCACAGCCGAAACCCCAGTTCATCGTCAACTCGATCTCTCGCTGAACCACGGTCGCCACGAGAAGATCCGCTGGGCCGCCCATCAGAGCTGGAGTGATAAAAAACCCGAGACTCAGGAGAAACACCAGCAGCGACCCACTCATGATCCCGGGCAACGTGAGCGGAAGCACCACACGCCAGAACGTCTCTACCGAACCTGCACCGAGATTCTGCGCGGCCCGCAGCAGATTGCGATCGATCCCGCGCATAACGCTGTGCAGGGTCAGAATCATATATGGCAGCATGACGTAGGTCATGCCCAGAAGGACAGCGGATGGATTGTAGAGCAGACTGAGGGGTACATCGATCACCCCGAGCCGGCCCAGATATTCGTTCACAAATCCTCGACGGCCAAGAATGACGATCCATGCGAACGTGCGCACCATAACGCTGGTAAAGAACGGCAAGACGACGGCAATGGTCAAAACCCGCGCTGTGCGCCGCCCCACACAGCTCATGAGATAGCTGAGGGGGTACGCGAGGATCAACGTGACGAAGGTGACCGCAGTCGCCGTTCTCACCGTTTTGTACAGCACGTACGCGTACACGGGCGTCGAGAGAAACCGTGCGTAGTGCTCGAGCGTCAAGCCCTGTGGTCCGTTGACGCTCAGGTTCGCGATGGCACCGAGCGACACGATGAACAGGACCAGCAGGAAGCCGGCCGGAAGGAGCAACAGAAGTTGCCACTGCCGTACCCTGGGCTGATCAGCCAGCTGCATCACCTAGCCATGTGCACCCATTTGCTCGGCTGTTCACTCTAGACCGCCGCTGCGAAGACGCGGACGTCGGTCGGCAACCATTGTAGGTGGACGTGCTCTCCAACTTGGCGAACTTGTTGGTTCGCGCGGTTCTGTTCCTTGACCACAACAACGCCGTGCTGAGCCGTCCGCACTTTCCACCGGATGCTGTCACCTAAGTAGACCGCCTCGTCCACAACGCCCTCTACCGTACCGGTGCCTGGCCCATCATTCACGACAGCAATGCGCTCCGGTCGGATGGCCGCAACCACAGACTCACCGACTCCGACTCGTGAAGGGGCCATCCCCCTGATCCGGCCGCCGTCGTGCGTCTCGACCGTGATCCCGCCAATCGGTTCCAGTCCCTTCACCAGGCCCGTGATGAGATTCGTCTCCCCAAGAAACCCCGCCACAAACAGCGTCGCCGGCCTCTCATAGATCTCACGGGGATCACCCACCTGCTCGATCACGCCCCGCCTCATGATCGCCACACGATCTGACATCGTGAGTGCTTCCTCTTGGTCATGCGTAACATAGACGAACGTGGCCCCTACTCGCCGCTGCAGGTGCTTCAGCTCCAGCTGCAGCTCTTCACGCAGCTTCTTGTCTAGGGCCCCGAGCGGTTCGTCCATCAGAAGCGCGCGAGGCTCGAACACCAGCGCCCGCGCCACCGCGACGCGTTGCTGCTGCCCGCCGCTTAGCTGACGAGGCATCCTGCCACCCAGCCCCTCGAGCTGGAACAGCCGGAGAAGGTTATCGACGCGCTCCCGAATCGCGGACCGGGACACCCGTCGGACGCGTAGCGGAAAGGCAACGTTTTCAAATACGGTGAGATGCGGAAACAAGGCATAGTTCTGGAAGACCATGCCGACCTCACGGTGCTGCGGCGGCACCCGGACCACGCTGCGCCCGTCGATGAATACCTCACCTCCCGACGGCGACACGAATCCCGCTATCATTTGAAGAAGGGTTGTCTTGCCGGACCCGCTGGGCCCGAGAAGCGTGAAAAACTCCCCCGCCCGGATATCGAGACTGATATCGCCAACGACTGCTATGTCGCCGTATACCTTGCGTATCTTGTCCATACGAACGCCGGCACCTCGATTCTGCATCGCGGGCGGGCCGAGTGGACGTTCGACGCGAGGGGCGTTCGCGGTCCGGGGTGTCGGGAAGGTCAGGAGCCCTCTTAGCCCTGCAGTCGCCACTGAGTCCAGCGTTCGCTCAGCTTCTGAATGTTGTCGGCCCACCATTCGGGATTTGCTTCGAAAGACGTGGCGTCGTATTCGGGATTGCTGGCAATCTTTCTCACCAGCTCGGGTCTCATCGCCTTGAAGGCTTGCTTGTTGGTCGGTCCATACGCGGTCAGCGCTGCCAAGGCAGCTTGCCGGTCCGGCTGAAGGTCGTAGTCGATGAGCTTTTGAGCATTTTCACGGTTCGGGGAATCCTTCAGGATGACGTGATAGTCATACATCCGTTGTTGCTGGGTTCGCTCGATCGCGACCGGTGCTTTGTTATCCATGAGTCGGACGACACGGCCGTCGCTGATGCTCGCGAGAACCACGTCCTTCGTCGCAACGAGTTGTTCCGCAATCGCACCGGTTTCATAGAACTTCTTCACGGATGATCGGATACGGGTGAGCATTCCGAACGCCCGGTCGACATCCAAGGGATAGAGTTTGGAGGGCGGTACACCGTCGGCCAGTAGCGCGAACTCGAGCAATCCTGCCGCGAGCTGAAGATCGGGGAGCGTGCGAGGGCCCGGAAAGACTTTCGTATCCCAGAACTCGGTCCAGTTCCTCGGGTGCTTCGTAGGCGAGAAACTCTCCGTGCTATACGCCATCGCGTATGAGTAGGCGGACGAGGCCACCATGTACTCATTCCGTTTGGCGAGGTGCTCGGGGTTCGTATGCGTGAACGCCTTGTAGTTAATCGGTTCCAGGAAACCCTTACGCTGCAGGCTCAGCGCGACGCTGTCGAGCGTATTCGCCCCCATGTCCACTTCAGCGCTTCTTGCTTCGGCCAGAGCGCGAAACTTTGCCAGCGGCATTGGGTATGGAACGACCTCGATGCCCGAGGCCTTTGTAAAGGGGTCCCACACCGCCACGCGCATTGCTTCATCGACCTTCCCACCAAACGTTCGCAACACCACGCGGCCCGCGGCGGCGGCGCGCCTTCTAAACACGAAGGGCCCTACGCTCGCGGCGACGGCCAGTCGCACTCCGGAGTCGAGGAAACGGCGCCGACTCACCCTACTTTTCATTCGAATTTCCTTGCGGCGACGCCCGCCGCCGCTGTTCCCTAATAGTGAGAATACGAATCTTACATAGCGGCACGAATCTAGAAGAGCGCATCAGAGGTGTCAAGAAGATTTGTGAGCCCGGCGAGCCCATCCACATCCTCTCGGCTCGCCACGGCATGCTCACGAACGTGAGCTGGGTGCTTGAGGGTCGGGATCCGGAGCCGCCCATTGAAAGCAACGACGACGTATCTTCGGCGCGAATCCGGCGCCGTGAGTGCCACATCGGTCCGCGCCCGCGAAGCCAGCGGCCGCCTTGGTCTACCGAGAGGACAGGCGCACCCGCCCCTACTACTGTCAACACGCGGATCCGATGATCCCAGTCTGATGGAGCGCCGACGACCCCGCCCCCCTCGCAGCGCGAGCCATCGCGAGCTACCAGATGGGACCGGCGGCCGCCAGCTCCTCTCATGGACCGGTCGAGCTTTCTCGCTCGACCAGCCGCTCACTAGGTGGTACTCAACGAGACATCCGACACCGACTGCGAAGGACGTGGCCTGTGGAAGACCAACCGAGGGGTCGCGGGGGTTGCGTCGGGTGCTACTTTTTGCCGCGTTTTGCCGACCGCCGCGTCTTATCTTTCGCTGGTTTATCAACTACTTGGGGCTCTGGCAGTCTTGGGGTCAGGGGTTCGAGCCCCCTCAGCTCCACCAAAATTCCACCGACACGGGGCAGGCGGTGCCAGGGGAGGACCGCCT
>Ga0070694_100000991_pt1 | contig 16114 bp, 6 predicted proteins | sample KBSK1251metaG_FD_65470 | JGI IMG/M metagenome (GOLD analysis project Ga0070694, IMG submission 65470) | Corn, switchgrass and miscanthus rhizosphere microbial communities from Kellogg Biological Station, Michigan, USA - KBS K1-25-1 metaG | ecosystem: Host-associated > Plants > Roots >... | reverse complement strand
TACACATTCGACAAACGATAATAAGCATCGGCGAGTCCGGCGTAGGCCAGAGCATAGGTGGGATCGATCTCAATTGCCTGGACAAAATACTCCGCCGCCTTTTTTGAGCTCGCCAGATCAAATTTGCTCCAGTGATAACGACCTTTTAAATACGCTTTGTAAGCCTCTGCGTTGTCGGTCGAGCTGCTACTCACCTTTGCTTTTTCTTCGCGCGTTAGTTTGTGCTTTAGTCCAATAAATATTTTCTGTGATATTTCCTGTTGGACCTTGAGCACGTCTGAGAGTTTGCGATGATACTGATCTCCCCAGATATGCCATCCAGTCTGCACGTCGATCATTTCAGCTCTAACTATTAACCGTTCGCCCAACTGCAAAATCCTGCCCGTCACGACTGACTTCACACGCAATTCTTTTCCAACCACCCTGCCGTCGAGCTCTTTTCCCTTGTAACGAAACACCGAGTTGTGGCCGATGATGCGCAACCCTTGCAGGTGGGACAAGCTGTTGATGATGCTTTCAGTTAAACCAGTAGAAAGATACTCCGCGTTTGGATCGGAGCTTTCGTTGTAGAAAGGCATTATTGCGAGAGAATGTGCCTTGTCGCGCTGTTGCTTGTGCGAGTTTCCATTAACCCTTGGCTCTGGTGCAGTGTTCTGCCAGCTTTCGCTGATCACGTTCGCAACGAAACGATAGCCGCGCTTCGGAAGAGTTTCTATGTATTCAGATTCACCTTCACCCAGTGCTTTTCTGAGAGTTGCGATGTTTACACTGAGGTTCGCTTCTTCGACGAAAGTATCGGGCCACACCTTCTGCAATAAATGTTCTTTCGTCACGACCCTGCCGGCGTTTTGGACCAGGATCAACAAGATGTCAAAAACTTTAGGAGTTATTGGCACCTTCACTCCATTGCGCAATAGCAGCCGCTCCACTTCATCGAGTTGGTATGGACCAAATCTGTAGTAGATGCTGCCCGGCCCTAACGTTTGGGTCGTGAAGCGTTTTGTAGTTCTTTTAGAAATCTTTTGGGGTTTCTTAAGGACTTCCATTCTCCCTCGGGGTATTTTCCGCGGCGAGAACCAGCGGACAGGTAAGTCGGGAAGACTAAGCGTGACTATTGTAGTTTGAAACGCCGATTTTCGGCAAAACAGCTTCGGACCTCATCGCCAAATAGATCTGTTTACCTGTAAAGATGAAAAAACAGCAGCTTATTACCATCGCGTAAAAGAAATTTTAATTCGCGCGTGTCACCGGAAAAATCCGTTCCCAGAAAATGTTTAGAACCGGAGATTGTCAATGCGCAAGCGAACCTCCCTCGTTCGGTTTGTTTTACCAATTGTCTCAGCCCTTTGCTTAACGGGCTGGGGCACTGGCGCCTCGAGCGACGGTACTAAGAAACGCGCAATTCCCCCAGTTCCGAAGGACGCCTTTAGTCCCTCCAACGCAAGAACTGAAGACGGCAAGCTAATTCCCGTCGATCAGTTCTTCTCGGCTAAGCGCTGCATCGGTTGTCACCGCGACACGCACGCTGCCTGGTCCGAATCACTGCACCGAAACGCAGCACGCGAACCGTTCTATCGTGAAAGTGCTGACATTTTGTTGCGTACACGCGGAATCGAGTTCACGCGGCACTGCGAAAGTTGTCACACACCGATCGCACTGTTTTCTGGTGCGCTCGCTAAAGACCAGCCAAAGCAGCAAGCACCTTTCACGCCACTCGACGACGAAGGCGTTACCTGCACAGTTTGTCACTCCATTACCGGCGCGCGTTTGAATGGTACGGGAAGCTTTACGATACGCCGGCCGGCCCTGCTTGCCAAAGAAGACGGCACGCCGATCTTTGGCAACGTCACCGACGAGCAGATTCTCGCAGACATTCCGGGTCACAAACGTGCAGTCATGCGGCCGCTACTCAGAACGCCGGAATTTTGCGCTACATGTCACAAAGTCGACGCTCCTCCCACACTTAACGGCTACAAACATCTTCGCGGCTTCTCTGCCTACGACGAATGGCAACAATCAGGTGCCTCGCTCGAGGTTGTATTGCCTTACTACCGCAGGGAAGAACGAGTGGATTGCCGTGGTTGCCACATGCCGAAGATCGAGAGTCTCAACGATCGCGCGGCAAAGAACGGCGTCATCGCTTCACACCGTTGGCTGGGCGCCAACACGGCTGCGCCACTCTTCTATGGACAAACAAAACAAGTGGAACTGACAAAGGAGTTTCTCAGTTCCAAAGTCATGGCCGCTGACATCTTCGCATTGAAACGAGAATCTACGGGTGAGACGTTTCGAGAGTTGGCGAATGGCACTCAACTCACGCTGATACCGGGCGAGGAACTTACCGCGGAAGTGGTGGTTGCTAATCGCAAAGCGGCCCACTCCATAGCACCGGAGGTACGCGACCTTTATGAGATCTGGGTTGCGTTTGAAGCCACCGATGAGCGTCGCAACGTGCTCATGCGCAGCGGTTTTATCAAGCCTGATGGGATGCTTGACGAAAGTGCGCACGTCTACAAAGCCATCCTGCTTGACGAAGATGCTCGGCCGATAACCCGCCATCAAATCTGGCTGACGAATGTGGTCGGCTATAACAACGCCATTCCCGCCGGTCGTAGCGACATCGCACGTTTTCGCTTCCGCGTACCTGAGAATCTGGAAACTCGCTCAGCGGCGCCGATAACTCTTCGCGCAGTCGTCAATTACCGTCGTTTCACTCAGGAATATACGAACTACGTGCTTAAACGACAGAAGCGGCAACTAACCCTCCCAATTGTTCAGATGGCTGAAAGCGAAGTGAAAATCGTGCCCGTCTCTCCCGGATCGTTGCCCTCCCGAAGAGCGGTTGCTAAACAAACCCTCGATCGAGAAATGCAGGCGCAACGTTGGAACGACTATGGCATCGCCCTGCTCGAGCAAGCGCAATATGGACCAGCAGCGGACGCGTTTCGCTATGCCAGCGTACTCAATCCGGCGGATTTGAACCCGCTCGTTAGTGCGGCAGTCGCCGAAATGAAGACGGAACGTTTTGGTCTCGACAGAAACCAGCTCGCTAAGGCTGCCGAACTTCTCAATACAGCCCTGAAGCTCGATCCAACCAATCCGCGAGCGAGATTTGTTCATGCGCTGCTGTTGCGAAGTCAGAAAAAACCAGCTCAAGCCGTCGATGAACTTGCCAAACTGGCTCTCGAATACCCGCGCGATCGCGAAGTGGCGCGGCAGTTGGGCCAGACGCTCTTTGCCCTCGGCCGCATTGCCGAAGCGAAACATGCGTTCGAGGCGATCGTGGAGGTTGATCCCACCGATTTCGGTGCTTACCAATTCCTCTCCCCAATCTATCAGAGTGAAGGATACAGCGATAAGGCAGCCAACGCTTTAAACCTCTTCTTGCAGTGGCGAGACGATCCAACTGCCAGCTCGATCGCCGTGCGCTTCTTCGCCGCTCATCCGCAGTGGACCGATGAGCGAGTATTGGCCCACACGCATGACGGCGATTCGCCGCCACGACCAGTCTTAAGCGGAATGCTTGCCGCTCCCGAAAAGTAAACGTGCTGCATTTCAGTAGCAGCGCGCCGATTCATGAAGCAACCAGGTAGGACAATATCGAGAGGCGGAATTACATCGTGAAAAATAGAATCGTTCGCGGGTTTGCAACCGTCCTGCTCATAGTCATCTTCACGACATCGCCATTGTCCGCGCTAGCACAACAGGGCGGCACGACAACCTACGTCTACGATGCCAACGGACGGTTGCATGCGGTGATATCGCCGGCGGGCGAAGCGGCTGTCTATGAATATGATGCGGCCGGTAACATCACTGCGATACGCAGGCTTGCCGCTACTGCTCTGGCGATCCTTAGCTTCTCGCCTCATGAAGGAATGCCGGGCGATCCCGTGACCTTCATCGGAGTTGGTTTTGGTGGTGGAGTTACCAACGTCTCGTTTAACGGCGCGACGGCAACGATCGTCAGCGTAACTAATTCGAAGGTCGTCGCAACTGTGCCGGCAGCGGCAACGACTGGTCTGGTCACTATTACGACTCCGACGGGTTCCGTTACCACGACCGAACCCTTCACTATCGCGGGCGTCAGGGTTACGCCTTCATTTGTAGCGTTGAAGTTTGGCGAGAGTGTGCAGTTCGCCGCCGACGTTCTACCCGCAACGTTGGACCAGACCGTGCAGTGGACCGTCGACGGCATCGCCGGCGGTAATGCCACTGTCGGCACGATCTCTCCTACCGGATTCTACACCGCCGGCAATACGCGGTTTTCGGCTCTGACAATTCGTGCCACCAGCGTCGCCGACAGCGCGAGGGTCGGTGAAGCCGTTGTCAGAGTCAGCGATCCAAACGATATCCAGGGAGTATTCGCGGCCGCTGTTACCGTGCAACGCGGCGGCGACACCATAAATGTGGGCTCCACTGCCGCACCGGTAAGTGTGCGCTATAAGGCCCCGACCGAAAGCCAGGGAGCGTCAGCAGCGCCTGTCGCGGTTCAGTTTGGAGTTGACGGCGGGCAGCGATCAGCCTTCAGTGCACAGGTCTCCGTACAACGCAAAGGAGAGACTGTTCCGGCCGGAGGATTCAGCAATCCAGTTTCTGTTCTTATAAAGAGCCCAGTGCCATACAACGCGCTGACGTTTGTGTCGTCTACGATGGGTCCATATATCCAAAGCCTCTCACCCGCGATCATCACGAGAGGAACAACAATCACACTTACGATCAACGGCGTAGGTCTAACTGGGACCAGCGCATTGCGATTTGTAACCGCGGCCACCGGTGCTATCGACAGTGCGTTCGTCGTCTCAAACATCACTGTCAATGGTGACGGTACGTCGCTGACTGCCACCGTCACAGTTAATTCCGCTGCCACGCTGGGAAATCACATTGTCGTGGTGGCTACGTCCGCAGGAGATTCAATCGGCATAGATCTTGGAGTCAACACATTCAACGTTGTGCCCTAGGAAATGACAGTCATAACGACTCGATTATTTGTCGTCAGACACACTCGAAGGAGAAAAGCAATGTTCGCAAATGAAAACGGCACTCAACGGCCATCAACAATTACCGGGAGCCTGCTGTTCTTGGTTTCACTCTTGTGCATGAGCGTGAGCGCTTCAGCACAGAACAGCTTCAACAGCGGCTCTACCGGTGCCGACGGAGCGTTCGCACCGAGCACGACCCAGACAATCGTGGTTCCGGATAGCGGCGTTTTTAACTTCACCACAGTCAGTATTCCGGCCGGTGTAACCATCACGTTCAACCGGGGCACGAATAACAAGCCGCTCACAATACTCGCGACCGGCGACGTAACGATCGCCGGCACTATCAATATTGATGGGAAGCCGGGTAATGCGAATGCTACTGGAGGGAACGGTGGTCCAGGTGGTTTTAACGGAGGTCTGGGCGGCTATGGCTTCGACCAATCGTTTTCTGGTGTTTCCGGGGATGGTCCTGGCGGTGGCGGTGGCGGCTTTAGTAGTTCTGGCCTTACAAACGCCAACGTTGGCGTCGGAGGTGGTGGTGGATATGGCACTCCGGGATCAAATGGCGGTGGCACCAATGGCGGCGCGGGTGGTCCAAAAGTTGGCGCAGTGACGATTCTGCCGCTCATTGGAGGTTCGGGTGGCGGCGGCGCTGGAACTTCGGCAAACCAACGTGGTGGTGGCGGCGGCGGCGGCGGTGGCGCGATATTGATTGCAAGCTCAACCACCATCACTGTGAATGGAACCATTTTCGCTCGCGGTGGCGCTGGTATCGGCTTCGCCACTTTTTCCTTTGGTGGCGGTGGTGGCGCAGGTGGGGCCATTCGGCTGATAGCAAACACCATTAATGGGACGGGAACGCTGAACGTCAGTGGAGGAGGCGGCGGTAATGGTTCCTTCCTCAGTGCAGGTAATGGTGGTCAGGGCTATATTCGTATCGAAGCTTACGATCTGGCAAACTTCACCGGAACTACAACTCCAACGAATATCGCAAGCCTTACATTTCCTCACCCGATGACACCGCCAAACTCTCCCTCATTGCGAATCGCATCGGTGGCTGGCATTAACGCACCAGCTACGCCTGCAGGGTCTCTTCAGGGAGTTCCGGATCTAATAGTGCCGGCTTCAACTGCTAACCCGGTTACCGTGGCGCTTGAAGCTTCGAACATGCCTGTCGGAACAGTTCTTCAGGTGGTTCTGACGCCCTCACGCGGCGGCCGCACGACTGTGTCGAGTGGACCACTTGCCGGTACCGAAAGCGCATCGACGGCAAGCGCCAGCGTCACGCTGCCGAGTGGCATCAGCGTCATCTCTGCTACCGCTGTGATCGATCTAACTATCGCTAAAGCCAAACCGCTCTTTATGGATGGCGAACGTGTGAACCGGATTGAAGTCGCGGCCACTTTCCGCGGCGCTACGGAGCTGACCTATATCACGGAGTCTGGCAGGCGTATCAGGCAAGCGGCTAATTGAGACACAGAGCACACAGGTCGGCAGAGAGAAAATTGAATTAGATCGCTCGAGGAATGAGGTTACAGATGAAGACCATTCGAGTCCGAACGTCATGTCGTGCGGCAATTGGTTATCAATCCTTTCTCATTGGATTGCTGGCTCTGGCCTTGCTTTGGTCACCGGTAACTTCGTTCATCGTGCGTGCCGAACGCGGAAATAGTGCTTTTCACTCGGTTTCTATTTCCTCTCGCCCGCAGTCAACTGAAACGTTCACCATCTACGGACCGCAAAGATTTACTCGCAATTCGGGCGCGCCTGTGAATGTTGTTGAAAACTTTTCAATTCCGGCTGATACCACTGCTCCTTTCTCGATCCTGGTTCAGAACGGTTCTCCAACTGGCTCAAACAGGGTTTCCAGTGCAACTATCAAACTCAACGGAGCAACGCTGTATGGACCAGACGATTTCGATCAGAATGTTTCATCGTTGACCGGCCCAGTTACTCTGGTTGGCGGCAACATTCTCGAAGTTAAACTCACGAGTGCACCTGGTTCTTACCTAACGATCACCTTTACTGCGACGCGTGTGGCCAGTCAGCCAACGCTTGACAGTGTCACACCTGCACGCACCACGCAGGGGCAAAGTCTCAACGTCACTTTGCAGGGCACGAACACACACTGGACCACAGGACAAACACGCACATCATTCGGCGGAGAAATCGCGGTGGGAGGCGCCGCTTTCGGCGAACTTGGTCCAGTGACTGTGATCAACGCGACCACAGCAGTGGCTGCGATCGTCGTTTCTCCTACAGCTGCACTCGAGCCTCGTACAGTGAGAGTAGTCACCACAATGGCGGGTGGAGCTGCCGACGAGTCGTTGACCTTAACGGAGAGTTTCACTGTTGACGCGGTCACACCACCAGGCGCGGCAGATGCAAATGTTTCGACGATTGCCGGAGGTGTTGGCGACGCCAGCTTTAGTGATGGAAATGGATCTCAAGCTCGGTTCAACAGTATTAGCGGCATTGCTGTTGGTCCAGACGATTCGATCTATGTTGCGGACACGGGCAATCAATGTATCCGCGTGGTCCGCCAAACCACAACGACAACCTGGTCAGTATCGACGCTCGCCGGAAGTGGCGCACAAGGTTTTGCCGATGGTCCAGGTACGACGGCAAAGTTCAATAACCCTCACGGCGTTGCCGTAGACGCTGCGGGCGTGGTCTATGTTGCAGACACCGTAAACAATCGCATTCGTCGCGTCGGAACTGACGGTACTGTTTCGACCATCGCTGGAGACAGCACGGCTGGTTTGCAAAATGGCTCGGGCAGTCAGGCGCGTTTCAATGCACCGCAGGGTGTGGCCGTCGACAGCCAAGGAAACATTTACGTCGCCGATACAGGTAACGCAGCGGTCCGCAAGATCGACGCAGGCGGAACTGTCAGTACGCTCGCAGGCGACGGTACAGTTGGATCGAGTGACTCTCCCAACGCGCGTTTCGACGGCGTGGTTGGTATCGCAGTTGAAGGACAGAATGTCTACGTCTATCTCGCAGACACGGGCAATCATCGCATCCGGCGTCTCGATGTTGCGGGCACTGTAATCACGGTGTCCGGTGCAGAGCGTGGATTTAGAGACGGTTCGGCCAGCCAGGCGCGATTCGCTGAGCCTTCAGGAATCGCGCTCGAAGCTGATGGAAAGATCGTCGTTGCTGATGGTGTCAACTCCTTGATTCGATTGGTTGATCCTGTGCTCGCAGGCAGCGGCTCGAACCAGGCTGTGTCGACTATCGCAGGCACCGGAGTTCGTGGTTCTACTAACGGAAGTGGCAACCTTGCTCGCTTCTTTACACCTCGTGGCGTAGCCGTTTCAAATTCGAGTGCGATTATTGTTGCCGATACTGGCAACCAGCTCCTGCGCCGTATACTCCTCCGTCCGATTATCACCTCGATCGATCCGCCGAGCGCACGCGTGGGCGATACAGTCACGATTCATGGCTCCCGCTTCGACGGTCGAGGTCCGGAACGCAACGTAGTTCGCTTCACGCGTTCGCAGCAGGCGGGCGGTGGCCAGACGTTTGGTTCCGTAACACAAGCTACACGCACCGCGATTACCGTCGTCGTTCCATCAGACGCTGCAACTGGTCCAGTCACCGTTGAAACAGAAGGTGGTACAGGCACCAGTCCGAACGATTTCGTAGTCAATCAGTTTCCCGCCCCTGTCATCACCGACTTCAATCCGAAACGCGGCATCGTTGGCACACACGTAGTGCTGACGGGCACGAATCTAAAAGTTGATGCAAATGATCCCTCGGTGACGTTCGCAGGCGCCAGCGGCAGATTATCCGCACTTGTTACCAACGCTTCCGCGACTCAGGTAACCGTAACTGTTCCAAATGGTGCGATCACCGGAGTGATCGATCTGACTCATATTGGCGGGACTGCTTCAACTGCCACTCCCTTCACGGTAGACACAGAACAGGATTTTGTGTTGACGGTTACGCCATCGACGACAACCGCAGTGCAGGGTGGCTCGGGAACCTACGTCGTATACGTCAACAGCACGCAAACTACCTTCAGCCAATTGGCAAGTCTCACGGCAACCGGATTGCCCGCAGGCATTACGGCGGCGTTTGATCCCGCGCAGATCACAGCGGGAGCGAGTTCGACTCTTACGCTGAACCTTAGCGGCACGGTTTCGGCGGGAAGTTATCCGTTCACCATTCGTGGAGTTGCAGCTGTTGGTGGGAACGATTTGGAACGGACGGCGGGCGCGACACTCAATGTGATGGCCGGAGGTCAAACGAGTTTATCTGGTCGAGTAATGTCTACTGATAGCGAGCCGATAGTTGGTGCTACCGCTTCGCTCGATGGCCGGACGGCGATGACCGATGCGGCAGGTTCATTTTTATTGACGGGAGTTACGGCTGGAACGAATCGTCCGTTAATGGTTGATGGTCGAACAGCCAGTTCACCGAACAAGACCTATCCAGTCATTATCGAACCGGCCAACATCGTCGCTGGTCAGGCGAATGTTAACCCTTACACTTTTTATCTGCCGCCGATCGACACTCAATACGAAGTTGAAGTGATTCCTGGTCAGAATACGGTTGCGAGTAATCCTCGTATACCCGGTTTATCAATGACGATTCCCGCTGGCGCAAACCTGCGCAACCGAGATGGCTCGCCCGTGGCGCGTGTTTCGATCACTCCACTCGCAATTGATCGTACTCCAGCACCATTGCCGCCAAACATCAGGACTGCACTCGTTTACACCAGCCAACCGGGTGGCGCCATCTCTGACATTCCGATGCCGGTAACATATCCCAACTTATTGGGTGTGGATCCCGGCACACAGGTTCAACTTTACGCTTTCAACCACGACACAGTGCAGTGGTACGTCTACGGTACCGGACGTGTTAGTCCGGATGGTCAGACGATCTCACCGGAAATCAATCCCGCAACCGGCAAACTTTACGGCCTTCCGGACTTTTCGTGGCATTTTCCGAATGGTGGACCAAACGGTGATGGAGGCGGCAAGGGAGGTTGCGGAACCACTGGACCAACCCCCGTCAATTATTCGACCGGCATCAAGTTTGAAACATCTACGGACATTGCGTTCGGCGGCGCCCGTGGTGTCCTCTCATTAACCCGGTTCTATAGCAGTGCTAACTCAGGTTCAGCAATCTCAGGACGCTTTGGTCGTGGTATTCGTGACAACTACGACGTGACTCTCACTGGCTCATGGACCGTTGGTGGTTCGGGCCGCGTAGTTGGACCAGATGAACAAACGGGTCGGCTATTCAACTATGTGAGAACTGAGGGCGACGGATCCCTGGTGTTCGCGACCAATGGCGCCATTTCGCAGTTGGGTGACAACGTCAGGAAGTTAACCAACGGTACTTTCGAATACAGGTCCGTAAACGGTAGTGTAAAGCGTTTTGATTCCGGCGGCAGGCTCACGGCGATCATCGATCCCAATGGCAATACCTTCACGCTCACGTACACGGCTTCGCGCCTGACAAGCGTCACCGACCCCGTCGGACGTTCAATCACACTCAGCTACGACTCTTCCGGCTTTGTGGGCACCGTCACAGATCCACTCGGTAAGATCTGGAAGTACACCTATGGAAGCGCTGGAGGAATTTCCGGATTTCTGCTGAAGGTCACGGATCCGCTAGGCAAGGCTACGAATTACTCATACACGAACGCCCGGTTGGCTTCAGTAACTGATCGCAACGGCAATGTCGTCAAGACGCTTACCTACGACAGCAACGGTCGGGTGATCAAGCAGCAGTTTGCTGATGGTAGTTTTGAGACTTACGACTATGGTCTATCGGGAGGCGTCATAACGTCCACAACAATTACGGATACGCTGGGACGTAGGTCAATAAAACGATTCAATGCGAGTGGCTACATCATCGGCTCCGTGGATGCGCTCGGACAAACAGCGACGATTACGCGCGACCTTACAACCAACCTGCCAATCTCCGTCTCCGGCCCCTGCGGATGTCCGGAAACTTCTCGACAGTATGACGAGAGAGGAAACGTCACGGCGGAAACCGATCGATTGGGCAGGACTATAAAAATGGAATACGAGAGTGTCCACAATAATCTCACGAAATTCATTGATCCGCTTGGCCGGCCTACGACATTCGGGTACGACTCTCACGGTAATTTGACTTCTGTCGCAAATGTGCTTGGGCAGAGTATTAGTCTGAGCTACAACGGTAATGGTTTACTCACGAGCGTGACGGATCAATTGGGCCACATTCGCCAAGTGGAGTATGACGCCGCAGGAAATATTTCAGTCACAGTGGATGAACTCGGTCGCCGCACGCTGCTCGAATATGACTCGATTGGGCGAGTGACAGCCGTGGTTGATCCACTGGGACGGCGGGCTACCCGAACTTACGATGCGTTGAGCAGAGTGTTGACCACCACCGACGCCGCAGGCGCAATTAAGACATTTACCTACGACGGTAACGGAAATCTGTTAACTGTAGCTGATGCACTCAATCAGACATGGACCAGGACGTATGACGCAAAAAACCGATTGGTCTCCACTACTGATCCGTCGGGCCGCCGCGTGCGCTTCCAGTACGACGTTGGTAATCAACTAACAATGACCACGACCCGTGCAGGATTTTCCACTCGATATACCTACACGGCGCGAGGCCAGCTAGCTACAACGACCAATCCCTTGGGTGGAGTGACTCGTTATAGTTATGACAATCAAGGCGCTCTCGTAAGCTTGAGTGACCCTCGCGGCAACGTTACGACCTTCACTTACGACGAACTGAGCCGGCCGCTGACGAGACGTGATCCTGTCGGCCGATTGACAAGTCTCACTTACGATCAGGCCGGTAACATACGGGAGCAGTTAGACAAACTGGGGCGACGTACGACTTTCTCGTATGACGGTATCAACCGACTTATCTCGGCAACGTATCCCGATGCTGTCGTCACGTATAGCTACGATGCAACGTCTCGTCCAACTCGGATTGATGATTCACAATCAGGGTTTATCGAATGGGCTTATGATGATGCCGGCAGATTGTTGACGGAGACGACTCCCAACGGTGTGGTTAGTTACGATTACAACAATGCCAATCAACCTACCTCAATGACTGCGCCGGCTCGACTCCCGGTCATTTATGGGTACGACACGGCAGGACGATTGGAGACGATTTCTCAGGGCGCAGAGGTCTTCACGTACGGGTACGATCAAATCTCACGCGTGACGAGCCTCCAGCGACCAAACGGTGTAACGACGACCTACGCTTATGACTCACTTAGTAGACTGACCAGGTTGACCCATGCACGCGGCCAGGCGCTTGAAGATTTCCAGTACACCTACACCGCAGATGGCTTAATCGAGACCATTGAGTCGCTTGCTGCCACGACTCAACTGCCGGCAGACAAAAATGCAGGTCCAGCCGATACTGCGAATCGGATCAGCCAACTGGGCCCAACCAGTTACAGTTTCAACGAGCTTGGGCAAACCACTGCAAAGGCAGAGGCAGCAGGCACAACGAGTTATCAGTGGGATGCGCGTGGTCGTCTCATCCAAGTCAACCTTCCTAATAGTCAGACCATCAACTACAGCTACGATGCGGTGGGAAGACGCTCCAGTCGCACTGCTGCCGGCAATACAACTACGTTTCTTTACAACGGTACAGAAGTTGTCATTGACCGCAGCACGGATGGCAGCACGGTCGATTATTTGAGTGGTCCGGGAATCGATAGTGTGCTCCGCCAGCAGAGTACTGCATCAGAAGCGTTGTACTTCACGCAAGACCATCTGGGAAGTACTACCGCGCTTACCAACAGCTCTGGCGGTGTGGTCGAACGCGCTCAGTACGAAGCCTTCGGCGCAAACCAGTCGAGTTCGCTGACGCGTTATGGTTTCACGGGGCGCGAGCGCGACGATGCAACCGGACTACTCTACTATCGAGCTCGCTGGTACGATCCACAACAAGGTCGGTTTATCTCGGAAGATCCAATTGGCTTTGATGGTGGAGACACAAACTTTTACAGCTATGTATGGCAGAACCCGCTTAATTATCGCGATCCTCTAGGTCTTCAAGGTGGTGGGTGGGCACCAAGTGATATCGCAGACTGGGCAGATCAAAAAATCGATAGCATAAGTAAGCGGCTACAATCGGATCCCCACGCGATAAACTTCAACACCGCTGTCAACTATGCCGCAAATACTTATAAAGGGTTCTTTGACATGCTTAGGGTGGGCAGGGGAACGGGGAACGCACTATTTAATCCCTGTGCTACCGACCCACTAGGTGACGTATTAAACGATGTAAGTAGAGCTTCAAATATCGCTTTATTATTGGCTGGACCCGCGGCCGGTATTTCAGGTGGACTCAAAGGTGGTGGTACAACTTCTGCTGCGGGAAGAGGTGGTGCAGCATCGGCTGCAGGAAGAGGTGCTTCGCTCGCTGATCTGGCAGCAACCGAACGCGGTGTGGCGATCGAAGCCAGATTGGCAGCAACTGAATATGCAGATTGGTTCCACGTTGGAGCCGAAAACGGAGGCAAATTCCCATTAGTTGACTTCCAGAACGGGCCGAATCTGGCGAGTGTGAAGACTACAAATACTACTGGATCTGGTTGGCTCCGTACGATGCAGAACCACATCCAGGACTTGGGAACTCGGGGCGCCACCGTAAATGGTCAACCGGCAAATATGATTCTCGATCTTAGAGTTCAACCCGGTGGTGCTGGTGCGGCTCAACAGCTTGTCGGATATGGTCAGCAGTACGGTGTAAAAGTTGTTATTAAGGAATGGTGATGGGTACTGAACAACTGAAAATGGTGTTTGATTTTGGCACGTTGGGAGTTGAAGCTGCACTTGAGAAAATTCAGACAATACTCGTCAACCACGGAATACCAGTAGACGGCTTTATCCACTATGACGAGCCAGTGAGTTTGCCCCAGGCGCTCAAGCGGCTGAAAAAATCGAACCGGATGAGCTTTGATCTCGAGGGCCAGGGTTTCGAATTCATGCTTGGTGCCGTTCGCAATTACAACATAGAGTTTTTGGTAATCCGATCAACTGACGAGGTGAGGATTCCTTGGGACGACTGGGTGGACCACTTCGCGCGCGATAGCAATCTCGTCATCGCGTGGGTGGCGGACTCTGAATACGAGCACTGGCAGAACGCTGAAGACCCTCTTCAATATACAGCCGTAGGCAAGCCTTACGAACATTTGCCCATGAAATCGAATGAGTTGCCATACCCTCTGGAACAGATGATTATCGACACGTCTGCTAACCCCGGGAGGTGGCGCTTTCACGACGGATACATCGAAGCGGTTGGCGCTGTTATGTGGCTCGGTCCACGCTTCTGGCAATTGACTGGAGCGGAACAAGAGCAGGTGGCGAACACTTCATGGCTGACTGTCACCCACACGACACCATCTGTAGTCAAACTGCAGGCCGCTGAACATACTTTTACGACTGCAGAGGGTATCAGCGGAGAACTTCAAAACAGACTGCGATCCATGCTCTTCCAACAAAAAGTTACCCGCTAAGCTATTTTCGAAAACCACGGACGTAATTGGCGAGTAATTCTATGTTTTCCTTACTGAGCTTCTTCTCGAAGGACGGCATCTGACCTTTCCCGTGCGTGATTGAGGTAACGATCTGTTTGTCGTCTGCTTTGTCCTGCCATTTTGAATCCGTCAGATCCGTCGCACCCGCGATCTGACCGAAGATCGTTTTTCCAGTTCCATCCGATCCGTGGCACTTCACACATTTCTGGCTGAACAGTTTCTTAGCCGCTTTCGCTTTGGCTGGAGATATCTGCGTTTGCACACCGATTGTGCCGGCAGAGAAGAGAAGGAGCCACAAAAAGCACAAAAAACTCATAATGTGTCTTTTGTGCCTTTTTGTGGCTTGATTTACCATTTAATCGTCTCGCTACGGGCAGTTGCTAAGGATAGTGAAACTCGGTCCACTGTCAATGGCCACATTCCCGTTCTGTGAGTTCGGTACACTGACTTTCGCCGTCACCGTTGTGGTGTTGCCGCCAGTGTCAGTAACCTTCAACGTGACCACGTAAACGCGTCCGTTACCATCGCCTTTACGCTCGGCGCGGAGTTGCACCGATTTACAGTCGGGCGCGATCACGATGTCGTTGACCGTAAACCCGTCAGCATTCGCATCGTCAGGTTCGTCACTGTAAACGCTGACAATCTTGACACTACTGATCCCGAGGCTCGGATCGCAGTTGTCACTGACGCTGCTAACGAGGTCGCTTACGTTGAACGTCGTATACGTATGATCCGGAGACCACAACGTGTGATTAGTCGTTGTAATGCTCGGCGCCTGCGTGTCGTTAACTGTGATCTTGAAGCTACAGCTTGGTCCAGCCGTGCTCGTGCACGTAACAGTTGTTTGGCCGACGGGGAAGAACGATCCTGACGGATGATCACACGTCACTGTGCCGCAACTTTCACCGGAAGGCGTGATGTAAGTGACCTCTGCGCCGCATTCATCCGGGTCATTCGAAACGGTAATATCAGTCGGACAAGTCAGTACGCAGGGAACTTCGGTTTCAAACGCACCGATGTCAGTGCCGTCGCTGGTCGCTTCATTCGAAACACCGGGATCGTCGACCGTTCGCGGCTCGCCGCGTTGATCGGTTGTAGCGCCTGCTGCGACGCCCGCATCGATCGCGTCGCTGCCTGCCAATGGTTCCATCGTCTTGGTTGGACCACCATTATCCGCCAGCGCCGCCAACATTGGATTCGCGCCCGTGAGATCGCCGGTGCCGGTGAAGCCTGTTGCTTCGGTTGTCACGCCGAGCAGGTTGTGACCATTGCTCGTGACTGCGCCATCGACGTTTGGTCCTGGAGTGAACGCGCCCGGGTTGTTTCCGGTACCGTTCGCAGCAGTGTTACCGGCAATGATCGTGTTTTCCAACGTCAGGCTTGCTGGTCCAACACGGATCCCGCCACCTGTTCCTTCAGCGGCATCGCGCGGTGGCTTGTTGGCCCCACCCTGGTTGACTCCAGTGTTTCCGGCCTGAGCGTTATTTCCACTCAACGTCCCGTGCTTCAGATTGATCGTGGCGGCATTGTTATTAGTCAGTGCACCACCGTGCGCAAGGCCGCCGGCGCCGTGCATGCCGCAGTTCAGGCCGCCGTCTGTTTGACCACCATT
>Ga0070694_100000990_pt1 | contig 16121 bp, 19 predicted proteins | sample KBSK1251metaG_FD_65470 | JGI IMG/M metagenome (GOLD analysis project Ga0070694, IMG submission 65470) | Corn, switchgrass and miscanthus rhizosphere microbial communities from Kellogg Biological Station, Michigan, USA - KBS K1-25-1 metaG | ecosystem: Host-associated > Plants > Roots >... | reverse complement strand
TTTCTATTTCTGGCAAGCGTGAAGCGGATTGTTGAGCACAGGCAGGTAAAGACAAGACCCGTGGTCTTGCTGGAAGACTATAGGCTTGCAGCGTCAACTGAAAAACTGGCCCCTGCAACACTTGTCCGTCTAATTCTGGCAGACGGACCGCTTGGCGAAAAGGAGATAGGCCACAAGATCTTTAGGCTAGCAGTATTCACCGCGTTACTTGCATTTGCTTCGATTGCGATTCAGTTTGCTATTCTGAGGCTATGAGCTTATGGGTCTAGCAAGTCTTGCACTTTTCGTATCCGGGATGTGGTTAATGGTGTTGGGAGTAGCCGCGTTCTTGGTCATTTTCGTCGCACCCATCGACGTGACGCTTTTTGGCGGGCAGGGCAGTGCGGCTAACGTATCGCTGGTTCAGGCAGCAATTGCCATCGTAGCTGTGATAGCCCTAGTTTTTGGTCTCAGCAGGATGAAGCGGATCTATTTGCAGAAGAAACTCAAGCAATGATATATGCCGTGTAGAGCGAGCCTACATAACCGTTAATATTTTCGGGAGCAATTCTTTGTTGGATCAGGTTAGCTCTGCCATGCCTACAACATCTATCCTGCCGCTCGCACTGTCGATTATTTTTGGCCCTTTTGTGGGGATGAATACTAGCGAGCCTGTCGAGCAAGAGCTAACTACCGGTACGATGGGTGACATACAGATCGATAGCCTTGACAACGAAATACCATTTGTAAATGCAACAGAGCTTGATGGCATATCTGGACTAATTTTGATCAATGAAGTCGAGCTCAACCCGCAAGGCAGTGATTTCGCCGCAGAATGGGTGGAGCTTTACAATCCAAGCGAAGTGGAAGCCTACGTCGACGGTCTCCTCATCAACACGTCAATGTCAATGACGATAGAATTTACTGAAAACCAGACGATAGCCGCGGGTGAGACGCTTGTAGTTCCCATAGGAAATTCCAGCTTGTCAAATGTGGCTGAAATATTGACGCTTCTCAATTCCTCCAGCAAAGAGGTTGTAGATTCTACGCCGTTCCTCGTTGATACAATGGACAGCAGCTATACCTGGCAGAGGGTTCCTGATGGAAATGAAGACTGGGAATTTCTGGAAGAGTCCGAGGGCTACCTGAACGACCCTTCTGCTCAAGATACGAACATTGCTGCAAGTGAAATCGCAAATTCAACGGTAAGCTGCCTTGGTTCTGCAGGCTGTGTGGAGAGCGTCGCGATAAGAATAGTCGATGGTGATACGATTTATGTCAGTGCAGACGGCGCGGTATACAAGGTGCAACTGGCGTTGGTGAAAACTCCCGATACTGACGATGATCGCTTCTTAAACACCACAATGTTTACCCGTACCCTCTGCCTCGGAAGTCCAGTGCTCGTTGATCAGGATGATGGTCAGCTTGCAGATGACGGAGATGTAATTGCGTCCGTCTACTGCTCGTCTATTGGATTGAATGAAGCGCTACTCGATAACAATCTCGCATCGCTTGATACCGATCAGTGTAATTTAAGCGAGTTTGCGCTCAGCGAGTGGGCGCAAGAACACGGATGTTAGGTATTTTCTTTATCTGCAGCAGTTGAAGGATTAATCTTTACTGCATAGGCGTGTCTTGCATCCATTATCCTCATTTGAACTTCTTGGGTCGAGTAGGACAATGCTGTCGAATTAGGCAATTATGATTCTAAAGAATATGCGAAGATTTCTACAGGTAGAGCAACTCGCTTCCCTTCACACGTACCGGAGCCACAGGTGCGATCAAGGACTTGATGTTCGCACAGCATTGAAGGAACTTGACGCCCTTGTAGGTGGTGCGATAAACCCGGTTGTTCTCAGGATCACGCGCTGCGTCGAGCAGGCTGTGGTGCAGAAGGGTGTTGAAATAAAAATTCATCTGTTCAGAGCTGAGGTTGGCTTTGGCCATTATGTGAGTCTTCTTGACGCCACCGGTCGCGGACACAAGAATATCGTGTATGATGTCAAGTTTGCTTCGGTTCTTTAACTTTTGCAAAGCGAACATGTCAGTTCAAAATGCGCTCTTTATGAATAATATGGTGTCAAATTCGGGATTAGCTCTACATTTTACAACTATGAAATAGGCTAATTTTATGATAATTGCATCCCAAAATTTGTCGTGGATATATTAATAGCACGCAACATGAATAATTGAAAACCTTATATCACAACTTTCTTTAGAACGACCCATGAAGCGTATAGAGGCAATTATTGCTGCCGAGAAAGTAAGCGCTGTCAACGAAGCTCTAAAGAAGGCCGGAGTCGGCGGTACGACAGTTCTCGACGCAAAGGGAAGAGGCAGAGGCGAAAAGCCGCAGATTCAAACAGGCAGAGGCACAAAAAGACTGGCAGCCGAGTTTTCCGTAAGGGCGAACGTCATCACAGTGGTCGACGATTCTGAGGTCGAGAAGGTCATCAAGGCCATACTCGATACGGCAAGCACAGGCTCGTCCGGAGATGGCAAGATCTTTGTATCATCCGTGACCGATGCAGTCGATATCGGAACAAAAAAACACGGACAAGTAGCCATAGTCTAGCTCGTTTTTTTGCTAAAGAATTTTTTGGTTTCACCCATTGTCAGCACATCGGCTGCTGCTACCTTTACCACCATTGGGAGATCGCATACCGCCTTGCCTATTGCAAGGCATTGACGCTGGGGCAAAGTCCGAACTATCGATCGAATTGTGTCATTGTCGACCAATGACACCTTGGATATCTTGTCCAGGTCGCTATCGTTTGTGAAATTGAAAAGAAAAATGTTGTCGACCTGTCGATAAATGCCGTCACTTATCGCATCGGGCTGATTTGTAATGAAAGTGGTATAGATTCCAAAGTGCCTCATCCTGGTGATGATGTCTTCCCAGTATGTCTCTCTGATGTAGAGATGGGCCTCTTCTGCGAAAAGAAAAATCGGCGGGATTGCCTGGCGCTCTAGAAGGTCTACAACCTTGCTCAATACCAACTCAACTACCATCCTGCGGACCGTCGGAGGGACATTTCCCATGCTAACGATAATTGCCGCCCCCGCAGCACCACTTTTCGATATCACGTTTTCGAATCTAAATCCAGGCGAATCGTCAGCAAAGAGGCGCGATGATTGGATGACGTGATAGCGCGATACAAGAGCGTCACGCACAAGCTCGTTTATGTTCCACGTGTTGACCGCGTTCCCAATTGCGTCAATTCCAAGCGACTGCTTGTTTTCAAGCCAGTCCCATATGCGAAAGAATTCCCGAAGTGACGCCGCGGGCATGTCGAGGGCGTTCTTGAGCATGCCAGAAATGGCTGCTTTGCCGCAATAGTCTAACTTGAACCGGAGTGACTTGCCAGGATCGAGAAGGTGAATCCTATTGTGAATGGCCGACGGTGTCCGATCTTTATTCCAGCCAAGACCGCTGTATTCATTATTTAGATCAAATACTATCACAAAAGCACCGTGTTGAACGAGCGTCTTGACAAGAACCTTCGAAAGATGGGACTTTCCTGATTCTTTCTTGCCCGTAATGATACTCAGCTTGCCGTCTAGGTCCTCCGCATAGATTTCAAAGTCCTCGTCGTCGCCTGCCTTCCCAATAGGAATGGGGAAAACGCCTGTCCTCCCAAGGAAGGAATCGATCTCCGCCATCGATAGACGCTTGACTTTGGATTCGACGCGGGAGGGAAGCCATGCGACTTCACTTGACAGCCTGCCCTCGCCGTTAACTGAGGCGCGGAGCTTTGCCCGGAAAACTCGGGCATCTCGGATGAGTTTTGAGAGGATGCCTATGTTGAGCGGATCATGCAGGCTTTCAACGCTTGATGCGTTTACCACTTCTTCCTTTACAATGTCTTCAACCAAAGACTGAGACGACAGATATTCTTCGTCGTAGATCTGGACTATCATGCTTCTGCGCCTGTCTTCTACCAACATGTAATCGCCTTTGGAAGCAGAATCTTCCTTCATCGCGAGCAGTAGCAGTTCATTTCCATCTTTTGAAAGAATTTTCATACCGAGATGGATCCAAGCAATGTTCTCCTGATGTCGTCTGCCACAAGTTCTGTGACGTCATAATTGTTTAGCACGTGGCTTCTTAGGCAGGTGACTTCAGTTCCTGTAAATGTTGAAATGTGATGCGCCAGCCGCAGGGTTTCTGGATAACCGCGTGATATTGGGTCGTTGCCTACAAGCCTGCCCAAAGACTCGTCGTTGCTTCCGCCCATGATATCTGCGCGGAGCACGGGGCCCGAGCGATCCAACCTGACCATCGAACTTGATCCAGCTGAATTTCTTATCAGGCTCTTGACAATGACGTCCACGTCGATATATGCCGGCCCCGGCACTTTGAGGAGAGGACCCGATGCTCTTTCGAGTGGCCTGAATCGTGTGGCCTTGCTTACACCTATCATTGTGTTTCTACGCAAGATGCAATCTTCTGATATTTTCCTGACGCTGCGCTGGCTATCTTCAAAGACGGATCCGCGCAGCGATCCGTCCACCAGAATCGTGGAACCAACTAGGTGGCTCGCGAGTTCTTTCTGGACTGCTCGCTCTGACCTTACGCGCACGAGCCTTTTCGCCATATCATCGTCCAATAGAACTGCCTTGGCAAGCCTGTCGTCAAGCTCGGAGTCACTTGCTGACGATTCGGTCAAGTAAAATAGAACGGGTCCAATCCGAAAATGCATTAGAGCGCGGCCGTCGATTGCAGTGGCAATTCCACATTTGACTGCATAAAGGGACCCTTCCTCCGTTTCCGCCATCTTGATGCAGCTCGAATCAACCGCTGCAACCATTGTATTATCATGTATGGGCGTGAATGTCGTGACAATCCCACAGAAGTGGCTTGACTTTAGACCCCAGCCGTCATGTGGAACTAGCTTTTTGTCGTCACGGCTGAAGATTATTCGCTTCCCTCTTAGTGCGTCAAGTTTTGGTGAGAGACACCCGCTGACTGACTCTATTACGCCAAAGTCGCCAAGACTTTGGCTTGAAAATGGCTGACCCAATTGCGTGCGCATGTTGTTCAACAATAACTGCGGGCATAACTATATTAGTGTTGTGCAACATGCACAATATGGTCAGCAACACGTTTATCAATAGCATATGAGGGGCTTATATAAAGACTTGAGCGACCGTCCCGCCGACGAGGTCAAGATAAAGCTAAAGCACGGCGATTGGGAGATTGAGATCTCGTGTGCGGAGACCAGGGTAAAGCAGGTTGTCGAAAACGTCCTTTCCAGTCTGGACTCGAAAATTGTAGACCCTGCGGTCCAGAGCCAGCTCGATGCAATGCGAATCGAAATTGAGTCAATAAGGTCAGGGAGCGCTATTGCCGGGGAATCTGATGATCGGCTAGATAGGGAACATAAAACAAAGGGAGGGATGACTTGCAGGGGTTTGCTCGATAGTCTATGGCAGGAAGGTTATTTTTCTTCAGAAAGAGCACTCGGCGAAGTCCACGAGGAACTGGGAAGAAAAGGCTACAATTACGACAGGACTGCCGTGTCACATTCGCTAGCAGATATGGTAAGAGAGAACATCCTCACCAGGACCGGAACAATGAGAAATTTCCGGTACATCCAGAAGCGGCCGGTGAGCGGTTAGGCCGTTTTCAGTTTTTTTGCAATGGTAGAGTTGAGCCAGTGAATTCCTGCGGTCGTGATTCTGTACTTGCTCGCTTCATTTTCGTCGCGCGCAACATGACCCGCCTTTACCATCTCTGATATCCTTGAACTTATCGATTTGGGATTGAGGGCAGTTGCCGCTTGCACGTCTGCAACCTGCATAGAATCGTCCTGCAACTTGCCTAGATCTTTGGCGATTCTTGTTGCCACCAGCTGGAGAGCAACGATGTCTTTGTCGGACAGGTTAACTCCCTGCTCCGGGATGACCCTCGGACCTTCTTGGGTGATCTTTATGAGTTTAGAGTAAGTTTCGATGAGTTCAGGTGCGGAATAATTGAGCGAAATCTTTCTTGCAAGGTCCATCCCCGGAACCTGCTTTGAAAGAAAATTCATGACTGATACCATGACCGATTCTGCAGACCCGCTGAACTGGACTTTCACGTCGCCGACGGTAACGGACACGCTAACATTGGTCTCGGCATGGCTCATGTTTTCTGTTAGAAAAGAACTGACCTATATATTGAATTCGGACGTGCTCAGGCTGCGAGCCTCTGGCGCTCCCTGCTTTCCCGCTTCCTGTAAAGGATATAGGTGGCGATGACAAGCACCGCTGACAGCAGGACCCAGAACAGGGTCCCTCCAATATCCGCATCAAGACCAGTGCAGGCGAATTCTCCAGTAACGCACCCTGCGCCAAAAAAAATCCCGTTCCATGTTGAATGTGTTAATATGGAAAACCAGCCTTTTCCAGATGCCCACGTCCTCAGGCTGAAGAATAGAGACGGAATGACAAAAAGCAGGTTGCCAAATGAGAGGCTGTCAACTGCCAAGACATCGGTGTTGAGAAGGTGGATTGCCGCCCATACGGCTCCCGTGACAAGAACGGAATACGTGTTTCCGAAAATGTAAAAGGGTATTCCAAAGAAGATGGTCTCTTCAACTGGCCCCGCTCCCAATACTTCAACCAGCGAGCGCTCGGTGGTAGGCTCTTCATGACTTGGGATTGCCAATTCAATCACGGCCGTTCCTACCAATAGTAGTACTATCCCCAATCCGTGGTAGAAGAGGAGCATCTTTGTGATGTATCCTAATGAATTTCGACGGTACCTAGATAGCCAGGACCTCGGATGAAAGTCTGCCTTCTCATCCGCAAACCGGTCACTGGTCAAGACTTGATCCTCCAAATGCGAAGGTACTGGAGTAAGCCGGTGTCACATCCAATCTTCCCAAGCTGAAACGTAACCCTTTATGAGCTGGCGCGACGAGTGGGAAAGCTGCAAAGATTTATCGGATTCTGCAAGGCAGTCGATAAAAAGTCGCAGCGGACTAGGGACCCGTTCAAGTGCCATCATGTCCTTATCGCATTCGGAGATTATTCCTTCGAGTCGATCGTCAAACTCATGCGCAATAGAATTCAGGATCTGTTGAATTTCACCGGGGGGAACGCCCTGTCCAGACAGCTGCCTTTCCAGATTTGAAGAGTTGATGGAAAGTGAGTCGATGTAAATCTGCTTAGTCTCTTTTGGTTTGTACATTGATTACCTAACCATCTTTGCCAAGTTTCTCTTTGAGCATTGCATTTATCTTTTGGCCGTCTGCCTTGCCTCTTAAGGATGCCATTGCGCGTCCCATCAGCACGCTTATTGCGGCCGCTCCCTTTTCCTTTACAACTGCCATGTTTTCCTCAATTATCGCGTCTAGAATTCTACCAAGCTCTTCATCGCTAATCGAGGAGACTCCGGCCACTTTGACGGCTTCTTCCACCGTGTTGGCTTCCTTTTTCATCAACTTTTCGAATATTGGCACTACCGATTCTTTTGCTATCGAGCCAGAGTCAAGCTTGGAAAATACTTCATATATCTGGCTTTGTGTGAGAACAGAAGCGTCGTAGCCTTGCCTTTGCAGGCTGACCAAATCTTCTGTCAATTTTGATGCAATAAACGTCGGGGGAATTCGCGTCTTCTTTGTTACTTCTTCGAAAACTCCAAGATAGTCAGAATCAAAGATCTGGCTAGCAAGCTTCTTGTTCAGGCCATATTTGTTGACTATTGATTCAATCTCCATATCCCATGGTCGCGGTGCTTTGTCCGCAAGAGAACTCAAGAATGACTCGCTAATTCCTATGGTAGGTATGTCTGTTTCAGGATACATGCGTGCTGCTCCTGGACGCGGTCTTAGAAATATCGTCTGCCCGTCTGGGGTGGCGGCTCTTGTCTCCGCGGGAACTCCGTCAACCGCAGCCTTTAGTCGGCCGACAACGGCGTTGACGGCGGGCTCTACCTTGCTCTTTGGCCCTCCAACAAGCACAAAGGCATCGTCATTCCCTAGCGCTAGTCTTTGCTTAACCTGTGCCAACTCCTTTTCAGTTATGCCATAGTTCGGAAGTTCGTCTGAATGAAAGATTCCATCCAAGTCATAGAACTTTACCATTCTCCCTAGCTCTTTGCCTATCCGAATCCCGGGATATGGTTCAAAGCCTATCATCCCGGCAAAGCCTTTGATCCTGACTGCACTGAAGATGGATTCTTTACCATCCAAGATTTTTCGTATTATCTTTGAGTCTGCGGTTTTCATATTGTCCGTGACGTCTTCTATTCTATCCCCAATCCCTGAAATGTCAACCTTTTTTTCACGCAACTCTTGTGCGATGATATAAAGGCCGTGCTGCCTCTGCATTTCGTATTCTATGACTTTTACTAGCTGATCGAGTTGCTGGACACCTTTTACTTCGACCACTGTCCCATTGAGCACAGATACGTTGACATCCTGGCGGATAGTGCCTAGGCCTCTAGCGACTCGCTTGCTAGCCCGCAAGAGCCTGCCAAGAGTCAAGGCTACCTGCATGATTTCTTCTGGTTTACCAGTCACCGGCTCTAGCGCAATTTCTATCAAGGGAACCCCTAGCCTATCAAGTCCGTAATTCCGAACCCCTTTGGATTCTTCTATTAGTTTCGCCGCATCTTCTTCAAGGCAGATGCTCTGGACTCCCACACGTCTGCCGCCAACCTCTAGGTAGCCACCCGACGCGACTAGCATTGTTCGCTGAAAGCCCGTCGTGTTGGAACCATCGATGACTATTTTGCGCATTACGTGTATCTCGTCCATTACCTTTGACTTTAGCGCTAGGGAGAATAGCAATGCAGTTTCAAGCGCCTCCATATTGACATCGTGTGGCGGCTCTTCATCGGCTTCAACCAGGCAGCTGGTACCCCTTGCTGCGCGGTATTCAACTATTCGCAGCTTGCTAAACTCAAACATCGCTGCTGGGTCGTACGCCCCCAGTTCGCTCTGGGTTGGGCGCAGCTTTCTTGCAAAGCTTGAATCATACTTTGATGCTTCAGCGCATTCGCAGTTACAGAACAGCTTGCTCTTTGTGCCAAGCTGCTGGTGAATTTCAAAGCCAACCTTCAGATCGATGGCCGCAGGGTCAAGCGATGTCACTATGGGCTAGAATTTCGCAGGGCATACGTATTAAGTATTACTTATTCGATTGGTATTGCGTCAGAAATTTCGTTTGCAAGGTTTTCTTGCATTTGCCTCTTCGCTGATTCAATGTCATGGGGAATTGCCAGAACCCACATTGCCTTTACAGCAGCCGTCTCTGAAATCATATCAGAAAGTGGTATCACACCGATGTCAAGAAGGTCGCGGCCAGTGTTATATACAGTCATCCGAACCCTCCCCCAAATGCATTGTGAAGTCATGCATATCAAGATCCCCGCCTCGACCGCTTTTCGAAGGAAAGGGAAGGATTCCTTGTTGACATGACCCAAGCCTGTTCCTTCAATAACGATTGCCCTATAACCGGAATCAATCGCATAATCTACCAGTTTGAAATCAAGACCGGGATGGAACTTTAGAAGCATGACTCTCTTGTCAAAATCGGGCTGCAAATCCAGTTTGTTTTTCTCGTCCCGGAGAGCAATTTTGAACTGGCTGTTTTGCACTTCCACTTGTCCATTCTTGACGTATGCTATCGGGGTCGAATCAATAGACTCAAATGCGTCACGTCTGCTGGTATGGTTTTTTCTCACACGCGTCCCGACATGAATTGCTACAGAGTCGTCTGATGTCCCGGCATGCATTGCTACGAACACTCCTGCAAAATCGGATCGTGCGGCAAACAGGGTAGCACCTACGAGGTTGAGCGCAGCGTCTGATGACGGCCGGTCAGAAGACCTCTGAGCGCCAACAAGCACTACGGGGATTGGTAAATTTTGGAGTGCAAAACTCAATGCTGCAGCAGTATAGTGCATCGTATCAGTGCCGTGTGAAATCACGACTCCTCTGTAATTTCCTGTATTGATCTTCTCGGCTACCTTTTTAGCAATAATCGTCCAGTGGTTGGGTTTTAGATTCTCGCTATACTCGCTTAGCACTACTTCAGGATCAACCCAAGCGACGCTCGCAAGTTCTGGCACTGAAGAGTAAAGCTCAGAGGCAGAGAGGGCTGCACGAACACCCCCTGTCCTATAATCGATCTTGCTCGCGATGGTGCCTCCTGTGCTGATAAGCGCTATACGTGGTAAATTCTTGTTTTCTTCTATTGTGGCTGAGGCAACGATAGGGGCAGAATCTACTCCCGGTAGCTTCGATATTGATTTTATCTTATCAATCCGGACACCGGTATTGTAGCCACTTTTCAGCTTGATGGCAAGGTATTCATCGCTCGCCGATTCGTAACGAGGCATTATCACTCCTGAAATCTCTCCTTCATCAGTTTCTATCATGACTCTGTCGCCGACAGACAGCTGCTTACCAGACAGCAGCTCAAGCCCTGCTCCTCTATAGCCGCCATCCTTGCTTAATGACAACTGCATCAATCGCCACTCGTCAGTATATTAACAGAACTCTACAAAAAGCGCGATCCTTGACCTTATGAGGTCTTCGACAAAAACGTCAGCCATTCAAAGCAAGCGCACCACATTGGGAGACAAAATTGCTACTACGCGCTGCCACTGGCGTGTTCTGTAATCTCGATGTTTCGGGATTCTAGGATCTTCAAGATTGCTATTTCGATATCTCGCCGCGTGATGTATCCAAAGTCCCACGCATCTATGAAATTCCGGTATTCTGCTTCTAGTGTTTTTGCAGTATCTTGAAATTCTGCCATCCTGTCAAGTGTGTCCGGCGACCTGAATCCCTTTGCCACCATAATTGGGCAGCGTTGATCAGTGCCCAGCGGAATATACCAGGCATTTTTTGCAAACCGGTAGCGTCCGTCTGCGAACATGGTATACATCCGCATGAGTTCTTCGTTGGCCAATTTTTGGAGATCCATGTACCACGGCTCGTCAACTAGGGATGCCCAGGGTCTAGCGGCGTCAACCTTTGAATTGTCCTTAGCAAACACTGCTATTCATACGAATTCCATGTAAAAATAGCTTTTCAATGGCGACGGTGGCCACGTAGGTCATTTTCGGCAATTGCCTTAACCCTTCTTGCGCCGTCAATCTTTCTTATTATCTTGGCAACTTCAGGCGGGACTAGGCTTATCCACCCCTCATCCCCATTGGCCATCTTGTCCCTAATCTGCGTAGCCTCCAGTTCATTCCTTTTGTGCAACGGCGCTTCTATGACCTTGATTCCACGCTCCTTAAAGAGGAGAAGAGTAAACGGATCATTTGCGATTACGAGGTTGTATTCTGGAACCATCATGTCGACCTGCCGGGTCCATAGTGAATGTACTTCGACATCCGGAACAGGAACGATCAGAATTCTGGCAGGGTCGATTTCCGAAGAGGCATCGATCGATTCCTTTATCATCAGGATCCGCTCGCCTGCTGTAAACGGGTTCCTAGGTTCATGACTTTTCTGGGCGCTGCCAACTACGATTACAAGCCTTTCGACCTTACTCAACGCGAACTTGACCGTCGCGAGGTGCCCGTTGTGGAATGGCTGGAATCTGCCGATAAAAAGACCCGTTTTTTGCAACCTCCATCATGTTACAAACGCTGATATTTTAAATATCGTCAGAGCCCCACTTTTCAAGCCGCTCTAGAGCGAGACAGCGCCTAGATCTCTTTTCGACGCAAGAACAATTTGATCCACGCCTGTCCGTGAATTTCCTACCATTTTCTGAGGATTAACCCTGGCTGCTCGGCGAAATTGAATCAAAACTAATTAGACCTGTCAAGATTCCACTAGATTAAGCCGTGGCATCTAGCTACACAATAATCGACGGTTCGCTGGGAGAAGGAGGCGGCCAGATACTGAGGACTGCTGTTTCGCTCTCTGCCATAACCGGCAAACCCATCCAAGTAGAGAACATCCGGGCTAGGCGAGCAAATCCGGGTCTACGCCCTCAGCACTTGATAGGCATCAGGATCCTGACGGAGCTTTTTGGGGCCAAGACAGAAAATTTGCAGGTGGGCTCCGATTGGATACGTTTTCACCCGTCTGACAAATTCACACCTAAGGGGACAAAATTTGACGTGGGGACCGCCGGCAGCATTCCGATGCTACTTTTGACTGTGGTTCCGGCCGTCGCGCTTTCTGGAAATCACGTCGAACTGGAGCTTGGCGGGGGTACTGATGTCAGGGCTAGCCCGACAATCGATTACATCCGTTTCGTCGCGGAGGAGGCCTATCGCAGCATAGGCGTCAAGTTCGCTGTAGACGTGATAAAGAGAGGATATTATCCAAAGGGCGGAGGGATCGTAAACACCACGATCGAGCCTTGCTTCCGTCCCGAGACATTAGACCTTACTCGGACTCTACATTTTGAACCAAGAATTGCTAGCGTATGCTGCCAACTTCCAAAGCATGTGGCAGAGCGTCAGACTACCTCTGCGCTCATAGCACTAGAGAAGAAGGGGTTGCGGTGCAGGAACTATGCCGCTTCTCTGGAAACTGCGCTCTCTCCCGGGTCATCGGTCATTGTCTATTCTTCGACAGATTTCGGCCCTTATGTCGGAGGCGACTGTATAGGTGAACTGGGCAAACGTGCCGAGTCTGTCGGAGTCGAAGCAGCAGAACGATTTTTGGAGAGCGCTCTAGTGGGCGTTTCAGTTGATCCATTTCTTGCAGACATGATGGTTCTGCCCCTTGCACTGGCAAAGGGCAAATCACGATTCAGGGTCGCACGGGTAACAAGACACCTTGAAACCAATTTGCAAGTTGCTAGCCAAATCGTTGGATGCAGGTATATGATTAACCCGCAGCAAGACGGAACCCACATCATTGAGATAGAAGGCTAGAATCCTCCATTGTCAAGAAGCGCAGCGAGTAGGAGGATTACAATGGAAAGAACAACGGTGATTCGTCCAAGGTGAATAATCTTTGATCTAACAGACTGTACATACACGCTGCCGCCAAAACCGGATGAAATTTTCTTTTCCATGTCGGAATTGAGAAGTCGGATATGCACCACATAAGTCACTATAGTAGCGACTACCAAGATAATTTTCGTCAGTAGAATCAAGCCATAAGTTGATTCAAATAAAGCCCCAAGATCTCCGAGAAAGGCTCGTGAAGTGAATAGTCCGCTTGCAATCAGTATTGCAAACGCCGGCACCGTTATCTTGTTGAACCGCCTGCCAATCTTGATCATCAGCGAGACTAGGTCTTCGACTGATTTTGTATATGACTTTAGGACGGGAACCAGGACAACTCCGATGAAGAGCGACCCACCGACCCAGATTGAAGCGCATATCAGATGCACCCATGTGACTAGGCCGTCTTCAACAGCCATCGAACGTTTCTTGCGCATGCGGTATATTATCGATGCTGCTAGGAAATTACCACGGCGGCGGGGCCAATCCAGAAAGGTTTTAATCAGCTTACCGGGCAGCTATGAAGAAGCTTGATCCTCGGTCCACGAAGGATTGCACTCATTGGAGCTATTGCCGCCGTCGCCCTTGCGATAATATTCTATCCTCTAATCGTTTCCACGCCAATCGACCTTGAGAAAGTAAGTATTGCTCTAAGTAGTGTGACTCTTTCATCCGGCGAGGCTGTAGACCAGGAGCTCAAATTGCGCGTGACGTTTCTAGTCAACAATACGAATGACTTTACCCTTACCACATCAAAAATAGATTATGAACTGTTTGCAGATGGCTCTTCGATCGGATCGCATACACTGTCATACGAAGATGTGCCGCCAAACGGTAGACCGCCATTCTTCTCTGGAACATCTGTCCCTCTTTCTGATACGTTTACCTTGGAATATTCCGATTCGAACGCCGAGATATTTAACAAAATCCTAGGAGACACCGCCCAGATAGAATGGCGCGCATCGGGAAGTTCCATCATCGAATCTGGAACTACTTTTGTCACGAAGGAATTCTCTGACGATTTGTAGCAAGAAAGATGCGGTCACCGGGATTTGAACCCGGGTTACGGGCTGTCTACGCAGTCTGCATGGAAGGCCAGTGTCCTAGACCAAACTGGACGATGACCGCTTCTTGTAGTCCGAATATGTAAAGGGTATTAATATCTTAGTCCGGGAAGATTATGTTCAAAAGAACGTCGACGGCTTTGTTTTTGGCCCTCTGCTTGTAATACTCCACACCTTTCTTCGGCTGGTCAAGCAGTTTCTCTTTCTCAACTTCCGCCACTGGCCTGTGATCAAGAGCCCCATAGAACTGCACGCGGTAACCTTTCATTTTTACTAGCACGACCGAGTTCAGGATCTCATGATGCCATACCGATCCAACAAAATAAACGAATGGAGGATTTGGTTTCTTTTCTATCATTCCAAGAATGCGGTCAACCGTCTGGGAGATGTCCTTTGAATCAGAATCTATGGCAATGATTTTCTCGTCCACACCTCCGCAGACAAGTTCTTCCTTCACTTTAGCTGCCTGTTCCGGTTCCCCGACAATGATCAACATCGTCTTGTGTTTGTCTGGCCGGGAACCCATGACAATCGTGTAGGTCTCTAGTCCAACATTTACGCGCTCTTTGATGTAATCAGGAAGCGAACCATCAGCATTGCGACCAGTATGAACGGCATATAGGATGATGAGGTTGCCGTCTGTAAAACGATATTCTGACATCTCAATACCACGTTGTCGCTACTTTTTTCGGGGCAGAGATCTGCCTTTCCAACTCGTCGAGCCGCTGGAGTGATTCCGGGATCTTTTGCAAGTCCCGGTACTGTTTGTCGTGCCTCACCTTTCTGACTACACCTAGCACTTCGTCCATAGTAACGCCGTGCTTTATGTCGTACTCTATTTGTTTTGCGCAACTTGTAACCGTGCTGTACTTTTTGTAATTGCGTTTTTCAAAAGAAGAAGCGTCAGGAGAAATGCCTTTTACATAACGGATGACAACCTTTTCAACATGCTCAAGATGCCACTCTTTCATAGCAAAATTGTTAGGCTTCATAACTCCAATGCTTAGAAGGGTTGGCTATTTATTCTCTTGTCCGGAACCTTAGAGATAGTCTTGAAGCCTGACATTTTCTTGTCCGGGAATTTTTGCAATCTCGAATCTGTCCTTCGGCTTTTGCAAAGTTGCAGTCGCGTCGATCCCCACCTTTGTCGTCAACAAGTTTACCTGGTCGCTCGAAGGGTCGAGGCTTGAGCCCTTCACATTAGGAACAATCACAAATCCTCTGTCGGCCTGGCACCTCGTGGTTACTGCGTATTCTACCGCAACAGGATCTGTGGGATCGATGTCGTCATCAACGACCGTTGCCGTCTTCAGGGACGGATGGGCTGCATACGCAGCAAAGATCGCATTCTTGGGTTCACCCTCAAGCCTCTTGTTTATCTGAATAACAGCTGCTAGCCAGTTGCAACCCCCATCCGTGAGATGCACGGACCGCGTAGTTGGCACCACGTTCTTTACGTAATCAAATATCTTTGCCTCTACCGGCAGGCCCATGAGCAAGCGATGCTCTGCATATCCTGGAAGTATGTCGTGGTACACCGCGTTGTCCCGGTATGTTATTTTCTCTAGCTCAAAGACGGGTTGCAAACGTCTGTGATCATAAGTGCGGAGCATCTCGACCATATACTCTTCATGTGTCTTGTCGCGGAGAATTCTTCCCTCGATTAGAATTTCTGCATGACTTGGAACGAGCAATTTGGAAGTTGGTGCCTTGGAAAGGGTCAGACCACCTTGGAGAAACGAATTGGCGATTCGCATTTCATCCACTCCATATGCCGCCTGATAAGCTGCCGCGATACTCACTGCAGGATGGACGCCTACCGTAATTGCGACTTCTAGATCCTCTCCGTGGTCCTTCGCATGACTGAAGCATTTGTGAAGGTGCCTGCCTTCCACCATCCTCATTGCCATGTGTTGGTCGTCTAGCAGCAACAGCCGGTGCGTTGACGAATTCTGATTTCCTTTCTCCTGGTCTTTTGCATACACTATTGAAGAGGTAATAAAAGGGCCTGCGTCTTTTTCAAAATGTGTTACAATGGGAATATCCGTCAGAGTTCTTGAAGAGTTCTTTTCAAAGGGTGCGCTCCCCGATGACAACTTTGGGTCCGAAAGGTTGCCTAGGCATTGCGTAATTCGGGAGTGGATGGCCCTCTTCACTTCTTG
>Ga0070694_100000989_pt1 | contig 16124 bp, 16 predicted proteins | sample KBSK1251metaG_FD_65470 | JGI IMG/M metagenome (GOLD analysis project Ga0070694, IMG submission 65470) | Corn, switchgrass and miscanthus rhizosphere microbial communities from Kellogg Biological Station, Michigan, USA - KBS K1-25-1 metaG | ecosystem: Host-associated > Plants > Roots >... | reverse complement strand
CCGTCGGGCAACAACGCGAGCATCCGGTGGATTCACAACAACATGAAGCAGATGTGGTCGAAGACCGCGCTGCTCGTCAACTGCGAGCACACCGCGCAGGTGGCGACGTTCCTCGTCGGCGAGACGCTGTACGGATCGAACCAGGTGAGCGCGCGGCGCTGGTTCGTCGGCGGCAGCGATCAGCTGAAGACGATCGTGATGAAGGACTTCAAGGACTACGGGATGGCGCTCTTCTCACGGCCCGAGCCGCGGCCGGGCGGCGAGCTCGGTCAGGTGTTCACCGACGCGCCGAGCTTCCACATCATCGACCAGATCGTCTACCACACCGACATGGACACGCTGAACGCGGTCCCGGCCGCCGGGCTCGAACAGTCGGCGCACGTGTTCGCGAAGATCATCGACGACGTGAACAAGGTCGAGATGAGCTCGTTGCTCGGAGCGCCGGTAACGACGCGGTAGCTCCTCGCAACGCCGGTCGGTGCGAGTCGGATTCGGGTCGGTGCGAGTCGGATTCGGGTCGGTGCAAGTCGGATTCGGGTCGGTGCAAGACGGATCCGGGTTGGTGCAAGTCGGACGCGGGTTGGTGCGAGACGGATCCGGGTCGGTGCAAGACGGATCCGGGTCGGTGCAAGTCGGAGGCGGGTCAGTGCAATCGGATCCAGGTGGGCGCGATTCGGGACACCGGTTTGGTGCACGTACTTGCCCACGGACTGGGGCGCCAGGGAACGGACTCCGAAGAAGCTATTCGACGTGCAGCCGATTTATCCGCCGATTGCTGAATCCGCGCGCATTGAAGGCGACGTGACGTGGAGATCGTGGTCGCCGACTCGGTCCAGGATGCGAGGGTCGTGCGTTCGATTCCGTTGCTCGACGCTGCCGCGCTTGCGGCGGTCCGGCGATGGCAATATGCGCGCACACGCATCAACGGCGTCGCCGTTCCTGTGGTCATGACCGTTCGAGTGCCGTTCAGGCTTCAGCACAAACATTAACGGGCGTCGCGCCCCGGCTCGCCTTGGACCGACCCGGTTCCCGCTCGCACCGACCTGAATCCCGCTCGCACCGACCTGAATCCCGCTTGCACCGACCTGAATCCCGCTCGCACCGACCTGAATCCCGCTTGCACCGACCTGAATCCCGCTTGCACCGACCTGGATCCTGCTTGCACCAACCCGGATCCTGCTTGCACCAACCCGGATCCCGCTTGGACCGACCCGCGGCAGTGCGCTCGCACCAACCCGCAACCACCAACTACCAACCACCAACGGCAAACCCCAGCAGGACGGGCGGCACCACCTCCACCAGGTGCGTCGCGATGCCGACGCTGAACGCCCGGTCCGCCGGTACGTTCCAGAGCGCCAGCGCGGCGGCGGAGGCGAGCTCGAAGCTGCCGATGTTGCCGGGTGTGGCGACGATCGCGATCCCGATGTTCACGATCACCAGCATGGTGACGGTGGCGCTGAGCGGCAGCGCCAGGTCGAACGCGCGCAGCATGCACCACAGGATCGTCGCGCGCGCGGTCCACGACGCGAGCGACGCGCCGATCGCACCCGTGAGACGCGCGCGATGACGCCCTACGGCCACGATGGCGACGCTTGCCGCCGCGGCCGACGCGAGCATCCAGACTCGATAGCGGAGCACGCTCGCCGGCAGCGGGAGCAGCACGCTGATGCCGACGACGAAGATCGGAAGCACCAGCGCATCGACTATGCGGTCGGCGACCACCACCTTCACCGCCGCGGGCGTCGACACCTCGCCTCCGCGCGTCAGCATGTACGCGCGCGCGCCTTCACCGAGCTTGAACGGGAACAGCACGTTGCCCACGATGCCCACGAGCTGTGCCTTGAGCGCCTGCCACAGCGGAATCGGCGCGGCCGCGCCGGCGATGATGCGGAGCCGCATCGCGTCGATGACCACGCCGATGAGGTTGATCAGCGCGGCAACCGTCGCCCAGCCCCACGACATCCCGGCGAGGGCGCGTGCGATGGCGCGTGGATCGGAGCGCGCGATCGCGACGGCAGTCGCGGCGAGCACGACCACCAGCACCACGACCCGGAGACGTCTCCTAATCAACGGATTCGGCAAGCAGCTCCGACACGGTCAGCAGGCGGAAACCGCGCCGCTGCGCCTCGCTGAGGATGCGCGGCAGCGCCTCGACGACCTGGCTCGCGTCCGGCTGGGGATCGAAGCTGCGGCCGTCGTGCAGCAGGATGATCGAGCCGTCCACGAACCCTTCGATGGCGCGGGTGACGATCGCCTCGACGCCGGGGCGAGCCGTGTCGTAGACGCCCACGGTCCATGCAATCGGCTCGCAGCCTTCACGCCGCGCGGCGCTGTCGAGCCACGGGTTGCGCCACCCGAACGGCGCGCGGAACACGCGGGGCCGCTCCCCGATGAGGGTGTCCACCAGATCCGACGTGCGCCGAATCGTCACGCGCATCGCCGAGGGCGTGCGGAGCGGCAGCGCGGCGTGATCCCAGGTGTGATTGCCGATCTCGTGACCCTCGCGCGCCGCCCGTTTGACGACGTCCGGCGCCTTCTGGACGCGCGCGCCGAGGACGAAGAAGGTCGCCCTTGCCCCGAACTGCCGCAGCACGTCGAGGATCTCCGACGTATACGGCTCGGTCGGCCCGTCGTCGAACGTGATCGCGATGGCGGGCGACCGCGGGTGGCCGCGGCTCACGATGCGTCCGAAGACCGGCGCTCGCCGTTCGAAGACGGCGTAGAGCAGGAGCGCGTCGAGCGCGACGCCAATCCAGATCCAGACGCGCATCGGATCCGCGATGCCTGCGCGTATCGCCAGCAGACGCAGCCCCGCGACGCCGGCCGCGGTGACGACCGACGCGGACACGACGATCAGGGCAATTACACCGCGGCGCGACATCGGCCTGCCAGGACCTCGTCGACATAGGCCATCAGCCGCGTCACGACCGATGGCCACGAGTACTGCTCGGCCTTGCGCAGGCCGGCCTCGCGCATCGCCAGCAGCAGGCGGTCGTCCGACAGCATCTGCACGATGGCGTCGGCGAAGGCCGGCACGTCGTAGGGCACGAGCAGCCCCTCGGGGCCGAGCAGGTCGCGGTAGCCGACGTTGTCGGTCGCGACAATCGGCGTGCCGCTCGCCATCGCCTCGAGCAGCGTGATGCCGAACGAGGCGTTGCTGATGGGCGAGCAGAACAGATCCGCGGTCGCGTAGAACGACGGACGGTTGAGCAGCGCCGGTCCCTCGAAGTGCACGTCGTCGCGGATGTCGTCCGGCACCATGCGCGTGTAGACCGACTCGAGCGGTCCCGTGCCGACGACGACGAGACGGACGTCGCGGATGCGCTTTCGAACCTCCGTGAACGCGCGCAGCATGAACGGCAGGCCGTTGCGCGGGTCGAACCGCCCGAGGAACAGCAGCGTGCGCTTCTCCGGCCCGAAGCGCGCCAGGCGTGCCACGCGCGGGTTGAACATCCGCGTGTCGACGCCGTTGGGGATGACGCGCGCATCCATCTCGAAGTAGCGCGACAACGCGCGCAGGACGCTCGGCGAGACCACCGTGACACCGTCGAGCCGGCTGAGGAACTGCTTCTGAAGCACCCCTTTCAGCGCCCGGTAGATGAGCGTCGGTTCGAAGTAGCTGTGGAACGTGCCGATGCGCGGGCACCGGCCGAGCAGGGTGGCGAGCGGGGGGAGCGTGAAAAACAGGGGGGAGTGCACCTGAAGCAGATCGAACCGCTCGGCTTCGAGCGCGCCGCGCAGGTCGCGCCAGACGTGGGGCCCGATGGCGAAATGCGCGATCGCGCCGTTGCCGTAGATCTTCGCGCTGCGCCCGATGCGCGTGACCGGGATGCCGTTCGGCATGGCCATCTGGAAGCCGTTGGCCGTAGGCGCGGCGGTGATGATGGTCACCCTGTGCCCGCGCGCGACCAGCTCGGTCGCGGTGTGGTGAACGTTCTCGCTAATCCCTCCAAGCAGCGGGTAGTAATACTCCGTGACGATCCCGATCTTCAGCGGCACCTTCGGTATGCCCTCCAGCTGTGGCGCTTTGGCCGTTGTGAGGCATTCGTGCGCGCCTCCGGCGGGGACTCCCGTCGTGTTTTCTGTGTGTTACCGGGATGTGTCCCCGTCCGCGGACGAAGAGGGCAATTTCCGTGCGCTAGACTTTCTTATTCATGCGCGTCGCAATCGTTGGAGCGGGTGGGGTCGGAGGCTATTTCGGGGCACGGCTGCAGCAGGCTGGGGCGGAGGTGCATTTCGTCGCGCGCGGAGGGCACCTTGCGGCCATGCGCAGCGGCGGCCTGCGGGTCGAGAGCCCGCTTGGCGACCTGGAGTTGCCGCGCGTCAACGTGACGGACAACCCGGCGGATATCGGCGCCGCCGACATCGTGTGGCTCTCGGTGAAGCTGTGGGACATGGACGCCGCCGTGCGGGCGATGCGGCCGCTCGTCGGCCCCGGCACCGGCATCATCTCGTTTCAGAACGGCGTCCAGAAGGACGAGGTGCTGCGCGCGGCCTTTGGTGGCGAGGCGGTGATGGGCGGGGTCGCCTATATTGCCACCAACATCGACCGCCCCGGCGTGATCAAGCACACCGGCACCATGCAGCGGCTCGTCTTCGGCGAGTACGACGGGCGCCGCTCGCCACGCGCGGAGACGCTCCTCGATTTCTGCCTGCGCGGAGGCATCAACGCCGAGCTGAGCGACGACGTCCGCAGGGCGATCTGGGAGAAGTTCGTCTTCCTGGTCGGCCTCTCGGGCTCGACGACCACGATGCGCGAGACGATCGGGCCGATCCGGTCGAACCCGCGGTCACGCCTGTTCCTCGTGGAGTTGATGCGCGAGACCGTCGCCGTCGGCCGCGCGCTGGGCGTCGCGCTGCCGTCGGACTTTGCCGACCAGCGGCTGGCGTTCGTGGACGGTCTGCCCGACGTGATGACGTCCTCGATGCATCACGACCTGAAGGCCGGCAAGCGGCTCGAGGTGTCATGGCTCAGCGGCGGGGTCGCGCAGCTCGGGGAGAAGGCGGGCGTGCCGACGCCGATGAACCGCGCGGTGTGGGAGATACTGGCGCTGTACGAAATGGGTTCTGCTCCGGCCGAAGCCGGACTCCACCGATGATCGCCGGTGGAGCCCGGCTCGAGGGGGACCAACCGGTGCCGGCTCTTACCATTCGCGCGGTGCGAACCACTGCGGTCCATGTGCCGATGAGGCGCGCGCTCGGCACGAGCGCCCGCCGGATGGACATCGCGCCGCTGGTCCTCATCGATCTCGAGACCGACCAGGGCGTCACGGGCCGCGCGTACGTGTTCTGCTACCTGCCGGCGGCCACCGACGCGGTCCAGGCCATCCTTCGCGAAGCGGCCGGACACGTGAAGGGCGATCCCGTCGAGCCGGTTGCGCTGCGGGCGAAGCTTGCGCGTCACTTCAGGCTGCTCGGTGTCCACGGCCTCGTGACGATGGCGCTCGCCGGGCTCGATGGCGCGTGCTGGGACGCACGCGCGGTCGCCGCCGGCGTGCCGCTCGTCACGCTGCTCGGCGGCAGCGTTCGTCCGGTGCGCGCCTACAACAGCAACGGCCTCAGCTTGATGGACACGGCGGCTCTCGCGGACGAGGCGGAGGAGCTTCTCGAGGGAGGCTTCACCGCGATCAAGCTGCGGCTTGGCTATGCAACGCTTGCCGAGGACGTCGCCGCCCTGCACGCGGTCCGCACGCGTGTTCCCGCCGGCACCGTCGTCATGTCCGACTACAACCAGGCGCTCACTATCCACGAAGCATTGGACCGCGGCCGCGCGCTCGACGGGGAAGGCCTTGCGTGGATTGAGGAGCCGATCGAGCACGATGCATACGGGGGCAGCGCAACCCTGGCGCGCGAGTTGAACACTCCTATTCAGATCGGAGAGAACTTCGATGGTCCGGCTGCCATGGCCGATGCGCTGGCGGTGAACGCCTGCGACTACGCGATGCCCGATTTCGCACGCATCGGCGGTGTTACCGGCTGGCGGGACGCGGCCATCATCGCCGAGTCCGCGCACATGCCGATGTCGTCACACTTGTATCCCGAGTTCAGCGCGCACCTGTTGGCGGTCACGCCAACGTGTCACTGGCTGGAGTACGTCGACTGGGCGGCGCCCATCCTGAAAGAGCCGATCGAGATCCGCGACGGCCACGCGATTATTCCCAATCGCCCCGGCGCGGGCATCGAATGGGACGATGACGCGGTGGCGCGATATCGCGTCTAACGACCAACTCCCAATCTCCAACTCCCAAGCAGCTCAATATCGCGGCATCATTCTGCTTGGGAGTTGGAAGTTGGAAGTTGGGAGTTATTCAGAGCACTTGACGTTCGAGTAGCCCGACCTGAACGGCGTGACCGTTCCGGCGAGCGGATCGTATTTGTGCCGCCAGACGCACGCCGTGTCGTTGGCGAGCAGGTGAATCGAGACCGACGGCGTCTCCGACACGGTCTTCACGTAATGGATGTCGCCGACCGGCGGCAGCAGCGTGTAGAACTCACCTGCCTGCACCGTCTGCTCGCTCGCGACCCGCAGCGTCGCCCGCGTGTCGTCCGTTCCGTCGTCCAGCCGCGCATAGGTGGTGTCGAGCTGCGCGCCCCGATAAACACCCACCAGCCCCCACGCGAGGTGGTCGTGCACCGGCGTTGACGAGCCGGCAGGCACGACGAGGGAGAACAGGCAGAGTTCTCCCGCTTCGTCGCGGTAGAGGGCGTACTGGCCGATGCCGCCGCCCATGCCGCTCGCCGTATCCGGCCGGGCGAACTCGTCCGGCAGCCACCCGTCGGCGGCGAGCAGCCGCGAGAAGGCCGGCCGCAGCGCCTCGACCCGCGCGGCGTGGTCGCGAATCTCCCGGGACAACCGGCGCGTCTCAGCGATCAGCGCGCGGATGTCCGGCACGTCCACGATGAAGCCGAAGTCTGCGTGATGATGGTGTGAAAGGTCACACATGGTGAATCGCGACCCCCTCGAAGACGATCAACTCCTCGACGCCTACTCTCAGGCGGTCATCGGCGCCGTCGAAACGGTCGGCCCGGCCGTCGTCAACGTCCATCGTGGCGATGCGGGAGCCGGATCCGGCGTCATCTTTACACCGGACGGCCTGGTGCTGACAAATCACCACGTCGTCCACGGCGCGGCGCGCGTGGAGGTGATCCTCCCGGACGGCCGCGTTCTTCGCGCGGACGTCATCGGACAGGACGCGGGCACCGACCTGGCCGTCCTCCGGGTCGACGCGACGCTGCCGTTTGCGCGCTTCGGCGACTCGCGCCGCGTCCGCGTCGGCCAGGTGGCGATTGCGATCGGGAACCCCTTCGGCTTCCAGCACTCGGTCACGACGGGGGTGATCAGCGCGCTCGGCCGATCGCTGCGGTCCCAGTCGGGCCGCCTCATCGACGACATCATCCAGACCGACGCGTCGCTCAATCCCGGCAACTCGGGCGGGCCGCTGGTCACGACGCGCGGCGACGTGATTGGCATCAACACGGCGATGATTCTGCCCGCGCAGGGACTCTGCTTCGCGATTGGCATCAACACAGCCCGGTTCGTCGCCTCGCGCCTGATTCGCGACGGCCGCATCCGCCGCGCCTACATCGGCATCGCCGGGCAGAACATCGACGTGCCGCGCACGATCGCGCGCGCGAACCAGGTGGCGATAGCCTCGGCGGTGCGCGTCGATTCCGTCGAGAAGGGGAGTCCCGCCGCGCGGGCAGGCCTCGAGAAGGGCGACATCATCGTCGCGTTGGGCGATGTCGCGGTGTCCGGCGTTGACGACCTTCACCGGGTGCTCGGCGAGGAGCAGATCAACAAGGCCGTGGACATCGCCGTGATCCGCAGCGGACAGCGCCGCACGATCCCGGTGACGCCGATCGAATCACAGCGAAACTAGGCCGCGGCGGATGGCGCGGCGCACCGCGTCGGTGCGGTTGGCCGCGCCAAGCTTCCCGCAGATGGCGGCGACGTGGAACTTGACGGTCTGGTCGCTGATGCCGAGCCGCGCGGCGATGGCCTTGTTGGGCAGGCCTTCCGCGAGAAGCTCCAGCACCTCGACCTCGCGGGGTGTCAGGGGCTCTTCGAAGTCCTCATCAATTTGGCGGGGCGTAAAGCCCCGCCCTACACCGAGCAGAATCGCGTCGAATTCGAGACCGGACGCGCGCGCGCCGGCCACCGTCGTGAACTCACCTGCAATGGTGATCGACGTGTGGTCTATCTCCGCTCGAAGACGGTCGCGCTCATCCGGCGTTCCGACCAGGAGCAGACGCATTGCGCATTAAGACGCGCCCCGCTCGCCGACGGTCACCGGAAGCTCCTTTGCCGACCCGCCCCGCAGGATCCGCAGCGTCGCGGCCTTGCCGACGCGGTCACCCGTCAGCAGGTCGAGCAGGTCGTCGGGCGAGGTGATCGGCTGGCCGTCGAGCGCGAGAATCAGGTCGCCCACGAGCACGCCAGCCTTGGCGGCTGGTCCGTCGCTGTTGACGGCGATCACGAGCACCGCCTCGTCGCGGCCCTCCGCACGCTGGCCCTCCGGCAGCTGCACCTGCTGGCCCGCGACGCCGATGTAGCCGCTCTTGGTCCGGCCATGCTCGAGCAGGCCCTGCGCTGTCTTCCACGCAATGCCCGACGGGATGACGACCCCGAGGCCGCGGATGGTGGAAGCCGTCGTGATGCCGATGAGCGCGCCGCTGGTGTCCACGAACGCGCCGCCGGCAAATCCGTCGTGCATCGGTGCGGTGGTCCGTATGACCTGGTCGATGGCGCGACGGCGTCCGGTTCTAAGCGGGCCGCCGATGATCGAGACGATGCCGGCGCTCGCGGTCAGGTTATTGCTCCACGACCGGGCGAGGGCGAGCGCGATATGTCCGACGCGCGCCTGTTGCTGCGCGATCTTGATGGCGGGAGCGGCCAGCGCCGGCGCCTTCAGCAGCGCGAGGCCCGTCGCCGGGTCCCACGCGGCGAGCTCCGCCTCGACCGCGTCGCCTTCGTTGCCGCGCACGCGAAGCCCATCCTCGCGCCCGAGCGCCTGGACGGTCGTGACGATCGTCCCTTCCGCATAGACGACGCCGCTCGCGGCGCGGCGGCGTCCCTGCACCTGCACCACGGACGGAGCCGCTGCTGCCGCGGCGTCAGCAAGTTGATTCGAGAATTCGGTAAGCATGGGGCGATTGTGATGCGCCAGGAGAGGGGCGCGCATCACCCAAACAGGCAGGTTCATGGATGGTGGATGGTGGTTCGTGGCAATTACCAACCACTAACCACCATCACCAACCGGACTGGCGTGTCAGTTCGTCGCGCGGCCGCCCGTGCGGAGGTTCTTGTTGAAGAAATCGATCGTGCGCTGCCACGACAGCTCGGCCGCCGCCTTGTCGAAGCGCGGGGTCGTGTCGTTGTGGAAGCCGTGGTTCGCGCCGGCATACACGAACTCTTCGTACTTCTTGCCGTTCGCCTTGAGCGCCGCCTCGTAGGCCGGCCACCCGGCGTTGACGCGTTCGTCGAGGCCGCCGTAGTGAATCAGCAGCGGCGCGTTGATCTTCGGGACGTCTTCGGCCTTCGGCTGGCCGCCGTAGTACGGCACCGAGGCGGCGAGTGACGGCACCCGCACCGCGAGCTGGTTGCAGACGCTGCCGCCGAAGCAGAAGCCGACCGCGCCGACCTTGCCGGTGCACTCCGCGCGCTTCTGCAGCACGCTCACCGCCTCGACGAAGTCCTCGATGATCTTGTTCTGGTCGAGCGTGCGCTGCATCTCGACGCCCTTGTCGTCGTTGCCGGGATAGCCGCCGAGGGGCGTCAGCGCATCGGGCGCGAAGGCCACGAAGTTGGCGACGGCGAGCCGGCGCGCGACGTCCTTGACGTACGGCGTGAGCCCGCGGTTCTCGTGAACCACGACCACGCCCGGTATCTTGCCATTCAGGTTCGCGGGCTTCGCGAAGTAGCCCTTCATCTTTCCCTGGCCCTTCGGCGAATCGTAGTCGAGCGTCATCGTCGCGATGCGCTTGTCGGCCTCGGGGACCTGCTCGGCCCAGGCGTAGTTCGGGCTGAGCGCCTGCAGGATGGCCGCGGCGGTCATGCCGCCGACCGCGAACTTGGCCGCGCCGTCCAGGAATCCGCGGCGATCGATCATCCCGTGCACGTAGCGATCGAAGAGCTTGAGGATCTCCGGGTGGAAATCTTTTGCGGTCAATCGCTGCTGTTCAACCTGCTGTTCCATACGTCTCTCCTCAACTGCGGTGGGCAGAGCGGAAAGGGTATCACGGGCCCTAGGGATCGGGGATCGGGGATCGGGGATCAGGGATCGGGGCGGTTACGCGCGAGCCTGAAGCGACCGCCGGAGCCCATGAAGGACGCGACGCAAATGACCTGCGAGGTCGGAAACCGGCGCGAGATCCTGTGCGCTCACGTATCGCAACCGTTTCGCAACCTCGACCTGCGTTTCGACTTCGGCGAGGCTGCCGATGGCGACCGACACGAAATGCGCGTACGACTTCGTCCCCTGTTGATGCCCTTCGCCGATATTCGAGGGTATCGAGACGGCGGCTCGTCGCAACTGTGAACTCAGCCCATAGAGTTCTTCGCGCGGGAAATCTCGCGTCAGCCCGTACACCGCGACCACGAGGTCCATGCCGATCTTCCACGCTTCCAAATCGCGATATGACTGAATAGGCATGTCACGACGTGTTGCAAGACCCGTGACGAACTCATGTTCCGCCTGAAAATCGGATATTCGATCGAAATCGCGAGCCGGAAGGGAACTAGCTACCCATCGCCGTCACCTCGAACCCCGATCCCTGATCCCCGATCCCCGATCCCTACCGGCGTGATCGCCTCCAGCGCCCTGCCCGTCGTCGGCGGTGCAAACAGCGCAATATCGACGATGCAAATGAGCAGCGCGCCCGCGACGACGCCAAACATCGCGCCGGGGCCGAAGCGATCGAGCACGGGCACCAGCACGAACGGCATCGCACCCGTCGAGAGCCGGCTCATGCCATACGCCGTCCCCGCCGCGGTCGCGCGCGCGAAGGTCGGAAAGATCTCCACCTGGAAGATGTGCAGCGCGTTCGAGAAGATGTTGCTCGTCGCGGTGTAGAGAAATCCTGACGCCAGGATCACCGCGGGCGCAGACGCATAGCCGAGCGTGAGCCCGAAGACCGCCATCATCGCCGCCGCGCCGACAATCAGCCAGCGTCGATCGACGCGCTCGACAATCGGCAGCGACAGCGCGGAGCCAATCGGATAGCCGATGAACGTGAGCGACGTGAACGTCAGCGACGTCACAATCGAATAGCCCTTCGCAGCGAGCACCGTCGGCACCAGCGTCCCGAACCCGTAATAGCCCACGGTCTGGAACACATGGAAGACGCAGAGCATCAGCGTGCGGCCGCGGTACCGCGGGCCGAAGATGATCCGGAAGCGTCCGCGCTCCCCGGAGGCGATCTCGCCAGGCGCCGGCGGCGGCAGCGCGCCGAGCCGTTCGGCCTCGCGTTCCATCCGCGACACGATCGCATCGGCTTCCGCCATGCGGCCGACCGATTCGAGCCAGCGCGGCGACTCGGGCAACTTCGCCCGCAGCACCCAGATGACGGCGGCGCCGAGCGATCCGGCCACGAACATCCAGCGCCATCCGTCGAAGCCGAACGGCTGCCGCGGCACGAGGATGCGCGCGAGAAAGCCCGCGGCCGGCACGCCGATGAAGCCGAGCGTGTACGCCCAGGCGGTGTAGCGGCCGCGATGGCGTGCGGGCAGCAGCTCGCTTAGATAGGCGTCGACCAGCGGCAGCTCTGCGCCGATGCCGACGCCGGCGAGAAACCGCGTGACGATGAGCGTGGGGAGGTTCGGGCTGAACGCACCGAGCAGCGTGAAGGCGGAATAGATGCCAAGGTTGACGAGGAAGCCGGTGCGCCGGCCGCGCTCGTCGGCAAACCGCCCGAGCAGCGTCGCGCCGAAGAACATGCCGACGAAGCTCGAGCCGATGATCGGCGGCAGTGCCGCGCGCGTCAGGTGAAACTGCTGCGTGAGCACCGTCGCGAGCACGCCGGCGAGGAAGATGTCGAAGAGATCGAAGAACGATCCGATGCCCGCGATGAGCGTCGCGTGGCGGTGAACCGCCGTCGGAGGAAGGCGGTTCAGCCGTGCCGCAATCGAACCTGAAGCCGCCACGGATACCGGATCCCGGCCCGGCTCGCCCACTCCGGCCTGGATCCCCATGGCCGGCCTACTTCACGGGCAGATGCAGCGAGAACTCCGTGATCTGACCGCTGATATCCGTGAACCAGTGCGGGACGCCAGCGGGCACGAGCATGAAGTCGCCCTTCGACATCTTCTGCGACGTGCCACCCTGGATCGACTTGCCGCGCCAGTTGTCGCCATCCTTCGTCCCTTCGACGAGCGTGCCGCCGGTCACGAGCGTCGCGGTGCCGTCAATCATGTAGAACAGTTCGGCGTCCTTGTCGTGCACCGACGCCGCCTGCGCGGCAGCGGGCGCGCCGAGCCGGTGCTCGACGTTCACGTTGAAGGGACCGATCTTGAAGACGGGGACGGAGGCGAGCGGGTTCTTCGGGAGCTTGCTGACCGCCGCCGCGACATCCGCTGCGGACATGTACGCGCCCGCCTTGGTGTCCGGCGTGACAACTTGTTGCGCAAACGCGGGAACGGCGAACAGCACGGCCGCCGTCATGGCAGCATGAAGCTTCATCGGTTCTCCTTTGGCATCGGCCGGATGCCGGCGACGAAGCGAATCCTACACCAACGGAGTACACTCTCGCCCATGCGGACGTCCCCCTTCGCCATCGCCACGCTCGCGCTCGCATCGATGATCCTCCCCGCACAGCAGCGCTCGTCCAGGTGAGCATGGCGATCGATCCCGCCGCGGTTGCGCAGGAGCTGATAGACGCCTACGAGGCGGGCGACCTGCTGCCCGAGACGCTGTCGTCGCGTGACGGCTTCGACCTTCCGGCTGCGTACGCGGTGGAAGCCGAGCTCGCGCGGCGACGAAGAGAAGGCGGCCACACGGTGGTCGGGCGGAAGGTGGCGTTCGGCAACCACGCTGCGCTGGAAAAGCTGAAGTTGAAGACGGTCGTGTGGGCGTCGATGTACGACGACACCGTGCATCAAACGACGGCCGAGGAGGCGACGGCGGTGCCGTTCACCTACGCGCCGAAGCTCGAGCCGGAGATCGTCTTCAAGCTGAAGGCGCCCGTCGCCGGCGATCCCTCAGATCCGGTTGCGGTCCTCACGAGCGTTGAATGGCTGTCGCTCGGCTACGAGATCGTCGATTGCCCGTTCCCCGAGTGGCAGTTCCAGCCGCAGGATCTCGTGGCGGCGTTCGGCTTTCACGCCGGCCTGGTGCTCGGGGCGCCAACCATCGTTACCGCCCTCAACGTGGCGTCGCTGGCCGCGCAGCTCGCGGACTTCAAGTTGAAGGTGTTCAAGAACGACAATTTTGTTGAGGAAGGTGGCGGAAAGAACGTTTTTCGAAGCCCCGCGCTCTGCCTGGGCGAGCTCGCGGCCGCCGTCGCCCGTTCGCCGTGGGCCGAGCCGCTGCGCGCGGGCGAACTGATCAGCACCGGGTCGCTCACGACCGCGATGCTGATCGCGCCGGGCGAAACGTGGCGCGCCGAGCCCGAGGGGCTCGACGTGGCGCCGCTCGTTATGAAGCTTTAGCGCGGACGACGGTGCCCTGGGCGGTCCAACGAAGGAACGAAACCTCGACGAGCGAGTCGATCACCTGCCGAGATGAGTCGTGATCGAGACCCCAGAGCCTGGCCGCCTGCGGGAGCGTCAGCTGCAGACCCGGCATCTCGATGAATTCGCTTTTCACGCGGTGAACGAGTCGATGATGTTCCATGCCCGGCCGGGAGCAACAGCCGAGCCAAGTCGGGCAGGCGCGTGAGACGGCGATGAATCGCTAATGTTTCCGCGCGCGTCTACGTCAGGAGCGCGCTGCTGGCGCGGCCCCGGTGCGGCGATTCCGACAATCCGGCGTGGTTTCGATGATCGGTCAGACAATTTCGTGTAGTTGACGCCGGGTCGGCCGCGATATGGATCCTGTATCGCAGCGGAACCCGGCCCACGTACGTAGGGCGGGTCCCGCGATGCCTCGGCATCCATGGCATCGCGGACCCGCCAGACCTTATGGCATCAACATTCGACCCCAGTCCTCTCGCGGCGCGCATTGCCGCCGACGCTGAAGTCCGCGACCGCGATCTCGGCTTCGGCTCCGTCGTCAGCCGCGACAGCCGGCAGCGCCTGCTCAATCGCGACGGCTCGTTCAACGTCGTCCGCGAGGGGCTTGGCATGTTCGAGACCGTCGCGCCCTACTCGCACCTGCTGACGGTGTCGTGGACGGCGTTCATCGGCCTCATCACGCTGCTGTATCTCGGCCTCAACCTGGTGTTTGCGGTGCTGTTCGTCCTGTGCGGGCCCGACGCGCTTGCTGGCCCGGGCAGCCACATGCTCGGCGGCCGGTTCAGCCAGGCGTTCTTCTTCAGCATCCAGACCTTTGCCACCATCGGCTACGGACAGATTGGTCCGAACGGGTTGGCGGCGAACATTCTCGTCACCATCGAAGCGCTGATCGGGCTGATGTACCAGGCGCTGGCGACGGGGCTGCTGTTCGCGCGCTTTGCGCGGCCGCTCGCCGCCATCGTCTTCAGCCGCCAGGCCATCGTCGCGCCCTATGCGGGCATCCAGGCGCTCGAGTTCCGGATCGCGAACAGGCGGCGAAGGAACGAGATCATCGAGCTCGAGGCGCAGGTCCTCTACACAGCCTTCGAGCGGAACAGCGAGGGTCAGCTCGTGCGCCGCTTTCGGCTGTTGCCGCTGGAACGCAACAAGGTGACGTTCTTCCCGCTCTCGTGGACGATCGTGCATCCGATCGACGACCAGAGTCCGCTGGCCGGCAAGACGCCAGCGGACCTGGAGCGCGACCAGGCCGAGATTCTCGTGCTGCTGACGGGCGTCGACGAGACGTACGAGCAGACCGTGCACGCGCGCACGTCGTATCGCGCCGACGAGATCATCTGGAATGCGCGGTTCCAGCCGGTGTTCCGGGGCGAATCGCCGTCGCATCTGCTCGCAGTGGACGTGAGCCGGCTGCATGATGTGGTCCGGCTGAAGCCGGACACCACGGATTAAGCTGAAGCCGGACGCCAGGGAACAGGGCGATGGGCTGGGACGACCTCAAGCAACACTTCGGCGAATTCCTTCACGGCTACTTCGTCTCGGAGTACGAGCGGAGGCTGCGCGAGCAGTTCGTCGATCTGAACGATCTCTTTCTGCTCCAGTGCTTCATGGAGCTCGTCGGCCTGCCGAACCCGGCGGCGATCTACCTGCTCGACGTCTATCCGTTCTTCCTCGAGGAGTTCCACACCTGGCACCGGCGGATGGGCATGGACCGCTCGCCGATCGGCAGCATGCCGTGCTGCTGAAAAAACGCATCCTCTTCTTTGGCGGGAAGGGCGGCGTCGGCAAGACGACGTGCGCGTCGGCCGTGGCGCTGGCGGCGAGCCGCGAGGGCAGGCGCGTGCTGCTCGTCTCGACCGATCCCGCGCACTCGACCTCCGACATCTTCGGCACGCCGTTCGGCTCCGACGAACGCGAGATTCACCCGCGGTTGAGCGGCCTCGAAATCGACGCGAACCTCGAGGCGCGCCGCTACATCGACCACGCAAAGGCCGGCATCGCGCGGATGTTCAGCCACGCGGTCGCCCGGGAGGCCGAGCGGCAGATCGAGCTCGCGGCCTCGATGCCCGGCGTCGAGGAGGTTGCGCTCTTCGACCGCATCGGCGACTTGATCGTCAATCGCTTCGACGCCTACGACCTGATGATCTTCGACACTGCGCCGACCGGCCACACGCTGCGCCTCCTGCGGATGCCGGAGCTCGTCTCCGCCTGGATCACGGCGTTGTCAAAGCGCCGCCGCGCGCTGCTGTCGCTCAACAAGGACATCGATCAGGTGCGGCTCGCGCCCGAGGCCATCAACCCGGAAGACGATCCGATCCTCAAGACGCTCGAGGCGCGGCGCGAGAAGCTGGAGCAGGTCCGCGCGCGGCTGATGCAGCACAACTTCACCGGCTTCGTGCTGGTCGTCATCCCCGAGCGCCTGCCAATCGAAGAGACGGCTCGCGCCGCGGACATTCTC
>Ga0070694_100000988_pt1 | contig 16137 bp, 14 predicted proteins | sample KBSK1251metaG_FD_65470 | JGI IMG/M metagenome (GOLD analysis project Ga0070694, IMG submission 65470) | Corn, switchgrass and miscanthus rhizosphere microbial communities from Kellogg Biological Station, Michigan, USA - KBS K1-25-1 metaG | ecosystem: Host-associated > Plants > Roots >... | reverse complement strand
ATGTTCGTCGAGTCCATCCGCGCCGGCGGCAAGGGCGGCCCCACGGGCGCCATCATCAGCGAGAACGTCGTCCGCATGCTCAACCTGCGCCGCGGCCGCTACGCCACGGCCGGCATCCTGCGCGGCCTCCTCTACGGCCTGACGGCGAGCGTCGCCTTCACGCTCTTCATCGGCGTGGGCGTCCTCGAGGTCCTCGGGAACCTCCTCGGCGCTGCCGCCGCCGACCCCGCCGCGAGCCCGATCTCCCTTCACGTGGGCGGCAACATCGGCATCATCGAGAACCTCCTGCTCCTCGTCATCCTCGTGCACGCCTTCGCGGGCGCCATGATGCTCAAGGTCGTCGACGGCGGCAGCTACGCGGGCGGCCTCATGCACTTCGTCATCTTCACGTGGCTCGGCGTTCTCTTGGGCTGGGGCAGCCAAGAGGTCGTCCACACGATCTTCGGAAGCGTGGGATCGACGGCCGTGGGACAAGCCACCGGGTAGGACCCAGTCGCGCCTACGACGTGAGGAGTTCCTGGCCCTTGTCGACGTGGATGTAGCAGGGCATCGCGATCTTCATCGCGGCCTTCCACAGGGCTTCCTTCGCGTTCTTCGCCTGGTCCGGGATCGTGCGGACCTCGAAGATGGCCTGGTCCGCCTTCACGCGGGCGGCCTGGCCGACGGCGGCACCGAAGGCGCGTCGCATGCCTTGGGAGACACGGTCCGCACCGGCGCCCGTGGCCTGCTTGTTCTCGCGGAGGATGTGGTGAGGGTAAGGTCGGACGCGGAAGAAGTAGTTGTTCTTCCCCACGTTCTTTTCGAGGTGCCGGTTGCCGGCGATACGGCCCGCTTCGAGCGCTTGGCTGCGGACCTGGCTGCGCTCATCCGTGCGCAGGGTGAAGATGACGGGGAAGTCGCGTTGGGGCGTGCCGGCCTCGAACTGGAGGAGGCGGGATTGGGGTACGCCGCCCATGTAGACGCGCCGCGTGTAGGCGTGTTGGGTGATGTCGCGGTACATGGAGTTGGGCTTGCGTGCCATCGGCTGGGCCTCCGGAGGGGGCCGCTAGAAGAGGCTCATATAAAAGCATGGTGGGGGGGCTTGTGCGCTCCTGGACCCCTGCTCCAGTATGCGCGGCCCCTCTTGCCTATCTAGCACGGTCGTCCTAAGCGTACGTCCACTCCATGGCCCTTGCAGCCGCGTGGCCTCGAGTCGACGTGGACGTCTACCAGGGTACCCTGGAAGCCATGCCCGACCCGGCCATGCTTCTCGATTCGAACGGACAAATCGTGGCCACCAACGCCGTCGCCGAACGGGCCGTGGGCTGGCCCCGAAGCGGATTGGTCGGCCAACGGTTGGCGAAGCTCGTCCCCGAGGCCCTTCGCGACCGCCTCCCGCTTCCGCAGCACAACGGGGACGGGGAGGCCCTCGGCGCGGGGCTGACGCGCCTGGACCTGCGGATCCAACGCAAGGACGGAACGGAGTTCCCCGCCGAGATGAGCCTCGGCCGGGTCGGCGACCAGCGCCCGCCGCTCGTCCTGGCCGTCATCCACGAGATCGCCGACAAAGCCCAGTCCGGACCCGCGGAAGTGCAGCGGCTGAAGGAAATGGCGGAGTTCCGCGCCCGGTTCCTGAACATGGCCGCGCACGAACTGAAGACGCCCCTCACGCCAATCCGCATGCAGATCCAAATCCTCCAATCCTACCTCCAGAACCAGCCTGAGAACGTCACGCGATCGATGGGCATCCTCAAACGCAGCGTCGAACGCCTTCACACGCTCATCGAGGACGTGCTCGATGCCGCGCGGATCCAGGCCGCTCGGCTGCGGATGCGGCAGGAGCCGGTATCGCTCACGGACACCGTCCGGGAGGCGGTCGAGACGTACGCCGCCGTGGCCCAAGAGCTCGACCTGCGGCTGACCGTCGACGTCGACGCCGAGGTGACCGTGGTCGGCGACCGCGGCCGACTGATGCAGGTCCTGAACAATCTGCTCAGCAACGCCATCAAGTTCACGCCTGCCCGCGGCGAGGTGCAGGTCCACCTGCGCCGCTCGGACGGGTGGGCGGTGCTTGAGGTCCGCGATTCGGGTCGAGGCATGACCATGGAACAGGTTGGTCGCCTCTTCCAGCCCTTCACCCAGGTTCACGCGGACCTGGAAGCGACCCAAAAAGGGACGGGCCTCGGGCTCTACATCACGAAGGGCATCGTCGACCAGCACGGCGGGACCATCGCGATTGCCAGCCGCGGCGAGGGCGCCGGGACCCGTGTCGCCGTCCGCCTGCCGACGACCACCCAACGGGCCGTCGCCCCCGAACCCCATTCCCCCCGACGACGACAGCAGCTGAGCGAACGCCTGCGCGAAATGGTGTAACACATGCCCCCTCAGGATCAATCCGAGAACTCGACGCGCCTGGACAAGCGGATCCTTCTCGTCGACGACGACCCGGACACGTTGACGAGCGTCGGGGACGCCCTTCGCGTCCTCGCCGGCGCCGACGTCGTCACCGCCACCTCCGGAGCCGACGCGCTCATCAAGCTCGGCCGGGAGAAACTGGAGGTCCTCGTGACCGACTACCGCATGCCGGGCATGGACGGCATCGAGCTGTGCGCCAAGGCGCGGAAGATGATTCGCCGGTTGCCCATCGTGATGATCACGGCCTTCAACAGCGACGACCTCCAAGACCAGGCGGCGCGGGCGGGCATCTGCGAAGTCATTCCCAAACCTCCGGACCTGGAGGACCTCGTCGCCGCCATCCGGGATTGCTGCCAGGCCGCCGCGGCGGGAGCGTGAGACGTTGGCCCCGGACCTCACGTGGATCCGACTCCTGCTCGGCGTCGTCGGGACCGTCGTCTACTTCCTCGTGGGCGTCACCGTGGGCCAGAAGCGGACCGCCAAGGAGAGCGCCCCGGGCATCCGGGCGTTCCAACTGTGGTGGTTCGGACTCGCCACCCTCACCCTCTTCGCGCCCCTCATGAAGGCCCTCGACGTCGTGACGGGCACGACCGGTCTCCTCACGTTCCGCATCTTCCTCCTCGAGATGCTCATCATCCTGCTCATGCTCGCCGTCGGCGGCCTGCTCTACTACCTCGTCTACGTCTACACAGGCGCCGCCTGGACGCTCTGGCCGGTCGCGCTCTACGTGCTCGTCGAGACCGCCTGGCTCGTCACCATCATCGACCAGGCGCACATCACCGGCTATGGACCCGACTGCCCGGGCGAGGCGTTCTGCTACGAGCGTGACCTGAGCGGCACGTCGGCGTCGACCATCCTGTCACTGAGCCTCGTATTGCCCATCCTTCTCGCCACGATCGCCTACTTCGCCCTCTTCTTCCGCGTCGACCAGCGCGTCCAGAAGGTCCGAGTGGCCATGGTGGCCGGGAGTCTCGCGCTCTGGTTCGGCTCGAGCCTCGTCGCCAGCTTGATCCAGGGGACGTTCGAGACGATGGACGGAACCGTCGCCCGTACGACACTCAGCCAATCGCTCTACTGGACGTCCATCGTGAGCCCCATGATCGGTCTGGCCGCCTCGCTCGTCATCTATTGGGCCTACAACCTGCGCGCCCCCGGCGAACCTCGCCAGGCGACGAGTGCCCCGCGCGGCGAATCCGCGTAGATCGCGCGGCCGACGCATCTCCGTCCGGGGGTCTATCCTGCGCCCGTTTTGCGACGGCCGCGCCGCTTGGGACGCAACGGTCGCGAGGCTCGAGGGCCGGCCTTTGGCGGCTCATAGACGCGGGGGGTCGACTCGGGTTCGGGGTCCTGCGGTCGCCGGTCGAGCCATGAGAATGCGCGGCGGCCTTGGACGCGTTCGTACACGATCGTGAGGACGAGGGCGACGACGTAGAGGAGGAAGAACGCGAACTGTTCCGGGTTCATCCACTGGTAGATCTCGCTCACGTTCACGACGCCGGGCGCCGTCCCCGTCTGGCTGTCGATGATGGGCTTGGGGATGGCGTGCGTCGTGTCCACGTCGATCTCGAAGTCCCAATAGAACGTGCGCGTCGTGATGGGCCAGAAGAGGGACAGGCCGCCCGCGAAGAGGTCCAGCACGAGGTGGGTCGTGTAGAAGAAGGGGACGAGTAGCCAGCCGGGCTTGGCCCCCGCGAACCCGGTGAGCGTGCGCTCGCCGACGGCGGGCCGCCAGCGGCGCCACGCGCGCCACGACAGCCCGAGGGCCAAGGCCAGGAGGAAGACGTTGTGGAAGAGCGCCCGGTGCAGGTTCGGCCAACCGAACGCCTTGTGCAGCGACCAGCCCAGGTAGTCGACGTCGTTGAGCCACGCCCCCCAGGACCACACCCACGCGTCCCGGATGCGGAAGACGCCGACGGAGAGCACGATGAGGACGGGGATGAGGAGGTGGATGAGGAAGGACGACACGCGTCGCCGAACGGGCGCGGGCCTATAGGTTTCACGACTCGCGTCCACGCGTCTTGCCTAGACGAATCGGTGAAACGAATGGATACGACGGTGAAGCGAAAACCCTCGAAAAAGGGCCGAAATCGTGCATATAATCATTCGGCCGAAGGTTTAACCGCGCAACGCCCCGGAGCGTCGTTTGCCCCGAGCCCACCCGCGGTGCCACCATGCTACCCTCTGGAAAATCCCTGTTCCTCGCAGCCCTCCTCGCCGCGGTCACGATCTTCGCCCCCTTCATCGCCTACGCGGGCGTCACCGTCGTCTACCCCAAGAGCACGCACACCGTGAACGTGAACACGTCCCCGCCCATCGTCTTCGCCCAAGGCGCGGACTACGCCGAAGCCAACAGCGGCGGTTTCGCCTCGGCCTTCAGCCTGGTCGACAACGATGCCGCCTTCACGCTCACGTTGAGCGCCCTCTCCGGCGGCTCGGTCACGATCGACAAGTACGCCAACCTCGTGGCCGACGCCTCCATCGACACGTTCAAGGCCCAGGTCGGCACGGCGGTCGCCGGCACCTTGGACGCGGCGGAGATCTCCATGCTCAAGATCCGGCTCTGGACGGGCGGCTCCGCGCCGACCGCAGACAACAGCGCGGGCGTCTGCGCCGTCCTCGACCTCGAATCCGCGCTTGACACTGAATCGGCCACCACGTGCGACGGCGCCCAGACGGTCTTCGTGCAGGTCGTCTACACACTGGCCACGGGCTCGGCCGGTTCCAGCACCGTCGCCGTGCGGCCCTCGAGCATCGTGTTCGCCTAGACGAGGCGAATCCCGAGCCCGCCCCGGACGCATCCCCCGGGGCGGGCCCCTTTTCCCCGGCTCCCCGAAGGCCCCAAGGGCCCAAGGGAGGGCGCGGCATCCTCCCCCACGGGGTCGTCGCGGACGGGTTATGGAGCGCGTGGCCCCAGTCCCGTAGGAACGGAGGCCGCTCTCTAGACATGCGCCTGCGCGGACTCACCCTGGGGACCCTGCTCCTCGCCATCTCCATCGTGGGCCCTGTCGTGGCCTACGCCGGCATCTCCGTCATCTACCCCAAGGCCACCCATTCCGTCAACGTCAACACATCGCCCCAGATCACGTTCGCCCAAGGCTCGGACTACTCCACGGCGAACACGCTCGGCTTCGCCTCCGCGTTCACGCTCACGGACAACAGCGCCGCCTTCACGATGACGCTGAGTTCCCTCTCGGGCGGATCCATCACGATCGACAAGTACGTCCACCTCGTGGCCACGAGCGCGATCTCCACCTTCAAGGTCCAGGTCGCGACGGCGGCCTCCGGCACGCTGGACGCGACCGAGCTCGAGGTCCTCAAAGTCCGCCTTTGGACCGGCGGCACGGCACCGACGGCGGACGGCAGCTCCGGCGTCTGCGCGGTGCTCGACCTCGAATCCGCCGTCGACACCGAATCCGCGGCCACGTGCAACGGCAACCAGACCGTGTACGTCCAGGTCGTCTTCCAACTGGCCACGGGCTCAGCCGGCACCAGCACCGTCGCCGTGCGCCCCTCGAGCATCGTCTTCGCCTAGGGGCCCACCGGACGTCCGCCCCGGTTCCCCGCGGGGCAATCGTGCGCTAGCCTCGCGCCTATGCCGGTGCCCCGCCCATCCTCCAACCACCCACGGGACGCTAGGTCGAGCCCTGGCGCCACCTCGAAGACCTGTGACCGACGCCATTGAGAAGGACACCGCGACCCCCGCGGCCGCCGACGCCGCCCGCCCAGCGCCAGCCAGCGCGCCCCCGCCCGACCTGCCCCAGGTCCTGCACGACCTCACAAGCATCCTCCAGAAACTCGCGCGGACCTACGAGGCGCCGCCGGCGCCGCGCCCCGCGCCGCCACCGCCGCCCGCCTTCATCCCCGTCCAACGCGCCAAGACGAGGAACCTCCCCGCCTGGCCCGCGCAGGCGGCGCGTCGACCGAGCGCGACCCGTCGACGCCTCGTCTGGTTGGCCCTCGTCCTCGTGTCGAGTTCGCTCGTCGGGCCCGGCCTCTCGCTCCTGGCTCCCGCCCACGGCTACTCGATCGCCTCCCAGAGCATGGAGCCGACCCTGCACAAGGGGACGCTCGTCTACGCGACCGAGGGCATGCCGGAGCCGGGCGACGTGGTCGTCTACTGGAGCCCCCTGGCGAACGCGCTCGAGGTGCACCGCGTCATCGAGGTCCGGGAGGAGGACGGCCACACGTTCTATCTCACGCGCGGCGACAACAACGACGCCGCGGACAGCGCCCTCGTCAGCCAAGGGGACGTGCGCGGCATCGTCCGCCTGGCCCTGCCGTACATGGGATACCTCTGGCTCGTGCCGCGCTTCGTGATGGCCGCCTCGTTCTTCGGCCTCGTCGCCGTCTACCTGGCCATCGTCGCCTGGGATTCCACCTTCGTCCGCCGACGCCTGCCGCAGACGCTCTTCGCGGCCGGCATCGTGCTCCTGTTGTTGGCCCCGCAGGCGGAGGCCGCCGTGAGCCCACGCTACGCCAAGTCCACGGACACCCTCAACGTGGCGACGACGCCCCTGCCCATGTCCGCCGGCACGATGGCCAGCGCCACGACGAGCGACGGCGGCAACCGGGCCACCGTGACCGCGTCGGCGCCGAAGCTCTGGAAGGAGATCGTCATGTGGGGGTGCGACCCGACGAACCTCGCGAGCAACCCCGGGTGCTACATCACGACGCCCAACGCGTACGCGGTCCAGACGGGGTCCAACATCTACGTGGACGCCAGCGACTACAGCCCGGCCCCCACGTACTTCCTCGAAGCCTACCTCAAGGCGCCCGTGGCCGGACAGTCGACGTCCGTCCAACTCTACGACAAGACCGGCGCCGCCGCCATCGGCCCCGAGCTCACGAGCACCTCGACGACGCTCGAACTCAAGCGGTCCGTGGGGTTCACGCTCTCCGGCGCGAAGGAATACCAGTTCCAGACCAAGGACTCGAGCGCGGGATCGAGCGGCCAGGTCCAGATGGTCAAGCTCCTCGTGATGCAACAGTACCCCACGAAGACGGTGACCCAGGTGAAGGTCTCCGGCGCCGCGGACTCGACGAGCAACGGCCTCGTCGACACGGGCCGCACGGGCCACTGGCTCTACGAGAGCGCGGACTACGACGGGACGGTGGCCGTCTACTTCGAGGCCATCGCGAACATCCCCGCCGGCGGCAGCAACGGCGCCGTCGCCCTCGTCACGACGGCGGGCGTGGCCCTCACGACGCTGACGATCTCGGCCACGACGGCCACGCGCGTCATCAGCGCCGCCATCTCGCCCACGAACAACGTCGCGTACAAGGTCCAGTTCAAGGACGGCGGCAATGGCGGAGGCAACAAGATCACCCTGCACGAGGCCCGCGTCGTCATCACGCAGTCCAGCTTCACGAAGACCACGCGGTACGAGGACCTCACGTGGCGCCACGTCGTCTCGTCGACGACGTACGCGACGGTGGGCTATCCCAGCCGGTACCACATGGACTCCGAATGGGGCGGCCTCACAGGGTACTTCGAAGGCACGCTCGTCAACAGCAACGCCGCGCAGACGACGACCGCGCAGCTCTACGACGACACGGCGGCCGCCGCCGTGTCGAGTTCCCCCATCTCCAACACGGGCACGACGGCCACGCGCGTCCGCAGCGGCGCCCTCACGCTCGACGTCGCCAACGGGACCTACACCGTCCAACTCAAAGGCTCCGGGGCGGCGAACGCGGAAGCCCGCTCGCTCTGGCTCATCGTCAAACAGACCTCCACGAAGACGTATGATTACGCGCTCAAAGCGACGAACAGCATCGGCTCGTGCACGTGGTCCTTCAACGCGGCGAAGACGTCCGATTCGAACACGGCGCGCATGACGAGCTTCACCATCTCGGTGCGGGGCGACAGCTCGACCCAGAACCAGATTGTGTACTCGGGCGGGTCCTACTCCCAGACGTCGGGCAGCACGGTCACCGTGGCGGCCAGCAACACCGCGCAGGTCCTCGTCGACACGAACCCCGCCTCGTCCGGAACGACCACGGTCGACGCGGACCTGCAAGGCACATGCAGCGGCGGCGTGAAGACGCTGCAACGCATCACGTTCACCCTCTAGGGTGGCGTGAGGGCCCCGCGCGGGCCGTTCTCGACGACGAGGCTGCGCACGACGCTCACGAGGTAGTTGAGGTCGAAGGGCTTCGCGATGAAGAGCCCCACGCCGAGTTCGTCCACGGCGCGGGCGGCCAGGCGCGGGTCCGGGTAGGCGGTCATCATGATCGTCGGGATGCCCGGTTGGATCTTGCGTGCTTGGGAAATGAACTCGAACCCGTCCATCCCCGGCATGCGGTAGTCGCTGATGATGAGCCGGACGCCGCCGCTGCGCAGGAGCTGCAGCGCGTTCGGGCCCGAGCTCGCCGTGAGGACGCGGACCTCGGGGAGCTCCGAGTCGATGAGGAGCTTGAGCGATTCGAGGATGTCCGGCTCGTCGTCGACGATGAGGACGGTGGGCGGAGCTGTGCGCATCATGGCCACAAGAGCACTGTCATCCACTGCTTCGGGCCGGCCGCGCCTTATACTATTCGGTCCGCGGTGACTGTGGGCCGGGCGACCCGCCTAGGCCGCCTGGCGGACCTCGACGGCCTCGATGAGAGGGTAGCCGCTCGAGCTGGAGCGGACGACGCCCGCGACGGAGACCCGTTGGCCGGCCATCTGCAGCGGTTTGTCGATGAGGACGCCCACGGTCTCGCCGCGGTCGGTCAGGCGCAGGAGGTAGTTGCCGCGGTAAGGCACGACGTCCGCGACCGTGCCTTCCGTGAGGACGCTCAGGTTGGCCTTCTTGGGCACGTCCGCGATCGCGACGCGCTCCAGGTAGTCGACGCTGCGGCCCCAGAGGCGGTTGAACTCCGCGCGAAGGCGCTCGATGAGGTGCTCGTCGACGGTCCACAAGGCGAGGGTGCCAGGCGCCATGTCGCCCAGGAAGATGAGGGCGCGCTTGGCGCTGGCGTCGACGGCGAAGTTGCCGCGCAGTTCCTTGCTGGTGCGAAGTTCGAAGCCCTCGCGGGCGCCCGCGTAGGCACCGGCCGTGAGCAGGCGGGCGCCCTTGGGGGGCGACACGCCGTTGATCGTCCGGGCGGCGATGAGGGCGTTCGGCAGCTCGTTGAGGCCCCAGACGGTCGTGAGCTTCGAGTTCTCGGGCGGCGAAAGGAACTTTTTCAAGCCGAATTCGACAGCGATCGCGGCGGCGACGACGCCCACGAGAAAGCCAATTAACGTCCAGAGTACGTCGACCATACGGTCATCCCATCCTGGATGCAACTACCCCCTGGCGATAGATAAAGGCGGCGAAATGAGCGCGCCCTTCGGATCCGACGCAAGGCCGGCTACCGAGCCGTTCATTGGCCGGCGATGCCACGCCGCAAACGCGATGAAGCCGGACTTCAAACGGGTGCGCACGCGCCCGGCCGTAGACCGCGAGATTCTCGGCTGGGTCACGACGATGGGTGCATCCCAATTCATCCTCACGGGCCTGACGCTACTCGTGCCCCGGTTGCCTCTTGGATGGCTCTGGCTGGCCGTAGGTCTCGTTGTCGGATGGGGAGCCTTTCGTTCCGAAAGGCATAAGTTGCGACGCCAGCAATCCGAGGCCTAAAATGGAGCCTGAATTCGATGGCGGGTTCCTGGATGCCTGGATGTGGGTCATCCGGATCGGCACGCCGATTCTCTTTGTGGTTCTGCTGGTCGCGCAGTTTTCAGGCAAGATCTGAAGGCTACGCGACGACCTTCGCCGTCGCGCGGACCTCTTCCTCGATGGTCTGCGCGAGGCGCTCGACGCCGATCTTGATGTTCTCGTCGCTCGGGTGGCTGAAGTTGAGGCGCATCGTGTTCGCGCCTTTGCCGTCGACGAAGAACGAGCGACCGGGAACGTAGGCGACCTTGTTCTTGATGGCGCGCGGGAACATCTTCGCCGTGTCGACGCTCTCGGCGAGTTCGGCCCACGTGAAGAGGCCGCCTTGGGCCTTCGTCCACTTGGTGCCCGCGTTCATGTTCTTCTCCATGGCGCGCATCATGACGTCCCGCTTGCGCCGGTAGAGGCTGATGATCTGCGGCAGGTGACGGTCCACGAGGCCCGTCTGCATGAGGTGCGCCGTGATGAACTGCGTGAACGCGTTCGTGCACAGGTCCACGGCCTGTTTCGCCACCGACATCTGCCGCACGAGCTTGGGGTGCGCCGCCGTCCATGCGAGGCGGAACCCGGGGACGAGGATCTTGCTGAACGTGCCCAGGAAGATGACGCGGTCCTCCTTGTCCATCGAGGCCATCTTGGGGACCTCCTGGCCGTCGAAGCGGAGCTTGCCGTACGGGTCGTCCTCGATGATGAGCACGTCGTACTCGTGCGCGAGCTCGACGAGCTTGCGCCGGCGGGGCTCGCTCATGACGGTGCCGGCGGGGTTCTGGAACGTGGGGCACGTGTAGATGAGCTTGACCCTCTCGCCCGCCGCCTTGAGTCGGCTGAGCGTCTCCTCCACCGAGGCGGGGTCCATCCCGTTCTCGTCGCTCTTGACGGGCACGAAGTCCTTCTCGCGCACGAGGTAGTTCTCGAACGCTTGGATCGCCCCGAGGTAGGTCGGGGACCCGACGAGGACCTTGCTGCCGGGCTCGAGGAGGACGCGGCCCAAGAGGTCGAGGCCCTGCTGGGAGCCGTTCGTGATGAGGATGTTCTCGGGCGTGTAGTTCGTGCCGTCGCGGTTGAGCATCTTCGCGACTTCCTCGCGAAGCTCGGGGATGCCGTCCGTGGGCGAGTATTGGAGCGCGAGGTGGGAGGAGCGCGCGAGGATCTCCTTCGTGGCGGCCTCGATCTCCTTGACGGGGAACGTCTCGGGGTTCGGCAGGCCGCCCGCGAAGCTGATGATGTCCGAACGCTGCGTGACGGCGAGGATCTCGCGGATCTCGGACGCCTTCATCCGCCGGGCTCGCTCGGTGTAGAACCTCGAAAAGTCCATCCCCAATGCCTCCGAAGGCGCCTCAAATCGTGTGCAGGTTTTGATGGGATAAATAGGTATCTTCGTCGGCTGATGGTTGAAGAAAACGACAACGATTCGACTCGGAACTGAATGGAATTCAGCGGAACGTCCGATTGCCGGCGAGCGTCGAATTTAAGCCGCGACCTAGATGGACACAACCGTGCCTTCGGCGACGGACGTCAACGGCTCCGCGGACTGGCCCTCCCTGGGCGCCCTCCTCGCGCTCCTGGGATTGACCGTCCTCGTCTACGTGCTGCTCTACCGCCGACGCATCCTGCCCAACCGTGCCCCCATGGGGTTCCTCGACCACCTGCGCGAGCTGGGCGCGCGCTTCGGCCGCGTCGGACTCCTCTTCCTCTACTGGACCGTCGTCTTCACGGCGGTCCGTTTCGACCGCTTCACGTTCGCCGGCGTTCCACTGGCTGCACCCGCATGGGACCTCTTCGACAACGCCGCCGCGCGCATCTACCTCCTCTTGGCCCGGACGAGCCTGCCCCCGGACGTCCACATCATCGTCACGCGACCCACCGAGGCCGTCGCCGCCCAACTTGAGATCTCCTGCATCGTCGGGTTCCTCCTCGTCTTCCCCGCCCTCGCGTACGAGGCGTGGGCGTTCTTCTCGCCCGCGCTCGATGACCGCGAACGGCGGGTCCTGGCCCGCGCGCTGCCCGTCGCCGGCGTCCTCTTCGTCGCCGGCGCCGTCTTCGCCTACCTCTACGTCGTGCCCGTCCTCTTCCGCGTGCTCTACGCCTTCGCCACGCCCTTGGGCGCGACCGCCTTCCTCTCCGCGGGCGCCCTGGTCGGCACGCTCGCCACGTTCGCGGTCCTCTTCGGTTTCGCCTTCGAGTTGCCACTTGTCATGGTGCTCCTCGTGCGCGTGGGCGTCGCCCAACCCGCGATGTACCTCCGGCGCTGGCGACACGTCACGGTCGCGATCTTCGTCGTCGCGGCCCTCGTGACGGACCCCACGGTCGTCAGTCAGGCCATCGTGGCGGCGATGCTCCTGGGTCTCTACTGGAGCGGCGTCGGGTTGAGCTTCCTCGCGCGACCCGTACGCGGCGAGCGAAGCGCCCCCGCGTCGGTCGCCTAGGACGGCGGCGTCGTGGGCGTGGGCGACGTGGCCACGACTTGGTTCGCCACGCGCGCGATGGTCACGACCCGGTCGCCGTCCTCGGGGCGGATGATCCAGTTGCCCTGCGCCGCACGACCCTTGACCGGGATCTCGTCGACGGGGACGCGGATCATGACACCCTTCTCCGTCGAGACCATGACCTCCTCGCCCGACCGGACGTGCACGAGGCCCACGACGGGGCTCTGGATGGTCTTGCCGTCCACGTTCTCCTCGATGTCGATCGTGATGATGCCCATCGTCCCGCGGTGCTTGACGGGGTAGTCCGGGGCCGGCGTGCGCTTGCCGCGGCCGTTGGCCTTGATCGTCAGGAGGTCGCCCTCGTTGGCCTCCAGGTGGACGAGGGCCACGACCTCGTCGTTCTCGAGGCTGGCGCCGCGCGTGCCCTGTTCGAGGTCGACGCCGATGACGCCCGTCGCCGTGCGACCCATGGCGCGCACCTCGTCCTCCTTGAACCGCACCGCCTTGCCGGAGGCCTTGGCGAGCACGATGTCCTCCCGGCCGTTCGTGAGCGCGACCGCGAGCACCTCGTCGCCTTCGTCGAGGTTGATCGCGCGGATGCCCGCCGCCCGCACGTTGCCGAACTCGCTCAGGACCGTGCGCTTGACCGTGCCCCGCTTCGTCGCGAAGAACACGAACCGGTCGTCCGTGAACTCCTTCACGGGGATGGCGGCGGTGACGCGTTCGCCCTGTTCGAGGCGCGGCAGCAGGTTCACGATGGCCTTGCCGCGCGAGTAGCGGGAGGCCTCGGGGATCTCGTACGCCTTCAACCAGAAGCAGCGGCCCTTCGTCGTGAAGAACATGAGGTAGTTGTGCGTCGACGTCGTGAAGACGTCGATGAGGGCGTCCTCTTCGCGGACCTCGGTCCCGATGATGCCCTTGCCCCCGCGGCCCTGGGCGCGGTAGCTCGCGAGCGGCAGGCGCTTGATGTAGCCCGCGTTCGTGATCGTGACGACGACGTCGTGCTCCGTGATGAGCGCCTCGTGGGCGATCTCTTCCGCCTCCGTCTCGATGATCTCCGTCTTGCGGGGGCTCGCGTACTTGCCCTTGAGCTCGACGAGTTCCGTCTTGAGGACGCCCAGGATCTCCGAGCGGGCGCTCAGGAGCTTCTTGTAATAAGCGATCTTCTCGAGGAGTTCCGCGTGTTCCGTCTTGACCTGTTCGATCTCGAGGCTCGCGAGCTTGGCCAGGCGCATGTCGAGGATGGCCTTGGCCTGCGGCTCGGAGAGGGCGAAGCGCGCAATCAGGTTGCGCTGCGCGTCCTCGACGCTGCGGCTCTTGCGGATGATCGAGACGACCTCGTCGATGTTGTCGAGGGCGATGAGGAGGCCCTCGAGGATGTGGGCCCGCTCCTCGGCCTTGCGCAGTTCGTACTTGGTGCGCCGCGTGATGACGACCACGCGGTGCTCGACGAACTCCTCCAGCATCGGCTTGAGGCCCAACTGGACGGGTTTCTGCTTGACGAGGGCGATGCTCAGGACGCCGAAGCTCGCCTGCAGCTGCGTGTGGGCGTAGAGCTGGTTGAGGACGACGTCCGCGTCCGCGTCCTTCTTGAGCTCGATGACGACGCGCATGCCGTCCCGGTCGGACTCGTCGCGCAGGTCGTAGATGCCTTCGACGCGCTTGTCTTTGACGAGTTCGGCGATCGAGACGAGGAGGTTCGCCTTGTTGACCTGGTACGGGAGTTCCGTGACGATGATGGCCTCGCGGTCCTTGCTGATCTTCTCCGTCTGCGCCCGCCCGCGCACGACGAGCCGGCCGCGGCCGTTCGAGTAGGCCTCCACGAGGCCCGCGCGGCCCATGAGGATGCCGCCCGTCGGGAAGTCGGGCCCCTTGACGTGCTTGAGGAGGTCGCCGAGGTTGGCCTCGGGGTGCTCGATGAGGTGGACCGTGGCGTCGATGACCTCGCCCAGGTTGTGGGGCGGGATCTTCGTGGCCATCCCGACGGCGATGCCTTCGGCGCCGTTGACGAGCAAGTTCGGGAACTTCGCGGGAAGGACCGTGGGTTCGAGGAGCGTCGCGTCGTAGTTGGGGGTGAAGTCGACGGTCTCCTTGTCGAGGTCGGCCAGGAGCTCCTCCGCGATGGAGGCCAGGCGGGCCTCCGTGTACCGCATGGCGGCCGCCCCGTCGCCGTCGACGGAGCCCCAGTTGCCTTGCCCGTCCACGAGTTTGTAGCGCAGGGAGAAATCCTGCGCCATGCGGACGATCGTGTCGTAGATGGCGAGGTCGCCGTGGGGGTGGTACTTACCCATGACCTCACCGACGATGAGGGCGCTCTTGCGCCGCGGCCGGTCGCTTCGCACGCCCAATTGGTCCATGCCGTAGAGGACGCGGCGGTGGACGGGCTTGAGACCGTCGCGCACGTCGGGCAGGGCCCGCGAGACGATGACGCTCATGGCGTAGTCGAGGAAGCTGGCCTTGAGTTCCTGGTCGACGGGGCGCGCCACGAGTTTGAGCGCCACGCCGTTGCCGGAGACCTCGGGCGGGGCGCCGGCCGGAGAGCCGGCGTTGGGCCTACCGTTCGGGCTGGGACCCTCAGACGTCAAGGTTCACCACCTCCTGGGCGTGCTTCTCGATGAACTCGCGCCGAGGCTCGACGGCCTCGCCCATGAGGAGGCTGAAGATCTCGTCCGCGGCGGCGGCGTCCTCGATGGTGACGCGCTGCAGCGTCCGCTTAGCGGGGTCCATGGTCGTCTCCCACAATTGGTCCGGGTTCATCTCGCCCAGACCCTTGAAACGTTGGACGCTGATGCCCTTCGTGCCCCCGAACTCGGCGATGACCTGGTCCTTCTCCTTGTCCGAGTAGACGTAGCGTTCCGCGTGGCCCTTCTTGATCTTGTAAAGGGGCGGCTGCGCGATGTAGACGTAGCCCGCCTCGATGAGTCCGTGCATCTTGCGGTGCAGGAGCGTCAGGAGGAGCGTGCGGATGTGGGCGCCGTCCACGTCGGCGTCCGTCATGAGGATGATGCGGTGGTAGCGCGCCTTCAAGAGGTCGAAGTCCCCCTCGAAGCCTGCGCCGAAGGCCTGGATCATCGTCTGGACCTCGCGGTTCTCCAGCACCTTCTCGAGGCTCGCCTTCTCCACGTTGAGGATCTTGCCGCGCAAGGGGAGGACGGCCTGGAACTCGCGGTCGCGCGCCATCTTGGTCGAACCACCGGCTGAATCTCCTTCCACCAGGTAGATTTCACAGCGCGAGGGGTCGCGGTTGCTGCAGTCGGCGAGCTTGCCGGGCAGGCCTCCGCCCTCGAGGAAGCCCTTGCGGCGCGTGAGCTCGCGGGCCTTGCGCGCGGCCTCGCGGGCCTTGCGCGCGACGACGGCCTTGTCCACGATGGGCCGCGCCACGGCCGGGTGCTCCTCCAGGAAGGTGCGCAGCTTCTCGCCGAGGATCGTCTCGACGATGCCCTTGACCTCGCTGTTGCCCAGGCGCGTCTTCGTCTGGCCCTCGAACTGGGGATTCGGAATCTTGCACGAGAGGATGGCCGTCAGGCCCTCGCGCACGTCCTCGCCGTCCAGCGCCTCCGATTCGTCCTTGAGGAGCTTCTTCTGGACCGCCCAGTTGTTCACGGTGCGCGTGAGCGCCGCGCGGAAACCCGCCAGGTGGGTGCCGCCCTCGTGCGTGTTGATGTTGTTGACGAACG
>Ga0070694_100000986_pt1 | contig 16180 bp, 12 predicted proteins | sample KBSK1251metaG_FD_65470 | JGI IMG/M metagenome (GOLD analysis project Ga0070694, IMG submission 65470) | Corn, switchgrass and miscanthus rhizosphere microbial communities from Kellogg Biological Station, Michigan, USA - KBS K1-25-1 metaG | ecosystem: Host-associated > Plants > Roots >... | reverse complement strand
CCTGAACGAGGGGCTGAACAGCTTCACCGCCGAAGAGTCGGGATACACCGAACACATGGGCGGGACGATCCTGACCCTCAGGTCCACGGTCATCATGAATCCGTACGTGGCGCTCGAAACGACCGCCTCCGCGTTCGACGAACGGCCGTCGCGCGATCCGACGACGGGCCCCGACAGCAACGGCAACGGAGTCCTCTACTACGACGTGAACGGCAACGGCTTCTCCGAATTGACCGACCGCGACTACGGCGAGGACTGGGACATGGACGGGGCCTTCGACGTCTTCGAGGCGATCCTCACGGTTGAAAACCACCGGTACCACGACGACCGGGACGGAGACGGCGAGCGCACGCTGGCCAATCAATGCGAGGGCAGGACCCGCGAGGACTTCGACTGCGACGGGGAGATCGATCCGGGCGAAGATCGGAACCAGAACGGCCGCCTGGACGACGAGCCCCATCCGACGGGTCTCTATCCCTACGGACACCTCGTCCCGGAGTCCTCGGACCACGATTACCTGCTCAATCGCGGGACCGGCCTGATCAACGGTCCCTACTACCAGGAATTCGAGGACCAGAGGCGCCGCTTCACGCTGCGACAGGACCTGAGCGTCTTCGTCCCGGACTTCAAGGGCAGCCACGACGTGAAGGTCGGCTGGGCCGCCGAACGAGAAGCGTTCGAGCGGGACATCACTTCACGCGGCGTCGTGGCGCAGTTCGTGCCCCCGTACCCGTACACCAAGGAGCATTACGACCCGATCAGCCCCCGCTATGGATCCTGCTTCGCCTGCCCCGATCCCATCTTCGTGAGCGCTCTCCTGCCGGTCCACGGTCAGGATCACAGCGACGCCCGAGGGTTCACCGCCGGGCTCTATGCCCAGGACAACTACAAGCCGCTCCCCAACCTGAGCCTGGGCCTGGGGTTGCGCTTCGACCAGGAGACCGCGAACGCAAACGGCTTCACGTACTTCGACCCGGCCCCGGCGCGGCAGACATTCAACCGGCTGGGGGCCCTCATCGGCAACGAGAAGAACCTGCCTGATCTGGCGATCGGCGACGGCAACGGGATCCAGAGCCACGGTATCGTGGACGATCCGCTGTTTCAGCCATCGCCCGAGGTCAAGCTGGCGGGCATCACCGATCCCATCCGCACCGCCATGCTGAAGCTGTTCATTCGCAACCACGCCGCAGTGGATTTCGGGAGCAACGCCCTGACCTTTCTGATCCCGGATGTCACGCGGAACGGCAAGGTGGACTCCGGCCTCCTGTCGGCCGCGGGTGCCATTGCCCAGGAGCCGGAGCGCTTCACGCTCACCAACAGCAACCTGTCGCCGCGGCTCGCGGTGTCGTGGGACCCCGCCGCCAACGGCAGGACGAAGGTGTTCGCCACCTGGGGGCGTTATTACGACAAGCTTTTCCTGAGCACGGTGAGCGCCGAGGAAGGCCCGGATCACGTGGTCCGGTACTACAAGTTCAACAACTACTCCCTGCGCAACCGCATCGAGCCGAACCAGCAGATGGGCGCCCCCGTCACGACCGCCCCCCCGTCGGTCTACCAGGTCGATCGCGGGCTGCAGACGCCGTTCAGCGACGAGCTGACGCTCGGCTTCGAGCGGGAGATAGCCCCCGAGGTCGCGCTGTCGCTCACCTTCATCGACCGTCGCTACCGCGAGCAGCTCCAGGACATCGACGTCAACCATTACCTGAGGTTCGATCCGGGCACCGGCCTGCCCCTCGACGTCATCGGCCACATCGAGAGGTCCTCGGACCTGCGCCCGGTTCCCTCGTTCGCACGCCTCCCCGATGGGAAACCGGACCTCTACGTCCACAACCTGTATTTCAACCAGATCCTGCGCGTGGGGAACTACAACGAGGCGCGCTACCGCGCCATCGAGGTCGAGATGCGCCGGCGCCTGGCGCGGCGCTGGGAGATGCAGGCCTCCTACGCCTATTCGCGCGCCGTCGGGGCCGCCGAGGACTTCCAGTCCCGCCTCGGCAACGACCCGTCCACCACCGAGTTCGAGTTCGGGTACCTGGACTACGATCAGAGGCACGTCGTGAAGCTCAACGGCGCGGCCTTCCTGCCCGGGGACTGGCAGGTGGGGGCCTCCGCCACCTGGAGCTCCGGCCTTCCCTACTCCGTGATCTCCCGCTTCTTCGCCGCCGACAGTGCCGACTACCAGCAGTACCGCACCCGCTTCGGCTACACGTTGGTCGATAGCGGCAAGGAGCCCCGCTTTATCTCGATGCGCCGCAACAGCGGGCGGAACGATGCCACCTTCGACCTGAACCTGCGCGCCCGCAAGGCTCTGGTCATCGGCCGGACCGCGGCGTCCCTGCTTTTCGAGGTGTTCAACGTCCTCAACAGCGACGACCTGCGCATCCTGACCTACGAGCCGACGCCCGACATCTTCCAGGTCTCTCTCGCCACGCGCACTCCGGTCGGCCCGCTGCAGATCGACGCGACGCGCCGCTTCGGGCGCCGGTTCCAGGTCGGCTTCCAGATCGAGTTCTAGGGTCGGGTGCGGGCGCCGGGGACTAGAGGATGACGCGCTCGGCCCAGAGCACGCCGTCGATCCGGCCGATCTGACCGAGGAGATCGTCGGGGACCGGCGAATCCAGGTTGAAGATGGCGATGGCGCGGCCGCCCGAGCGGTCGCGGCCTAGGGACAGGTAGGCGATGTTGACCGCCGCGGCGCCGATGGCCGTGCCGATCCGGCCGACCATCCCCGGCCGATCGTCGTTGCTGACGATCAGCATCGATCCCTCCGGGTTCGCGTCGAGGTGGAACTCGTCGAGGCGGACCAGGCGGGGCTCGCGCTTGCCGAAGAGCGCCCCGGCGGCCGATCGCGTCCCGTCCCGCCCGCGCAGCGTGGCGGAGATGAGCGCCGTGAAATCCTGCGGCTCGGCGGCCCGCGTCTCCAGCACGCGGATTCCGGCGTCCTTGGCCAGGAAGTGGGCGTTGACCGCGTTCACGGGGTCGGACATCTTCGCCTGCAGGAACCCCTTCAGGAACGAGGCCGTCAGGGGGCGCATCGGGTACTCCTGCACCGCCCCGGAGAATTCCAGGACCACCTCGGAGACCGGCCCGCGCGCCAGGGAGGACAGGAGCCGTCCGAGGCGGGCGCACAGGTCGCGATAGGGCTCCAGCGCCGGCAGGAGCTTCGGATCGACCCCTTCCACGTTGACGGCGTTGGAGACCAGCCCGTCCTTCAGGTAGGCGGCGATCTGCTCGGCGATCCGCACCGCCACCTTCTCCTGCGCCTCCTGGGTCGAGGCCCCGAGGTGCGGCGTCAGGATCACCGAGTCGAGGGAGAGGAGCGGGCTCTGGGCCGGCGGCTCGGTCTCGAAGACGTCGAGCGCCGCCCCCGCGACCTTGCCGGACTGAAGGCCTTCCAGAAGCGCCGACTCGTCCACGATGCCGCCGCGCGCCACGTTCAGGATGCGCACCCCGGGCCGGCAGCGCGCGATCTCCGCGCGGCCGATGAGGTGGCGGGTGCCTGCGCTGAGCGGCAGGTGGAGCGTGATGAAGTCGGAGCGCTCGAAGATCGCGTCGAGAGGGACCAGGCCGACGCCGAGGCGCTCGGCCATCTCCTCCGAGAGGACCGGGTCGTACCCGATCGTCTGCATGCCGAAGGCCCGGGCGCGCGACGCGACCTCGCGTCCCACCTTCCCCAGGCCCAGGATCCCCAGGACCTTGCCGAACAGCTCGACTCCGAGGAACTTCCCGCGGTCCCAACGGCCCGCCTTCATCGACCGATCGGCCTGCGGGATCTGGCGCGCCAGGGCCAGCAGGAGCGACAGCGTGTGCTCGGCCGCCGAGATGGTGTTCTCCCCCGGCGCGTTCATCACCACGATGCCGCGCCGCGTGGCCGCCGGCACGTCGATGTTGTCCACGCCGGCCCCGGCACGGCCCACGATCCGCAGCTTCGGGGCCGCGCGCAGGACCTCCTCGTCGATGCGCGTGTCCGAGCGGACCACGATCCCCTCGACGTCCGCCACCGCCTTCAGGAGCTCCTCCCGCGAGATTCCCGGCCGGTGGTCGCACTGGATTCCGGCCCGCCTGAGGACCTCGGCGCAGACCGGCAGGATCTTGTCGGCGATGAGCACCCTCATGAGGCGGCCTCCCCCAGCACCTCGTCCATCGTGCGCAGCAGCAGGTCCAGGCCGGCGAGGGTGTGGTCCCCCATGTGGCCGATTCGGAACGTCTGCTCCTTCAGGCGGCCGTAGCCGTTGCTCACGCCATAGCCGCGGGACGCCAGGTCCGACACGAAGCGCGCCACGTCCATCCGCCGGGTGTTCGTCACGCAGCTGATGGTGTCCGACCGCGCCCCCTCCTCGGCGAACAGGCCGAAGCGCGCCATGGCCCAGGCGCGCGTCCGCTCGGCCATGGCGCGGTGACGGGCATAGCGCCCCTCCAGGCTCTCCGCCTCGATCCTCTTCATCTGCGCCTGGAGCGCGAAGATGTGGCCGACGGACGGCGTCGCCATCGGCATCCCCTTGTCGAAGAACTCCTTCAGCCTCAGGAAATCGAGGTAATACCCCTTTCCGGTGCGCTTCGCCGAACGCTCGAGCGCCCGCGGGGACACGGCGCACACGGAGAACCCGGGCGGCAGCGCCAGGCACTTCTGGACCGAAGCCAGGCAGACGTCGATGCCGTTCCGATCCGCCTCGACCGGGATCCCTCCGAGCGAGGAGACCGCGTCCACCAGCAGCGCCACGTCCCCCCGGAGACGCACCGCTTCGGCGATCTCCGCCAGCGGGTTGGTCACGCCGGTCGACGTCTCGTTGTGGACCAGGGCGACGGCGTCGTACCGGCCGGTCTTCAGCTGATCGGCCACGGCGCCGGCCGGCACCGCCTTGCCCCAGTCCACGCGCAGCGGATCGGCCTCGATGCCGGACGCCGCCGCCACGTCGAAGAAACGCTCGGAGAACGCCCCGCACACCGGCACCAGGACGCGCCGGACCACGCAGTTGCGAAGGGCCGCCTCCCACAGCGCGGTGGCGGAGCAGGCCGTCAGGAAGACGTCGCCGCCGCGCGTCCCGAACAGGGGCCGGAGGCGCGGCACCACGTCCCTGATGATCGCCTGCATCTCGGCCCCGCGGTGTCCGATGACCGGGCGGGCCATCTCCCTCAGGATCTCGGGAGCCACCTCGGTCGGGCCGGGGGTGAACAGGATCCTGTGATCGGGCTTGGCGGCGGGCATGCTCGTCGGCTCGGCTCCCGGGTCGGCCTCAGAAGAGCTTGGCGATGTCCAGGTAGATCACGGCGGCCATGAACAGCAGGAGCAGGACCAGGCCCGCCTGCATGACGCGCTCCTTGAGCTGGATGGACAGGTCGCGCCGGATCGTCCCCTCGATCAGGAGTGTGAACACGTGCCCCCCGTCGAGGGGCGGGATCGGGAGCAGATTGATGATCCCGAGCTGCAGGCTGACGTACGCGATGAATTTCAGGAAATAGACCAGCCCCTCCTGCGCCATCGCCCCCGAGGCGAGGTACAGGCCGATCGGCCCCGAGAAGGTCCGCAGCGACAGCTCTCGCAGCACCAGCTTCTTGAGCGTCAGGAACGTCAGGCCGACGTCCTCGATGTTCTTCGCGAACGACCCGGCCAGCGCCTGCGGCAGGTTGTACGACCGGGTGATCATCGGCGGCGTCGGGACGAAGCCGATGATCCCCTTCCCCCCCTCCTCGATGGGGGTGATCACCTTCTCGATCGTCTGTCCGTCGCGCTCGACGACGAACCGGAGGGGCTTGCCGGGCGATCCCTGGATCGCCTTGAACACGCGGGACAGGGTGGTCATCTCGACGTCGTCGATCGACACGATGCGATCGCCGCGCCGGAGCTCGGCATGGGCCGCCGGACGTCCGGGCTGCACGTCTCCCACGATGACCCCGGTCATCGGAAAGAGCGACTGGATGCCGATGCTGTTCCGGTCGTCGGACTTGATCAGGAGCGGCACGGTGAGGCGCTGGCCCGCCCGCTCGAGTACTATCTCCCGCGTCTGGCCGGGGCTCAGCACGATGGCCAGCTCGAGGTCCCTCCAGGTCCGGACCGCCTGGCCGCCGACGCTGAGGATCCGGTCCCCGGCCTGGATGCCCGACGTCGCGGCGGGGGAATCGGGATCGATCTCGCCGACCACGGGCGGTTGCGACGGGTAGACCGGCTCCTGCACCCCCATCATCAGGATGGCGACGGTCAGGACGTAGGCGGTCACCAGGTTGAAGACCGCCCCCATGACGAACACGAGAAAGCGCTGGACGCGCGAGCGCGACATGAGGTCGCCGGGCTCCGGGACGCTCCCCTCCTCGGGGGTCTCCCCTTTCAGCTTGACGTAGCCGCCGAGCGGCACCCAGGAAAGCCGGTAGTCGGTCCCCCCGCGATGGAAGCCGCCGATGCGCGGCCCGAAACCGACCGAGAAGATCTCGACGGTGACGCCCAGCCACTTGGCGACCAGGTAGTGCCCGAACTCGTGGAACAGGACCACGACGCCGAGCACGATCCCGAAAGGCAGCGCGAATTCCCAGATCCAGCTTACGTGCGACAGAAGCCAGGTCAACACTCACCTCCCTGCGACACCATCTCCTCCGCCACGCCCCGTGCCCACGCGTCCGCCTCCTGGACGCTCGCGAGCGAAGTCGCGGGAACGGGGCGGTGCCGCTCCAGGACCTTCTCGACCACGCGCGGGATGCCCGGAAAATCCAAGCGTCCCGCCAGAAACGCCTGCACGGCCACCTCGTTGGCGGCGTTCAGCGCCGCGGGCGAGGTCCCGCCCGTCCGCAATGCCGAGTACGCCAGGTCGAGGCAGGGATAGCGCCTGCGGTCGACCGGAAAGAACTCCAGGGCTCCAAGGGCCCGGAAATCGGGCGCCTTCACCGGCCCTGCGAAGCGATCCGGGTAGCCAAGAGCATACTGGATCGGACCGCGCATGTCCGGCACTCCCATCTGGCACAGCACCGCTCCGTCCACCATCTCCACCATGGAGTGGACGATGCTCTGAGGGTGCAGGACGACGTCCAGGCGGTCGGGCTCCAGGTCGAACAGCCAGCGCGCCTCGATCACCTCCAGCCCCTTGTTCATCAGCGTGGCGCTGTCGATGCTGATCTTCTTCCCCATGTCCCACACCGGATGCCGGAGCGCCTGCTCCGGGGTCACGGTCTTCAGCGACTCCAGGGGCGTCGTGCGGAACGGACCGCCCGACGCCGTCAGGATGATCCGCGCCACGCCCTCGGTCGACCCGCCGCGCAGGCACTGGTGTACCGCCGAGTGCTCGCTGTCGACCGGCAGGAGGCTCCCGCCCGAATCGCGGACGACCTCCTGAAGGAGCGCGCCGGCCATGACCAGGCTCTCCTTGTTGGCGAGGGCGACGCGCTTCCCGGCCTTCAGGGCGTGATACGTCGACGGCAGGCCGGCGGATCCCACGACCGCCGCGACGACGATCTCCGCGGCCGGGAACGATGCCGCGGCCAGGAGCCCGTCCGGCCCCGTCACGACCTCGCACCGCGCCCGGCGCGCCGCGTCCTTGAGAGCCGGCGCCCCCTCCCGGTCGTCGATGGCGGCCAGACGGGGACGGTACGTCTCGATCTGCCGCGCCAGGAGCGCCGCGTTCCGGCCCGCCGCCAGCGCCACCACCTCGAAGCGTTCCGGGAACCGCCCGATCAGATCGAGCGCCTGCACCCCGACCGATCCGGTCGATCCGAGGATCGAGACCGCGCGTCGGGTGACCGGGGACATCAGTGCGCCTTCATGGCGAAGAGATAATAGTAGTAGAGGACCGGGCCGGCGTACAGGAGAGAATCCATCCGATCCAGGATTCCGCCGTGCCCCGGGACGAGGGACGCGCTGTCCTTCAACCCGGCCCCTCGCTTGAGCATCGACTCCACCAGGTCCCCCAGGATGCCGATCGTCCCGAGCGCGAGCCCCAGGAAGAGGCAATCGCCGACCGTCAGGCGGTTCATGAACCAGGCCCGCGCCACGAACGCCGCGATCATGGCGCCGAGGACGCCGCCGATCGCCCCTTCCACCGTCTTCTTCGGGCTGACGCGGGGCGCGAGGGGCCGTCGCCCGATCGAGCGCCCGACGCAGTAGGCGGCGGTGTCGCTGCCCCACACCACGAAGAACAGAAGGAAGACCAGGTCCGATCCGGTCTCCTGGCCCTTCGGAAAATCGCTCATGGTGCGCAGGTCGATGAGGTACCCGAACAGGACGCCGACGAAGGTGGCCACGAAAAACGAGGTGCTGGTGTCGGCGAAGGCGGGGCCCCAGTCGCCGCCCCGCCACAGGGATGCAAGCGGCAGGGCCAGGAGGCCGATCGCCAGGGCATAGCGGATGTCGACGTCCTGGAACGCGAAGGACGCCATGATGAGGAGCGCCACCATCGCGCCGAGCAGCCGGTGGCAGCGCTGGCCCCGCGCCTCGGCGAGGCGATACAGCTCCCGGAGCGCCAGCATCGCCCCCACGGCAATCAGGCCTTCGTACACCCCGGGCTCGAGCTTCTTGACGATGATCCAGAAGACCGGCAGGAAGACCAACGCCGACAGGACGCGCTTCATGGCGGACCCGGGGACGCTCTCACGCCGCGCGTCAGGCGGTGACCTTGCCGGGCGACAGGCTGACCGGCTCCGGCTCGGCGCCGACCCGGCCGTAGCGCCTCTCCCGCTTCTGGTAGTCGATGATTGCCTGCAGAAGCTCTCGCCTCCGGAAATCGGGCCACAGGGTCTCCGTGACCCAGATCTCCGCGTAGGCGATCTGCCACAGCAGGAAGTTGCTGATGCGCAGCTCCCCGGACGTGCGGATCAGCAGGTCGGGATCCGGCTGGCCGGCCGTGTACAGATAGGAGGCGAACGCCGTCTCGTCGATGCGCTCCGCGGCCGCCCCGGGCCGGCCGCGGTCGGCCAGGATCCGGTTCACCGCATCGACGATCTCCGCCCGGCCGCCATAGGACAGGGCGATGTTGAACAGCAGCCCGCTGTTGCCGCGGGTCGCCTCCATGCCGTCCTGCAGCTCGCGCCGGATGGCCGGCCCCAGCTCGTCCACGCGGCCGATGACGTTGAAGGCGATGTTGTTCTCGTGCAGCGTGTTCAGCTCTTTCCTGAGGTATTCGCGCAGGAGATCCATGAGCATGTCGACTTCGCGCCGCGGCCGTTTCCAGTTCTCCAGCGAGAACGCGTACAGCGTCAGCACCTGGCAGCCCAGCCGCGCGGAGGTCTCGACCACGTCCCGGACCGCGGCGATGCCAGCCCGGTGACCGGCGACGCGCGGCAGGCTGCGCGTCCGGGCCCAGCGGCCGTTGCCGTCCATGATGATGGCGATGTGCCGGGGCAGCCGGGCGAAGTCGATCTGCGCCAGCAGCCGCTCCTCGGGCGATCCCTTGGTGAAGAAACCCTCTAAGTCTCGTGCCGGATGGGACATGGCGGGGGTCGTCGCTCCCACGCGGAATGGAGCGCGAATCGTAACACACGCATGTCGCAAGGAGCAACAACAGCGCGGACGGCGATCCTCCCAGTCACCTGCAGGGAAGGGTCCTGGACGGACTCGCCGACCAGGGTGGAGGCCGCCAGGTGAACGACCGCCTCGATCCTGCGGCCGGCGAGGAGCTCGGAGACCAGCCGGGAATCCCCGATGTCTCCGACGATCAGCTCGCACTCTCCGGCCGCCTCGCGGTGTCCCTTGCTCAAGTCATCGATGAGGGTGACCGTGTGCCCGCTCTCGACGAACCGGCGCGCAACCACCGAGCCGATGTACCCGGCCCCGCCCGTGACCAGAAGCCTCACGTCGTCTCCTCATAGAAGACCTGCTCGAGGATCAGTCCCGATGCCGGAGCGACCGGACCGGCTAGCCTTCGATCGCGGCCAGCCATGATGGCCGGGATCGCGGCGGCATCGAGCCGGCCCCCGCCGACCCAGATGAGCGTTCCCGCCAGGGTGCGCACCATGTGTCTCAGGAACCCGTCGCCCACCACGCGGAAGGTGATCCGGCCGTCTTCGTCATCCACCTCCGAGACCCGCAGCGTCCGGACCTTGTTCTCGATCGGAGAGGCCACCGGGCAGAAGGAGGTGAAATCGTGGGTCCCGAGAAAATGGCGAGCGGCGGCGCGCATCGCGACCGCGTCGAGGCGTCCCCGTACCGAGGCGACGAACGGCGCCTCGAACGGCGACACCACATCGGCGCTCACGATCCGGTAGCGATATTCCTTGCCCCGTGCGTCGGCACGGGCGTGGAACGACTCCCCGACCTCGTCGGCCCGCATCACCGCGATGTCCACGGGGAGCAGGGCGTTGAGGCCGCGCACGAGTCCCGCGGCGGGGATGCGCGATTCGGTCAGGAAATTCGCCACCTGGCCGCGCGCGTGCACGCCGGCGTCGGTCCGGCCGGCTCCCGCCAGCCGGATCGGCCCGCGCAGCATGCGGGAGGCGCGATCCTCGAGCACCCCCTGGACGGTCGGGGTCCCCGGCTGTACCTGCCAGCCGGCGTAGCGCGTTCCGACGTACGCGACGACCATCCTGAGATTGCGCATGCGCGTTTGACCCGCTGCCGAACGGCCGCTATAATTTTGCGCCCTTCAGGACGCTGCGCTATGGTACCAGTGAGGTGACGATGAAGAGCCGCCGCTCGCGCATTCCGCTGTACTTTCTGGCCGCCGCCATGACCCTGGCGGCCGCGCCGATCGACTACAAGGCCCCGACCAAGGATTGGGGGAAGGGCCCGGTCAAGTGGATCATGACCGCGGGCGAGGAGAAGGCCTGGAAGGGGCTGAAGACCGACGAGGAGCGCGCGCCGTTCGTCAAGGCATTCTGGGAGAAGCGCGATCCGACCCCCGGCACGCCCGAGAACGAATTCGAGACCATCTTCTGGAAAAGGGTCGCGGAGGCCGAAAAGTCCTTCACGACGCAGACGACCGCCGGTCCTCTCACCGACATGGGGCGCGTGTACCTGCTCCTGGGCCTCTACGCCAAGCAGGAGAAGTCCAAGGAGCGCACCATCTGGAGGTACGAACCGAACGAGATCACCGGCATCAAGGAGAAGCTGGACCTCGCGTTCGCGCAGGGGATGATCGACATGCTCCTGCTCGACCGCAAGAAAGTGGAGGAGTACGTCAAGGCCCACCCGGAGACCACGGGCATCGGCTGGAAAATCCCCGCGCCGCCCGCGATCGCCGCCGGCGACGCCGATGTCCCCGCGGCTCCCGCCCGCAATCCGGAGGAGGACCTGACCCCCGAGAGCAAGCGGCAGATCCCGATCCTCCAGGGGCTCCTGACCTCCGGATCCGGGAAGGCCGACGTGCCGTTCCAGGTGAGGCAGGACTCCTATGCCGCCGTGGACGGGACGACGCTTACCGCCATCACCATCGAGGTGCCGCGGGAGGCGGCGCACGGCAGCGGCGACGTCGCCCTTCTGGCCTATGCCCGGATCGAGCCGGCGGGAGAGGGCAAGCCGGGCAACCTCACGGGCGACCGGCCGTTCCTCGCCGCCCCGGCCACCGAGGCGCCGCCCGACAGCTTCGTCTACCAGGCCCGCCACAACCTGCAGCCCGGCACATACAAACTTGCGGTCGTGGTCGAGGACAAGGTGGTTCCGGGGCAGATGGGGACGCTCGTCAAGACGATCGAGGTGCCGGACTTCCGCGACAAGGCGGAGCTCAACATCAGCAGCATCGCGCTCCTGTCGGGATTCACCCAGCTGCAGCCGGGGCCCGACGACAAGGAGCGCGGCGCCGGGCCTTACGTCCTCGGATCGTTCCGGCTCGTGCCGCGGGGCCAGCCCGTCCTGCAGAAGGACGAGGACCTCAACTTCTATTACCAGGTGTACAACCCGACGCCGGATCCCGCCACCGGCAAGCCGAACATCGAGTCGACGACCACGTTCTACCTGAACGAGGCGGGCGCATGGAAGCGCTACCGCCCGCCCCTCACCCGCACCCTGCACGGCCAGGTCGACCTCTATTCGCTGGCGCTGAAGGATCTCCTGTCGCCGACCCAGAAGCTGCCGGCCGAATTCAAGATGGAAGTGAAGGTGGTCGACAAGGCGGGTGCCAGGGAGCTCAAGCGGGAAGTGCCGTTCACCGTCCGCTGATCGTCAGGCTGAGCGCGCTCGTGTCCAGCAGAACCTCGCCGCCGATGGGCAGCGTCACCTTCCCGTCGCAGTGCCCCGCGGGGAAATCCACCACGACCGGGTAGTCGGTCCCCGCCAGGTGCGTCGCCAGGATCTCGGCGAGCGGCAGATTGTTCGCGGGATCCTCCGCCTCGCAGCCGACCAGCCGGCCGACGACCATCCCGCGCAGGCCCGCGAGCCGTCCCGACAGGCGAAGGTGGCCGAGCATCCGGTCGATGCGGTACGGCTCCTCGTTCACCTCCTCCCAGAACAGGATGGAACCGTGAAGCGGCGGCTCGTACGGCGTGCCGACGAGGCTGACGAGCAGCGACAGGCAGCCGCCGAGGAGCGGTCCCTCTCCCCTGCCGGGACGCACGACGGAAGCGGCGGGAACCGCGTAGGACGGGCCGCCCGGGGTTGCGGACAGGGCGCTCCACAGGGACGCCTCGTCGAATCGCGCGGGATCGCCGAGCTCCGTGACGAGAGGACCGTGGAAGGTCTGGAGGCGCGCCTCGGTCCACGCGGCCGACTGCAGGACGGTGATGTCGCTGTAGCCGACCAGCGCCTTGGGGGATCGGCGCAGCGAGGCGAAATCCACCCCCTGGACGATGCGCGCGCTGCCGTAGCCTCCGCGGGCGAACCAGACGGCCCGGATGTCCGGGTCGGCGATCAGGCGGTTCAGATCGTCGAGCCGCTCGTGGTCCTCCCCCGCAAGGTAGGCGTGCCTTCGCTCCAGGCTCCGGCCCGCCACGGGACGAAACCCGCGCGCCGCCAGATAGCCCATGCCGCGTTCGACGCTCTCGCGACGCACCGGCCCGCCGGGCGCCGCGACGCCGATGCGGTCGCCGGGGGCCAGGGCGGGGGGGACGATCGACCTCACCGCTTCCCCCGCACCCCGTTGCGGCCGCGGCTGGCCAGGAACTCGTGCCGGGCGGCCGCCAGGATGTCCTCGTCGCACAGGGCCTGCAGGCCGACCATGGAGAGCCCGCGCGTCGCGACGCTGAGGCCGGCCCGGCCGCGCGCCCCGCCGGCCAGCCGCGCGAACCCGCGCGAGTGGAGCGGCACGCTCGGCGGGGCGATGGCGATGTACGGGTGGATCGAGGGGACGACCTGGCTGACGTTTCCCATGTCGAGCGATCCCATCTTCTTGCGCGGCGAGTCCACGGTCGCGCGCCCCATGCGGCGCAGCTCGTGCTTGAACCGATCGGCGAGCACGCGGTTCGTCATCATCTCCGCGTACGGGTGGTCGAGCGGCAGGATCGACACGCGGGCGCCGACCGACCGCGCCGCCTCCCGCGCGGCGCGCCGGAACAGCCCTTCCACCCGGGCCAGGGTCGGCAGGTCGCGGGCGCGCAGGGTGAACCGGCCGACGGCCCGATCCGGGACCACGTTGGCCCGCTTGCCGCCGTCGACGATCACCCCCGGCATGCGCACCTCCCTCGGCAGGCGGTGCCTGAGCCTGTGCAGATCGATGAACAGGCGGATGAGCGCCTCGAGCGCGTTGATCCCCTTCTCGGGAGAGGCCACGGCATGCGCCGCTCTCCCGTGGAACGTGACCTGGAGCGAATGGCAGGCGAGAGACGTCGTGTACACACGGTTCTCGGTCGAGGGATGGAACATCAGCGCGCAATCGATCTTCTTGAAGACGCCGCGCTCGGTCATGAGGACCTTGCCGCCGATGGTCTCCTCGGCCGGCGTGCCCACGACCAGCACCTCCCCCCTGGCCTGCTCGAGCACCCGGCCCAGGGCGGCGCCGGCGCCGGCGCTGGCGGCACCGATCAGATTGTGGCCGCACGCATGGCCGATGCCCGGCAGGGCGTCGTACTCGGCGAGGAAGGCGATGCGCGGCCCGCCACGCCCGACACGTTTCCGCGCGACGAACGCGGTCGGCAGCCCGGCCACGCCGCGCCTTATCCGGAACCCCTCTTTCTCGAGGAACCCGGTGAGCAGGCGCACCGACGCCGACTCCTCGAGGCTGAGCTCGGCGCGACGGTGCAGGACGCGGCTCAGGCGCTCGACCGCGGGGCGCAGTCTCGCGACCTCGCGCTCCAGGCGGGCCTTCAGCGCCGGGGCGACGGGCATTCGTGGCCGAGGAAGGACGGGCCGGAGTGAATCGTAAGCCGAATCCTGTTGCCGCCGTTGCCGGCGGCCGATGGTCATTCCTCTAGCCTCGCGGTTACCCGCGCGGCCGGCGACCCGGACCCAGGGGCCCGGACCGCCAAGCGACCTACCCGGGAGCCATCGGGCGGGCCACCCGCACTCGCTCCCCTATTTGGCCTTGCTCCTTGCGGGGTTTACCAAGCTGCCCCGGTCACCCGGGGCACTGGTGGGCTCTTACCCCACCGTTTCACCCTTACCGGGACCGGACGAAAGTCTTCCGGTCCAGGCGGTCTGTTTTCTGTGGCACTTTCCTTCCCGTCACCGGGACTGGGTGTTACCCAGCGCAATGCCCTGTGGAGTTCGGACTTTCCTCTCCCCGGATGAATCCGGGCAGCGACCATCCGCTTCACTCCGGCCCGCGGTCATCTTAGCAAAGGCGCGGATCGCGGCGCAACAACGCGTGTGCTACGATCCCCTCCCCGCGTCCCGGCAGTCCCAGGAGGAGAGGCACCGCATGGCAGGAGACATCACGCTCGACCGGGACGTCCCGAACAGCCTCGAGGCCGAGCGCTCCGTGCTCGGCGCCATCCTCATCGAGAACACCGCCCTCAACCGCGCCCAGGAAATCCTGAAGGAAGGGGACTTCTACCGCGATCCGCACCGGAAGATCTTCAAGGTCATGAACGACCTCTCCGAGCGGACCTCGGCCATCGACACGGTCACCATCAAGGAGGAGCTGTCGCGCGCCGGCGAGCTGGACGCGGTCGGCGGCCCGGCCTACATCGCCTCTTTGATCGACGGGGTCCCGAGATCCGCCAACGTCGAGTACTACGCGCGCATCGTCAAGGAGAAGGCGGTGCTGCGGAACCTCATCGAGGCGGGCGGACGGATCGTGGCCAACGCGTACGAGGCCAGCCAGGAGGCGGACGTCATCCTGGACGAATCGGAGCGCCTGATCTTCCAGATCGCTCAGGACCGCCTGCGCGCCGGCTTCGTCCCCATGAAGACGATCGCCGACCAGAGCCTCAAGACGATCGAGCAGCTCGCCGAGAGGCGCGAGCTGGTGACCGGGCTGCCCACCGGGTACAAGCAGCTCAACGAATACACCTCCGGCCTGCAGGCGGCCGACCTGATCATCCTCGCGGCGCGGCCGGGGATGGGCAAGACCTCCTTCGCCCTCAACATCGCGCAGAACGTCGCGATGCAGGCGGGGCGGAAGGTCGGCATCTTTTCGCTGGAGATGACCCGCGAGCAGCTCTTCCTGAGGATGCTGACCGGGCTGGCCCGCATCGACAGCCACATGCTGCGCACCGGCCGCCTGAACAAGGAGCAGTGGAAGGAGCTGATCCAGGCGTTCGGCCAGCTGGCCACGGCGCCGGTCTGGATCGACGATTCGGCGGGTCTGACGGTCCTCGAGATGCGCGCCAAGTGCCGGCGCCTGAAGCTCGAGCAGGGACTGGACCTGGTCGTCATCGACTACATGCAGCTGATCCGGAGCCGCGCCCGCTTCGAGAACCGGAACCAGGAAATGTCCGAGATCTCCCGCTCCCTGAAGGAGCTCGCGAAGGAGCTGAACGTTCCGGTGATCGCCCTGTCGCAGCTGTCGCGCGCCCCCGAGCAGCGCGGCGAGCGAGGACGGCCGCAACTCTCGGACCTGCGCGAGTCGGGGGCCATCGAGCAGGACGCCGACGTCGTCCTCCTGCTGTACCGCGAGGAGATCTACAAGCCGACCGAGGAGAACCGGGGCATCGCGACCATCATCATGGCCAAGCAGCGCAACGGGCCGACGGGAGAGTTCAACATGGCCTTCCTCCGCCAGTACACGCGCTTCGAGGAGCTGGAGCAGCAGGCCGGGTGATGCCGCTCCTCGACCCGTACCGCCCCACCTGGGCCGAGATCGATCTGGCGGCCCTGTCCGCGAACCTGGGCGCGATCCGCCGCCGCGTCGGGACCCGCCCGGTCCTCGCGGTGGTGAAGGCCAACGCCTACGGC
>Ga0070694_100000985_pt1 | contig 16182 bp, 12 predicted proteins | sample KBSK1251metaG_FD_65470 | JGI IMG/M metagenome (GOLD analysis project Ga0070694, IMG submission 65470) | Corn, switchgrass and miscanthus rhizosphere microbial communities from Kellogg Biological Station, Michigan, USA - KBS K1-25-1 metaG | ecosystem: Host-associated > Plants > Roots >... | reverse complement strand
GAGGATCGCGCGGTGGCGGATGCGGTGATTCGCGACGTCATGGTCAACCGGAAGTTCGGGGCATCCGGCGAGCGCGTCGTGCTCGAGGAATTTCTGTCGGGCGAGGAAGCCTCGTACTTCGTGCTCGCGGACGGCGCGGCATTCATGCCGCTGACGTCCGCGCAGGATCACAAGCGCATCTTCGACAACGACCGCGGGCCGAATACCGGCGGCATGGGTGCGTTCGCGCCGAGCCCGCTCGTCACGCCGGACGTGGAGCGCCGCGTGATCGACACCGTCGTTCGGCCCGTGCTCGAAGGCATGCAACGCGAGGGGCACTCGTATCGCGGCTTTCTCTACGTCGGCCTCATGCTGACCGCGGAGGGGCCGAAGGTCATCGAGTTCAACGTGCGGTTCGGCGATCCCGAGGCGCAGGTCGTGCTGCCGATGCTCGACGAGGATCTTTCATCGCTCCTGATGTCCGCGGCGGACGGCGATCTGCCGTCGCGCCCGGCACGCTTCAGCACCCACGCGCACGTTGGCGTAGTGCTCGCGGCCGCGGGGTATCCGGACAGCGTCGAAACCGGTAAAACGATTACGGGTCTCGATGAAGCCGCCGAGGTGCGGGACGCGCTGGTGTTTCATGCCGGAACCGCGCACCGGAACGGACGCCTCGTGACCTCCGGCGGCAGGGTGCTGACCGTCGTCGGACGCGGCGAGACGTACCGCCATGCGATCGACACGGCCTATGCGGCCGCGTCGCGCATCGATTTCGACAGCATGCAATATCGCCGCGACATCGGGCTGAAAGCGCTTGCCGAAACCGCGAACCACTGACCACCAGCCGCCACCGGACCCGTGAAGTACTCCATCGTCACCTTCGGCTGCCGCGTGAACCAGGCGGACTCGTTCGTGATCGAGGAGGAGCTTCGCCGCCGCGGCGGCGTCGATGTGGCGCCCGAGGAAGCGGATCTCGTCGTCATCAACTCGTGTTCGGTGACGGCCGCCGCGGACCAGGGCACGCGCCAGACCATCAGGCGAATCGTCCGGAGCAATCCCGATGCTCGCGTCGTTGTCACCGGCTGCTATGCGACGCGGCGTCCCGAGGACATCCGCGAGCTGCCGAACATCGTGCGAATCGTCTCCAACGACGACAAGGACTCGCTGGTCAGCCTGCTGGAACACGAAGGCGAGCTGACGACGGCACAGCGGTTCGACGGCGAGGACGGGCCGTGCGGCCTGTCCGCCGAAGCTGCAGCGAAGGCGGGCATGGCCCTCGAGCCCGGCGTCGCGGGCCGAACGGCGCTTACGCTGCGCGTACAGACCGGGTGCGACGAGCGCTGCAGCTACTGCATCATCCCCAGCACGCGCGGAACAGGACGTTCGCGGCCGCTGTCCGCCGTACTTCGCGACGTGCGGCGCGCGTCCGACGCCGGCTATCGCGAGATCGCCATCACCGGCGTCCATCTCGGGTCGTACGGGCGGGATCTCGATGACGGCACGACGCTGACGCACCTGGTTCGAGAGCTCGGTGACTGGCCGGAGGACGTGCTCTTTCGCATCAGCTCGCTCGAGCCGATGGATTGCACGCCTGAGATCGTCGACGTCGCCTCACGGTCGAAGCGCATCGCGCCGCACTTTCATCTCCCGCTGCAGCACGGGTCGGATTCGATCCTGTCCGCGATGAACCGGCCGTACACCGCCTCGTACTACCGGGACCTTGTCGAGCGCATCAGGTCGACGATTCCGCACGCCGCGATCGGCACCGACGTCATCGTTGGCTTCCCCGGCGAAACGGAGGCCGACTTCGAGGTCATGTCCGCCCTGCTCGAACGGCTGCCGATTTCATACGTGCACGTCTTCCCGTATTCCGATCGACCGGGCACCGCGGCCGCGTCGTTTGCCGGCAAGGTTGACGGGCAGGTGGTCCGGACGCGCGGGCGGGCGGTTCGCGACATTGCGGCGCGGCATGCATCCGCCTTCAGGCAGTCACAGATCGGAAGAACTGTTCGCGCCCTGACGGTCGACGATGGTCAGGCGGTCGTCACCGACAACTACCTGAAGCTTCGCCTCGAGGAGCGGCGGCCGCGGAACGCATGGGTCGCCGTCCGGGTCAAGGACGAGGTCGTTGGCGAGGTGGTGCAGGCGGGCCCTTGATCAGGACGACATCAGCAGCGCCATCTGCTGCGCGGCGGACTTCTTGATCCCGCCTTCCACGATCAATTGTCCGCACGCGGCGCGGATGTCCTGGCCGCGGCTCTTGCGCACCGACACCGTCAGGTGACGGTCCGCGAGCACCTGCGCGAACCGATCGACGCGTTCGTCGGACGGCCTCTCGAACGGAATCCCCGGCGCCGGATTCAGCGGAATCAGGTTCACCTTTGCTTTGATCCCGGACAGCAGCCGCGCCAGGCGCCGCGCGTCCTCGGGCGAGTCGTTCACGCCCGCCAGCAGCACGTATTCGAACGTGATGCGGTTCCGCTTCTTCAGCGGGAAGCGCCGGCAGGTCTCCAGGATCTCGGCGAGCGGGTACTTGCGGTTCGGCGGCACGAGCTCGGTCCGCTGTTCATCGGTGGTTGCATGGAGGGAGATCGCGAGGTTCGGCATCAGCGGCTCGTGCGCGAGGCGCTGGAGCCCGGGCACGATGCCGACCGTCGAGAGCGTGACCCGGCGGGGCGACACGGCGAGACCGCTCTCGTCGTGGAGCATGCGGAGCGCCTTCATCGTGTTGTCGTAGTTGTGGAGCGGCTCTCCCATCCCCATCAGCACGATGTTGAACGGATGGTCGAGCATCCCGGTCTCGGCCGCCAGCACGCGCACCTGGCCGGCGATCTCACCGGCGGTGAGGTTGCGCACCAGGCCCATCTTGCCGGTCAGGCAGAAACCGCATCCCATCGCGCAGCCGACCTGCGTCGAGATGCAGAAGGTCATGGCGGGCGTGTCGGGGATGAAGACGGCCTCGATGCGGCGGCCATCGGCGAGCTCGAGGACGAACTTGCGGGTGCCGTCGATCGACCGGAGGTCGGAGGCGACCTTCGGCGTGGCGATCTCGAAGTCCCCGGCGAGACGCGCCCGAAGATCCTTCGAGAGATCGGTCATCTTTTCGAAGTCGACGGTGCCGCGCTTGTAGATCCAGCGGAAGAGCTGGCGGGCATGGAAACGCTCGCATCCGCGTGCCTCGAGAGCGCTTTCGATCGCGGGCACATCCAGCTCAGCCAGGTTGAGGCGTGAAGCACTCATGCTATGTCTCGCGTTTCCCGAGAGATGCAAGCGATCGATTCTAGCAAATCGGCGATCGCGCGCCGCCAGCTGATGGGCACTCGCGTATTGCCTCACGGATCGCGCGCATGTTATGATGCGCCTGTTCTTCTAATTCCATGTCTGTCAACGATTTGCGGCGCGTCACCCAGGTCGGTGGCCGACGCTGACCTCGACACATTCCCAGGCATTTGTGACGCAGCCTCTCATCGTTCGTGACGTGCTTCCGAACGGACTCAGGTTTCTTACCGAACGGATGCCGCACGTCCGGTCCGTCAGCATCGGCGTGTGGCTCGCGCGCGGCTCGCGCCACGAACCGCGCGAGCAGAGCGGCATCGCGCACTTTGTCGAGCACATGCTCTTCAAAGGGACAGCGAACCGCAGCGCCGAGGACATCGCCCAGGCGATCGACTCGATTGGCGGGCAGATGGACGCCTTCACCGCGAAGGAATACGCCAGCTACTACATCAAGGTGCTCGACGAGCATCTGCCGCTGGCAGTCGACGTCCTCGCCGACATCGTGCGCCGCCCGGCCTTCAGCCAAGACGACATCGAGCGCGAGAAAAAGGTGGTCCTCGAAGAGATCAAGATGGTCGAGGACACTCCCGACGATCTCGTCCACGAGCTGTTCACCGAGAACTTCTGGGTGGACCACCCGCTGGGCCGGCCGATTCTCGGCAGCCGCGACACGGTTGAAGCGCTGACGCAGGAGGGGCTGCGGCGCTATTTCGGGGGCGTCTACTCCGCGCCGAACATGATCGTGGCGGCGGTCGGCAACATCGACCATCAGCAGGTGCGCGACCTCGTCGAAGCGGCGTTCGGCAGCGTGTCGAGCGACAGCCAGGACCTGTCCACGGCGCCTCCCCGCGTCGAGCCGCGCATCATCATCCGCAACAAGGAGCTCGAACAGAGCCATGTCTGCCTGGGCACGAGCAGCTACCAGCAGGATCATGAGGACCGCTACTCCAGCTACGTGCTGAACACGGTGCTCGGCGGCTCGATGAGCTCGCGGCTGTTCCAGAACGTGCGCGAGAAGCGGGGGCTCGCTTACGCGGTCTTCAGCGGCCTGAGCGCGTATCGCGATGCGGGTTCGATGACGATCTATGCCGGATGCGCCAACGACGCCATCGGCGAGCTGATCGACGTCGTCGTCGTCGAGCTGAAGCGGATGAAGGACGAGCTGCTGCCCGATTCGGAGCTGCGGCGCGCGAAGGATCACCTGAAAGGGAGCCTCATGCTGAATCTCGAGAGCACCTCGAGCCGCATGTCGCATCTCGCCCGGCAGGAGATCTACTTCGACCGGCAGTTCGGGCTCGACGAGACGCTCGAAGGGGTCGAGCGGGTCACACAGGAGGACGTGCAGCGGGTCGCGCGCGACCTGCTGCGGGACGGCGCCTTGGCCGCGACCGTCCTCGGGGCGGTCAACGGCCTGAAGATTTCACCGGAGAGACTGTCGCTGGGATGATCCCGAGGTACACGAGCCCGGAAATGGGTCGCATCTGGAGCGACCAGCGCAAGTACGAGACCTGGTTGCAGGTCGAGCTTGCCGCGGTCGACGCGATGGCCCGTGCCGGGATCGTGCCCGAGGACGCCGCGCGCGACATCCGGGCGCGCGCCGCGTTCACGATCGACCGCGTCGAGGAGATCGAGCAGGTCACCCAGCACGACGTCATCGCCTTCACCACCGCCGTCGCCGAACACGTCGGCCCGTCCGCGCGGTGGCTCCACTTCGGCCTGACTTCCTCCGACGTCATCGACACCGCGCAGGCGCTGCAGATGCGCGAGGCGTGCGACCTGATCCTGAAAGGCCTGCATGGCTTGATGGACGCGGTGCGGACACGGGCGGAGGAGCATCGCCGGACGCCGATGATCGGCCGCACGCACGGCGTGCACGCCGAGCCGATGACGTTCGGGTTGAAGCTCGTGCTCTGGTACGCGGAGCTGTCGCGCGACCTCACGCGTGTCGAACGCGCCCGCGAGGTGGTCTCCGTCGGCAAGCTGTCGGGCGCGGTCGGCACGTTCGCGCATCTCCCGCCGTCGGTCGAAGCGGATGTGTGCCGGACGCTGGGCATCGAGCCGGCACAGGTCGCATCGCAGGTCATCCAGCGCGATCGGCATTCCGAGCTGCTCTCGGCGCTGGCGATCGCCGGGTCGTCGCTGGAGAAGTTCGCCCTGGAGATCCGAGGGCTCCAGAAGACCGAAATCGGCGAAGTCGAGGAGCCGTTTGCCAAGGGGCAGAAGGGATCCTCGGCGATGCCGCACAAGCGGAACCCGATTGGCTGCGAGCAGATCGTCGGCCTCGCGCGGCTGCTTCGCGCGAACGCGGGTGCGGCCTTCGAGAACAACGCGCTGTGGCACGAGCGCGACATCTCGCATTCGTCGGTCGAGCGCGTCATCCTTCCCGACAGCTTCATCGTCTTCGATCACATGCTGCGGCGGTTTACGCGCATCGTCCGCGGGATGGTGGTCTACCCGGATCGGATGAAGGACAACCTCGAACGCTCGCGCGGCGTGGTGTTCTCGGGAACCGTGCTGCTCGAGCTCGCGCGCCGCGGCGTGTCGCGGGAGCAGGCCTACGAGTGGGTGCAGCGGAACGCGATGCGCGCGTTCGACCAGAGGCGCGATTTCAAGTCGCTGCTGCTCGCGGATCCGGAGGTGACGCGCGTGCTGCCGCCGGCCGACCTCGAGCGCGCCTTCGACCTCGACGAACAGTTGAAGCACGTCGACCACATCTTCAGTCGCGTTTTTCAGGAGGTTGCCGTCTGATGCGCGCCCGTGTGTTCGTCACGCTCAAACCATCGGTCTTCGACCCGCAGGGGAAGACCGTCACCGACGCACTCCATACGCTCGGGTACTCGGCGGTGAAGGACGTGCGCCAGGGCAAGTATTTCGAGCTCGACATCGACGCGCGGCGTCCCGACGAGGCGCGCGCGCTGGCCGCGGAAGCGGCGGACAAGCTGCTGTCGAATCCGGTGATCGAAAGCTACCGCATCGAGATCGTTGACGAGGTGATCGCATGAAGTTCGCGGTCGTCGTGTTCCCCGGCTCCAACTCCGATCACGACGCCTACTACGCCGCGCAGCACGTGCTCGGCCAGCACGCCGAATACATCTGGCACAAGGACACGAGCCTGAAGGGCGCGGACGCCGTCATCCTGCCCGGCGGCTTCGCGCACGGCGACTACCTGCGCACCGGCGCCATTGCGCGCTTCTCCCCCATCATGGCGGAGGTGCAGACGTTCGCGGAGGCGGGTGGCCCGGTGCTCGGCATCTGCAACGGGTTCCAGATCCTGCTCGAGGCAGGCATGCTGCCAGGCGCGATGCTTCGCAATCGGAGCGTCAAGTTCGTGTGCCAGCACGTCCTGGTCAAGGTCGAGCAGACCGATACGCCGTTCACCAACGCCTGCCGGCCTGGACACGTGCTGAAGATCCCGATCGCGCACGGTGAGGGCAATTACTACGCAGAGCCCGATGTCATCGCACGGCTCGAACGAAACCGCCAGGTGATCTTCCGTTACACGAACGCCGAGGGCGTGCCGACCGACGCCGCGAATCCGAACGGTTCGGTCGCCAACATCGCCGGTCTCTGCAACGAGGGACGGAACGTCGTCGGCCTGATGCCGCATCCGGAGCGAGCGTGCGAGCTGGCGATCGGCAGCGCCGACGGTCTGGTTGTCTTCGAGTCCGCGTTGCAGGCAGTCGTAAATGGGGTCGGAGGTCATTTTTCGAGGACAGCGGTCGCGCGATGAAAGTGAGTGTCCTCTGAAAATGACCTCCGACCCCATTTCGCACGGCCTCACGCCCGAGGAATATCAGCGCATCGTCGATGCGTTGAAGCGCGAGCCGACGCTGACCGAGCTCGGCATCTTCTCCGTCATGTGGTCCGAGCACTGCAGCTACAAGAGCTCGCGCGTCCACCTGAAGACGCTGCCGACGACCGGGCCGCGCGTCCTGCAGGGACCCGGAGAAAACGCCGGCGCCGTCGACATCGGTGACGGCCTCGCGGCGGTCTTCAAGATCGAATCGCACAACCATCCGTCGTTCATCGAGCCCTACCAGGGTGCGGCGACCGGCGTCGGCGGCATCATTCGCGACATCTTCACCATGGGCGCGCGGCCGATCGCGCTGCTCAACTCGCTTCGCTTCGGTCCGCTCGAGGATTCGCTCGTCCGGCGCACGTTCTCCGGCGTCGTCGCCGGCATCGCCGGCTACGGCAACAGCATAGGCATCCCGACCGTCGGCGGCGAGGTCGCGTTCGACGAAAGCTACAGCGGCAATCCGCTGGTCAACGTCTTCTGTCTCGGCATCGCCGCGCACCAGGACATCATCAAGGGCGTCGCATCGGGCGCCGGCAATCCCGTCTACTACGTCGGCGCCAAGACAGGCCGCGACGGCATCCACGGCGCGACGATGGCCTCGGCGGAGTTCGACGAGAAGTCGGCGGAGAAACGGCCGGCGGTACAGGTCGGCGATCCGTTCATGGAGAAGCTCCTCCTCGAGGCGTGTCTCGAGGTCATGAAGACCGACGCGCTCGTCGGCATCCAGGACATGGGCGCCGCGGGCCTGACGTGCTCGACCTGCGAGATGGGATCGCGCGGCGGCGCCGGCGTGGACATCGACGTGTCGCTGGTGCCGCAGCGGGAGACCGGCATGACGCCGTACGAAATCATGCTCTCCGAGTCGCAGGAGCGCATGCTCATGGTCGTCAAGCGCGGCCGCGAAGCGGAGGTCGAGCGGATCTTCGAGAAGTGGGACCTTCACGCCGTGCGTGTCGGCGAGGTGACGACCGACGGCAAGCTGCGCGTGCGGAACCATGGCGAGGTGGTCGCGGAAATCCCCAACCGCTCGCTGACCGACGACGCGCCGCTCTACCGGCGGCCGATGTCGGAGCCCGCCTACATCGCGGAGGCGCAGCAGCTGTCGCTCGCGTCGCTCGGAAAGCCCGCGGCGCCGGCCGACGTCTTCATGCGGCTGCTCGCGTCGCCGACGATCGCGAGCAAGCGCTGGGTCTACCGGCAGTACGACCACATGGTTCGGACAAACACGCTGGTGATGCCCGGGATGGGCGCTGGCGTCGTCCGCGTGAAAGGGACGCGCCGCGCGCTGGCGATGTCGGTCGACTGCAACGGGCGGTTTGTCTACCTCGATCCGTTTGCCGGCGCGCAGCTGGCCGTGGCCGAGGCCTCGCGCAACGTCGCCTGCGCCGGCGGGATGCCTGTCGGGGCGACCAACTGCCTCAACTTCGGCAACCCCGAGAAGCCCGAGATCATGTGGCAGTTCGCCCGTGCCGTCGAGGGGATGGGGGCGGCGTGCCGCGCTCTGGATATTCCGATCACCGGCGGCAACGTCAGCCTCTACAACGAAACCGACGGCCGCGCCGTGCTGCCGACGCCGGTGCTGGGCGTCGTCGGCCTGATCGACGATGCGGAGAAGGTGGTGCGGCGGGCGTTTCGCGCCGATGGCGACGTGATCGTGCTGCTCGGCGAGACGTGCGACGAGCTCGGCGGCAGCGAGTACCTGAAGGTGATGCACGGCCTCGTTCGCGGAGTTCCCCCGGCCCTCGATCTGAAGCGCGAGGCCGCGCTCCAGCGCCTGCTCGTTGAAGCCACGACAAGCGGTCTGATCAAGTCCGCTCAGGATTGCTCGGAGGGGGGCTTCGCGGTGACGCTCGCCGAGTGCTGCATAGAAACGGGTCTCGGCGCGCTGGTCGATGTGCCGGCCGTCGCCGCAGGCGCCGGGTTCGGCGACATCTCGACGCTCTTTGCCGAATCGGCCTCGCGCGTCGTGGTGTCGGTGGCGCCGGGCCGCGAGGCGGAGCTGCTGTCGCTTGCGGCACACGCGCAGCTGCCGGCGCGGCGCATCGGCCTGGTCGCCGGCAATCGCGTGCGAATCGCGATCGACGGGCGGACGGTTATCGACGTGCCGCTCGCGGCCGTCGATCGGACGTGGGGCACGGCAATCGAGCGGTATTTCGAGCCTGCCAGAGCCATTGCGTAACGCCGTACACTAGAGACTTCCTTATGGACAAGTTCCGCGAAGAGTGCGGCGTGTTCGGGATCTTCGGGCACCCTGAGGCCTCCAACCTCACCTACCTCGGCCTGTACGCGCTCCAGCATCGCGGACAGGAGAGCGCCGGCATCGCCGCGTCCGACGGCGGCATCGTCCGCCATCACAAGGCGATGGGCTACGTGAACGAAGCGTTCAACAGCGAGGCGCTCGCAAAGCTGCCCGGCTCGCTCGCCGTCGGCCACGTGCGCTATTCGACCGCCGGCGAGAGTCTCGTCGCCAACGCCCACCCGATCGTCGTCGACAGCTTCCACGGCCAGCTCGCCGTCTGTCACAACGGCAACCTGGTGAACGCGGGCGAGCTGCGCGACGCGCTCGTACGCAGCGGCGCCATCTTTCAGACCAACAGCGACACCGAGGTCGTCGTGCACCTGTTCGCGCGGTCGCGCGAAGACAGCGTCGAGGCCGCGGTCGTCGACGCCATCTCGCAGGTCCGCGGCGCGTTCTCGTTCGTGATGATGACGAAGGACCGCGTCATCGGCGTCCGCGATCCGCACGGGTTCCGGCCGCTCGCCCTCGGCAAGCTTGGCGGCGCATGGGTCGTCTGTTCCGAGACCTGCGCGCTCGACCTGATTGGCGCCACGTACGTGCGTGACGTCGAGCCGGGCGAGGTCGTCGTCCTGAGCAGCGCCGGCGTCAGGTCGATCAAGCCGTTCGGCCCCGCGCGCCAGTCGCAGTGCATCTTCGAGCACGTCTACTTCTCACGCCCCGACAGCTACGTGTTCGGCGAGAGTGTCAACGAGGTGCGCACGGAGCTTGGCCGGACCCTGGCGCAGGAGGCGCCGGTCGATGCGGACGTGGTCGTGCCGATCCCCGATTCCGGCGTGTGCGCGGCCATCGGCTATGCGGAGGCGTCGGGGCTGCCGATGCGGATGGGTCTCATCCGCAACCACTACGTCGGCCGCACCTTCATCGAGCCGCAGCAGTCGATCCGCCATTTCGGCGTGCGCGTGAAGCTCAACCCGGTCAAGAGCATCCTCGACGGCCGGCGCGTCGTCCTGATCGACGATTCGATCGTCCGCGGCACGACGAGCCGGAAGATCGTGCGGATGGTGCGGAGCGCGGGCGCGCGCGAGGTGCACATGCGCATCAGCTGCCCGCCGACGGTGTCGCCCTGCTTCTACGGAGTCGATACGCCGCGGCGGTCGGAGCTGATTGCGGCGACGCACTCGCTCGACGAGATTCGCAAGTACCTCGATGCCGACAGCATCGCCTACCTCAGTCTCGACGGGTTGACGAGCGCGGTTCGCGGCGGGAAGTCGAAGTACTGCACGTCGTGCTACACCGGCGTCTACCCGGTTGCCTTCCCGCGCGACGAGGCGGCGTACCTGCAGCTCGCGCTGAAACTCAACCCCGAGTCACCGCCGGCTGCGCCGAAGGAGGAGCCGGAGCTGCCGGCCGTCCTTCGCGACCTCGTCAAAGACACGCTCGTCGGTTGATGGACTACAAAGCCTCTGGCGTTGACATCGACGCGGGCAACGAAACCGTCCGCCGCATCCGCGGCCTCGCGCGCTCGACGTTCACCAGCGGCGTGCTCTCCGAGATTGGTTCCTTCGGCGGCCTGTTCCGCCTTCAGCCAGGCCAGTATCGCGAACCGGTCCTCGTGGCGAGCGCCGACGGCGTCGGCACGAAGCTGAAGGTCGCGTTCCTCGCGCAGCGGCACGACACCATCGGCCGCGACCTGGTCAATCACTGCGTCAACGACATCCTCGTGCAGGGCGCCGAGCCGCTGTTTTTTCTCGACTACCTGGCGACCGGCCAGCTCTCGCCATCGGTGGCCGAATCGATCGTCGGCGGCATCGCCTGCGCCTGCCGCGAGAGCGGGTGCGCGCTGCTCGGCGGCGAGACCGCCGAGATGCCCGGGTTCTATCGCGACGGCGAGTACGACGTCGCCGGCTTCATCGTCGGCGCCGTCGATCGGCCTCACTTGATCACGGGCCAGACGATCGCCGTGGGCGACGTGCTGGTGGGCATCCCTTCGTCCGGACTTCATACCAACGGCTATTCGCTCGCGCGCCGCGTCGTGTTCGACCGCCTGCGGCTCGACGTGGACAGTTACGTCCCCGAGCTGTCGCGGACGGTCGGCGACGCGCTGCTCGAGCCGCACCGCTCGTACCTGACGATCATCAAGCCGATGCTCGACGGCGGCCGCATCAAGGGGATGGCGCACATCACCGGCGGTGGCATCACGGACAACCTGCCGCGCGTGCTCCCGCATGGGACCGCGGCCGTCGTCGACACGTCCGCGTGGGAGGTGCCGCCGATCTTCACGTGGCTGCAGCGCGGCGGCGATATTCCGCGCGACGACATGCTGCGGACCTTCAACATGGGGATCGGGCTCATCATCGTCACCGGGCGCGACCACGCGGAAGCGCTGATCGACGAGCTTGCCGCTCGTGGCGAGCACGACGCGCGGGTCATTGGGGAGATCGTTCCCGGCGAGCCGCCGTCTGTCACCTACAGATAAATGGGGTCGGAGGTCATTTTTAGAGGACACCGTCGCGGCCGTCCTCGCGGGCGGCGCTGCGTCTGTCCAATCGACCGGCACCACTCCTCATCGCCAAAAGGTTGTCCAAGGTTCACCGCACGGCGGAACGCATCCAGCTCCTCTTGCGTCTGCGGCGCGTTGACGTGAGCGATCCAGTCCGGAGGTATGACGATAGGCCATGGGGAAAGGAGCGGTTCATCACCTCCATTCATGCGTTGCCAGAGGCTGCTCCAGCGCCATTCTTCGGCCCGCTGCACCAGATTCGCTCGAAGGGCATTTCGCTCGACGTACCGACACACCCACAGGAAATGACGCTCGGCTTGGATTGGAACCGCTTTGAATCGTCCCTGGTAGACTGCGCCGTGTCCGTCGAGGCCTTTCGCGTGCTGCCACCGTCGCGCGTGCGTCGTCTCGAACCAGTGCATGAAACGAGAGAGCTCTCCGTCGACGCGGGCAGCGAGCAGAAAATGCCAATGGTTCGGCATGACGTTGTACGAGAAAAGTGAAACATCGAAACGACTGACGGCACTCGCGATGACGCGCTGCAACGCGTAATAGTCGGCGTCGCAGTCGAAAAGCTTCGATCTTTTCGCGGCTCTGTTCATAACGTGGAACACGACACCCGGAGGCGATAATCGTCTTGGTCGCGGCATGCGCGCGGCGAACGCAACGGACGTGCCCGGTATGGGCGCGGATTGATGTCCTCCAAAAATGACCTCCGACCCCATTAACCGGCGGCTTGGAATTCTGATCTCGGGTCGCGGCAGCAATCTGCAGGCGCTGATCGACGCGATTGCCGGCGGCCGTCTCGATGCCACCATCGCGTTGGTGATCTCCAACCGCGCGGATGCGGCAGGCCTAGAGCGCGCGCGGGCGGCGGGTATCGAAGCCATCTGCCTGCCCCATCGCGCGTACGCCACGCGCGAGGATTACGACCGCGCGCTCGTCAAGGAACTGCAGGCGCGCGACGTCGGCCTCGTCTGTCTCGCCGGCTTCATGCGCCTCGTGGGCGCCCCGCTCATCGAGGCGTTTCCCAATCGCATCCTCAACATCCATCCATCGCTGCTGCCGGCGTTCCCCGGACTCGACGCGCAGAGACAGGCGATCGAGCACGGCGTGAAAGTGAGCGGCGTGACGGTGCACCTGGTGACCGCGGAGCTCGATGGCGGGCCGATTGTCGTGCAACGGGCCGTGCCCGTGATCGCCGGCGACACGGCGGAGTCCTTGTCCGCGCGCATCCTCGAGGAGGAACACCGCGCCTATCCGGAAGCGGTGCAGCTGATCCTGCACGGAGGCTGGCGCATGGAAGGGCGCCGCTTCGTCCCGGCTAGATTTCCGACTTCCGCTTCAACGTAACGATCGCGACTTCCGGAGGGCAGTTGATGCGGACCGGGACGTACACCGTCCCGACCCCGCGGCTGACGAACATCCACGTGTTCTCGCGCGACGCGATCCCCTCGAGCACGGGAAACCGCCTTCGTGCGATCGCGCCGAAGCCGGGGATGACCACCTGGCCGCCGTGCGTGTGACCTGACAGCACTGCCGGCACGTCGAGCTCCGCCGCCTCGTCCAGCCTTCGCGGATCGTGCGCGAGCAGCAGCACCGTGTCGCGCGCGCCTCTGACGACGCGCGCGATGTCGGTCGACTTGCGCGTCCAGAACCTGATGCCCGCCAGCTCGAGCCCCTCGCCGCGGATCTCGACGCGCGTGCGGGCGTCCTTCAGCACCTGGATGTGCTTCGCCATCAGCGCCGCTGGCATGTCGCGGTCGTCGTCGTGATTGCCGAGGATGGCGAAGACGCCATACGGCGCCGTCAGCGGCGAGAGCAGCTCCGCGACCGGGCCAACGAAGGCGCGGTCGCCCCACGTCACGTAATCGCCGCCGAGAACGATCAGATCGGGGCGCGCGGCGCCGATGAGATCGACCGCCCTGCGCACATCGTCGGCGGGCACCATCGCGCTGTGGTGGATGTCGGTGAGGAACCCGATCCGCAGGCCGTCGAGCGGCGGCACGAGCCCCGAGACCGGAAGTGCGGCTTCGGTGATGCCGATGTGGTGGCGTTCGTAGGCGACGCCGTAGCTCACCGTGCCGGTGACGGTGCCCACTCCCGCCGCCGCGATCGCCTTGAGCGCGGTCCGGCGCCCCACTCGCACGCCGATAATAGTAGAGCACCCCGGACGCGCAAGGCACCTGAGCCGGCGATCGGGTGGTTGTATAGTGAGCGGCTTGGCCATGCAGCAGCTGTTCGACGAACTTGACTGGCGCGGACTCGTGTACGACAAGACCGACGGGGTCAGGGAGGCGCTCGCCAAGGAGCAGGTCACCGGCTACATCGGATTCGATCCCACCGCGCCGAGCCTTCACGTGGGATCGCTGCTCGTCATGATGGTGCTCGCGCACATGCAGCGCTGCGGTCACTGTCCCATCGCCGTTGTCGGCGGCGGCACCGGCATGATTGGCGATCCCAGCGGGAAAACCGTCGAGCGGCAGCTGCTCACGGTGGAGCAGGTGGACAAGAACGTCGAGGGCATTCGCGGGCAGCTCGCGCGATTCCTCGACTTCGACAACACGCAGGCGCCGGCACGCCTGGTGAACAACGCCGAGTGGCTCGCCACGCTGGGCGCGATCGACTTCATGCGCGACGTCGGCAAGCACTTCACGGTCAACGCCATGCTCGCGAAGGACTCGGTGAAGCGCCGCATCGAGAGTGACGAGGGTATTACCTACACTGAATTCAGTTACTCGCTGCTCCAGGCCTACGACTTCCTGATGCTGTTCGACCGGTTCAACTGCACGCTGCAGATGGGCGGCAGCGACCAGTGGGGCAATATCACCGCGGGGATGGACCTCATTCGGCGCATGCGCGGCGGAAAAGCGCACGGCCTGGTGATGCCGCTCATCACCACCGCGTCGGGCACGAAGTTCGGTAAGACCGAGGCAGGAACTGTATGGCTCGATCCGAGCCTTACCTCGCCATTTCGCTTTTATCAGTTCTGGTTGAACACCGACGACACCGACGTGGGGCGATACCTGAGATACTTCACGTTTCTCGATCGGTCGACCATCGAGCAGCTCCAGGAGATGACCCGCACGTCACCGGAAGTACGCCAGGCGCAGCGGGCGCTCGCGCGCGAGGTCACGCGCATGGTGCACGGCGAGGAGCACGTCGTGCGGGCGGAACGCGCGTCGGGCGTGCTGTTCGGCGAAGACATCTCCACGCTTCCCGCCGATGACGTCCTGGCGGTGTTCGACGACGTCCCCTCGTCGGAGGTGGCGCGCGAGCCGGACGGGTGGAAGCTTGCGACGCTGCTGGTGGGCGCGCAGCTGGCGAAGTCGATGGCCGACGCGACGCGCCTGATCGCCGCCGGCGGCATCTACGTCAACAACCGGCGCGTCACCGATCAGCGGGCGCGCCTCGAGCTCAGCGATGCGATTGACGGCCGGCTCTTCGTGCTGCGGAAGGGCGCCAAGCAGAACCATGTCGTCAAGATCGCCTCGAATTAGCTGGGATTTTCGCCGGGTTGACAGGCGCCGCCCGGGCCGATAGGATTGGAAGGTTCGCTTGACGGGCGCCAGCCCGGCAGATGCAAGGCGGAAGGCCGAGCGTCAGGAGCGAATGGCCAAGCTCGACAATTCCAAGTAGCGGTCGACCAGCTCGGCGGCGAAAAAAGGGTTGACAGGTCTTGGGTCGACTAGTAACCTCAAAAGGTTCCCCTAAATCCGGCCAATTCGGCCGATCGGTGGGGGCCCCGACCAAGGGCTGGTGAGACAGCGCGACCGTCGGGTTCCGGTTCTTTGAAAACTAGATAGTGCGTGCAAGCACACGTAAGACCCGTCGAGTGTCAGCTGGATGGGTGTCGCAGCAATGCGGTGCACCATCACAACACAACGACAAACAAACAACGCAAGAGCCAAGTCAACAGGCGCTCGCGTTAACAGTTGCGAAGTCCCGAGTGAGTCGCGCAAGCGACGAATCGAGGGATGGAACAGCGAATTAACATGAGAGTTTGATCCTGGCTCAGAATCAACGCTGGCGGCGTGCCTAACACATGCAAGTCGAACGCGAAAACCCCGCAAGGGGTTAGTAGAGTGGCGAACGGGTGAGTAACACGTGGGTGACCTACCTTCGAATGGGGGATAACGTCCCGAAAGGGACGCTAATACCGCATAACATCCTGCTTTTGAACAGGTGGAGATCAAAGCCGGGGATCGCAAGACCTGGCGTTTGAAGAGGGGCCCGCGTCTGATTAGCTAGTTGGTGAGGTAACGGCTCACCAAGGCGACGATCAGTATCCGGCCTGAGAGGGCGGACGGACACACTGGGACTGAGACACGGCCCAGACTCCTACGGGAGGCAGCAGTGGGGAATTGTTCGCAATGGGCGCAAGCCTGA